>Ga0315291_10010724_pt1 | contig 11187 bp, 10 predicted proteins | sample YL17G12_20_MG_FD_203070 | JGI IMG/M metagenome (GOLD analysis project Ga0315291, IMG submission 203070) | Sediment microbial communities from Yellowstone Lake, YNP, Wyoming, USA - YL17G12_20 | ecosystem: Environmental > Aquatic > Freshwater > Lake > Sediment | place: USA: Wyoming | collected... | reverse complement strand
TTAAATACTGAATTAAATGGTATTGTAAATATTAATAATGTCTTATCAAAACAAGAAATGATATATATTCTCATATCTGTTGGAAATTTGCTTAAAAAAGATATAAAAGAACTAATAAAAATACAAAATGATAAAGGTATTTATATTACCAATGCATCTAAAAAATATATTAACGAAAAATACTCAATTAATGATATTCGTTGTGGATTTTTATTAATATTAGATTATGAAAATCGTATCAGATATGCTGGCCAAAAGGTAAGTAACGATGTCCTATTAAATATATTATCTAATGAACTATTAAAGGATAAACAAACTAAATAATGATTATTTTATATAAGGAAGGAGTGATTTATATGAAACTATTGATAGTAACATTATTTGTTTTTATATTATTTTTCCCATTGTTAGCGGAGTCTCAAACAAAGCCTTCTCAATATACATTTACCGGTGAAAAATTTATAAGTTATGATTATGTTTTTGGTAATAATGAAGCATTAAATAGACCCTTGATGATAAGACAAAATCCTGTATCAAAAGAGATGATTGTACTTGATGAAGGGAATGATTGTCTTTATTTTTTTACTGAAAATGGAAAATATTTAAAAAGAATAGGCAGGCCTGGACAAGGGCCTGGGGATATGCTAAAGATAAGAAATTTCGCTTTTGATAAAGATGGAAACATTTATGTTTGTGAAGGTGGTAATTATCGTTTTTCTGTATTTTCCAAGGACGGAAAATACATTGATATTATATTATTGACTAATATAATATATGGTAAATATTTTTCATATTTTTTAGCTGATAATAACGAAATTGCTGCAAATTTATATACAAGAGGTTTTTATATTTCCATAATCTCAAAAAAAGGTGAAATAGTAAAACAAATTGGTGAAATAGTAAAATATGATAAATCCATACAATATGATACAAATATACCAAGAGGAACAGGAGTAAATGAAAGATATGCAGAATCTTTTATTTTTGTTGATAATAAAAATAATTATGTTGTATTTTTAAGAAATCTTCCTGTTGTTAAAATGATAGATGTATCAGGAAAAGTAATAAAAGATATTGATATTCATAAGGAACTGGAAATAAAAGATGAAATATTAAAACCTGAAGAAATGGCTGCTTCACATTCTGTTATAACAAAAGTTTATTATCTGGACATTATTTGTAGAAATAATAAATACTATATATTAACAAATGATCCCGACTCTAAGGAAAATATATTATTTGTATATGTATTGGATACTGATTTTAAATGTATTAAAAAACTTTATCTACCATTTAAAGAAATTAATTTTGATTTTCCTGCGAAGATGAGAATAAATGGTTTATATTTCGATGTAGTTTCTGAAAAGGAAAATATATTTATACCATTAATTTATAATGCTGAAGTTGTTAAATTTGTTAATAATAATAAATAATATTAAAACAAAGAACTGAAAATATAAATACATATATTATTTATACATAATATAATAAAAATTAAATAATAATGTTAGGAGGTTCTAATGAAACGTTTATTGAAGTATTTACTAATTTCAGTTTTAGTGTTGTTAAATGTTTATACAGTTGTGGATTTATTTGCCACAAATTTTTCAAAAATTCCCGATTGTTATAGTAATTACCCTGACCTTACCGAAGGATGTGCATATTGTTTATGTGGTGAAAATGATCCATATCCGTGGTGCATTGTTAATGATTGTTGGAGCTTTGGTTGGGAAGCTCCTCCATTTCCTCCTGAAGATGGAATGGGGTATTGTAAAACGGAAGATTTTAATACGTGGTGTTATGATCCAATAGCAAAAAGATATTATGATATTACTTGTTATGATCCAAAGGATTGTATTATATCAAGATGAAAAACGTGGACACTACTTATTTATTTATTTTTCTATTGAAGAGAACAGTGTTTGATTTATAGGGCGGGTATATTGATCAGCCCTATTACTCATATTCAATAATGATATGTCAGTTAGAGATAGATCCGCCTTTAGCGGAAAAGATTCAGTAATGAAGTTCAAAATGTTTTTAAGTGGGTAGGTGATTAATATGAAAATATTGATAGTGACAGTATTTGTTTTTATATTATTTTTTCCATTGTTAGCGGAGTCTCAAACAAAGCCTTCTCAATATATATTTACCTATGATAAATTCATAAGTTATGATTATGTTTTTGGTAATAATGAAGCATTAAATAAACCATCGATGATAAAACAAAATCCTGTATCAAAAGAGATGATTGTGCTGGATGAGGGTAATGATTGCCTTTATTTTTTTACTGAAAACGGTAAATATTTAAGAAGAATAGGCAGACCTGGACAAGGGCCAGGGGATATGCTAAAGATTATAAATATTGATTTTGATAAAGATGGAAACATTTATGTTTATGAAAGTGGTAATTTTCGCTTTTCTGTATTTTCTAAGGAAGGGAAATACATTGATATTATATTATTGAATAATATACGATATGGAACTTATTTCTCATATTTTTTTACAGATAATAACGAAATTGCTGCAAATTTATTTACAAGGGGTTTTTATATTTCCATAATCTCAAAAAAAGGTGAAATAGTAAAACAAATTGGTGAAATAGTAAAATATGATAAATCCAGTGCAGAATCTCTTGTTAATCGAATATATGCAAAATCTTTTATTTTTGTTGATAATAAAAATAATTATGTTGTTTTTTTAAAATGGCTCCCGATTGTTAAAATGATAGATGTATCAGGAAAAGTAATAAAAGATATTGATATTCATGAAGAACTTGAAATAAAAGATAAAATATTAAAACCTGAGGAAATGGTTGGTTCTCAGTTTGTTACAACAAAAGATTATTATCTGGACATTATTTATAGAAATAATAGATACTATATATTAACAAATGCTCCAAAATCTCAGGAAAATATATTATTTGTATATGTATTGGATACTGATTTTAAATTTATTAAAAAACTTTATTTACCATTTAAAGAAATTGATTTTCCTGAGAAAAAGGAATCTGATGTATATTTCGATGTAGTTTCTGAAAAGGAAAATATTTTTATACCATTATATTATAATGCTGAGGTCGTTAAATTCTTTAATAATAAATAGTATTTAAATAACGAATATAATAAATAAATAAACATATATAATTATTATTATATAATATAATAAAATATTTAATAATAACATTAGGAGGTTATTATGAAACGTATATTGAAGTATTTACTAATTTCAGTATTAGTATTGTTAAATGTTTATACAGTTGTGGATTTATTTGCAACAAATATTTCAAACACTCCATCTTGTTGGAAAAATTTCCCTGACCTGTATGAAGGATGTGCATATTGTTTATGTGATCCTGGTGATCTATATCCGTGGTGCGTTGATAATGATTGTTGGAGCTTTGGTTGGGATGCTCCTCCTTACAAAGATATGGGGTATTGTTGGGAGGAAGTAAAAGATACATACTGTTTAGAACAGCCAGATACAAAACATTGGTTTTCTTGTGATAGGTCACAGAATTGTATTACGGGGACAAAATACTAATTCCTTTCTTATTCTTTTATTGGAGAGCACGGTTATTGATTTATCGGGCGGGTCATTGATACGCCTTTATTTATTATTGTACGAATGTTAAGTCAACTTAATATCTTTTGGAATGGGGCAATATAATATAAGTTAATACCCTTCCTTGATAATTTACTCCCACCGAGTACTCAGAGCTTATTTCTTCATTGACCTTGACCGTTCTTTTCCTTATATCTCCAATAGGTGACTCCTTTTTTTGTAAGTTGTTTATATATTGTAAATTATATCTACGATTGAGACGTTACCTTCCTCATTTTCAAATGGATTTGTAACAATTTCTTTATAATTCACGTATATATTTTGAATTGTAATTATGCTTATATGTAATTATATTTGCTATAGAAACAGAAAATAACACCATAATACCGAATCGGATTATGGAATGGTAATACAATAATTATTAAGTCGAGGAGGGGCTATGCAGTCGTCCGATTCAAAATACAACAGGCGTGAGTTTTTAACTCGAACATCAATGGGAATGGCCGCAGCCGGGATAATTGGTGTGTCAGGAAGTATAGTGCCGAAAATAACAAAACAACAACAAAATCCCCAGAATGAAAAAATCATTTACCGAACACTTGGAAAAACAGGAATTAAACTTCCGATTATCAGTATGGGTGTGATGAATACACTGGATCCTGAGATTGTAAAGCAATCGTATGATATAGGTGTTCGTCATTTTGATACAGCTCGAGCGTATTTTAACGGTAGAAATGAGGAAATGGTTGGTACTGTTATTAAGCAGTTAAATATCCGAGATAAAGTAACGATTACAACTAAAATTCAGATGCCGCAGGCAGCAAGAGGTCAGCCCCCTCTTGAGCCTTCTGCAGTTAAAGAAAGATTTTTGACTTATTTCGGAGAGTGTTTACAACGGCTGCAGATGGATCACGTGGACATTTTGATGGTTCATCAGGTAAGCAGTGCCGAAGTCGTTAAACATCCGGGAATATTAGAAGCTTTTGCGGAGTTGAAAAAAGCAAAGAAAATACGTTTTGCCGCAATATCTGTCCATAATCCTCAGGTCGTATTAAATGCGATGGTTGAATCGAAAAGTTATGACGTTGCGCTTGTCCAGGTTAATTTTACAATGGCTGAAAACACTGTATTGTTTGATGCTATAAAAAATGCGGTAAATAATGGCATCGGGATTATGGCTATGAAAACCCAGGGTGGCGGGCGATTGCCGAGTAATTTAGGACCAATAAATCAAACTGCAGCGTTAAAATGGGTTTTGAGAAATGAAAATATTACCACCGCTATACCCGGTTATACAAACTTCGACCAACTAAAAGAGGATTTTTCCATTGCAAGCAATTTAGAGTATACACCTGAAGAAAAGAAATTCCTGCAGGATAAGAATATAAAAATCGGATTAGGATTCTGCCAGCAGTGTTCCTCCTGCATTCCAACCTGCCCTTATTATGTTGATATTCCAACATTAATGCGTGTTTCAATGTACGCTGTGCAGTATTCGAATTTCTATCAGGCGCGGGAAACCTTTAATGAAATTCCTGAAGAGTACAGTCTCAATAAATGTAAACAGTGCTCTGTATGCACTGCAAAGTGTGCTCATTATGTCAATATTAAAGACAATATTGATGTTTTAAAGACTATGTATACATAATACAGTGAAAAACTGTGTTATCTTTGAAAAATTCTTATTTATCTGATTCGGAAGGGCGTATTACAATACGCCCTTTTATTATTCTTTAAATGAAAATGAGCCATTATTTACAAAAACTTTATTATTTGTTTATCATTTCTTTATAAAAAAGTATTATTTTATACCCAAGATAAAATTTAAGCGAACTATAAATTTATTTAAAGTTTTAAAGAGGAGGAGCTATGGCAGTAAAACGAATTGTTGCTCAAATGTACGGGTATATTATTTGCCTGGTGGCAGTTATAACCTTTCTTGTTAATGTCGGTATGATAATAACGGCACTTTTTGATTTAGGTGATCCATTGCACGCAAGGAGCTATGACAAACCAAGTGTTGCATCGTTTGAAATTTATAAAATGGACGTCCTGGGAGCACAAAGGACGCAAACAACCACAGGAATTGAGCAGAAGCAGACAGCAAGTGTCTATGTCCCGAGTGACTCTACATTGCGAGTTATGTATGAAACGACCCGAAATGACAGAGTTCAGTCGGTTAAATTTCAGTCTCGAAAAACAATTACGGCGAGTTCCTTATTATTGTTGGTTTCAATAGGTTTGTTCGCATTTCATTGGAGTTGGCTGCGAAAATTGGCAAAACAAGCTGAATGATTCAGGCGTGTTTCAGAAATCGAAATAGGGGGTGAATTCACCGGATAGAAGGTGAGTTCGCCCCAAATTGTTCACAAATAGCTACTTTGCTTTTTTAACAAATAAGTTTCCAAAAACAGTATGCCTTTTCCGTTCATCTATTAAAAATCGAGTTTCACCATTTGCACTGGTTACATTATCAATTGTGTAAAATGCATTTGGATTGTACTGGTGAATAAAATCAACAATTCGCTGTTTATCTTTTCGCTTAATAATAGTGAATATAATTTTTACCGGACCGCGGGTTCCTTCTCCTTCTGTAACAGTAACGCCAAAACCGTGTAACTTAAGTAAATCAACAAGTTCAATACTGTCATTACTGGTTATAATTCGAATGAGAAGAGTACCAATTGCAAGCTTATTTTCAATGTATATTCCAACAAAATTCCCCATTGCGAAACCGCCGGCATAGGCAACATAGTAAAATAAATTCGTGAGGTTTCTCATTATTTGCGTTATAGCAATAAGCCAGATAAATACTTCAAAAAATCCTAATAGTGGAACTAAAATCATTTTACTTTTTGATAAATAAATAAGACGGATTGTGCCAATAGATACATCAAAAATTCGTGATGTGAATATTAATAACGGCAGAATAACCCATGTAAATATAAACGATGAACCCATATATTTCCATCCATTAATATACTTCTGGCATATCAAGTAATTTGATATTAATCTTTTTTAACTATACCGAGTTTTTCACATAAAATTTGATAATAATTCTGTAATGAAGCAAGAGCAGTCTTTTTCTCTTCAATTAAATTTTGTTTTGCTCCATCAATATTCTTTAAAACTAACGGGTCATTTTCAGAGATTTGAGAAATTGTCGCCAGGTTATTGGCTTCGTTCTGAAATGCCTTTTCAATGGAAGCAATACTGCTTTCGTAGATTTTTTGAATAGTGTTTTTGTCTCCAGCAGATAACAAAGTATATGCTTGGGAAAGAGTCTCAGCAATACGCCGACGTCCCAATCCAGTCGTTAATGTAATAACGGTATGTGCATCTGAGCTTTTTGCTTTTCCGACAGTTATCATTGAAGCGGCCGCAATAAATGCGACCCGTTTGAGCTGTGTTGGGTCTGTTTTATCGGGTAAGTCCATACTGCTGTGATAGAAATCATCTGGCCAGCATTCTAAATAAACTGTCGGTACTTTTATAGCAACGTTTGGACCACTCAAAACCGTATTATCACTGCCAGTGTCATATCCCATAATTTTCAGCAAGAACGGCATTTGGCTGCCAGCGGGGTCAGTTATTCTTAAATTAAACCGTCCGTATGTATCAATATGCGCATCATTATTTAACTTTACCGTTAATTCCGCAAACTCCTGAACAATATCATTAAAAAAACTTGGAACTGCTTCGTGTGTTCTGCTGACAATAAAATATGAGCGGCATTTTACCATATCTTCACCGACCATATCCATATTAATGCCTGCAATTGTCTTTTTTATTTGTTCAGGGTACCGATTGATATATTCGCGAGTACCGCTCATTTCCGGAACCCATAAAAACCGTGTAGTGCGGCGCGGCTGCGGAATAATGCCCTTTCTAATAAGCTCAAGCATCGTTCTTCCTGTTTCTAAAATACATACAGAACCGCTGTAATTATCATTTGCTCCCTGTTTGTTAATTCCTTCATAGAGATGCGCTACCAGGATCAATTCCTGGTCGGTTCTATCTGTTCCGGGAATACAGGCAGAAACAATTTCCATTTTTCCGGGATACTGTTTAACGTCTACCTCCGCCTGAACAATGATTTTTTCTCCTCGCAGTAACCGATTTTTGAGTTCTATTCCCTTTGGATAGCGAATATTAAATCCAAATCCTTCTGTACCGCTCCGGAATGAAACAGAATTCCAGACAATCATATCAGGATATAATTCGGGGTATCGGGAATTTTCATAAGCGACAACACCGGCGGCAGCATATTTGCCAACGGCAGTTGTGTATAACGCCGAAATTGACCCCTCAGATATAATAACCTTTCCACTGACGTCTTTGTTTTTATAGCTCATTGTATCCCGGGCATTCGGGATGTATACTAATTCCGTTATAATATTTGCATTTTTTGAACCACTTGCAAGCATTGCGGCGATTTCATCGTGATCTGCAATTTTCTCCCGTAACGGTCTAATAATCGTTAAACGACCAACGACAGCATCCCACTGAGTGCCGGTTGATGGAACCTTATCCAAACGGATGTCTGAAAATCCATATTCTTTTAATTTTCCAAGCATAAATTCTGTTTCCCAGAAAAGTCCAGTATATTCTTTTTCAGCCCTGTTCCGCTCATAAGGACCTAACATCATCTCATTGTGCAAGGCTATCTGTCCGGAGGTTTCAGCAATTACTGCATTAACGACTGAATCGGGAAGAAGCATTGTTAATTGTGCAATACTCCGGGGTACTGCACTAAAAATCATACCGAACAGTATTAATATAAAAATAACACTGTGAATGCGAACCGAATGGTTTTTCATTATATCCTCCACTTTCAATAAAATTGTTCATTCAAATCTTTGAAAAAATGTTAAACGGTAGAAAATCCTCTTTAATCCCCCTTTATTAACGGGGGATAGTGGGGGATTTATTCTCATTGAGAATGAATTTTTTCAAAGGTTTCGTTCATTTTTTATTCCGTTTGAATATACCTTTTACCTTTTGAAATGCCATTTTTGGATATTTGATGAGTGCACCAAAGACTTTTTGTGTCGTTCCTCTGGGTTTAACGTATAACGGTGTGCCTTCAGGGAGCTGTTTGGCATTGTTTAGCTCCTTAATGTATGATTCAATACCGGGATATGAAGAGAAACCGGTCAACCGCTGGGTGGCAGTGTGAAGGGTATTGAGTGCACCGTCAAGATCCCCCAGCCGTGCCTGACTCTCGGCAAGCCGAACATAAATCCGGGCGTCATATTGATATAAATCCAATGCACTATAAAAAACACTCACTGCCGCCTGATATTTCTGTTGATAATAACATTCATTTAATCCCTTTAGAAACACATCATTCGCCTTTTGAGCATTTTCATTCCATTCATATTCGGGAAAATTTTCAGCTACTATATTCAGAGATACCTGTGGATCATACAATGAGGTATGCTGTTCCTTTTTCATTACAACTGCGGGAGAACAACTAACGACAATAAGCATAAGTAACAGCAATGTGTTTACAAAGCATTTCATTATACAATTCTACCATTTGTGTGTCATTGAGGCGGATCTTTCCAACAGCCATCTTCCTTTATCAGTGTTACAAGCTCATTAACTGCTCGATCTGTTCGTATATTACGTTTAACCATTTTTTTTCCCCGGTATAAAGAGACTTTATCAGCGCCTGTTCCGACGTATCCATAATCAGCATCTGCCATCTCACCAGGACCATTGACAATGCATCCCATTATTGCAATCTTTAAACCTTTCAAATGGCTCGTTCGTTCAAAAATACTGGCACATATTTCCTGGAGATTTAATACTGTTCTGCCGCATCCCGGACAGGAGATATATTCCGTTTTAGAAATCCGCGTTCTGCTTGCCTGCAAGATGTTAAATGCCGTTCGATTACTTAATGCCGATGCGGGAGTAAGCCAGATACCATCACCAAATCCATCAATCAATAACCCACCGATGTCTGATGCACTGTACAGCAAAAAATCCGTATCATCAAGCCCTGAATAATCTTTTTTTATAATCACCGGGAGCTGAATACCTGTTTCTATCAACTTAAAAAATACCGAACGAAATTCCACCATTCCAGCAGATTCACCCCCATCAAGCACTAAAACGGTTTGTGATAAATTATCAACCTTTTTTATATTAAATTCATTTATTGGTATCGTTACAAACTTCATACAATCAATACGACTAAAATTTGGCGTTAGTTCAGAAATCGGGATTAACGGATAGCTGTTCTTCCGATTTTCTAATGAACACCATATAGAATAATCGCAAATCACTCCAATTTCTTGTGGCATAATAAAATTTAATTGCTTACTACCGATATAAATAAAATCCGGCGCAGTATCGGAAATATTCCAACTCGCTTCGGCATCATTATACGAGATAGCGTATGGTGCAAGCACAGTTCTGTCAAGCACTATATTTTGAAAATCTGCAATAACACGAGGGGGTTCTTTTCCGCCAAAGGCGGGTCTCTTCCCGAAGGGTTGGATTCCCATAGAACCACAGATGGTGCCAATACGAATGGTTTCTCTTTTCGTATATACGAATGGATTAATAGGAGTTTTTTGTTTTGATTTGGAATTTCGAACTGCTTTTCTATTTTCATATCGTTTTACAATCTGCCTTGCAACAGGGATTTCATTTTCCGGTGGCTCGGTGAGCGAAACACGAATGGTATCACCTAATCCATCCTCTAACAGGGTGCCAATCCCGATTGCAGATTTAATTCTTCCTTCTTCACCGATACCGGCTTCTGTTACGCCTAAATGCAGTGGATAATTCATACCTTCTGTATTCATTCTGTTTACGAGCAGGCGATATGCTTCAACCATTATAACGGGATTGCTTGCCTTCATTGACAGCACAATATCATAATAGTGTAAATCTTCACAAATTCGGATAAATTCCAGTGCTGACTCTGCCATTCCAATCGGTGTATCACCGTATCGGCTCATAATCCTGTCAGACAGAGATCCGTGGTTTATTCCGATACGCATTGCCGTTCCACATTCTTTACATATTTTTACCAGCGGTGCAAACCGTTCATATATCCGATTCAGTTCTCCAGTATATTCATCGTCAGTATATTTATATATCTTAAAATGTTTTTTATCCACATAATTGCCGGGATTAATGCGGACCTTTTCAACAATCCGGGCGGCTGTTATGGCAGCCCCCGGAATATAGTGAATATCGGCAATGAGAGGCTGATTATATCCTCGTTTCCGAAGCTCATTTTTAATGTTTTTAAGGTTTTCTGCCTCGCGTATACGGGGAGTGGTGATTCTAATATATTCTGCACCAACTTCAATAATACGAATTGCCTCATTGACCGTTGCCTGGGTATCCATCGTGGGGGTCGTTGTCATTGATTGTATTCGTATCGGGTATGTACCACCCAAGGGGACATCACCGATAGTGACAATCCGTGCCTTACGGCGTTTGTAACCCGTTATACTCGGACAATATGGAAAATTATTTTGCATTCCATCATTAATGAAAATTTTGTATTTTTAACACTTCCCCGAGGAGGGGCGAACGGCCGTTCGCCCCTCAATTCGGTTAATTACATTCTTACAGAGGAATGATAATAAATAATTA
>Ga0315291_10010723_pt1 | contig 11188 bp, 13 predicted proteins | sample YL17G12_20_MG_FD_203070 | JGI IMG/M metagenome (GOLD analysis project Ga0315291, IMG submission 203070) | Sediment microbial communities from Yellowstone Lake, YNP, Wyoming, USA - YL17G12_20 | ecosystem: Environmental > Aquatic > Freshwater > Lake > Sediment | place: USA: Wyoming | collected... | reverse complement strand
ACCTGGGATGCACCATCAACAACGCGGATCCGGTCGTGGAATTCACCGAAATCATGCTCCATGACCTCCTGCTCAAGAAGCCGCTGGAATTGAAGGACGGCTACATCGAAGTTCCGACCGGACCGGGCATAGGCTGGGAGTTCGATGACAAAAAGATAGAGAAATTCACGGTTCGTGATTTCCCTAAATAGGGTCTGCTGAAAAATGATATTTTGTGATGAGCAGGGAGTGTCAGATATGAGGCTGTTGGTTAACAATCTGCTTTTAAGATCAGGTTCGGTTGCATTCCCAAGAATGCCACGATGGATCTAATTTTCGGTTTGAGACGGTCGTATCCTTGTATGTCCTTCACATAATGAGCAAGTAGCCGCTTAATATTCTGAACAGAAGCCGTCATGAGGCCTTGAATCGCGACTTTATTGAGACCTCGATACCGTGTCCTTTCTTTAACAAATCAAAGTCCCAACCCATGATGATCAGCTTGTAACCGCTATCGATTTTTGCTTTGACATCCTCAGGAGTTGCGTTTACGGCTGGTACGACTCCACGTCGCTGACACATCTTTAGGATGCGTTCCGCGTCTGCATCCGGGATGTGAGCGGTCTCTAGGGCGCTCAGGCCTGGGGTTTCCACAATCTCTTGGGCGTGACGAACACCTTCTTCGGTTTCAATTATGGCGACGACCAATAATTCTCCCCGAGGATTGAGCGGCCACGCATCGCTGCGTTCTAGTGGAATATCGCGCCCCTCCAGAACCGAGGTTTCTGCGCCTCGGACAGCCGAAATGGCCCGCTCTAGGTCGGCTCGCCCTTCGACCGTTGGAATCTATATTCCCATTGAGGGTCCAACCTTAAGCGATTCCGTGATTTTATAGCGGGGATCCCAAGTGGCCCTGTGAGCAAGCTTAACCAAGACAGCGGGAGCAACTCTCGGTTCGATAGCGATTGCTGAAATCTTGCACCTCGAGCAAAAACCGATGAAGCATTCCGAAGTCGTAAATCTCATGCTCGATATCGACGACGATAAAATCGACATCGCTTGTCGCAAGCGTTTTGACGATCCGCGGTGATGTGAGGGCCCCAGTCCGGATGCCTATAGCTGGCCTTCCTGATTCCAGTATTGAGATAAGGCTATTCATCCTCTGATCACTCGTTACCCCGGTCGACAAACAAGGAAAGAATATCGCGGCGACCATTATTCCCCGTAGCTTTTTCATCCTAAACTTCATTCTTGGCCTCTTTCGCAACGAAGATTTTTCAAACGGAAGATTTCGCTATGCTACGCGCCGTGCGTCTATATAGCTGTACCCAAAAGTTTTCCGATATGTTTTCCCCATCACAATTTTGCGATTCCATGTATGATCCTGGCGAGATGCAGCTTTGGACATTAAGTGTCATTCGTTGCGAGGGCTCTCCAAGAAAAACGTATTCCCTTTAATCCCCGTTTTTATCGTTGACTCTCCGAATCAAGAACTTGGCCGGCGCTGGCTGTCGCAGCAAATCTGTTAAGAAGCTTTACCCTTGGCGCAATAAAAAACCATGCCCAGCCCAAGCCCTGCAAAAGGACGAGGCCGCCGAATGATGCCTGGAATGCCAGCTGGGGGCTCGCGCCGGCACGTTTAAATGCGTCAATTGCCAAGCCCATCGCCCATTGCCAAATGAAAGCGCCAGCGAACAAAAATAGGTTATGAGCGGTATTTCCACGACCCGCGCAGGTTGCAGGAAATGCCGGGCCAATGGTGCACTGGTAAAGGATATGGCCTGTGGCTGCCAATGCAAACAAAAGCCACAACCACCAGCCGCCTCGCTCGCCCAGCGCGACAATCACGCCCTGGGCGATAATCCCGGCAGCTAACAAAACCATGGCGTAGCGGATGAGGGGTATTCCCCGTCGCTGCAACTTGGGTGTTAGCCAACCGTTAAAGATGAATCCGCTGAGCAGGGTGAGATTGAACCAAAACAAAATCCTGGCTGTCGCGCCAGGAGGATACCCTAAGACTTCGACCATCCAGGGGCCAATCCAGAGCGTTTGGATAGCGGTGAAACCCCCATAATTGATAAAACCTAACAGTATCGTCCGTAGAAAGTACGGATCCCGAAAAATCGCGCCATAGCCCTTAGCTTTGACGTCCTGCCGCAAAATAACAACTTGCGGCGCTTTTTGGATCCGCAGGGGCTTTTCACCTATCCGGGGCATGGTCCATATGAGGATAATAGCCAATATCATCAACACGGCCATGCCAGCGAAAATGCCCCGCCATCCGACTAATGGCAACAGCGCCTGCGCTGGAATCGTCGTCAGCAATACTCCGGCAGTCCCCGCCATCAGCATCCACGAGGCAAGCTGGCCTTGACGTTCTGCGGGATACCAAGCCCGGAAGGCGGTTAGTGCAGCCATGAGGCAGGCCGATACCCCGGCTCCAATCAAAGCGCGCGCAAGCCAAAGAACCGTCAAGGACCGGGCGACCGAGAACAAGACTGCCCCGACACACCCGACCACGAGCAACAACGACTCCGTCCGACGCGCCCCGATTCGATCGAGGCCGATTCCGAGAGGCAACTGCATAATACCAAAAGCAATGAGATAAGCGCTGGAAAGCAAACCAAGGTCGCCGTGGCTTAGATGCAAATCATTCATTAAGGCCGGGGCAATTACCGCATTGATCGCTCGAAACGCATAGGAGAGGACGTAGGCGAATGCAAAGACCGATATGACTCGGACCGCAGCATGGCCCGTGAGGGGAAGTTGCGGCGCTTTCACGGCTTGATTTGGGGTATTAGGCATTTTAATCTCCTTCCGCCGATGTTGACCGAATAGCACGACAAGCGACGGCCTGAAATCTGTCAAAAAAGGTGTTTCTTGCAGGGTTTAATAACTCCTATTTTTGACCGGCTGCTTGTCCTACGCCTCTAGGATCGGTGGCTCCTAAGCGCATCCCTGTGCTTGGATCGATTCCAACCATCTGGTCGCCTCCCAACCAGCGCGCCGCTGGGCCTCCCTGCGAATAAGGTCCGACCCAATCGAATTGATAACCCCGTCGTTCGAGCTCACGGACCACCTTTTCGTCGATCCTGTGCTCGATGGTCACTTTATGGTTATCGAGGTCCTGGAGGGTGGTGGGGTTGTAGAAATTCAGAAGTCTCGGAGCGTCTTGAGCCTCCTTGAAATTCCTATCCCAAACGAGGACGTTCAGAAGCGTATAGAACGTATTCGGCGTGCCTCCTGAAGAGCCAGTGGCAAAGAAGGGTTTCTTGTCTTTGAAAACGATAACGGGAGAGATCGATCCCAGAAGACGTCCGCCGGGAACTCGAGGCCTGCCGGAGCCGAAGACGATGCCACCGACCCATAGCCCGTGGGCCGAGTAGATGGGACCATAGATCGTATGCGTGAACGAGCACATATTGCCATCCTTGTCTACGGTCGAGACGTGATTGGTGTGCCCGTCCTCCTCGCCTGTCGCGCCGCCGGGAGCTGCGCCCTCCATGGTCTCCCCGGCCCGGCTCGATCGCCCTCCTGCCTGGTGCTTCATGGTGTCGATTTTGTGCCGGAGCTGGGCAATTTGGGCCTTGGCGTAATCTTTCGAAACAAGAGTCCCCGCAATGGCGCTGTCCAGTTGGTCGATGCCCGTGTACCTGTAAGAATCATGGAACACGACCCGGATGGTCTCGATCAGCCACTGCAGGGTATCGGCCGATTGAGAATAATGGCCCATGGTCTTCAAATCGAGATTCTCGAGAATGTTCATCGCCTCGATGATCGCGACGGTCCCTGTCGCGGGGATGGGCGGGCCCGCGATCTCGTAGCCTTTGTATGTTTCTCGGACGGGTTCGAGCTCCAAGGCCCGGTAGGACGAGAAATCCTCGAGCGTGGCTTTTCCGCCCAGGTTCTGGATTTCCTTCACGGCCTGTCGAGCGAAAGGCCCCTTGTAAAAATAATCGGCTCCCTGCTCGGAGATCTTTTTCGGGGTCGCAGCCAGTTCAGGCTGCTTGAAAATCGAACCCATCGGTGGGAGAAATCCGTTTGGCGCATACAACTGCCGGACATTGGGTCTTAATGTCAAAGCAGCGTATCGGTCGGAATTGATGATATAGGCCCCGGGGTAAACCGGAAAACCGTTCTCAGCATAGAAGATCGCTGGCTCCATGACCTGTCTCCAGGGAAGCGCGCCGTATTTCTGCGTCGCATAATAGAGCCCGGCGATGTTAAAGATTTCATCGCAAGCCTCCTTTTCAAGATTCATGCAATTTCTAAATAGTGGTCATTATATCATAATTCATGAGAAATACTTGACCAGCCAAGAAAGAGCATGTATATTTGGGCAGCGAGAAGGCCCTCGTGACTCGAGGGGGTTCTCCCCGGCCGGAATTGCTTCTCCGCTGGACAGCGGGGCGATAGCCCCGCGCTTTCCGCACGGCCGCGGCAAAATCGGATCTCAGGAGGAGAGAGATGGATTTTTTTCGCAGTCTGAGATTTTTTACCGCGGAGGATATCGAGCGCGCCCTGCCCATGGCCGAGGCCGTCGAAGTTGCGAAAGAGGCGTTCAGGCAGCTTTCCGCACGGCAGGTCGTCGCGCCAGCTCGAACCCATCTTGAGATCCCCGAGCACGGAACGACGGTTCTGCTTATGCCGTCCTATCTTCCCGGATCCAAACACATCGGCCTCAAGCTTATCACTCTGTGCGCTCGGAATGCCGAGCGGGGCCTCCCCCTCATCTTCGCCCTCGTCATCGTTGCGGACGCGACGACGGGAAAACCGCTGGCCGTTATGGATGGAAGTCGTTTGACGGCTCTCAGGACGGGCGCCGCCTCAGGGGCCGCGGCGGACGTCCTCGCCCGGAAGGATGCCCGCGTGGCCACGATTTTCGGGGCGGGTATTCAGGGGAGGACACAGTTGGAAGCCGTGGCCGCTGTCCGTCCGATCAGGGAGGCGTACGTTATCGATCTGGACGCCGAAAGGGCCAAGAAATTCGCCCGGGAGATGGGGGAAAAACTCACTCTGGAGGTCAAGGTCGCCGACGCGGCCGAAGCTCTGGCCCGAGCAGACATCATCTGTACCGCTACGACCTCTTCCGAGCCCGTATTTTCCGACCGGGATTTGAAGCCCGGCGTTCACATCAATGCGATCGGATCCTACAAGCCCCACGTTCGAGAAATCCCGGGAGAGACCGTGGCGAGGGCAATAATCGTCGTCGATCAGAGGGAGGCCAGCCTGAGTGAGGCGGGAGATCTCATCATCCCCCTCCGGCAGGGACTCATAGACGAAAGCCGCATCCAGGTCGAAATCGGAGAAATCCTGGCCGGCATCAAGCCCGGCAGAACTTCCGACAGCGAAATAACCTTTTTCAAATCCGTGGGTCATGCGGTCCAGGACCTGGCCGCGGCCGGTTCCGTGCTGAAAAAAGCTGAGACCCTGGAGCACGCCTCCCATACTCTTGAACGTCTTCCTCACGACCTTCCGTAAGATCGATGTTTTCTGCTCAGGATTTTAATTCTCCGTGAACTGACGATTTTTTCACGTCGCAAATTTCTTAAGGGCATAATTGGATTCATTTTTCCCTTATATTATAGTCGAGCGATTGGAATACAAAAAAGCGAACCCTCTTTATTATGGCGCCAAGATTAGGCTGGCCGATTTTTATGACCAAACGAGTCAGCCAGAGAAAGCCGAGGCCGCTTATAAAGAAGCTCTGGAAATTCACCCCGACTATTGGGCCGCTTATGGAGAACTCGGTTTTTTCTATTATTCTCACGGGAACTTCGATAAAGCAAAAGACGCTCTTTTCCGCGCGGCGCAAATCAGCCCCGGGAATATTCGTGCCCTTAACAACCTTGGTGCTGTTTGCTTTAAGCTGGGAAACACTACCCAAGCGGCAGCGATATTCGAACGGTCGCTGGCCTCGAAACGAAACGCCGTGGCCTATTCAAACCTGGGCGTTATATACTATTTTCAAGGCCGGTACATGAATGAGGAGGCGATAAGCTTCGGCCCTGGGGAAACCTGGCCGACGCCTATTCCTTCACGCTCCGCACCCCCTGTTTTCACCTGCTTTCAAAATATTTCGCGTGGTCCTGTTTTTCCTGCTGAACCTCGTCCCCTTTTACTCGCTGGCGCTGCGGGAGAACAAAGAGGACGTTCCGGGAAGGTAGACGTTGGAGGATATGGCGCGCTAGAATAGAGCCCCGGCGCATCCCGATATTGTTCTAAGACGCTGACGTTTTTCGAGTCTCCTCTTGATGAGGCAAGAAGGCTAAACGCGAACACTTCGAGTTATTCTTCTCAATCCGTGGGAAAAAACCTTAATTTCCGCCCTTGACTTCATCCTCGCCAGAATTTATACTTGACCGCGGTTAGAGGAGGTGACAAAGTGCGAGACATAAAGTATCTTCTGCTTATCTCTCTCATCATCATAGTCGCGTCCGACGCCGCCCAGACGCGGCAAGTCATCCCGGGTCCTTCGAATCTTCCATTCAGCGCCGCTGTAAAAGCAGACGGCCTCGTCTATGTCGCTGGTACCCTGTCAGCCGAAGGCGACATTCGGGCGCAGACGCGCAAGACCATCGAAGCGATCAGCGCAACACTACAGAAGGCGGACTCTAATCTCGCCAATGTCGCGTCGGTTCACGTCTATCTGACGAAGGTCAAAGATTTTGCGGCAATGAACCAGGTGTATCGTACCTTCTGGCCGAAGGATCCCCCAGTTCGGACGACGATAATCTCCGAACTCGTCATCCCTGGCGCCCTGGTCGAGATGTCAATGGTCGCTGTGCCCAATGGCGGCGAGCGAGTCGTCATCCATCCGTCAGGCTGGATCAAGCCACTTAATCCGTATAGCTACGGCATTCGTACTGGCGACACCCTGTTTCTCGCCGGCGCCACCTCGATGAACTGCAGGGACGACTCCGTCATTGAGGGCGACATGAAAACGCAGACCAAGAACGCACTCGACAACGCGGGGCAGATCCTCAAAGCAGCCGGCATGACGTTCGACAATGTTGTATCGTCGCGGGTTTTTATCGCGGACGGCACGAAGTTCCAGGATATGAATAAGGTCTATGCCACTTATTTCCCGAAAGATCCACCCGCTCGGGCCACCGTGATTGCGCCGCTGACCGTGCCGCAATATCAGGTCGAGATCACCTTGGTTGCGTCGCGTCTTCCGAAAAAGGCCGTCGCGACCCCTATGCCCGACGGCTCGCCCGGAAAGCCTAGCCCCGTCCTGAGTAGCGCAATCCAGGTTGGGAACAGGTTGTATCTCTCGGGCATGCTCGGCAATACGCCCGAAACAAAAGGAAATGCCGAAGCGCAGACGGTTGAGATTATGAACTGCGTCGGGCGGACGATGAAGGCTGCCGATTTTGACTGGAGCCAAGTCGTCGACGGGATCGTCTACATCAACGACATAAAGAACTTCGACGCTATGAACCGAGGCTATCAAACGATCTTAACCAAGGATTTCCCCGCGCGCGCGACTGTCCGCACGGGCCTGGTCAATGCGGACGGGCTGGTGGAGATCATGTTCGTCGCCGCGAAATAGACCAGTGTGCGTGGTTGAAGGGATTGAGGGGAATCTCTGCGTCGAGATTCCCCGAGGATTCTGCATGCTCGGATGAGTGGGAATCAGAAGCTAGTTATTCACCATCCGAACCACTTCGACCACCCGGCTTCTTTTTTCGGCCATCGCTGTGAGATCACCCAGATCCGTATTGACACCGTTCCACGTCGACTTCCATAAGCCTTGACCTGATGAACGCCTGAGTTCAGGTCCTTGGCAACGAAATTGAAGCAGTGCGCGTCCCGGGTTTTCGTATAAAGCTCGATGTACCGCGCGGGAAGATCGCTCAAACCAGGTGCGACTCTGCCCAGAGAAGACCCCTGAGTTGTACCAGCCGGTCGCCGAAGACGACGTCTCCTGGCTCAGCGCCGCTAAGCCACCTTATGCATCTCGTCCCTGTCTTCTGCATTATCTTTCCCGAGCTTTTCAGGACATTCCTCGATCGTTTCCTCTATAGTCTTGTCGCCTACTTTCGCTATATGGGCGGTCAATGCTCTTCCGACCGTTTAGATAATTCATATCCCCCACATCTTCCTCGCTTTTATATATTCATTGAAGTCTATGACTCGTCTTTTTCGAAGATTGCTGAGCTCAAGCAAAAGTATTCCCGCGACTTCCGGCTCGCTTAGATTCTTCAATCTACTTTCAAGGTCTTCCATGTTCCTCACCTTCAACATGGTCCGCCCCAGCTTCTAATGCGAGTCGCGTAAGTTGATATCTTGATAATCGCCCATTCCTTAGTTGGAGTTCCCAAATCTTGTCTTCGAGAAAGTCGCTGTAAGCTTTGGTTGATTCCGTTGTCCTCTTCTCAAATAGCTCGTCCGCAAACGTCTTAAGAAACCTCATAGGTTTTCTACCTGGCGACATGTATTTTGTCAAAACCACTTCCGCTACGTTCAGGCACTCAAAATATATTCGGTTTCTTATCCTTCGCTGATCCAGAATTGCCTTGCTACCCTGCTCATGAATTGCTCCGCTCCGCTCCGTAATAGTCGCGTGATCCATGCCATTTTCATCTTCGAATTCGCCGCGAAATGAACCCGCTTCTTCTTGTACCCGCCTTGTCGAGCTTGCCGGCTCTGAATAATTCTCTGGTTCCGAAGGACCCCCATTTTCACAGCTAAAATGAAACGAAGCCCCTCCCTCCACCACATTAGTTTTCGGCTCTGAATGTTCTAATATCCCAATATGCTTTTTGTTCTCAGAATAGACTGTCCAGTTCTTTTGCTCAAAAAGGTGGGGGCTGTTCCGCCCGCGAGTTAAACAATTCTTCATATCTCTCCACCTCCGTTCCCGTTTACGTTGTTGCCATTGCTGTTGCCATTCCCATAATGGTTATTCCTCAGCATCTGCACTTTTGCCCTCAGGAATTCCTGGTATGCAGTCGAACTCTGTATGGCTCTTTTCTCAAAGAGTCTGTCTGCTACCTGCTGGATTTGAGGCAAGGGATTTGAATAGGGCACGATATACGGCTTCAGCATTTCTCGCGCGTCTGTTAATGCCTCCGAATAAATCCGGTTATTCAGCTTTCTTAGTACCTCCTGCAGCGTACTGCTCTCCTCTTCGGTTATGGTCGTGGTATCCCAGCCATCTCCGTTTCTAAAGTTTCTTACAAAGCTTATTGATTCCATATTCCTCGCCCCCAACACGATTGGTTAAAGCTTTCATGTTTTCCATAAGGAATTCTCAGAGCTCGATACCCTGAAAGCCTTTTGTTTCTCATTTGCAGCTCCATTATCTTAGCCTCAAGAAATTCATGATATTCTTCAATCGAATCCTTCGTTCTCTTCTCGAATAGCTCGTCCGCGAATGTCTTGAGAAATCTCAGCGGCTTCTCGCCTCGCGGTATATATCTTGTTAAGATCCGCTCGGATATATTCAGGCATTCCAAATACGTCCGGTTTTTGCTTATCCGAAGCTGCTCGCGGGCTTCATTGCCATCCTGCTCCGTAATCCTAAGCTCTTCCTGAATTTCCCTGCCCCCTTGTTCTGCTATTGCCGCTTCCGCCTGATTTTCTGCTACACTAAAATCCCTTACGAGATTTGCTTCTTCCATACCTTTCACCTCCGCTTTTTAGCTCGGCTCTTGCTTGGTTGAACCGAATCTATTGAGACAATATTTGTCGCGGAGCGACCTTTGTTATTGGCGGGAGGCGGCCTTCTTGAGTGAGCGAAAGACAGAATACCGCACTACAAAAACACCTGTTATAATATGTGCGGGTATCTGGATTTTGCTCCATTAATATATGCCGCATTTATGCGGCTGGTAATATAACGCAAGCCATCCCTTTAGGGTGGGTTGCCTGTATCTTATTTATCTATTTCTCTACTTGGTTTGATCCAATGCCGCACGATCAAACACTTCTCTTTCATCTCACTTTAGCGGTCCGATTCTAATATCGACCTTGTCTTCTAAACGGCCTTTTCTTCTTCTTGGGCGTCTGAGATGGCGCTCTCTTGCTCTTATGCTCTCTGGCTAGGCATCTCCCAGAGATCCTACTTTCTTTCTCTCTCTTGGGATGGTCCCCTTCGTTCTTTTGCCGAAAAACGCAGGCCTTCCCTTGCCTGGCCTTGCCTGGAAACCCCCACCAGTTTCGTGGCCAAAATGGAAAGTCTTTTTTTGGAATGCTATAAAAAAGAACCCCCCTCTTTAGGGGCGTAAGCTGGCTGGATTGGGGGTTCACTACTCATAGTCTTTCTCATTTCTCCATATTTTTACTTTTCTTTATTTCCTTATTTTATAAGCTAGAAATAAACGGCTTTTTCTTTCCCAATCCGCTAATATCAATTAAGTTAGCCCTTAGAAATAAATCGCCCCTGTTTTCTACCATAAAAAGCAAAATGCGGTTTAGATATGCGGCATTCTCGGGGAATATTCTTTCTTGAAAGGGGAGTAGAGAATTTGCTTCTATGCACAGCAAAATGAGATATATCATAAATAATTTCGGAAATATGAATAATATAGAAACCCGCCGGGAAATAGCCCCCCTGCCTATAAAGCAAAATGCGATTTATAGAAAATAATTGCGGCATATGGCAATAAATTGCGGAGCATAGTAAATAATCACAGAGAATAAACAACAATCGTTCTTTTGGCTGCTTTTGAGACGACGTGCCGCTTGATTCGATGCTCGGCGGCGAGCTCTTCAAGGTACTTATAGGCCGAGATCCGGCAAACTCTATGCCCTAAAGGGATGGAGATTTTTCTCGCCACGGCGGCCGGATTCGCCATCTTAAGCTCCTGAAGCGCCGGCACTATCGCCCGCTTTATATTCTCATTCCTTGGCCTTCCGGAATGGACTTCTGCCCCAATCTCTACTCCCATTTCTTCTCACCCAGGATCCTCGAATAGGCCCGAAAAATCAGTCTTCGGACATTCTCTTCGATTCCTTTTACGGACCAAATAACCAAAGGATTAGTCCCTTTTATTATCTGAAGGAGGCCTCGTTCCTGAAGCCAGCGGCAACGTCTTGAGACAGTATCTATGCTTATCTTCAGCCCCTTTAGCTCTCCATGAAGAAGCCCAAGAACAAAGCATTCCGGGCTCTCATACCGATAAAACTTCTCCAAAATTCTCACTGAAACCAGGTCAATGCCTAAAAGCAAATTCAGCCAATCGATGCTGAGGTTGGAGTC
>Ga0315291_10010722_pt1 | contig 11188 bp, 10 predicted proteins | sample YL17G12_20_MG_FD_203070 | JGI IMG/M metagenome (GOLD analysis project Ga0315291, IMG submission 203070) | Sediment microbial communities from Yellowstone Lake, YNP, Wyoming, USA - YL17G12_20 | ecosystem: Environmental > Aquatic > Freshwater > Lake > Sediment | place: USA: Wyoming | collected... | reverse complement strand
TTTAATTTTTATTAAACTATTGGGGTATCCACTTGACTGATGTTACCCCCATATATTGTGGTTTAGGAGTCCAGGGTTCCGCCACGGATTTGCTTTGCGAAAACCGGGTCAATGGCTGCCGCTTGCTGGACCAGGCGGTAAAACAACTTGCCACGCGAACGGGATGTCCTGCGGTTAAACCGGAAGGTGAATTCGTCGAGATAGCCATCCAAATGAGAAGGGCGCACAGCACCTTGATAGGTCCCCAACAACCAGCGTTTGAGCAATGCCACAACCCGGTTGACGCTGGGCAACAGGTTTCTACCGACGTCAGCTCCCTTTCGGACAACTTCGTGTCCGTAGCCGACTTCGGACAATCCCCCATAGCCTCCCCATCCATCCGTGTGGACAATGCTGCCCGGCTCGACACCGTCCTTGACGGCCCCTTCCAAGCTTGGTGCAGACGCATCCCGTACACGCCTGAGGCGGATGCGCCCGATCTTGCCTTCTGTCGTCTCGACCATGACAACAACCAACACTTTCCCCGCCGCCCCTCGACCGCGCTTGCCCGGCTTTTCTCCTCCTATGTACGTTTCGTCCACCTCAACGGTGCCCGACAAACGGTCTCGTCCTGGCCGCACCATCGCCCGCCGCAGCTTGTGCAACCACGTCCATGCTATGTGATAGCTGCCCACACCAAGCACACGTTGCAATCCCAGCGCGTTCGCGCCATATTTCTGGCTGGTCAGGTGCCAGATGGCACGAAACCAGAGGCGGAGCGGCTTCTTGGTGTCTTGAAAGATAGTCCCGGCTATGACCGATGTCCTGTACCCGCAGTTGACACACTGGAACAGCGTAGTCCGTATCGGCCAAGCTTCTTCATGGCTGCACCGCGGGCAACGAAATCCGTCCGGCCAGCGCATCTGATACAGATAGTCTCGGCAAGATTCTTCCCTAGAAAAACGGGCCTCGAATTCCATCAGACTTCGCGGATAGTCCTCCATGACCCCATATACTACAGGTTGGGGCTACATCAGTCAAGTGGATACCCCAAAAAGGAAATTTTTGAGCGGAGGCGGGGGTACGATATCGTCGGCCATGGATTATGCGCGCTTTGCTCAGATGCTCCTCAATGGCGGTCAATTGGAAGGTAAACGCCTGCTGGGCCCAAGAACCGTGGCCTTCATGACCTCGGATCATTTGGGACCCATGGGCAACCGAGACGATGCCTTTTACGTTCCCGGACGTGGTTATGGTGAAGGCTTCGATTTTTACGTTCGCGTCGATGCAGGACATGCATACTTTCTGGGAAATGTCGGCGAATTCTACAAGGGCGGTGCTGCCGGGACTATTTTCTGGGTTGATCCCAAGGAAGAGCTTGTTGCGGTTTTTATGGTGAGTGCGCCAGACTATCGAGAGGATTACCGGTTCTTAATGAAGAGTCTGATTTACCAGGCCATTTTGAAATAGAAGAAGTGTCAGAATCAGAATTCTAAGGAAGAATTGGCGGTAATTTAAGGTCAGAATTGAGCCCCCATTGGAAAGGGATGGCGGGCTTCCAGCCTTCCGCTCTTTTTTTTCAATTAATTTTTCATGATAGGTTCATCGCCCTCGACGGCAAGGGTGGGGGTGAATAGATTTATTTCCCCCTCCCCTTAATCCCCTCCCGCCAGGGGAGGGGAAATGTTTTGGGCATCATTTAATATGTGGGAAAGGAGAGGTTTATGACTCAGGAGATCAAGAAGGTGGCCATAATCGGGACTGGCACTCTGGGAACGCAAATCGCCGTTCAGGCTGCCTGTTACGGATATGACGTAAAGGCTTATGATCAGGACCCGGAAAGCTTTCAGAAAACCCTGCAGAAAATCCGTGGCGTGATAAAGATGAGGGGGAAGGGGCCTACTCTGCCGATGGAGGAGTGGGAGAAGGGAGCCCAGAAGGTCAAATTGGCCAGAGATTTGGCCGGAGCAGTGGAAGAAGCAGACCTGATCATTGAGGTCGTGCTGGAGAATCTGGAGTTGAAGAGAAAAGTGTTTGCCCAGATCGATTCCCTGGCTCCACAGGGGGCGATCCTGGCCACGAACAGTTCTTCTATCCCGATCTCTAAAATCGAGGGTGCTACCAAAAGGCCCCAAAAGTGCCTGAACATGCATTTCTACATGCCGGCCAGCGGCATGAATATGGTGGATATTATGGGCGGAACGAAGACCACGACGGATACAATTGGCGCCGGCCAGCAATTTATACGCTCGATCGGATGCCTTCCGCTGACCGTCAAAAAAGAAATCCTCGGTTTCTGCTTCAACAGCGTCTGGCGCGCGGTAAAACGGCATACGCTCTCCATGTGGGCAGGGGGGTATGTCGATTCCCGGGATATCGACCGGGCCTGGATGATTTTCACCGGCATGAGCCAGGGTCCGTTCGGGCTCATGGATACGGTTGGGCTGGACGTGGTCTATGACATCGAGATGGTTTATTATAACGAGTCAAAGGACCCCAAGGACCATCCCCCCGCTGCCCTGAAGGGTATGCTCGAAAGAAAGGAACTCGGGGTAAAGACAGGAAAAGGGTTCTATACCTATCCCGATCCGGAGTACGCCAGCCCTGACTTTCTGAAGGGTTAACTCAATAGGTGCATAAGAATTTCATGAATTATTGCTTGGGCCCTTGCAGGCATAGGGGAAAAATGATTTTTGCGATGGTCACGGGACCTCACCCCCGGTGCCCTTTGCCCCCCCACCCTAACCCTCCCCCTCGGAGGGGGGAGGGAAGGGTGGGGGTGATGCGGTTAGAGATTTTTATGCAACTTTTAGGTTAACTATGTCTCTTTCCCATCTAGGGAAGCAAACTCTTGCAAAAGCTCTTTCTGGCGTTTGTTCAATTTGGTGGGTACTTTGACCGAGATCTGAATGTGCTGGTCGCCTTTTCCGAAACTGTCCAGGTGTGGGATACCCTGACCACGCAAAGTGAAGACCTGACCGCTCTGAGAGCCAGCAGGAATGGAAACCTTCCGGGAACCATTCAAGGAAGGAACCTCAATCTCTGCTCCCAGAGCTGCCTGGGTGAAGGAGATGGGAATCTGGCATAGAATATCATCGCCGTGGCGCTCAAAGAAGGGATGAGGTTCCACATGGAAGACCACATAAAGATCCCCAGGCCGACCTCCCCGTTCTGCTTCCCCCCCTTCTCCATCCACCCTCAGACGGTTCCCGCTATCCACTCCTGCCGGAATCTTGATGGGGATCTTTTGGGGCTTCTTGACCTTGCCCGTGCCGCGGCAATCTGTACAGGGATGAGGAATGAAAAAACCTTGCCCGCGGCATCGCGAGCAGGTTGTGCGCAAGGTAAAGAATCCCTGGGAGTGAGTAATCTGCCCGCTTCCACGGCAGGCCGCACAGGTCTCTTTCTTTGTTCCCGGTTTTATGGCCGTGCCTTTGCAGGTTCCGCAGGTCTCGAGACGTTCGATTTCTATCTCCATCTCCTTACCCAGGGCTGCATCCATGAAAGAGATCGTTAAATCGTACCGGAAATCAGCCCCCTTTCTGGGGCCGGTTGTCCTGCGGCGGCCGGTACCAAAGCCGAAAAAGTCCTCGAAGATGTCACCGAAACTGGTAAAAATGTCCTCAAAACCGGTGAATCCAGAAAATCCCGTTTTCCGAAGTCCTTCGTGGCCGTAACGATCATAGAGCTCTCGCTTCTCCGGGTCGCGAAGGACCTCGTAAGCCTCCGAAGCCTCTTTGAACCTTTCCTCCGCCTCTCTATTTCCTGGATTTCGATCGGGATGATACTGAAGGGCTAACTGCCGATAGGCCTTCTTGATCTCAGCCTCTGGCGCGCTATGTGGAACCCCCAAGATTTCGTAATAGTCTCTTTTGGTCATCTTCTTAGTTTATTCCTCTAATATGGTAAATATTAACATTCTGAGCCTTATTGTCAAGCCGGGGGAAAACCATTTCATTTTGGCTTTATTTCTAGCTCTTTGTATTTTGCTCAGTTTGTGCGCTCGACAAATTTCCCTTTAGGGTTGAAAGGAATTATAAAATAAAGAGGGGTCGGTGAAAGTCCTGCAGCCCATCAAGGGCAGGTGACCAGCAATTGAGGCGAGCTGCTTTTTGGGGAAGAAAAGACCTTCAGGTCATCTTAACGACAATGTCGCCGATGAGGTTGGCAGCTTCATCGCCGCGGTCAGCGGCATTGGAGAGATGACGGTAGATTTCCCGCATTTTGAGCATGTAAACCGTATCCGTTCCCTTGAAAAGGTCGGCTAAGGCCCGGTGGTAGGCCTTCTCCATCTCATTCTCGCAGGCCTTGGCCTTGGTGGCATGCTCCAGGGCAAGGTTGGGGTATTTCTGGATTAGGCGAATGGAATCACTCAATTCCCGGGCAGCTTTGCGCAGGATATCGATCATTTCGATGATGTAGTGATTTGGTTTTACCCCGTAAATTTCCATTTCGTCCACGGTTCGATCCGCATAATCCATGACATCGTCGATGGCCCGGGAAAGTGAGAATATATCTTCTCTATCAAAGGGGGTCACGAAGGTCTGGTTAAGCTCTTCAATGAGAATCCGCCGCAGTTCATCGGCCTCCCGCTCCATTTCCTTCACCTTTCCTCTTTGGACTCCATCCTCTCCTTCGGCCCATGCATATAGGGCATCGAGGCCTTCCAAGACCTTTTTGGATTGGGTATGGAGCATCGCACTGAAATCACTTTTCTTTTTCCGAAACCAGGACATTAAGATTTCCTTTCTCTAAGGCCTTCTCTTGGGGTATTTTAGGCCGGGGTTCCGACCTGTCCAGAAAAATTTAGATCCATCTTCGGATTAGCATAAGAAACAAAGCCGAGAGAATGGCTGACCCTGGAATGGTTATGATCCAGGCGAAAAAGATTTGCCGACCAATTCCCCATCGCACAGATCCCAGACTTTGGGCAGACCCCGCCCCAAGGATTGAGGAAGAAACAATCTGGGTTGTGCTTACTGGAAACCCGAACAAAGAGGAGAGGTAAATGATCGCCGAAGAACAAGCCTGAGCGCTGAACCCATGAACTGGCCGCACCTTATAAAGCTTTGTTCCTAAGGTTTTCATGATCCGCCAGCCTCCTGAGCTGACCCCTAAAGCTAAGGCGAGAGAGCAAATCAGGATCACCCATTTGGGTACATAGAAGGCGTTCTGAGGCAGCGGCTCGTATATTTTTTCAATCACCTCTGGGGAGATCCCGTGGAAAATAATCAGGGAGAGGCTGATAATGCCCATGCCTTTCTGGGCATCGTTCGTTCCATGACTCAAGGCCAGAGTGACCGAGGTAAGAATCTGCAATCGTTTGAACAGTCGGTTGGCCCGGTAAGGCTTGAAGTTTTCAAAGGTTGAAAAAACAATTTTGGTCAGGAAATGACCGGCAATCAACCCTACGAGGGGCGCAAGAATGAGGATGGCTAAGACTTCCCAGACCTTTGCCCAGTGAATCCATTCAGGCCCTGAACCCATGATTACGGCTCCCAAGAGACCGCCAATCAAAGCGTGGGAAGAGCTGGAAGGCATTCCAAAGTACCATCCTCCCAGATTCCACAAAATCGCCCCGACCAGAGCAGCGAATATTGCGGCCAGGCTGATGTTCTCAGGGCTCACGATCCCCTTACCCAGAGTCTGAGCAACAGCCGTTCCCAGAAACCAGGCCCCGATAAACTCAAAGCCGGCAATAATGAAAAGGGCTTTTCTCGGCCCTAAGGCTCCTGTGATTACCGGGGTGACCACCATGTTGGCACTATCGTTGAACCCGTTGCTAAATTCAAAGGATAGAACGATGGCGATCAGCAGAAAAGCAATGAGCAGGACGTTGGCTTCCAAAAATTCATTCTCCGTAAGCTCGGCGGAGGATTTGAATGGGATGAAAGGTTTTCACGCCGGTTTGTTGGCCAATCTGCATCCGGCAGGCTTCACAATCTGAAATCACCATTCGGGCATTTGTTTTGCGGATCGCCCGGAAAATTTCCTTTCCCACTTCTCTGGCCACTTCATATTTTTCCCGTTTATACCCGTAAGTCCCCGCCAAACCGCAGCATCCTTCGGGCAGCTCAATGACCCTCAACCCAGGAATAAGGGGAAGCAGTTCTAAGGCCGGCAGACCCATCTTCAAGGCCCGAAGATGGCAGGGCACATGGTAAAAATAGGTTTCCTTTATTTCCCGAAAGTCGGTGTTCAGCCTTCCTTCCTCGTATAGCATAAGCAGAAATTGCGATATCTCGTAAGTATGTTCAGCGAGTATGGACGCCCCCGGGAGGTGCAAGATATTTTCATACTCCTGGGTTAAAGTCATCCCACAGCTCGGCGAAGAGAAAACAATCTCAGCTCCTTCTTCGACAATCTTCCTCAAAGACTTTAGATTGCGCTCTCCCAAATTGGCTGCTAAGTCAAATAAATCATTACCGATCAAGGGGAGCCCGCAACATTCTTGTCTGGGGAGAGTGACCTGGAAGCCATTCTTCTCCAGAACTTCCACCACAGCCTGGCCCAGGGTAGGGTCGATATAATTAGTATAGCAGCCGTAGAAATAGGCAATGGGTATTCCCCTTGTAAGCCCCCTGGAACGGAACCATTTTTCAAAGGTGCGCCTGCGAAAGGCAGGAATTTTTATCCGCCGGTCGATTCCCAGGCCTCTATCCAAAAGCCAGCGGAGAAAACCCCACCCGAAAGCCCAGTTGGAAATAGGTGTGGCCCAACTTCCCAGCTTTTCGAGAAGATAAGAATGGCCGAGGAGCCAATTCTTGAAAGAAGGCTGCCGCTTTCTTCCCCAGGCTTTGCGGGATTGAATATGCATCTCGGAGATGGGTACGTTATGCGGGCAGACCGTCTCGCAGATCTTGCAATAGTCGCAGAATTCAAGCCAATCCGCGGGAATTGCTTTTCTTTGCATTCGGAAGCGCTGGGCATCCGGGCCGGAAAGTTTCGGGCCGGGGAAAAGACCCGTGGCCTTCAGCACCGGGCAGTAAGCATTGCAGATGGAACATTTGATGCATTGATCGAGGTTGGCTTTCATAAACCCTTCTTTACTGCGGAGACCGCCGAGAATAATTTATCCTCTGCTTTCTCCACGGCCTCTGTGGTGAATTCATTTCATTGCCGCTGCTAATTTTCCCGCCATATACCCTGTGGAAATCGCCACCCCTCCCCCGGATTTTTCAGACATAGAATCTGCATGGGCAATGATCCCGCCAGCCGCGAAAAGGTTCGAATAGATGGCTTGGCCCCCGGGATCGATGGGCTTTAGGTGTTCATTCACTTCCACCCCAAAAAGATTGAAAGGCTGTCCCTCTGTACCCAGAAGGCGGGGGTTAAACCATTTCTTTCGGTCCTGGGGGTACAATACGGGCAGATCAAGCAGGGTTTCGTAAATCCGGCCTCGGTCAGAATCGAGCCCTCCCCCGACAAACTTTCCCGTGGCCAAGACAAAGGCGGAAGCTCTATAAAATGGACCCTTTTGCGAACTTCCCAGTGAAAACCCTTTAAGCCTTCGATCCTCAGCCAGGGGGCGTAAGCTGGAAACGCCCATAAAAATGCGCACCCCCCTCTCTCGAAGGTGTGTTTTAAGCAGGTTATCGAGGCGGATGCCGGGAACCGAGGGGGGAGGCATGGGAATCTCGAAGATTTCTGTAGCCATTTTTTCTTTCAAGTCATTCCAGGCCTCAAAAGAAGAATGAAACCCCAGTATAGCAGGTAACCCTAGCCTCTCTCCAGGCCTCAAAAAGGTTTGGGCCCTTTTTATGAATTTTTCCCGGAAGTCTTTTTCATCGAAAGCCCGGGCCAGGTTCAATCCATTAATGGCCTTCCCGCCCAAATCTAACCCCTCCATGTCCCCCGCTCTGAAGGAAGGGGCAATCATTCCTTGAGAATGTAAGAGGTTCAAATTCTCAACGGCCAAAAAAGGGGAGAAATCCTTGAGGCCGGCCAACCCAAGAAGAAGTACACGGCCTGGCAAAGAAAGGGCCCCACTTTTCATCGTCTCTGGAACCAAACAGGTGGGGTGAAAGGTACCGAGCGGGGTGGGTATGAGGAAGTTGGAATCAAAAGTTCCTGCGTAGGGCATTCCATCCGAGCGGCTCAGTCCTAGAAAACAGGCCAGAGCGGAAAGGATCTCTTCCTGTCCCACCTTGACGTAAGGATGGTGAGGATCATTCTGCCGGAGTTGGCCTAAGGCTGTGAGTGGAGAAGAGAGAGGTGTCTTGGAGGTATTAGGAAAATAGCCCAGGCCATCGATGCAACCGCTCGTCAAAGGAAGAGAACCCATGCCTCTGGCTATTATCAAAACGCGGGCCCCCTGACTTTGAGCAGCTTCTGCGGCCATGAGCCCTGCAAGTCCAGCACCAATGACGATGACATCGTAAAACATAATAGGTTTTAAGGATTCAAGGGGGAAAAGCCTGGCATTTCGCGTGGCCCCTGAACCCTGTTTTTAAAAATGGTCCAGGTTAAAGAACTCTGTATACAGCGCCTGAATCAACTGTTCCTCTCTTAGCTGAGGTCCCCAGAGAACAGGGCGGATCCCCTTCCAGCGCTCTTCCAGAAACCTCTTCAATACAGCGAGGGATGTTCCGGGGGGGATTTTCCCTTTTTCTAATAAGAGTGCGGTTAGACGGGAAGAACAAAACCCCCCTTGGCAGGGACCCATGCCAGCCCGCGTTCTTTCCTGCACTTCCTTTAAACTCAGGTTAGAAAGATTCTTGATCTCTTGAAGGATTTCTTCCCTGGATACGAGCTCGCACTCGCAGAGAATCTGTTCGGTTTCCCGAAAGGATTTGGAAAACCGATCCAGGCGGGATCCTAAATCATGAAAAGTATATTCTTTTGGAAAAGGAAGAATCTTCTCGGCAGTCAAACAAAAGCTTTTATTGCCCATTTCTTTACAAATGGCATCCACTGTTCGTTCGGCCATCAGCCGGTATGTAGTCAGCTTCCCGCCAACGATTGAAAATAACCCTTTTATGCCATCCGTTTCCCCGTGGTCCAGCAGGAGAAAATCACGGGTTATCTTTCGGCTGTCTTCATTCGCTTCCCGGGCCCCCATCAGCGGCCTAACGCCCGCATAGGCGCGAATAACTCGGGTGGAGCTGAGTTGGGGGAGCATTTTCTCTCCTTCGGATAGGAGCAGGTCCACTTCCGCCTCATCAGCTGACGGGTCTTCGATCTCCTCAGTCGTTTGCGAGGTTGTCCCGATGATCAAGGCTGGGCCATGAGGAACGAGGATGTCTCCACTGGAGGGTGGTCGGCAGCGGTTGATCACCGAGTTCACCAGGCGATGATTCAGAACGACCAAGCTTCCCTTGGAAAAGACGACCTCCAAAGAGGCTCCGGCCATCCGGGCGATCCTCCCAGCCCAGACTCCAGCCGCATTTACGATAAAACGGCAGGAAATTTGAAAATCTTCCCCTGTTCTCGGGTCTATCGCCCGCATACCCTTGATGGACCCACCCTCAGATAGAATGGCTACAACTTCGCGGTGCGGAAAAACCTTGGTCCCTAATCGTTCAGATTCTTCCACGTTGGATCGGATCAGGCGGAAGGGATCGATTGAGCCATCCGGAACGGCCAGAGCCCTTTTAATATGTGGGGACAGAGATGGTTCTTTCTGCAACACTTCGGCTACTGGGATCTCCTTTGCCGGAAGGCCAACCTTCTCACAGGCCCTGAGAAGCTCCTCAGGGTAGTTTGGGGGATCTTGGGGCAGAGAGAGGAAGAGTCCGCCGGTCTCCTCGACACAGGGAGGCGCGATCTTTTTCAGAATCCAATTTTCAAGAATGCATTCACGGGCCGAATCCGGATCGTTTACCGCATACCTAGCGCCGCTGTGCAGCAGACCATGGTTTCTTCCAGAGGTTCCGCTGGTGAGTTCATTCTTCTCGAGAAGTATGGCCTCGATCCCACGTAGAGTAAGGTCGCGCAGAACTCCTGCCCCCGTAGCTCCCCCACCAATCACTACGACTTCAGTTTTCATAGTCAATCAGCTTCCGGCGTTCAGCGCTCAGCTTTCAGCCAAAAAAAACCGACAGCATCCGCGAGAACAGATGATCATAACCTTTTTTGTGCTTCGTCTTGCTGACTGCTGATAGCTGAGTGCGCCTTTTATTTTATAATCTCAACCACACTCTCCCAAACATAATCAGGCTGAATGCCCGATTGCCGCAGGGCTTCTCGATTGGTCACGCCCGTTAGAACAAGGGCCGTGGCCATCCCTGCTTTTTTCCCCATGACCATATCCGTCTCCAGTCGATCACCTACGAGGAGACAGTCCCGTGGACGAAGGCCCATGGCCTCCACTGCTACCTGAATCATGATATCCGAAGGCTTGCCCACGATGATCTCAACCTTCTTCCCCGTTGCCCCTTCCACAGCCCCGATCATAGCCGCGCAATCCGGTATTTCCCCCCCTTCCACCGGGCAGGTGCGGTCTGGGTTCGTAGCCACGAAATGGGCACCCCTTTTAATGGCTTGGAGGGCGATATTCAATTTTCGGTAATCGAAAGTCCGGTCAAAGGAGGCGATCACATATTGAACTTCTCCCGGTTCCTCGCTGATGCGGAATCCCTCCTTGCGCATTTCAGCGATCAGAGGCGGTTCCCCGATGACAAAGATGGCCGCACCGGGAGCCTGATGGGAGAGCCATCGGGCCATGACCAGGGAGGAGTTGATCACTTCTGATGGTTCTGTTGGGATACTCAGGCGGGTAAGTTTGGCTGCGTAATCTTCTCGAGTCTGGAGAGGCTTGTTCGAAAGATAGACGATCCTTTTGTCTAAGGATTTCAATTTTTCAATCGTTTCTTCAGCGCCCGAGATGAGCTTCTCTCCCCGGTAAATTGTGCCGTCGAGGTCGAAGATATAACCCGAGAAATGTAAGCCCCCCATACATATTTCCTTATACCTAAAATGGCAATATTTTTCTATTGAAAGCTGAAGGATTCCTGATCTCTTATTAACTCTAAGTGGCCGGAGGAATTGTTGTCAATGACAAAAAATAGATCGATTTTAGAAGATTGAAGGGCCTAATGAAAAACTGTTTTTCCAGAGCGAATACCATCCTGATATTATTGTTGACATTCTTTTTGCCCTACGTTATTTTTACAGCATAGCAATTTGATAAAGCAATTCTTTTTGGTTTTCAATACTTACGTTAATTACGTTCTGCAAGGAGGATTACGGAAATGGAACGAAAAATGAT
>Ga0315291_10010719_pt1 | contig 11192 bp, 8 predicted proteins | sample YL17G12_20_MG_FD_203070 | JGI IMG/M metagenome (GOLD analysis project Ga0315291, IMG submission 203070) | Sediment microbial communities from Yellowstone Lake, YNP, Wyoming, USA - YL17G12_20 | ecosystem: Environmental > Aquatic > Freshwater > Lake > Sediment | place: USA: Wyoming | collected... | reverse complement strand
CCCCACCAGGATTTACTTTTACATAGAACAAATAGATATTCCCGTTTCGAGTCTCTGTATCACTCATATCTGGTATTTCTGCTGTTATTGTTACTTTTGTTTTACCAAATCCAATTATTGGTTTGGATTTAATTTCTGCATACTCACCTGCAGCGATGCTATCGATAACATCACTAGTAATTTTACCTGTAAAAGCACCGCCTTCTAGTGTTATTGTCCATGAAACATCTGTTGCTGCTAAAGCACCAGAATTATTGATGCGAGCTGTAACCCTTAATATTCCACCCTTTATATTTTTAATTTCAATTAAAGGTCCAGAGAGTATTTCTATAATATGAGCTGGTGAAAAAGCAGTTTCTCCCCCGTTAGCAGCGTCTCTTGCCTTTACTGTTACTTCAAAGCTTCCTGCAGTTGTCCATGCGTGTTGAGCGCTTCCTGGAGAAACCCAACCGCTATTTTGTCCGTCGCCCCATTCAAACCAGTATTCTATTGGGTCACCTTCAGGGTCTGTTGTAGTAGCGGTAAATGTGTAAGCTACATCAGTAATTCCCTGAACAGGACCATCTGGTGCATCAGGTGTTAGTGGTGGTGAATTTGTTACGCAAATTTCATATCCAAATATATAATCGTTAGTAGTGCCCTGGGTCATACCATAAAGTGTGCCTAATCCTGCAGCGTAATCTGTGGTAAATTCTAATCCTCCTGCCATACCTGCACCCAACTCAGCTGCAACATTATGAGTTACGCCTGGAATAAGTGTTTTTGTGTCAAGATCAATGACTTTGATGATATTATCCATTCCAGTACTTGTGCCAGTGGAAATCCAGAGAAATGGACCATTGTATCCTTCAATCTGAGTCCATGGATCCCATGCTAGACCAAGCATACTATCAGGCACAGGGGAAAAAGAATAAAGTGTGGCACCTGATCGATCGACGAGTTGTAGATGGTTCTGCCATTGACCTATCCAAAAACCACCATTACCATCGTCTGCCTCTGCATCATATGCAACATTATAACTGGCTGCTGGTAAAGTTATTGAACTGATAACAGAATGGGCTACCAAATCCATCTGGTACAGAGTCGTCCCCGTTGTTGAAGTTCCATAGAAATAGGTTCCATCATATGCTAGATCAATTAAATTTGGAACGCCTGACATAGTAAATGAATCAATATAATTACCATCTTTATCAAATCGATAAATTGTTGCACTGTTAAATGTTGGGCAATAGAAATAAGTTCCATCGAATCCGATTCCAACTAGATATAAGGATCCTGTAAGACCACCTGCGTCGTATTGGAATTGAAGATCCCACATATCTCGGTTCTGTATATTAACTACAGATTGTATTTGTTGTGTTCCATTTTCATCAGCTATTTCGGTCCCTGTTACTGCACCTGCAGTAACGCACATCAGCATACTTAATAAAATACATATTATTTTTTTATCCATTTTTTACCTCTCTTTCTTCTTAATTATAATATATTACTTAAATATAAATATTTCTAAAGTATAAAATCTTAAAATATTCAAAAATATAGTTAAATAAATACTTAAAATGATTTCATTTCTGCAACTGTACTTTTCAGGGTTTTATTAAATAAAAGCTCTAATAATATATATATTTTTATATAAAAAAATTTAACTAATCGATTTGTAATTGTTAATTTTACTTTTTCGTTGAACTTTTTCATATTCCAGTTTTGAAACAAGAGCGAATAATTTTTCAACTGTCCTTTTTGAAAATTTAAATTTTTCTTTATAAGGACAATATTTATCATAAATAGCATATCTTTTATCTTTGTCGTAGATTATAGGATATAACCTACATCCTTCTGGTCTGTCTTTATAAATGAGGCACATGAAACCATTATTAAAAACACATCTACCATCTTTATTTTTTAGTTGAAACCATCCATTTTTTGAAGTAATAAAAAATTCTGTGCCAAAGCCTAGCAGTTTGATACGTTCTACATCTTGGTTTGAAAGTGGCATTCTGGTTTTTAGACAACATTTTATACAGTTTTTCTCTCTACAACAACTTTTCATATTTTCACTTATAAAACAATATAATAAAAACACTTCTAATAAATAAGAATTTAAACAAAAAATATATTGTGCCTGATAAGATGATTAACACAGAAATAAAACGTAGTAAACGAAGAAGATGTACAGTTGAAGCAAAATTTGTCAAGGATAAACTTTTAATTTATCTACCTGCTAGTATGAATGAATCTGATGAAAAAAAATGGATAGGCAAGATGATAAATTGGGGAGAACGCTATAAAAACCGAAAAGAATTGAATAACAATAACCAATTGTTAGAGCGATCTAAAAAATTAAATAAAAAATATTTCAATGAAAACTTAGAGTTTTCAATTAAATTTGTAACAAACCAAAGGAATAGATTCGGTAGCTGTACGATTAGAACCAAATCAATAAGAATCTCTGATCGACTAGCCAAAATGCCACAGTGGGTACAAGATTATGTGATAATCCATGAACTTGCGCATATATTGTATCCTAATCATTCAAATAAATTTTGGGAAAAAGTAAATCAATACAAATATGCAGAAAGAGCCAGAGGATATTTAATGGCAATGGGAATGTTTTCAGAAGATCAGTAAAAAACTATTTTTTTGAAGAAACTTAAAAAAATAATAATAAATTTATTTATAATATCTGATAAACGAAAGGGTTATTAATGTTTATTAACAATTGTTAATACAGTGATTAATTTGAAATTTGCGGGGGTTGTAAGCGAATATAAAGAAGCTGTAGAAATTGAAGATATTGTAAAGGTATTTTTAATTAAAAAAAGAATAAATGATTTGCTAACCTTAGAAAAAAGAAAAAAATTTGAAAAAATAAATTCAAATGAAATCGCGCTTCCAATGAACGATGTAAAATATTTGGGCAATTCTGAGGAAAAAATTTTACTAAACAAAATTTACATTGATTCTCAGCCTATTTTTTGTGTTAGAGGGCTTTTTTAAATATATAATTATTTTTTAATTAAAAAAACTGAATTTCTACTTACAATTTTTATTAACTCAATCTGTTAAAAATATAAAGAATCAGCTTGTAGCAATCAACTTTATATTAAAAATACAAAAAAATTAATGTCATTTGTTTTATTCATATATCAATTTAATGGAATAATGATCATAATCTTCATAATTAGGTTGGCTTGAAAAAAACTCAACAATAAAATATTCAGTAACTTCACTAACGAATTTATAAATTGTATTAGTTCCTGTGTATAATATCACATTGTCCTTATTTAAAAAAGTAACTTCCACTATAACATCAATTGTTCTGTTACCAATATTTTTAAGTGAACCCGTTAATTCTCTTAGCCAATTAGTAAGATTTCCATAAGTTTCAATTTTATGTGATATAAGCTCAATCTCATCAGGTTTAACACCATTGTTGATTTCTTGTTTACAGCCACTTAGAAAACATGAAAAATTAAGAAAGCAGTAAATCCTGCTGTCATAAAATTTTATTTCATAACTTCCTTCATATTTATCGCCATTTCTTAATTTGCTTAATAAATTGAAACCGTAGCATCTGGATATTTTGTTTACAAATTTGTTGTTTACTTATGAGTGTCGAAAGAGAAACAGGTATAATTTCATAATCTGAAGGATTATCGATATTAACTATCTTTATAGACCCATTTAATTGTTTATTTGATTCATTTGGAGCAATGACACTTAGTTCTACTACCATTGCCCCTTCTTCTGGAGATAAATCAGCACCAGATTCAGGTTCAAAGCTCCAGGTCCCCCAGTTAGGATGAGATACTATTTCCCAGTCAAGCAGCGAGAAATCATCACCCTCATTTGATACCTCAAAGCTGCCTTCAACTGTTGCAGCAGGTTCTACATCTGACCAACTCAGCTCACCGTTACACTCCAAATCTGGATTTAGAACGATGCTTATTTTGTTATAATACAGGTAATTACCAATATCCGGATCCCAGTTTGTTACAACCATATCCAGTGATTGAGAAAAATTATAACTAATTTCAACTGAAGAGCTTGGAGCGGTATTAATTGTAACCCATGCATGTTCCCTACTATATGTGTATTCTGAAGTATCTAAATAAGTTCCATCCACTTTTACACTATTTATCCTTTGAATATTTTGGCGTGAAAGATAAAAAAGTTTGCGATTGCCGGTAAATATCTCGTTTAAGGTGTGCTCATCCCATGTTGGGCCGACGTTCCCGAAAACAATTTTTTCAACAACGCTTGTTCCTCCTGAATTCCATGAAGGGTTTATAGGTAGTCCTGTTCCGTCATTTAAAAAAATCCTAGTATAGTCCCACCATCCACCTGTTGCTAGATCAAGTTTATTATCGAAATTTACATCTGCTAAGGCAACTGCTGAACCATATCCTTCAAAATAATTCCAAGAATAAGTAGTTTCAAAAAAACCACCAGATAAACCACTATACTGTTTAAACCTGCCACTTCCTCCTCCTAGTTGATAATTATCTGTTGCAAAAAGATCTTTTGCTCCGTCAAAGTTAACATCACCTGATGTAAGCATTATGCCAAATTGATTAAAACTATCAATCGTATGCCAGCTTGCTGTTGTTTCAAGTGTACCACCCAAATTTCTATAGATTTGGGTCTCAGTATTTGGACCACCTATAAAAGCTAGGTCTAACCAGCCGTCATCATCAGCATCAACCCAGTGAACACCCATATATGTGTTTGTATCAGAAGATTGCCAACCAGCAGTGGGTTCTAAAGAGCCTCCCACGTTTAAATAGACTAGATTGTGATACTGTTGAGATGAATAAGAGTTTCCTGTTGCAACAGCTAAATCAGGTCGGCCGTCATTGTTCATATCACCAAAATCAACACCAAAAGAATTGCCTATTAAATCTGCATTCCAGTCTGGTAAAGACGAAAAAACACCGTTATTATTCAAATAAACACGCGCAACATTGTCAAAAGAAGATGTTGTCCCAAGATAAGAAACTGCTACATCAAGCCAGCCATCACCATTTACGTCTGCTACATCTAAATGTCCATTAAAAGCCATATCATTTGATTGCCAATTAGCAGTTTTTGATAGATTGCCATTTCCGTCATTTAAATAAACATTAACCTTGCCCATTGCCATATCGTTTCCATCTGAAACGACTAGGTCAAGCCAACCATCTTTATTAAAATCAGCAAGTTCTGCTCCAGTACTATAATGTGGATTATTTGAGATCCAATCAGGTGTTGGTGAATAAGGGGAATCGGTTGATGTTTTTAATAAAAAATTTTTTACAAGGTTTAATTGGGTTCCGCTAATATTTGGTAAAACCCCTAATAGTAAAAATACAATGAAAAGACTCATTATTAATGATTTTCTATTGATTTTAAATCCTCCTTAAAATAATTATATTTTAAGATATAATGATAATGTAATATAAATATTATTCTTAACCCCAAAACGTGAATTTTAATAGAAAACATAAGGGGGTCCATCAACGAAAACATTTGTTAGTTATGCTTCCCCATTTATAATATCATAGCTCTGATTCGTTGATGGTTTCTATTGACCAAGATTTCTCATTTTTTATTGTTTTTGCAACGTTGTAACTCTCTTCATCAGCTTGAAGGGAGGTCCAAACACAATGGACAAAATCATGTTCATCCATTGTGAAAGAGGGATGGTAAACAAGCTTGATAGAAGAGGAGATCTCTTTGGGCACCCCCAATATTGTGTAGGGATTATTTGTTTTGGTTTTTGCATATTTTGTACGAGAAAATAACTCTAAAGACACAAAAAATATAGTTGAAATCATATGAAAGAACCTCTAGCTATATTTTTATATTTCATTTTTCTCATCTTTAATCTATTAATTTATTACAAAAATCAGTTCATTAATTGAAAAAATTACATACTAATTTTTTGAACAAAATAGATAAAAAATCATATGGATTAATTAATTCGTACAAATAATAAATTATTTTGAATTATTGTAGCACTATTTATAAAAACTTGAAAACAATTGTTTAGTATCCTCCAACTTTTAAACTCGGATCACCTACTATAATGAATTCTTCTATTGTAAAGTAATCTTTATATGCTAAATTAATGTAATCATTCTGTGCTTTTGTCAGCATCTGTCCAACAGTTTCACTTGTTGCATAAGCATTGAAAAACTTTATTGATAGATATCCTGCACCACCATGTACACCACTTTCGTCTACATGTGTATAAGCTGTTCTAGTCGCACCAATTGTTGCAATGGCACCATTATTTTTCTTTTTTACAAAGGTCCAACAAAAACAGGGTAATTGTTTTTCAGATATTGATTGTATTGCCCCTATTTTTGGAGTATTACTGCCTGTAGAGGTTTTTGAGCTTTGGTCATTGTTGGAATTAAATGGTAAAATATAGCTTAAAATATATTTTGCAAATTCTGTAAAGTTGAAATCTAGTTTTGCTGTTAGACATGCATCAAAGAAGATTATGGGTTGTTTGTTACCATTTGAGGCAAAAAAGAGATTATAGAAGTAGTAACCTATCCATTTGTTGCTGTCTGGTGGATGGGTAGACATGCCTATTTCATATCCATGTCCAGAGTAGTCTACAAATCCTGCCCCTTCGTTTAATGCTTTATTTAATGCCCGTGCACTAAATGTATCATCAGAAGTCCAAAGTGCAGTGGGTGCAAAATCTGACATAATCTGTTTTGTTACTGTGTTTTTCTGTTCACCTTCATTTCCATTCCAATTCGGAAATGTATCCCCGCCTATGAGAATGATATTGTTAAACCAACTACTACTTCTTGTGTTCTTCTCATAGTAAATTATTTTATTTATAACGATTCTTAATTCTTTTTTTGTATTACATGGTATACGACCAATATTTACATCTGCATACAAATCAACTGAATCATTAACTCCTGGAACATTTTCATAACATTCTCCATATAGATGATTACCGTTTGAATCCCAACTGCAGAAGTTGCTATATTGATCATAGATATCTGCATAGTAAAGATCTGATAGAATGGATTCATTCCAATATTCATTATGATGTCCTTCGAAAAACCATGTAATTCTGATAGGTAATTTTTCGCCTCCTCCTATAAGAAGAACATACTCAATACCATAGGTGTCCAGTGCATATTTTACATAATATTTTATCTTTTCAATTTCATCATAACCATTGTATTCAGAGTAAATTGCTTCTGTTGTTTTAAGTATCGTATTAACGCCATTACTGTTTTTATGCTCTATTAGAGTTTGAAGTTCGTTTGAAAATTCTGAAGGTGATATAATAACAAGGTCATATTCTTCAGAAAATGAAACCGGGTTTATAGGTTCTTCATAAGATATTTTAATCTCAGCACTTTCGCTGTAGTATAATATGTTTTTGGCAGGAGAATATCTAACAGGATAACATTTTATGGTAAGATAAATAACATGCTCATTATTAGATAATCCCGCGCCAACTGTATAACTAAAGGTGGTTGATGGATAAAGATTCGAACTTTCATATATTTCCATATCCTTTTCTATTTGGTTTATCGCCTGTAACTCTGAATTCAACATAATAGGTTTTGAAGCAGGTTTTATTTCCTTTGATAAAACAATTTCTTTTGGTTCAGAAAAAATCACTTCAACCCTATTAATTTTTGTTTTAAATGGGAATGAATATACTTGTGAAACAATAGGTATAGATGGCTTTCCAGCATTTAAAAATGATGTTGTTGCTTCTTTTAGATTTACAGTTAAGTATTCACTTTCATCTTTTATAATAGGTTCAGAAAAAATTAGTTGTTTTTCCTCTGTTTTTAAATCAAAGATTTTATTATTTTCTACAGAAACTGCACCAAGTCCACTTATTATTAAAATTCCAATCGCTAGAATTGCTATAATTTTTTTCAATTAATATACCCCCGTATTAACACGTGTTAATTTTAATATGTTTTCTTATTATTTAAAATTTGCTCAAAATTTTTTTTTATTATGATAAAATATCTTTCTTTCCTTATTTTTTGATAATTTTCATAACTATGGTTGGATTTGTGTAATAGTTTTGTTATAGAAAAGATTTTTTAATAGAATCGTATTTATAAATATATAATGAATAAAACACAAATACTTTTAATATTTATACTGGTAATTTCTCAAACTACAATTTATGCAGAAAATGTAAAAGAAAATGATTTTTATCCACAGGATTTAAACCTTATAAATTCAAATCGTAAATTAATAGAAAATGCAGTAATTATACCCGATAGTAACCCTTTTTTTGGGATAATAGGATCATATATAGCTTGTTGGTATGACAAAGATAATAACTCAACAGGTTTACTCCCATTACTAGTAAAACAAAATGAAGGACTCTCAGATAACCAAGAGATATTTCTTAGTCAATATTTAAATAATAAAGACAAAAAACTATTGGTACTAGGTGAAAAATTACAATCTGAATTTGAAACAACAGAAATATTGGGTAGTCCCCCAACTGTTTCAATCTCTGTTGCAACACATGTTTTTACAAACGTTACAACCGTTTTAATCGTTCCATATAACGCAGAAGATGCATATCAACTGAGTCTTACTGCAAGTCCACTTGCAAGTTATCTTAACATCCCTATTTTTATTTACGATAACAACCAAATGGAGATTTCCGAAATTTGTGCCACGCTTAATGTCTCAGATGCTTTTATTATAGGAGATATCCAATTATCCCTTCCAAACATAACCAATACACAATTAAAAACTATAGAAGAGATTCAAAACAAGATTATAACTATTATTAAAGATCAATTCGATGGTATTAATTATATAACATTAACTAATCCTTCGGATGCTATACCCCCTTATATTACAAATTCCAATGAGACAACATTTTCAGATAAAATTACTAATATAAAATTAACAATGATTGGGAAAGAGCTAAATCTTATAGGTACCGATGTAAGGCAATACAACATAAGCATACCTGACGGTATCAATAAAGTAAAAATTCTTGGGAATATAACTAGAAAAAACAGACAAATTCTTTCTAAAATCATACCTATTGATCCAGTCATTTACATGAATTTTTATGATCCAGAAGGTAACATTGTAGCTTATACTAACAGCCTTGCATATGAAACCGGAGAAACGTATCTGGAAACACTTACTTGTAACGCATCAGGTGAATACTTACTTGTTTTCAAAATCTATAATGGTATACGAGGCGGATACTTTGTACAAAGAGGGCTTTCTATTGCAAATGCTGATTTCGAAATCTCTATTAATATCTCTAAACTTGAAAAACCGCATATGCCTTTAATTCCAAATCTATCTTTGACTGCAGCGTATCTTACAAGTGCTCATGGTGGAATTATCCTTGCTGATTCTGATTTTGAAATCACTAGTAATGATTATGCAGATGCTGCCAATGGTTCTGGAACAGGTCCATCTTACAACGAGAGTCTATTTAATTTTACAAATCAAAAAGTAAATTATACAATTGATCAATTAGAAAACACATTATCAATCCTTGATAATCATAACATACTTGATAGCTATAAAAATGGTCCAGCTTGGCTAGCTATTCTTGCTGATACAAACATGGTGCCTATGTATTACTATGGTCCTTCTCAGCAAGGCTTATCAGAAAAAGGCTTGCCCTCTGACAATCCGTATTCATTGGACTGGAATTTATCTGTAGGAAGGATTATAGGTTGGGATGTTCAAGATGTTTCTCTACTTATAAGCAGAACCTTATTTTACCAAGATATCTGTGGAGAGCCTACAAAACCCAGAGATTGGCATAACCGTTTCAGCTTTATATTTGGAGAGGGATTCGGTGAAACAGGTGGATTTTTTCATCAGATTCCTTATTCTTTTGAAATTAGGAAATACGGTTTTAAAACAAGAGTTTTTGGTGATTTTAGAAATAGTAGACAAATAAGCACACTATTAAAAACCTATACAGGTTCAAATTATATAGAATTTCTTGGTCATGGTGACTGGTTTTGGTTTGCTCCCTCCTTATACGGTTTTGATTATTATTCTAAAGCAATTGATGTTTCTCATGCAAAGAATTGGATTTTTACAAAACCAAGTATTTTTCTTACATCTGCTTGTTTAATGGGACGTGTAGATGGTATTCCTCCACAGATGAATATAGGACTTGCTATGCTTCATGCGGGTTGCAACTGTTTTGTTGGTTCAACTCGTGAAACTGGTTCAGAAGCAGGTTTAACAATTTTTGAAAATCATATGATAATTGATAATTTTAGTGTCGGTGAAGCATTAAGAGGAGAAAAAAAAGTTGATCAGGAGCCATCCAACTTTTATGTTAGAACTCTTTATGGGGATCCTGCGTTTAATCCTTACGAGCCAAATAATGGTTTTAGTATTCAAGGTAGACCAATATTACAAAATTGATTTTAAACTATTTTTATAATCTAAAAAAGTTATTAACAAAAAAAAGAGAAATCATAATTAATAATTATTATATTTCTTAATAAAATTTAAGGTAGGAAATGTATATGGATATAAAAAAGAAAAATATTTTACTTGTTGCAGGAAATAGTCTTTCTATAATAGCAACTATAGTTGTTAATGCTCTTGCCGTAATACTTCCTTTAAATGGAAAAACAACCCAAGAGCTATCTGATAATATCCCAAATTTATTTGTCCCAGCAGGAATCACTTTTTCCATCTGGGGCATAATTTATGCATTCCTTATTATTTTCATGATTTATCAGATCCTTAGTTTAAGAAAAAAACAACCATATGACACTGGTTATATTGAGAAAATTGGTGGATGGTTTATTCTAGCAAGTCTTGCTAATATTACATGGATATTTTTATGGCATTATGAATTAGTTGCCTTTTCACTTTTGGCAATGCTTGTTTTATTTTTCTCGCTACTTGCAATATATCTTAAGTTAGGTATAGGTTTATCAATAACAACTTTAAAGGAAAAACTTGCAGTACATGTGACAATCAGTATTTATCTTGGATGGATAACTGTTGCAACAATTGCTAATGTGTCTGCGGTATTAGTTACACAAAATGTTGGGGAACTTTTACTTGGGCAAACCACTTGGACAATCTTAGTTATCGCTGTTGCAACATTAATTTCTGCCTTAATTCTTATACGACGGAAAGATATAGCATATAATCTTGTTATAATATGGGCGCTACTAGGTATCGCAATT
>Ga0315291_10010718_pt1 | contig 11192 bp, 12 predicted proteins | sample YL17G12_20_MG_FD_203070 | JGI IMG/M metagenome (GOLD analysis project Ga0315291, IMG submission 203070) | Sediment microbial communities from Yellowstone Lake, YNP, Wyoming, USA - YL17G12_20 | ecosystem: Environmental > Aquatic > Freshwater > Lake > Sediment | place: USA: Wyoming | collected... | reverse complement strand
GTATTAGAATTATATTGTTGGGTTGAGCATAATAAGCAGGATAATTAGAATTTTGTAGCGATTCGCTTCCTACGGGACATTCGTATGAAGTTAGCCACTTATAGTGACTAGCATTTTCGCTTCGAATGTAAGGCACACAAACTTTATCTTTGTACTTAATTTCAAATTCGGAATATAAATTAAATCTCAAAGAACTATTAAAAGATTCATTAATTATCTTGTCTGGGTTTGTTCCATTATTCATAAAACATATATTAAATAAAGGAAGATTAATCTCTCTGCCGATTAAATAAGAGATACCTTGTACTTTATTGAGATCTAATGTACTATTGATTTGAACATCACCCTCTTGTGTATATTCATTTATGCCAGTCCCTTCTTCCGAAAGACGCCCAGAGCCGACTAATAATTGTGAATAGCTCCATGTTCCTTGAAGAAGTAATGCTATAAATATTAAAGGCAAGTAAATGAATAATATTACTAGTATTAATTGGGTCCATTTAACAGCCGGCTTTTTTTCCGGCTGTTTTCTTTTAAGAAAATTTAATTTTGAATCAGTGATTAAATCATACCAGTAAGCACCTTTCAAAGTCCAAGGATGAGTGATAGAGAATTTTGATACTAGAATTTTAGCTAAAACCAAGTATAAAGATGCTAAGGTGCATAATAGAAAAACAATAAAAATTTTCTTAAATTTGAATGTAATAATCATAACAAGGAATAATATACATACAATCATTGGAATGAAAAGACGAGAATTGCGCATAAATTTTTTGTTTTGTTTTTCTTTTTCTTTATTTTTATCCATAGCTTTTTATACAAATTAAACTTTAAAAGCTCTTGTTTTATATAGATCTATTAGAGTACTAAAATGAAAATCAATCTTGAGAAAATAAAGAAAGAAAAACCCTTGAAGGATTTGCTCGAGTTCTCAGTAATAAATCTTGACAAGCCTTCAGGACCGACAAGCTTCCAGGTTGCAGAGATGGTTGGAAGGATTATTGGGGCAAAGAAATTCTCACATTTTGGAACACTTGACCCAAAAGTTACAGGTGTTCTGCCTGTTGCTATCAATAGGGCTTGCAGACTTTCTACATGGTTCATGAAAAAGAACAAGACTTATGTTGGAATTATGAGGCTGCACCAAGATACGAGTGAAGAAAAACTGAAAGAAGAAATGAAGAAGTTTGTAGGCAAGATTATGCAGATGCCTCCTGTCAAGAGCAGAGTCAAGAGAGAAATTCGCGAGAGAGAGGTATATGGGTGGGATATTCTGGAGAAAGATGGGAAAGAGGTTTTGTTTGTTACAGAAGTAGAAGCTGGAACTTATATTAGAAAATTGTGCGATGACTTGGGCAAAACAATTGGCGGGTGCCATATGCTTGAACTTCGAAGAACCAAAGCCGGAATATTTTCTGAGAATGATGAAAATTTTGTTAATCTTTACCAAGTCGAAGAAGCAGTTGAAGAGTGGAAGAAAGGAAATGAAGAGAAGTTGAGAAAGATGCTTATTCCTGGAGAAGTTATCTCAGAAATTATGCCTGTTGTACAAGTCAAAGAAAAGTTCTTGAACAAGCTTTGGAATGGCTCGCCTATTTTCAAGGAGTTTTTAAGCGAAGAGATGAATGAGAACCAAGGAAATGTGGCTGTTTTTTCTGCAGAGAAATTTATTGGTGTTTACAAAATTGCAAAAGAAGGAAATACTGTTGCAAAGCCGGAATTTGTTCTGAGGATGCTTTGATTAAGATTAAAAAGCCCTGTGTTTTCTGAGAAATATGAGAGAATTTGTATACTTTTCAAGCAAAGCCTGCACGACAGGAAATTTCAAGGATTTAATGCAAGCAGGCAGGATGGACATCGCCATTCATTTTTTGATTAACGCGTTGTTTTTGTCACATGATATTCGCAGAGATACAAAAGTTCACTTGGTTTTCTATGGACAGCCTAATCCGCCAAGACATCTTGAGTTTGTGTATAAAGAAGGAATTCCAATAAGCAAGAAGGATGTTGCTGGTTTGATTAAAAGAATGCTTTACAAATGCAGGGAAGGGCAGAGAAATGAGGTTTTTCCAGGATGTTTTATTGAAAAGAAAAGTTTTTCTGATGTCTTGGAAGAAATTGCAAGCAACAAAAATGTTTATGTTCTTGAAGATGGCGGAGAAGACGTGTCTGAAGTTGAGCTTGAGGAAAATGCTGCTTATGTTATTGGCGACCATGAAGGATTTCCTCAAAAGGAATTGAAAAGACTGAAGCAGAGGTACAAGGCAATTTCTCTCGGCAGGACAGTTTACTTTGCCAGCCATGTTGTCACGATACTGAACTATCTGATTGACAGAAAGATCTAGAGTTAATAGTGCAACAAAATTTAAAAACTGATGTTAGTTATATGACGTATGGAATATGAACCTGTTAGGAAAGAGATTCCTGTTGATTCACACGGCACACCACGACCAGAATGCCAGCTAACTGACGCTGAGATTGAGAGTATTAATGATAGTTTATTTGACCTCAGGATGACGCGCGATAATGAGATCAGAGCAAGAATGTCAGATCGTTCTAGCAGATTATACAGCGGCAGATCAGAGGATTAATACGCATAAAATTCTTCAAGGAGTTAAATATAAAAATCATCTAAGAGATATGTTAATATGAAAAAAGCGGTAAAAGTTGCTATCTTTGGGACTGTTCAAGGCATGTTTTTCAGGCAGTTCATACACGAGAATGCAGAAAAATTAGGGATAAAGGGATATGTTAGAAACAAGCCTGATGGAAGTGTTGAAGCATGGTTTGAAGGCGATGACAAGATTATTGCAAAGATGGTAGAAGTTGCAAAACAAGGACCGAAGCATGCTGTTATCAGCAAAGTTGATGTGAAAGACGAAAAGCTTCAGGATATGAAAGAATTCAAAATTTTAAACATATAAGATGGGAAGACAAGACGAAATTGTTAATGAAAGGCTGAAAAAAATAGCAGAGCTGAGAAAAGCAAAAGTGAATCCGTATGCCTATGCTTACAAGAAAGAGAATGATTCCAAACAGCTGCATGAGAAATATGCAAAGCTGAAAAGCGACGAGAAAACAAAGGACAAAGCCAAGATTGCCGGCAGGGTGCTGATTATAAGAGACATAGGAAAACTTATTTTTGCTGACTTGCAGGATGGAACTGGCAAGATTCAACTGCAGGTTCAATCTGACGAGACTCCTAAAAAAGACCTGGATTTTTTCAAGTCGTTTGTTGATATTGGAGATTTTATTGGTGTTGAAGGCACAATCTTAAGGACTAAACGGGGCGAACTTACTGTTTTAGTGAAGAAGGTTGAGCTGCTGACAAAAGCTATTCTGCCTTTGCCTGAAAAGTTTCACGGAATTGCTGACGAGGAAGAAAGCTTAAGAAAGAGGTATCTTGACATAATAACAAACCCTGATATTAAGGAGCTGTTTGTAAAAAAAGCAAAATTCTGGCAAGCCATAAGAAACTTTTTGCTTGCAAAAGGATTTTTAGAAGTTGAAACTCCTGTCCTTGAAACAAGCGCTGGCGGAGCAGCAGCGACGCCTTTCAAAACCCACCACAATGCACTTGATATGGATATTTATCTGAGAATTTCAATGGGAGAATTATGGCAGAAAAAGCTCATGGTTGCAGGCTATGACAAGACTTTTGAAATAGGAAGGCAGTTCAGGAACGAGGGCATGGACATGGAGCATTTGCAGGATTATACCCAGATGGAATTCTACTGGGGTTATGCTGATTACAAGGATGGAATGAAGCTGGTTGAGGAAATGTACAAAATAGTTGCAGAAGAAGTTCTTGGAACATTAAAATTCAAAAGCCATGGCTATGATGTAGATTTAGGGAAGAAGTGGGAGCTTTATGATTATGCAGAGGTTATTAAAAAACAGACTAAAGTTGATATGTGGAAGGCAACAGAAAGCGAGATTAAGAAAAGTCTTGACAAGCTTGGACAGGAATATGACAATAAAATGGACAAATGGAGGCTGGTAGACAGGCTGTGGAAATACTGCAGGAAAAATCTTGCTGGCCCTGGATTCCTGATAAACCAGCCTGTTGAACTTGCGCCGCTTGCAAAAAGAAGCCGCGAAAATCCAAAGGTAGTTGAACAATTCCAGGTAATAATTGCAGGGACTGAGCTTGGAAACGGCTACAGCGAATTGAATGATCCAATTGACCAGGAAGAAAGATTCAAGGAACAAACAAAGCTGAAAGCCAAGGGAGATGTTGAAAGCATGGAGCATGATGAAAGTTTTGTCGAGGCACTGAAATACGGAATGCCGCCGACATGCGGCTTCGGAGTCTCGGAAAGATTCTTTGCGTATCTTGTTAACAAGCCTGTACGGGAATGTGTTATATTTCCCTTGATGAAGCCTGAGGTAAAGGAAACTGAAAAGCAAGGAGTTAATAATAAAACAAAAAAGAAAAAATAAACAGGAGGTTAAAACAAAAATGGTTGATTTGATTGTGAAAAGCAAGATAAAGGAAGCTGTCAAGGAATTGAATGTGGCTGCAGAAGTTGCTCCTGAATTAAATAAGAAGGTAGAGCATCTTTTGCATGAAGCAGCAGAGAGGGCAAAAGCCAACGGCAGGCGCACGTTGCAAGCGCGGGACTTATAATTTCTTGACTATATAGCAGAAGATAATGTGTTGTCACAAAAAAGTAGTTAAAAGAGTAAGATTTATAAATTAAGATTTCTTGCAGTTTTGATGAATCCAAGCCAAAGTGGAATGCAGGTAACTCATGATGCAGGCGGGCAACCTATCTTGCATCTGACTAAGGAGCAGTTTAAAGCCGTGGTTAAGGAAAGCCTTAATATCTATGGTGGAGAACAACTTGTAAAAGATTCTATTGCAATAGCCGAGCAGCATGGTGGTATAAATGCTTTAAGAGAAAGATTACAAGAAACTGCGACACTGCAGCAAAGAGTTAGCGATGCTGAAAGTGAGAGCCGCGAATTAGGAGATAGATTAGAAAGTGAGCAAAAAGCCAGTGCTGGAATAATAGTAGAATTTGAGGATTATAAAAGAGAGACACCTAACCAGATTTTGGAGGCAGAGAGTGAAAAGACTAGAGCTGAAGAAAGAGTAAGGGTATTAACAAGACATCTTGGTTCTGAGCAAACAATAGCCCAAAATATCAGAGATGAATTGGCTACGAAAACTGCTGCTTATGAAAGTGATGTTTCCAGGCTGACTGGAGACATTGAAAGATTAACAAACCAATCTACTTTGGATGCTAGTGCTCATCAAGCACAGCTTGGAGAATTGCAAGGACAGCGCGATACTGCTCAAAGTGATTTGTCAGCTGCAAAAAAGGATGCTGAAGATTATAAAAAAGAATCATCCAAAAAGATTTCAGATGCAGAAGCAGAGAGGAAGAAGGCTGAAGCAAGAGCTGCTGAAGCTGAAAGAAAATATTCTAAGCTGGAACAAGATGTTAGTGGCAATGAAAATGCTCACAAAGCTGAATTAGATGCCAAAGACAGATTGTATAATGCTCAATTGGGAGAATCAGCAGAAAAGTTAAAAGCTGCTGAGGATAAAATAACAGGTTATGAGTCTGGCGCTGAAGTTTCAGAATTGAGGATAAAAGTTGCAGAGTTAGCACTTGAAGCTGGCAAAGCTGACATGTATCGACAAGACTTGCAAACCAGAGAAGAAGAACTTGCAAAGGCTGATGAAAGAGTCAGAGAAATAGAGAGAGATAATGCTGAGCTAAGGGATAGTGTGGAAATTTTCTATAATCAAGCAAGAAATGCAATATCAGGCAGGACTGAAAGAGGAAGAAAAGTGCCTAGCCACAGTAGCTAACAAGGCAAAATATAAAAGTCTTATTTCCTTTTCTTTGTTATGTCAAACAAAAGCAAGGGCAGCAATGCTGAGCGCGAACTTCTGAAAATATTCATGGAAAATGGGTTCAGGGCAGCGAGAGTTGCAGGCAGTGGAGTTGCAGATGACTCGCCGTGCGACTTGATTGCAGGCAGGAGAACTGGAAAATATGCAATTGAGTGCAAAACCTGCAAGAGCAATAAAAGATATATTGACAAAAAACAGATTGAGGAGTTTATAGTTTTCAGCGAGATATTCGGGCTCGTGCCTTTGATTGCTGTCAGGTTCAACCGGCAGGGCTGGTTGTTCTTGAACCCTGGAGAATTGGAAAATACAGGCAGATGCCTGGCAGTAAGCCTTGAGCGGGCTTTGGAAAAAGGCAAGCGCTTCGGACAGGTATTCTGCTGAGCATGATTAACTTTTTAATGCTCTGTTGCTAATTCTATTTATGCAAAAGGCATTGTTTTGGAAAAAGCTTAAAGAAGGCATTGTGCAGTGCGAGCTTTGCCCTCATTTCTGCGTTATCAAAGAAGGAAGTTATGGCAAGTGCCGCGTGAGGAAAAATGTTGCTGGCACGCTGCTGGCAATGTCATACGCCAGGCCGGTTTCTGTAAATATTGATCCAATAGAGAAAAAACCATTATTCCATTTTCTTCCAGCAAGTAAAACATTTTCAATCGGCATGGCTGGATGCAACCTTTCTTGCAGCTTCTGCCAGAACTGGGAGCTGAGCCAGAAAAGTGCTGAAGAATTAATTTCACCTGAAAAAAAGCCAGAAGAGATTGTCAAGGAAGCGATTGAAGCAGGATGCCCTTCTATCTCGTATACTTACAGCGAGCCTCTTGTTTCATATGAGTTTGTAATGGAAATTGCAAAAGCTGCAAAGAAAAAAGGCTTGAAAAATGTGATTGTCAGCAACGGATTCATAAATCCAGGACCGCTGAAAGAAATTCTCAAGCATATTGATGCTGCGAACATTGACTTGAAAAGCATTTCTGATGAGTTTTACAAAAATTCATGCCAGGCAAAATTGAAACCAGTTTTGGAGGCATTGAAAATCCTGAAGAAAAAGAAAGTCTGGCTTGAGCTGACAAATCTTATTATTCCCGGGTTGAATGATTCTGAGAGCGAGATTGAAAAACTTGTTGTATGGATTAAGAAAAATCTTGGTGTGGACGTGCCGCTGCATTTCACTGCATTCTATCCCCAGTATCAGATGATGAATGTGCCTGAGACAGGTGTCGAGAGCCTTATTAAAGCGAGGAAAGTAGCCATGAAACACGGATTAAAATTTGTATATACTGGAAATCTGCCAGACAAGGAAGGAAGCTCGAGCTTCTGCCCGAAGTGCAGGAAAAGCCTTGTCAGAAGAGGATGGCTTACAAAAATGGAAAATGATTTTAAGGAGGGAAAATGCCAATGCGGAGAAAAAATACCTGGTGTCTGGCAGTAATCATAGGTATTTTTTGCCTGGTGCTGAATTGCGCGGCTGCCGAAGTAAGGATTAATGAAGCCGCACCAAGAACTCCAGAGTTTGTAGAAATATACAATCCAGATAATGAGATGTTAAATTTAAGCGAATGGAAAATAAGAGACATTAGCACTGATTATCCAGATAATATAACATGCTGGACTATAGAAAATTGCTCATTAATAACAAATTTAAATTATTTTATAATTCTGGGCAGAAATACAAATATTTTAGAGATAACTTCCCAGCCTGTTGCTTATTTTTATGTTGATGATAGTGCAATAGGCAATGGTTTAACGGATTCAGGTGACAACATAACTTTTTTTAATTCTACATTTGCTACAAGTTTTAATTATAATAGTTCAGAGGCAAATATGAGCTGGCAATTTTGTGATAACTCTTGGCAATCTTATTCACCAACTCCAGGCTCTGCAAACCTCTGTGCAAGCCAGAACTCTTCAGAAAACCAGAGTCCTCAGGGTACAACTTCCCAGCCTGCTGCTGTAAATTTATCAATTGATTATGATGATGAAGTTGAAAGTGAAGAGTTCAATGTCAGTGTTATGTTATATAACCTAAAAAATATGAAATATGACATAAAAGTGTATATCACTTTTGAAGAGAACGACACTGTAATTTCGCAGACATTTGATGGCAGCTGGAAATCAAGCACATATTATATTACTGATGCTGTCGAGGGGCCAGGCAGCGAGACTTCTGAGATTAAAATGAAAATAAAAGACGATTATTTAAACTTCGAGGGTGATGCTAAGATAAATGTAAGAATAAGAGAATCTGAAACAGAGAACAGCGTTGCAAGTTTTGAGGGCAGCATAACAATCAAGAAGTCTGAAGTGTCCAATAGAACCAGCAGCAACCAGGGAACAGTATCTTTAAATCTCGTGAGGGATAATTCCTCAGACAGAGGAATAACATCAAATGTCATCAAGCTGAATTCCGAGACAACAAATATAACAAAAGACACAAAGAGCAACATATATAAATCTAAAGTTGAGTATTTTAAACAATACGGGATTTATGCTTTTGCGATTGTCTGCGTGGCAGTAATCTTCGTGTTGTTAAAAAAGAAAAAAGAATAAAATGGTAAAAGTAAAAGCAATAATGATTTTGGAAGTGCTTGGAAGACCGGCCGATTATGTTATAGAGTCTGTTTCTTTGCTGATTGAAAATATAAAGAAAGAAAAGGGAGTTAAGATATTGAATCAGAAAATTGCTGACTCAAAAAAAGTTGAGGGCAAGGACTTATTCTCATCATTTGCAGAAATTGAGATAGAAACTGAAAATATTTTGATTTTAATGGATATAATGTTCAGGTATATGCCGGCTCATATTGAATTGATAGAGCCTGAAAAGATGCAGCTTGAAACTTCTGACTGGAATTCTATACTAAACAATCTTGCGATGAAATTGCATAGATATGACGAGCTTACAAAAATACTTAGCATAGAAAAGCAGATTCTTACGCAGCAGATAATACTTCTTAAGGAAAAATTTGGAATAAAAGACCAGCCTGCTGCAGGGAAAGTGCCAAAGCCAGAGAAAAAAGCCAGGAAAGCAAAGAAGAAATAGTCACGTCTTGGTAAGACTTTTTGAGACTTCGTGGAATTTTTCCGCGTATTTCTGCTCGACTTCCTTGAAGACATTGGTTTGCTGTTTCTTGCCCCTGAGCTTCAGGAAGTAGTATGCAATCGCGCCAAGTGCCGCAATGACAAGAATCACAATAAGAATTGTCCAAAAAGAAACCTGGGTTTTGCATTTGCCCATGCAACATGCGTTAGAGCCCTCTATTGTTGTTTTTGATGTTCCTAAACAGACTTGATTGTCATTGCATATCAGCCCTCCAATCTCATTACATGCGCTTGTCATTATTTCCTCTTGGGTGTAATTCTGAATCGAGAATGTGATAACATTGATGAGAATTTCTGTTGATGCAGATGCGCCAGATGTGTCTGCTTCTATCTCGCCACTAAGGCTTTCCAATGGAGCAAGAGAGACATTTATTTCTGCTATTGCATTCGGCTCGAGAGTTGGTATTTGCATTGGAGCGAGATTTAAGTTCCCGCCAGATGAAATTGTTATGTCCTTAAGGGATTCACTTCCTTTATTTGTCAGGTAAAGTTTCAGCAGATATGGCGAGCCTCTTATTATTGAAAGGTTGTAGAGAGGCTGCGAGAATACGAGCTCCTTGGGCTTTCTTGCATATGTCAAAGACTTAACAGGAAGGTTGTATGCTGTTTGCCCGGACTTCAGTTCAAGATTTTGCACGGTTTCAGAATAAACCAGCGGAATTGTTATTGTCCTTGGAATTCCCGGCATAAGCTCAACAGAACTTGTGAATGTAGAGTATTTTATGTCAACATTTATTTTTTCTGTGTTGCTCTCTAGTGTTAATGGAAAAGACTTGTCTGTTACTATAAATCCTGGCTTGACAGTAAAGACAGAAACATTTCCTGAGACAGAGAAGTTGTATTCAAGATTCTGGGTTTTTTCAATGCCTGATTCAAAGTAATGCACATTCTTTATAATCATTGTGTAATTTCGTTCTGTGTTTGGAAGAATTGCGTATAGATAGTATGAATTCTCAATCTTTGCTACATTATAATCCATGGCAACAAGCTGCCTTCCAGAATAGAACGCGATGTTGTCTGCAATTATTGGGTCGAGGAAATTGCCGTCAATTTTCACAAGAATGGCTTGCCTTGGCTGATACTGCTTGTCTATGCTGACTGAGATTGCAAGAACGCTTGGAAGGATGAAAAGAAACAACAGAGCAATGAAAAGTTTTTTCATTTCATGAAGCTTGTCCTCCACAAGCAAATGATTGAAAATTTGTTAAAATTTTCATATTACTTTCCTATATCCCTCAATTTTTTTAATGTTTCCTCGATGTCTGAGCTTATTGCTGTCCTTGGATGTGTTAATGGGCGGGCAGGAGGATACATTGGAGGATATGGAGGGCGAGGGCGCGTCATGGCAGGAGCAGGGCCGCCTCTTCCCTTGCCGAGCTTTTGCCTTATCAATTCTCGTGCCTTGTAATACCAGTGTTTCACTCTTTCCCTATAGACATAACCTAGAGCACCCAAACCAATTAAAATAAGGAATAGAATAATCCACACCCAGACACTTGTTTTTTGTGCAGCAGGCTTGCAGCACATATCCTCGCCAGAGCATGCATATGCTTCTGTCACCTCTTCAGTGTCTTCACAAAAACCTCTGCAAGCATATCCGATATTTTCACATTCTGTTGCAACTGCGCCGCATGTTGTCAGGCAGCACGGCCCATCACTTGAATCAGCAGGGTTCTGGCATTCCTTTCCTGGAGGACAGGTTACTCCACCAAGAGCTAAGCAGCTTTGCAGCACTGGTTTCTTGCTACAACAAACCTGCGCACCAGGGCAATAATAATTTTGCAGTTTATCGCCAGCAGCTGCAATGCATTCACCTTCTACAGCACAGAAGTATTGCGAGTCCTGGCATTTTGGCTGTGTTGACTGGAATGATGCTGGCTTTGGATAAAGCGCCCACATCAAGAATCCTGTGTCAATGATTGAGCTTTGCCAGCATCCGTCTTTTCCCTGCTTGAGAGCAAGATATGCCTGCACTGTTCCGACAACCGTGCTTTTTGACTGCAAAGCCAAGAGAGTCGTGGCAGTGTCATAGAATTTTCCTTTTCCTGAAGCCCAGTCCCAATATCCTTCTGGCTTCTGCTCTATCAAAAGTTTTTGCTCGTATTCTGGCTCTGCTGTGAATGCGTAAAGAAAAGCATAAGGAACATATTTTTTATTATCATCGGCAAAAGCAAAAAGATATGGAAGATACTGCTTGTATTCTTCTCTTTGAGATTTCATCAATGCATAT
>Ga0315291_10010716_pt1 | contig 11193 bp, 16 predicted proteins | sample YL17G12_20_MG_FD_203070 | JGI IMG/M metagenome (GOLD analysis project Ga0315291, IMG submission 203070) | Sediment microbial communities from Yellowstone Lake, YNP, Wyoming, USA - YL17G12_20 | ecosystem: Environmental > Aquatic > Freshwater > Lake > Sediment | place: USA: Wyoming | collected... | reverse complement strand
GTAGAGGACCATCTCAGAGCCCTCAAACTTGGCCTCTGTTATCTTGGCGTCTTTAGGAAGATTCGCCTCTAATTCCTTCAGTAAACTCACATTTTCACCTGTTCAAAAACATGCACGAAATTTCGCATCAAAAACGAAAACATTTATGCTGCCAGCTTCTTGACTTCGTCTTCGGCCAGCTTCTTGTATCCGGCCTTGGTTATTACTACAACGTCTATGCCGCTGCCGCCGGACGCTATGTCCCTCCTGACTGCAACCTTGACTGACCTGACGGCGAGACGCTTCGCATCCTCAAGGCTCATCCCTTCCTTGAAGTCGTTCTCCAGAAGACCAAATGCCATCGGAGAGCCGGAGCCGGTAGAAAAGTACTTCTCGGGTATCACCGAGCCGTCCGGCGCAAGCGTGTAAAGGCCGGGCTTGCTGTCGTATCCCGCCACAACCAGCTGTACGTAGTACGGGTAGAATCTCCTTGCGTAAAGTATGTTGGCTATAAGGGTCGATGCCGCCTCGGTCGATATGTTCTTGCCCTCCTGCAGGCTGTAAAGCTTCAGTTCAGCCTTTATGTACCTGACCAGGGCCTGGGCGTCGCCGACAAGGCCGGCGATTGTCATGCCGATGTTATGGTCTATCTGGTATATCTTCTGGGCGTCCTGACTCGCGACCAGGTAGCCCATGGTTGCCTTCCTTTCTGCGGCTAACACAATCGAATCCTTAGCCACTATTCCGACGGTTGTCGTCCCCGTCTTGACCCCCTCGTGAATTTCTTTCATCATAAGAACCAGTTCCACCTTTGCTGTTTACTTATTTTACTTATTAATGAGCACCATCTTTATAAAGATTACGCCTTCATGTTTCTAGCCCAATCCCGCCCTGCCTTGCGGCTGCGAATGTGTGTATCATCTCTGCAACGGAGTTGAGCATGCTTTGTGCCTCCTCTATCTTTATCTTTATCTCCCCGGGCTCCAGAATCTCCACGCTGCTGGGTCCGTAGTTCATGACCATATAGAGGAGGTCGTCCAGCCTCCTGGTTATCAGCTCGACTTCGACGACCTTTGAGTATGCCTGCGGCGGGTTCCTGAAGGGGTTCGGCACGGTCTGCGTCTCCTTGAACTCCTTCCTGTATATCATGGCATCCTCTTCCTGCTCCATCTTCTTGACGTGCTTGGTCAGGCTGGACTCCGCGGCCTCGTTCGTGATGGCCAGTACTTCAATCGCCATACACGACTTTATCCAGCCGTCCTTCAGCTTCTTCTTCACAATTTCCATTACGTCTTTAGCCATGACAATCAATTCCTGAAATTCTTAATATACTATGATAGCACGGCCTTTTTAAAAATGCACACGGGCCTGAAGAAATTATATTTAATCCGTGCCGGAAAATAGAAGTATATGAAAAGCTGGATTTTGCTTGTCCTGTTGCTTTCAGCCTTTCCCATGACCGCTGCTGCGCAGGAGTTCCCGCAGTACCAGGACGCCTACGTCAATGATTTTGCCGGGATTTTCACCGGGGGCGAGGCGTCGCATCTAAGGACCGTTCTCGCGGAAGTCAGGCAGAACACGACAGCTGAAGTGGTCGTGGTCACGGTCGAGACGGTCGCGCCCCTGACGCCATCCGGATATGCTACGGAGCTCTTCACCAGCTGGGGCATCGGAAAGAAGGAAAAAGACAACGGTCTGCTGATACTGTACGCAAAAGCTGAGAACAAGCTCTGGGTAACCACAGGCTACGGCATGGAGGGCATACTGCCTGACTCCAAACTTGGCAGGATGCTTGACGAATATTATGTTCCCCTGAGAGATTCGGGAAACGTGACATCCGGCATAATACTATTTACAGATGAGGTTTCCAGGGTAATCATCGATAACAGGGAAGAGGTCATTGCCGGAAACCGGGGAGGCGGTTTTATCGACTCCCTGCTGTCGAACCCCTTCCTCCAGAACTTTTTCATACCGGCATTTTTCATGGCCCTGCCGTTTTTCATGATATTCGGTATATTTTTCATAACAGGGATAGTCTTCCTGTTCGCGACGATTGGCGGGATGATACTGACGCCGAAGTGCACCAGGGACGGCCTAAGGATGAAGTTCGTCAGATATGAGGGCATGTATGCTGTCTATGTCTGCCCCAACGGCCATGTGACCAGAAAAAAGAGGCGCACCCGCTCCGCGTATGCAGCAGGCGGTTTTGCTGCCGGCGGCTTCGGCGGTGGAGGCGGGTTTGGCGGCGGCGGTTTCGGTGGCGGCGGCACGGGCGGCGGTGGCGCCGGAAGATAAACTTTTAAGTAGGGGAAAGTGATATTTATCATGCCGCTTTCAAAGGTCCAGATCGCACTGATAGCAGTAGTCGTTGTAATTCTACTCATTGCTCTGTGGGTGGTCGCCATGTTCAACAGCTTCGTTGCCCTGGACCAGAACGTGCTAAGCAAGTGGAGCGAGGTGGAGAACCAGTACCAGCGCCAGGCAGACCTGATACCCAACCTGATATCCGTGGTGTCGAGCGCCGTGAGAGTCGAGACCAATTTCGTTACGCAGGTTACTGAGGCCAGGTCTAGGTGGCAGGAATCCAGGACCCCGCTGGAAAAGGACACGGCAGGAGTGCAGATGAGCAACGGCATAACGGCGCTGGTCAACGCTGTCGGAGTTGCCGAGAACTATCCGGTCCTTCAGGCCAACGCCCAGTACGTGGCCCTGACGGACGAGCTGTCAGGCACACAGAACAGGATAGCCGTCGCCAGGGGGAGATACATAGAGTCAATCCAGAAATATAATACTGCTATTAAAACGTTCCCCGGCAACGTCTTTGCGGGCATGTTCGGCTTCGGCGCCAAAGACTATTACAGAGCAGAGCTGGAATCCATGGAGACCCCGGTCATCGGAAACGGGACGCTTCCTTAGCTACTTTTTGACCCACTTCTTACCTGCCACAGGTATTTCCGTGCCGCACTTGGGGCATCTGTCCGCATAGGACATTACCCTGTGTATATACCTGTCTATCACCTTTTCGCCGCACTTCCTGCAGAACGTGGACGTGTGGCCGCTCCTGATGTTGCCCAGATAGATCCACCGCAAGCCGCCCTTCTTCGCGATTTCGTAGCACTTCTCCAGTGTCTCCGGCGGCGTCGGCCTGGCGCTCCTGAGCTTGTAGTTTGGATAGAATGCTGAGAAGTGCAGGGGGGTGTCAGCTCCCAGCTTTGTCTTTATCCACCTGACCATGGCCTTTACGTCTTTTTCCTTGTCGTTATGGCCGGGTATGACAAGGTTCGTTATCTCGATCCAGACCCCGGCTTTTTTGTATTCAATCAGCGCATCGTAAACGGGTTTTATACCTGGCGCCATGCAGACCTTCCTGTAGAACTCGTCGTTGCCCTTTATGTCGACATTGACCGCATCCAGATACTTTGCCATCCCCTTTATGGCCTGTGGGGTCGTGTACCCGTTGCTGACCCAGACGTTGTACAGGCCGGCCTTCTTCGCCAGCTTCATGGTGTCCAGCGCGTATTCGTAGAAGATGGTGGGCTCGGTGTAGGTGTATGATATGCCTTTGACTCCCTGCCTTTTGGCATGCTCGACTATTTTCTCCGGCGGCATGTCCGTTCCGTAAACGCCCCCGTACTCCTGCGATATCTGCCAGTTCTGGCAGTGCAGGCACTTCAGGTTGCACCCTACGGTCGCCAAGGACAGGCACATGGTCCCGGGGGCGAAGTGGAACAGCGGCTTCTTTTCAATTGGGTCCACGGCCACCGAGCAGGCCCTGCCGTAAACGAGAGAGTAGAGCTTACCGCCCTCGTTCTTCCTGACTCCGCAGAAGCCGGCGCAACCATCCCGGATATTCCTGCAGAATCTTGGGCAAAGGCTGCAGTCCACGCCGCCCTTTGATTTTTTGTAGAACAGGGCTTCCTTCATGAATTTCCTATGTCATAGCGCGAATAAATAATTAAAATATAGCCGGGTTAATTATTCATCAGGCCCTGGTAGCTCAGTGGTACCATACCTCCGCCGGGAGGCAGTGGCTTTAAAGAGCGATCGCCTCGTAGCACCTTTCTTAAAAGAAAGCTGCACCAAATGGGGTGCTGGAAAGCGATAGGTCGGGGGTTCAATCCCCTCCCGGGGCTTAATTTCATTTTTACTAACTGTGCGGGGGCTATCATCCGGTTATGCTGCTCATGAAGTTGATAAGCGGCTTAAATGGCGCGCACATGGGACCCTCGTTATAGGGCGGGGTCGTGCATACCATGAGCATCAGGACTATTATAAACGCGATGACAAGGACGGCTATGCCCAGGCCGACCACCAGGCCCTTCATAATTCCTATTTGCCTGGGTTTTTAAAAGGCACATCTTCAAATTCTCAATATGCCCGGCAATTCAGGAAGGACAGAGTGTTTCGAGGACAAGGACAAAAAACAGTACAGGAAGAAATACAGGAAGAGGGTGAAGTTCAGGGAGATAAAGGGCCTGGGGAAATAGAAAGTGCCAAATCAATTCAAAACCGCCGGATAGCGACGAAAATGTTTATAAAGTTTGGGGGCATATCGTCAGTAAAGGTGAACGATGTGCCAGTAATAACAAATTATCCTGCTCCGCCCAATGACATCTCCGATACTGGTTGCGACTCAGGTTACGGCGATGTACTTGGACTATGGCTTGCTATGGGCGGTTCGGAGGTCAATCCGGGAGCAGAACCCACATACAGAGCAAATGCACTGGGCGGAAACGAATCGGTGGGGACCATTAGCCCGCCGCCGGCTTCTATCAGATGGTAAGCCTCCAGCAGCTTGTGATATCAATATATATTTATTCCAGACTATGTTATCTTATCTTGTTGGGGGTTGTGAGGTAACTTGGCTATCCTGACGGGCTCCAGGGTGTCATCCTGGAGAGCTGAGGAAGGGTTTTTTGACTTCCGGATGATATAAAGAAACCCGTATATCTGGGTTCAAAGGCCCGCTTTTTCCGGCAGCTTACGCTTGCACAAAAAGTGGGCGAGCAAAAAAGTTAAAATGGAAAAGGCGCGGCTGGGAATCCCAGCAGCCCCACTTTTTTTATTTTTTAAAATCGCTGCTGCAAGTAATTTCTATGCGGGGGTCCCCGAGTGGTCAAAGGGGCAGGGCTTAGGACCCTGTGGCTTAGTGCCTTCCTGGGTTCGAAGCTTTTTGCGCATGCAAGCGCACAAAAACCTTCAGGAAAAATATGCTGAAGCAGAAAGCGAAACTCCCAGCCCCCGCATTTCTTGTTTTATCTTCAATTCTACTTCTTCTCGATGTAGAAGGCTGCGAACATGAGGATGAAGCCGCCAACTATCGTTAGGATGAAATTTACTATTGGGGAAGCCGGCGTGAGTATCAGGTCTGTCCCGCTGTGGACGACTATCGCCACGGCGAAGCCGAACACGGGTATCGATGCTATCTTTTTCGGCGTCCTCTTCTTCTTGGTTACGCTCCTCCCCACCCAGACCAGCGTGCCCCCCAGCCAGAAGTAGTACACAGACGCCGACAGGAACGCGGCCGTCATCTCGAAGAGGCCCATGACCATCCACTCTGACATCACCGTGTAGCCCCTGTATGCTGCCAGACTGACGAATATTATGCCCAGCATGTACATGAAAAAGGCGAACCTTTTCGCAGAGAACGTGTCCCTCAGTTCAGCAACGGCACTATAGATGTATCCCTCCAGCTTGAAGCCCTTGATTATGAGGTATGCGCCCAGTATGCCTATGACTGCCCTCCAGCCCTCGGCGCCGAAAACCGCGATAAGGATGAGGGCAACCGCCGGAAGTCCGAAGACCAGCTTGGACATCTTCGGGTTCTCCAGGGACTCTGTCACGAAGTCCTTGACCTTGTAGTAGCTTGACTCCAGCCGCTCGGACTGCTTTACGACGACCCTTTTTACAGACAGTATGGGTATCCTTGACTGTATGACGGGCATGACATGCTCGTCCTCCGTGCCGTCCGAAATCAGCACGGCCAGGTTACCCCTGAAGTGCTTCAGCACCTTCTCCAGCTGCTCGGACACTTCCTTGTCCGATTTAATCCCGACTTCGCGGTCGCCGGTGAGAACTGCTATCTCAACGTCGTGCTTCTTCTTCAGCTCGTCGTAGACCCTGACCGCCTCGAACATGGCGTTGAAGTCCGTGTCAGCCGGGTCCTTGACGCCAAGCTTGGTCGCAGCGTCTATCACATCCTCCCTGCCGATAATCGGTCCGGCTACCCCGGCCTTTTTGCCCAGGTCATTGTCCCTGTCGACGCAAAGAACTATAATCCTGTCCTTCTTCTCGGCTTCCATGCATAAGAAATTGTGAACAGAAATAAAAAAGAAATGGGAAAGCCAAACTAGCTACGGACTGCCGCCCTTCTCTTTCGGAGCATCGCCAAAATACCAGCTGAACGTTCTTTTTGGAACCTGCAAAAAGCCGTAATTGGTGCCCCTGTAATCTGTTACATTGGTGCTCATTTGCATCAGCCTGCCATAATCGGCGTCCACGGTCTCTGCTATAGTGCTGTCATCGCCGAAGACGTCAATAGCCGGGTTGTGAAAAACAAAGAAGCCGCGGCGGTCATTGTCACGCTTGGTGTGCTCAAAATAGCTTCCCCGGTACCAGATTACTTCGCCCGATTTGCCTCTGGAAATCGTATAAATATCAGGCCTGCCGTCCAGAGCACCGTCAGGATAGTCATCAATGAATCTTATCACCCAGCCGTCGGCTGATAGAAATGCCACGCCGTTGTCATATAGTTCAACGGGCTGGGACGGGTCAACTGCACTAACTCCCCTGTATAAACCAACGTCAGCCTTTCTGTCTTCGCGAATACCGTCAACGACCCTCGAGACCGTGTTGTCGAAATATTCTGCGACTGAAGCGACGGTTCCAATTCCGCAGCCGATTAAAAAACCAACTGCGGGAGTAATTCTGGCGATTCTTATGCCGCTTTTCTTCCGAGGCTTCCCTCCACCCACTCTCACAACGGTCATGATATAAACAACCCGGGAAATTTTAAAAGTTCAGTACCTGCCTTGGCTCTGTATTTCCTGAGGAGGCCCGCTCAATGACTGCCATATGTAAATGTCCGGAAGCGGAAGCGTTCTGTCAGGCCTTTGCCCGCTTCGGAAGTTCAGATTCGCTATGTCAGTCCCGTTCTGCCTGAGCCACGTATAGTCTGCATCAATGGTTCTCGTAATCTCGCTCCCATCTTCAATAACATCGATATTTGATGATGGGAATACCAGTACGCCCCGATGCCAGTTGTTTCTCCTCACCAGATGCTCGAAAAGCCCCTTTCCGCGGTACCAGTAATGGTGCTCATAAGTCCCCATAGCCTTGTCGGGGGAGACGATGTAAATATCGGGGCTTCCGTCAACTTCGCCGTCCAGTCCGTGGTCAATATACTTCGCGACCCACCCGTCCTTTGTAAAAAGTACGACACCGTTGTCGTACACCTGGACAGGCCTGTTTGGGTCTACGTCAAAAGAGCCTCTGTAGCGCTTCGGATCAACCTCTCTCCTCTCGCCGCAGACATACTCAAGACTCCTCGTTCCCGCATTCCATCCCACCTCTGAAACAACCGCCGCTGTGGGCAGACCCAACCTGAGAACCAGGGGAAGCACGCGAAGAATTCTGCCAGCCTTTGGGGCACCTTTGTCCGGCGGCTTCCTTCCTCCTATTCTCACAACGGTCATTCTTCTAAATGATCGGGAAGATTTTTATTTCTGCGGGGCCTTTTCCGTTTTTAAAATTTTCTACCATCTTTATCCTATGAGAGGAAGGGCATGGGGGGTGGCCGCTTTGGCTATCGGGGAAGCAGTTTCGTCAGTTCTCGGCCTAGCCGGTTGCGGGTACTCATCTGCGAGACAGGCAATGCCCCGGCCCGCTGAGCAGGTAATCCTGAGCGAGGCGTATTTGAGGCCATACAGATATGCGGAAACGTCCGGGGACGCGAAAAGGGTAGAGAGCCGCAGCGCTTATCTGGTAAGAAAGGACGCGGAGAACGGGATGCCCAAAGACGAAAGCGAGTTCGTGAATTTCCATTTCAACGTGCTGGAAGTAACGCCAGCTGGAGGCAGGAGTCCTTTAAGGCTGATTAGCATCGGCGACGAACCTCTTATTGGCGGCTCATTTGGAAGTATCCGCTACGTACCTGATGACGACGGAACGGTTACGGAGAATGAGATGGCAACCATGGCCTCCGCCGGTCGTGACATGTCCCGCTATCCTGTAGGAGAACAGATAGCCGCGGATGGTGTCATAGTTGCCGTGACACCCACTGGGCAATGAAAGCTATATAAACCTAAGCTTTTTATATACTAAGAGAAATATAATTCCATTAAGCGAGAAATTTTTGGTCATTTGAATTGACGAGATAAAAAATAGGAGGTTTTATGCAACCACTACCTTCGGGAGCCAACTACATGGCATACGACAGGACAATCGTAGTCTTCTCGCCTGACGGCAGACTGCTGCAGGTGGAGTATGCCAGGGAAGCAATAAAGAGGGGAAGCACGTCCATAGGGATAAGAGTAAAGGATGCAGTAATCCTGGGCGCGACCAAGACAACAACACCCCTGGGTGTCTCAGATTCCTACAAGAAAATATATGAGATAGATTCCCACATAGGCCTCGTGAGTTCTGGATTGCTTAGCGATGCCAGGGACCTTGCCGAATTCGCCCGCGTCAGGGCTCAGGTGAACAACATCACCTACGGGGAGCCCATATCCATATCCTCGCTGACAAGACACATAAGCGACAGGCAGCATATGGTTACGCAATATGCGGGCGTAAGGCCTTACGGCGTTGGGCTGCTGATAGGCGGCGTGAACGACGCGCCCGAACTTTACGAGACAGACCCATCGGGAACCATGATAGAGTGGAAGGCGCAGGCCATAGGCAGGGGAGCTGAAAAGGCGAGAAAGGTCCTTGAGAAGGATTATGCGGACAACATGGACACCGAAGCCGGCATCAGGCTGATGCTCAGAGCTCTCAGGGCCGGCGAAAGGGAAACCGGCCTGCAGGACATGGAAATCGCGGTAATCGGTTCTTCCGGCTTCAGAATGCTTGGCGTCGAAGAGATAAAGAAGTACGCTTGAACTTAAAATTAGGTGTTTTTTATGGTTTCTCTGGAACATGCCACTCTGGCAAGGCTATCAAGGGGCGGATTCTCTTTTGAGATTCTGGTGGACCCGGATCTGGCGCTCAGGCTGAAAAAGGGCGAGAGCGTGGACGTGCAGGATGTCCTGGCTTCACAGCAGGTCTTCTCCCATGCCAAGAAGGGCGACAGGGTTCCGGAGGAGGAACTGGAGAAGGTTTTCAAAACAAAGGATATTTTCACCATAGCGACCGCCATAATAAAGCACGGCGAGCTGCAGCTCACTACCGAGCAGAGAAGGCGCTTCGTTGAGGACAAGAAAAAGCAGATAGCGGACATCATATCGAAGCAGGGCATGGACCCGAAGACAAGGCTGCCGCACCCCCCTTCCAGGATACTGAACGCCATGGAAGAGGCCCACGTCAGCGTTGACCCGTTCTTACCTGCGAGCGAGCAGATAAAGGATGTCCTGTCAAAGATTCAGGGCATAATACCCATAACCCTGGAGAGGGTGGAGATTGCCATAAGGGTCCCGATGCAGCATGCCGGCAGGGCCAGTTCGGTCGTCAGGAACATATCGCCGATAAAGAGCGAGGAGTGGAAGAGTGACGCCTGGGTTGCCACCATAGAGATTCCGGCAGGCATGCAGGCGGATATATACGAAAAGCTGAACAAGGCCACGGGCGGACAGGTGGAGGTTAAAATAGTTAAGGAGCACAAGATATAAGGATTGGTGGATTTATGGAAGGATTGCTGAAAAAGGAAAGGGAGTTCGTGTTACCGGGAGACAAGCTCGTGGAGAGCATGGAATTTCTTCCGGGAAGGAACTGCTTCAGGGAAGGTGACGGCATCTACTCAAAGAGAGTGGGGCTTGTCGGCGTAGAGGGCAGGGTGCTCTCAGTTATACCCCTGAACGGAATATACATGCCCGTAAGGGAGGACATGGTGATAGGCGAGATAGTCGACGTGCAGAGCAACGGATGGGTCATTGACATAAGGGCCCCGTACCAGGCTTATCTGCCTTTGTCCGGCGTGAGAGGATATATAGACACAAACAAGACGGACATCACAAAAATCTACGGAGTCGGTGACATAATATACGGAAAGATAAACACGGTTAACCCGAGCATGTCGGTCCACATTTCGATGTTCGACAGGATATGCAGGAAGTTCGAAGGAGGCCGTGTGATTTACGTCAATCCGGCGAAGGTACCCAGGATAATAGGAAAGAGCGGTTCGATGATAGACATGATAAAGAGAAAGACCGGGTGCCGGATAGTGGTCGGCCAGAACGGAGTCGTCTGGCTGGAAGGTGAGCGCGAGGACTTCGTGATAGAAGTGATAAGGACCATAGAGGAGAAGTCGCACATTGAAGGGCTCACGAATGAAATTGAAAAAATGTTAGGTGGAGGTGTTGAACATGGAGAGGACAGACGGCAGGAAACCGACGGAAATGAGGCCTATTGAAATAACCGCTGGCGTTCTTGAGAATGCCAACGGCTCGGCCATGGTTAAGATGGGAAGGACCGTCGCAGTCGCAGGAGTTTTCGGGCCAAGGGAGATGTTTCCCAGGCGGCTGCAGCTTCACGACAGGGCAACGCTGCAGTGCAGGTATATGATGGCACCGTTCTCTACGGACGAGAGGGTCAGGCCCGGCCCGTCAAGGAGAAGCAAGGAGATATCCATGGTCGTCAGGAACGCCCTGGAGCCTGCAATATTCCTTGACCTGTTCCCGAAGGCGGCGGTGGACGTTTACATAGACATCATACAGGCGGATGCGGGAACCAGGACAGCCGCAATAAACGCGGCAAGCGTCGCTCTCGCAGATGCGGGCGTGCCCATGTCGGACATGGTCGCTTCCGTGGCCGTAGGCAAGATCAAGGACAAGTACGTCGTTGACCTGGCAGGCCCGGAGGAGGAGGAGAGCGAGTGCGATCTGCCGGTAGCGTACCTTTCGAGGACCGGTCACGTATCGCTTCTGCAGATGGACGGGGCAGTGACGGCAAAGGACGTCAAGGAGATGGTGAAGCTCGCCAAAAAGGCATGCGAGCACATAAGCGTTAAACAGCGGGAAGCGCTGAACAAGAGGTGGCTTAAATGATGGTGCAGGACAACTT
>Ga0315291_10010715_pt1 | contig 11194 bp, 9 predicted proteins | sample YL17G12_20_MG_FD_203070 | JGI IMG/M metagenome (GOLD analysis project Ga0315291, IMG submission 203070) | Sediment microbial communities from Yellowstone Lake, YNP, Wyoming, USA - YL17G12_20 | ecosystem: Environmental > Aquatic > Freshwater > Lake > Sediment | place: USA: Wyoming | collected... | reverse complement strand
GAAGTAAACACCTCTCGGGGACAGCTTTCAGCAACAGCCCGACGCGGGCTCACCCGATGCGGCCCTTCGAGGACATCTCCGCCTCGGCGGGCCGGTAGGCCTGCTGCAGGGCGCGGCCCAGGGCCTTGAAGAGCGCCTCGGCCATGTGGTGGCTGTTCTCCCCGCAGCGTGTCTCGGCGTGCAGGCTGATTTTCGCCTGCGAGGCGAAGGCCGAGAAGAACTCCTTCAACAGAGAGAGGTCGAAGGACCCCACCCACCCCTGGGAAAAGGCCGCCCGCCAGGCCAGAGTGGGCCTGCCGCAGACGTCGATCGCCACCTCCGAGAGAGCCTCGTCCATCGGGATCACGGCATGCCCGAACCGGGCGACCTGCCCTGTTGCCGCGAAGAGCTCGGCAAATGCCTGCCCGAGCACGAGCCCGGTGTCCTCGACGAGGTGGTGGGCATCCACGGCGAGGTCTCCCTTTGCCTCCAGGTCCAACCGGAACCTGCCGTGGAAGGCCATGCTCCCGAGGAGGTGATCGAAGAAGGCGACGCCCGTGCGCACTGCGCCGCCCGTCGCATCGAGGTCGAGGGTGAGTGTGATGTCGGTCTCGCGGGTTTTCCGCGCGACCTTGGCCGTTCTGCCAGTCGCGTCCTTCATGCCATAGACATTGTAGTGAACCGGACACCCCGGATCAATCCGGCGGCGGGATTTCCTCAGGGAGGCGGCAGCGGGTATATTCTCTGCATGAGCACAGGAGCGATCGTGGGGGTGAGCGCAGCAGCTGTTGTTCTGCTGTCCCTTCTTGTAGGGCCATTCCTCATTCCCCTCCCGCCGCTGCAAGGCACGAGCCCGGTCCGGCAGCTCGCGGGCCCGGAGAGCAGGTTCATCGTCGTCGACGGCGTCGAGGTCCACTACACCAGCGCGGGATGGGGAGAGCCCGTTTTCCTCCTCCTCCACGGCTTTGGGGCGAACACATTCTCGTGGAGGGAGGTCATGCCGCCGCTGGCGGCCATGGGCACCGTCATCGCCTACGACAGGCCGTCCTCCGGGCTGACCGCCCGGCCGATGCCGGGGAGCTGGCAGGGCCGCAGCCCCTACGGCCCTGAGGCGCAGACAGACATGGCCGTTCATCTCCTGGATGCGCTGGGCGCCCGCAGGGCGATCCTGGTCGGCAACTCCGCTGGCGGCACGGTCGCGATGCTCGCGGCTCTCCGCCATCCCGAAAGGGTCCAGGCGCTGGTCCTTGTCGACCCCGCGGCGGAGTTCGGCGGCCCTCCTCTTGCTGCAGGACTCCTGGGCTCGCCTCAGGGCCGACGCATTCTCCAGCGGGTTGTCCGCGGCATCGGCACGTGGGGCAACGACGCCCTCACCCAGGCGTGGCACGACCCCTCGAAGATCACACCCGCCGTCCGCGAGGGATACGCAACGGCCCTGAAGGCGGAGAATTGGGACAGGGGTCTCGTGGAGCTCACCCGCGCATCGCGGCCCGTCGGACTTGCGAGGCAGCTGGGGAAAATCGCAGTGCCCACCCTCGTCATCACGGGCGACGACGACCGAATCGTCCCGACAAAGGGCACGATCTCACTCGCGGCAAAGATCCCCGGCGCGCGGCTCGTCGTCATCCCCGAGTGCGGGCATGTGCCTCAGGAGGAGAAGCCCGAGGAGTTTCTGGCTGCCGTGCGGAAGTTCGTCGAGGGGCTCGCCGCGCGGTGAGCGCCTACTCCCTTTCGTGCAGAAGGATCTTCAGCTGCTTGATCTCCGTGACAAGCTTGTCCCGGTTCATCTCGCGGAACCTTCGCGGCACCATCTCCCGGCTGGTGCACTCGAGGACTGCCACGAGGTTCTGCAGCTCGATCTCGTGAGGGTACGCCGGCGGCATGAAGTCCGCGATGGTCTCCTCGAGATCTCCCCTTGTGATGAAGACGTGGTTGTTCATGGCCGAGAGGAACTTGGCCCTGATCAGCACCGACTCGAGATCGGCGCCCGAAAACTCGTACTTGTAGCGTCGGAAGAGATCGGCGATGTTCACCTTCTGGATGCGAAGGGCGAGCTTCTTCACCAGGGTGGTGAAAAGGTCTTCCTTCTCCTCCATGGTCTCGGGATAGAACAGGGCGAGGTGCTCCTCCGCCCTGCCCTGCCTCTTCAGGTCGATGGGCAGCAGATCGGGCCTGCAGGTGATCAGGAACCAGATGATCTTCCCCCGGTACTCCGTGTTGCCCATGAAGGAGGCGATCTGCGCGAATATCCTGTTGCTCGTGCCCGAGTCGCCCTCCTGGTTCCTGTCCCCGAGAAAGGCGTCCGCCTCGTCGATCATGACGCCGACCGGCGCCATGGCCTTCAGGATGTTCAGGATCTTCTCGAGATTGGCCTCCGTCACTCCCTGCCACTTGGAACGGAAGTTCCTGAACTTGACCATGGGGATGCTGATCTCGCCCGTGAAGGCCTGGACCATGAAGCTCTTGCCCGTGCCGACGGGGCCCGCGATGAGGTAGCCCATGGGCAGCACATCGAACCTGCCCTCGCGAATCGCCCTGGCCGCGCTGCGGAAGCGCTTCTTCACAAAATCGTGGCCCGAGACCGCGGAGAGCTCGTGCTCGCTCTCGATGAACTCCAGCAGGCCGACGGCCTCGGCCTCGATGATCTGCTTCTTCCTCTCCTTGAGGTAGGCGAAGTTGATCTCCCTGTCCTCCTGGAAGCTCTCGGCTGCGAGCTGGTTGAGGTTCACGAGGTTCAGGCCGCTTGTGATCTTGGCGAACTCCTCCACCGAGAGCGACTGCTCGAGCAGGAGCTTGCCGTTCCTGTCCAGGAAACCGAGGAACCGCTCGCGGACCGCCTCGTCGGGGATGGGGATGTTCACCTTGATCGTGCTGGGCGAGCGGACAATTGTCGGGTTGATGTCGGCGAGGTTCTCCGTGAGCAGGAGGATCGAGATGTCCCCCTGCGTGAAGATGGGGTCGTTCGCCCACCTGTTCAGAGTGACAAGGCAGTACCGGTCCTCGTCCGTGTAGCGGGAAATCTCGGTATTCGGCACCACCGTCTCTGAGTAGTCGATGATCAGCACGATCCTCTTGTTCTGCGTGATGTTGGCGAAGAAGTACTTCTCGAGCTGCGAGAGCGCCTTCACGGGGTTTCGCGAGAGCAGCCGCCCGGGAGTCGCCTTCGGCGCCAGCTGCTTCATCTTCGCGAGGTAGTCCGTCTTCATTTCGGGCTTGCAGAAGCTCACCCCCGAGGAGCGGTCGTAGAAGGCGATGATGTCCCGGTTGCCGAAGAGGACCTCCGCCACGTAGTCCTGGATCTTGACGAAGTTGAACTCCCCCTCCTTCATCTTGTGGGGGAGGAAGTCGCGGATGTTGCCCGACAGGATGTAGAGGTTCGCGGTCTTGGAGCAGTACTTGTACGACAGCTCCTGGGCCCAGGACGGGAGGACCTTGATGAAGGGCAAATTCTTGACGATGAGCTGTTCGGCCACTGTTCCCCTCCCAAGGAAATGACGAACTCCCGAGAGTATAGGGGCAAACTCTCCAGGCGTCAATCGGTCGAATGGCGGGTGGTGCCCGACAGCGAGGGTTCCCTCCCTTGGGCTGCTTCACCTTTCGTGAATTTGCTGGTAGGATTGTGCAAAGGAAAGGTGGTTGAATTGGGAGAGGGCGCGCGACCAGGTCCCTCTAGAGGCGATCGCTCCATTGGATTGAGGGGAAGAGAAGCATGGAAAAGCTTGGCCCAAAGGTTCGCGTCTCCTCAGCGAGAGTTCTCCACGACCACGTGGTTCGGATCACGTTCGAAAACGGAGCTCAGCGCGACGAGGATCTAGGCCCTTACATGCGGGGACCCATCTTCAGGTCAATCCGGAACACGCCGGCCGCTTTCGAAGTGATGCGAATTGTGGGTGGAATCATCTGCTGGGAGAACGGCGCCGACATTGACCCCGATGTGCTCTACTACAGACTCCAGCCTGCAGGCGCAGAAGCGCCTCTCCATTCGGCGAAGCAGTAACACTCCCGTGATGAAATGGGGTGTGATCCTCGAGATTCTCATCATCGTGCTTTTCGCACCAGTTGGGGCTCCGGCTGAGGCGTTCCCGAACCCGCCGCTCTCTCTGCCTCAGGCGGGCGACGCGCGGGGGTTCATGCCCTCAGCTTCGGCGTGGATGGGCTTCCGCCATTTCGTGCCCGCGCCCGGCGGCGAGATGCACAGCCACGACCTCGACCTGGGCGTGGATTTCGTGCTCTATAGGGATGGCACCTTTTGCATCGGGGGAAACGCACGGCAGTCGCTGCTCACCCGGCTGCACCCGGATGGCCAGTGGCTTTTCTGGCCTGCCACGATCTACACCGACCTGGGTCTTCGCCTGCTCGCGGAGATCCGGCCCGTCGAGCTCGCCCTCTGGTACAGGCACGACTGCAAGCACGACATCGAGACCTACTACGGCCGGGACGCCGTGCATGATGGCGTCGGCGCCTCCGCTTCCCTCCGGCGGGTCTCATGGCTGTGGGGAGGATCGCGAATCAGCGCTGACCTCGGCGCCCAGGCGGGCTGCGAGATTTTCTTCCCGCCCGTCTTCCAATCCGTCGACGCCGAGCCCGATCGATTCAAGGCTTTCGCGATGCTGGACTGGGAGCCTCTTGTCGTGCCCGGCGTGCCCGCGATTTTCTTCCAGGCCAGCGCATCGCTCATCCTGCGAACCGCTGATACCCGCGTCACGGTGACGGAGCCCTGGACCCTGGACTGGTCTGCGTCTGCGGGGCTTCGCACGCCGCGCCGGGCCGAATCGGGCCCGGGGAGACTCGGGCTCTATCTGAAGGTCGAGAGAGTGAGCGATGACTGGATGGATCTGGTCCCGCAGCCGCTGCTCCTGGTTTCAGGAGGGATCCTTCTCCAGCACTGAGCGGTGCTACTCGTAGCGCAAAGCCTCCACGGGATCCATCCTCGCAGCCTTGCTGGCGGGGTACAGGCCGAACACGAGGCCGGTGACCAGCGAGAGGATCACCGCCAGCTCAATCACGCTCACCGACAGCAGCGCGGGCCACTTGGTGAGAGCCGAGACGATCTGGATGGCCGCGATCGCGAAGGCCACGCCGAACAACCCTCCCCCGCCGCACAGCACGAGGGTCTCGAGCAGGAACTGGTTGAGGATCGAGGACTGCTTCGCCCCGAGGGCCTTGCGCACCCCGATCTCGCGCGTCCTCTCCTTCACGGACACCAGCATGATGTTCATGATGCCGATGCCCGCCACGACCAGGGCGATCCCCGCGATGATCGAGATCGCGGCAGTCAGGGTCGAGGTGGCCATGTCGATCATGGCGAGGATGGCCCCCATCTCCTGCACCTGGTACTTGGAGGTCCTGCCGCCCCACTTTCCGTGGTTCTTGTCGAGGATCGCCATGATCTCGCGCTTCGCATCCTCGATCTTCTCGACCGAGACGGCCTCGCCGGTGAGGAAGAGGATCTGGGAGGAGCCTCCCATGCGCTCGACGGCCGAGGAGGGCACGAAGAGCCTGTTGTTGTTCGAGGTGTCGAAGTCGGACACTGTGGAGATGAAGGACTGGTCCTCCTTCTCCAGCACGCCGACGATCTCCACCTCCATCGCGTTGTTGATCCGCACGGTCTGGCCAACGGGGTCGGCCTCGCCGAAAAGGTGAACGGCCAGCTGCGAGCCCAGCACGCCCACCTTCCGCATGTAGGTGTCGTCCTCCGCGCTGATGAACCTCCCCCTCGCGAGGGTGATCTTGCCCGCCTCGAGGTACTGGTGCATGGTGCCCAGGAGCATGGCCTTTTCGACCTGCTCCCCCCTCTTCACCTCCACGGGGGTCTGGATCTCGGGGGTGACCGCCCGCACGGACTGGGCCCGCGAGTTGATCGTCTCAATGTCGTCGCGCGTGATCTCCTCGAACTTGAGCCGCCCCTTGCTCGCGCGGATCTCGACGAAATTTGGATAGACGATCAGCGAGGTGGAGCCGAACTGGCCAAGCAGCTCGCCGACAACCTGCTTGGCTCCGTCGCCGATGCCGACAACGGAGATCACCGACCCCACGCCGATCACGATCCCGAGGATCGTGAGCAGTGTGCGGGAGCGGTTGGTGCGGATCGCGAGCCAGGCCTCCTCGAGCAGCGACGGCAGCTTCATCGCCTACTCCTTCGTGAGCGCCACGACGGGGTCCAGGCGCGAGGCCTTGAGGGCGGGGTAGATGCCGAAGAAAAGGCCGATGCTGAGAGAGACCGCAAGCCCCACGAGGATCGAGGCCCAGGGCAGCAGGTACTCCCAGCGCTGGGCGACGGACACGACGGCGGTGATGCCGATGCCCAGGATGATGCCGATCCCGCCCCCGATCAGGCAGATGATGACCGACTCGATGAGGAACTGGGCGAGTATGTCCCGCCGCCGGGCGCCCAGCGCCTTGCGGATGCCAATTTCCTTCGTCCTCTCCGTAACGGTGATGAGCATGATGTTCATGATGCCGATGCCGCCGACGACCAGGGAGATGCCCGCGATCAGGGTGATGACCGTCGTGATGATGTCGAAGACTTTGTTCGTGGTCTGGATGTTCGACTCGGCCTTCCTCACCACGAAACGCGGCTTTCCCGAAAGCTCTCCGTAGCGCGAGCCGAGGTACTGGGAGATCCGCGAGGAGACGAAATCGAGGTCCGCGAGATCGTTGACCTTGAAGTAGACCCTGAACACGCGGGGACCGCCCCACGCATCCCAGTTGTAGACCGACTGCAGAGCCTCGTAGGGCACGAAGCAGGTGTCGTCATCCGATCCGTCGTCGACCGGCGAGCGCTCCTTCTTGCCCATGACGCCGATCACGGTGAAGTCCTTGCCCGCCAGGGTCACGCTCTTGCCGAGGGCCTCCTCGTCGCTCGGGAAGAACGCGCGGCTCATGTTGTGCCCCAGCACCACCACGCGCCTGCGCTGCCTGACGTCATCCCGGCTCACGAACCGCCCCGCCTGCGTCCTGAGCGCCCAGATCCGCGCGTACGCGTCCCACACGCCGTACAGCTGGGTGAACTCCTGGTAGCCGCGCGACCCGATGGCAAAGGGGCTGCGCAGGATGGGTGAGAGCGCGGCCTCCTGCACGAGGCCCTCCATGGCCGCGAGGTCCTCGGGCCTCATGTTCACCACCTCGCGCTCCGAGGGGTACAGGCTCTTGTCCGGCGTGACCCACAGGAGGCTGGAGCCGATCTTCTCGATGCCCTTCATGATCGCGCCTCGGCCCATCAGCCCCGTGGCCATGACGGCGATCACTGAGGCGACGCCGATGTTCATGCCCAGCATGGTGAGGAAGGTGCGAAGCCGGTTGTGCCGGATCGTCTCGAAGGATTCGCGGAAGCCCTCGCCGAGATTCACGGCCGCTCTCCGCTGAGGGCGCTCTCGAGGCCGGGAGCGCTCTGGGCGCCGAGTGAGCTCTCGGCGGGAGTATGGCGCGAGATCCTCCGCTCGAGGACTGGCTCGTCTTTCGTCGCCAGGCCGTCGCGGATCAGGACCGTCCGCTTCGCGCAGCGGGCGATGTCGGCCTCGTGGGTGACGAGGATGATCGTGACCCCCGCGTCGTTCAGCTCCTCGAAGGTCGCCATGATCTCGTCGCCCGTACGGGAGTCGAGGTTGCCCGTCGGCTCGTCGGCGAGGATGATCGCGGGCTTGTTCACCAGCGCCCGCGCGATCGCCACCCTCTGGCGCTGGCCGCCGGAGAGCTCGTTGGGACGGTGCAGAGCCCTGTTCTCCAGGTCCACGAGCTTGAGCGCCCCCATCGCCCGCTCGCGCCTCTCGCGCTTTCCCACCCCGCCGTAGATGAGGGGCATCTCCACGTTGCGCAGCGCGGTCATGCGGGGGAGGAGGTTGAAGGTCTGGAACACGAAGCCGATCTTCCTGTTGCGCACCTCGGCCAGATCGTTGTCGCTCATCTCGGACACGTCGATGCCGTCCAGGACGTAGCGCCCCGCGGTCAGGCGGTCGAGACAGCCGATGATGTTCATCAGCGTGGACTTGCCGGATCCCGACGGCCCCATGATCGCGAGGAACTCGTGCTCCTCGACGCCGAGGGTGACCCCCTGGAGGGCCGGGACCTCGAGGCGTCCCATCCGGTAGACCTTCGTGACGTTCTCCAGGCGGATCATCAAGGGAGCGAGTTCGCCTTCAGCGTGACGAGGATCCCGTCGCGCAGGAGCTTGAGGTTTCCCGCCGCGATTCGGTCCCCGTCGGCGAGGCTCGACGTGACCTCGACGGAGTTCACGTCGCTCGAGCCCGTCGCGATCTCCCTGCGGCCAAGCTGGTACACATCGGCTCCGGCCCTGTTCTTCCTGCCGGACGGGGTGAGGAGGTAGACGAAGCTCGTTCTCTCCTCGGTGGCGAAGCTGGCCAGGGGGATGAGGAGCGCGTTCTCCTTCGTGCTGGTGGTGATGCGCGCCGTGCAGGAAGCCCCGGCGCGCAGGACAGGCGCCGGGGAGGCCCCGCCTGCGGGGCGCTCGAGGCGCGCGCGCACGAGGCTCACCCTCGTGCTGCCGAGGGTCGTGATCGTGGGCGAGATGGACTCCACGCTGCCGCGCAGGACCGTCCCGATGAGCGAGTCGCTCGTGATCTCCGCCGCCTGGCCCTCGCGGATCTTGCCGATGTCCACCTCGTCGATCTGGATCTCGGCCAGCATCTCATCGAGGGTCTCGATCTTCACGAGGGGCGCGGAGGGGGCGACAAGGTCGCCGACCGAGGGGCGCACGAGCGTGACGGTCCCCGCCGAGGAGGCGGTGATCGTGCACCGCTTCAGGTTGTCCTCGGCCGAGCGCACCGACAGCAGCGCCTGCTCGACCTCGGGAGACGCCTCGACGATCGCCGCGTCCCGGGAGGAGTCAAGCGGCGGTTCGGCATCGAGCGGGAGCCCCGAGCGGAGGTTCAGCTGCTCGCGGGCGGACTCGAAGGAGACCTTCGCCGCCTCGTAGCCATCGGCCGATCTCTGTGCGGCCTCCTCGGATATCGCCTTCGAGGCCAGGAGCTCCCTGTTCTTGTCGTCCGCGCTCCTCGCCTGCGCGAGGGTTAAGCGCGCACCGCGGTACTGGGCTCGGAGCGTCACCAGGGATTGGCTCGTGCCGCGCCGGGCGGAGTCGAGGGAAGCCCTCACCTTCTGCAGGGCGAGAGTGTAGTCGTCGCCCTTCAGCGTGATGAGCACATCGCCGCGGGCCACGACGTCGTTCTCGGCCACGCGGATCGTCTCGACCTCGCCCGAGATCTGCGAGGAGACCGTGATCGAGGTGCGGGGCCGGAAGCTTCCGTTGCCGCTTACCCTGTCCTCAAGCCTGCCGCGGGTCACCGTGTGGGCGCGGATGGGGACGGCCGATTCGTAGCGGCTTCCCAGCAGGGTGAAGTTCAGGACGACAACGACGGCCGCCAGGGCGAGGATGACGAGGAGCACGATGAGGAACGAGCGCTTCTTCATGGTCACAGTCCTTCGATGAGTGTCGCGAGATCCTCGCCTGCTGCCGAGGCGAGGGTGAGCTGGACGAGCAGCAGATCGGCGCGTGCCTTCCACAGCTCGTTCGCCTTCGCCTCCCGCTCCACGCGCCGCGACTGCACGTCGAGGTCGGTGGATCTGCCGAGGGCGAGCAGGTTGACTTCCGTCTGGAGCCGCCGCTCAGCCAGGTCGAGGGAGTCGGAGAGAAGCGCAGTCTTCTCCTCCAGGTTGGCCCGCCGCATGAAGGCTGCCTCCAGCTCGTCGCGCACCGCGCGGCGCTGGGCGGCGAGGGACCCGTCGGCAAGCTGCCGCAGCGCCCGGGCCCCCTCCCTCTCTTCCTTTCGCTTTCCTCCGTCGAAGAGCTTCACGCCGAGGTTCGCCGACAGCGTGTAGTCCTGGCCCCACCCGTCGCGGAACAGCTCGGTGAACGATCCGGGGAAGTCCTTCTTCAGCGGGTCGGCGGTTGTCGCAAAGGGGTAGCGGGGAGAGAAGGAGAACGAGAGGCTGAGAGTGGAGGCGGAGCGCTGGCCCGCAAGGATGTCATCCAGCCCCTTTTCCTCCGAGGCGAGCGCCCCTTGCTGGATGAGGGGATGAGCGAGAGCGGCTTTCTCGAACAGCTGCTCGGGGCTCGCCTGCAGTCGAAACGCGGGCAGCGCCTCGGACAGGGCGACATCGGTGAGGCTCTCCCTGCCGATCGACCGGGCGAGCAGCCTCTCGGTCTTTCCGGTCGTGTAGCGCAGGTCGAGCAGGGCGGCCTTCTGGTTTCCCAGGCCGAGCTTCGCCTCCAGGAGGTCCGCCTCGGCCACGGCGCCGAGCTTGAAGTTCTGCTCGAGCTTCGCGAGGTTCTGCGAGGCCACGGCGAGGCTCTGCTCCATCTGGGCGGCGCTCTTTCGCTGCTGCACGAGGGACAGGAAAACCTCGACGCCCTGCGACACTGCGCGGTTTCTCGCGTCCCGATTGCCCGCCTCCTCCTTGAGGTATCCGATCTTCGCCTTGCGCAGGCTGGCGGGGAACAGGTCGAGGTCGAGCAGCTTCCCGTTCAGGAACAGGGGCTGCGTGACGGCGACGCTGAACTTCGGCTTCTGGCTGAACTGCGGGTACTGCGGGTCCGCATCCTGGTCGACGCCGTCGATGGTCTGCGCGCTGAGGGTATTCACCGTCATCGCATTCTCGAGGGAGAGCAGGAGGCTGCCGGCGGTCGGGAGTATCTGCGAGACGGAGAGCTTCGTGGAGAGCACATGGGTGCCCTGATCGCTCGTCTCCACGTCCTGCTGCGCAGGCGGGAACGGGAACAGCTCGATGGTCTGGCTGTGAATCAAGGGGGTGTAGCCCAGCGAGTAACCCGTGGAAAGATCGATCTTCGGCAGGGCATCGGCGAGCGTCCCCTTGTAGGTGTGCCAGGCGAACACGGTGGTCTGCGTCGAGGCCCCGGCCGCAGGATCGTTGGCAAGGATGAGCCGGGGAAGGCCGGCGATGTCGAGTGACTCGGCCTGCGCCGCCGGGGGGAGCCCCGCCGCTGAGGCGAGCAGCATGAAAGTAAACGGCACCAGGAGGAAGCGTTTCATCCCGGCGCCGGAGGCGCATTTCACTGTCAGATCTCCCACGCGAGCCCGATCGCCTTCACAGCCGCGGCCTGCAGGCTGACAAGCGCGACCAGGATGAGGACTTGCAGGATGGAGCTTCGCAGCGGCATCCGGTACACCGCGCGCCCGCCGAAGGCGATGATCGCGAGGGTCCACAGGAAAAAGGGATCCGAGAGCATGCGCGCGGCGGC
>Ga0315291_10010706_pt1 | contig 11200 bp, 11 predicted proteins | sample YL17G12_20_MG_FD_203070 | JGI IMG/M metagenome (GOLD analysis project Ga0315291, IMG submission 203070) | Sediment microbial communities from Yellowstone Lake, YNP, Wyoming, USA - YL17G12_20 | ecosystem: Environmental > Aquatic > Freshwater > Lake > Sediment | place: USA: Wyoming | collected... | reverse complement strand
TACCCCCGCTATAATGATGCCCAGTCCAATATATAATCCTTGGATACCGTAAGACCGTGGAGGGTGGGTGGGAGGGCAATTTTGTTGTGGGATTTTATAACTGTATTGACTTTTTCCTACGACGAGTGGTTGGAGTGTTATGGCCAGGTATAAAAGTGGCTATGAGGAAGGAAAAATATGATTAGAATAGCAAATCCAGGTTCAGATATTGATATCTTCATCAGAATTTTCAAGGATCTTCACCAAGAACTACAAGGGCAAGGGGATTTTGATCTTGATGGCATAACGCAAGCCATGATTGCACGCTGTAACGTAACCTCTCAAGGTGCAATTGGCAAGGAGGCGTTGAAACGTTCGACCAGAAAGGATCGAAGCAGGGATCCCCTTTATAATCAGTCCAAAATGTACGCAGAACTTTATCGTACGCTTGGTTGGATCCAATCGACAACAAGTACTTTGCGTTTTGCCTTTTCATTTTTAGGTGAGCACATTGTTGTGGCTAGCAATCCAAAAATGCTCGTACGCGAGTGCCTTTTGGGCCTTGCTTATCCAAATAATGTGCTCGAAGTAAAAGGAAGGCAATCAATTCGAATATTCTCAACAATATTGCGCACAATGGCCCAACTTGATGGAAAAATAAGTCGCGATGAAATGATCGTGGGGCCGATGAGTATTAATGATGACAGAAATGTGAAGTCGTTTTCCAAGATGATTTCATTGCTCGCTAGATGCCGTAAATCAAGAAAAACTCTCAAATCAATCATTGCAAGAATGGAAGGGAAGCGGCGAATAACAAAGACAACAATGGAGAATTACACGCGGTTTCCAATCGCGGCACTTCAGTGGGTAGGTTGGGCTGCGAAGAAGAGTGGATACTTCCATCTTACTGATTATGGGAAGAAAGAAATTGAGCGTATCACTGATTCTGTGGATATGAGAGTTTCGGAGTTTTACAAGATTCCTAAAGAAGCAAAATGTCCATTTCTGCGATTTACTTTTTACGATATGCTTAGACGCGCAAATTTTGAGATTTCACCTATGCAGGAACAAATTGATACCGATGGAGATATTTTGCGTAAATATGGATACAACCTTGACAAAACGATCCTATTTTCACCATTTCAACAAATTGCCCGTGATGAATTGAATAAAGCTTTTCCCGGATTGACAACGGGGATCGGGCAGGGTTCGACGCCACTTGTCACGGATATAAAATCCGGCGAGAAGAATGAGATTAAATCTAATCTAACGAAGGTCTTATTTGAATTAAGCAATGAAGCACTTGTGACGGATCATGAAACGACCCCTTTGGCCAGTGGTATTTGTAAGATGCTAAATAAATTTAAGGGAAAGACCGATCATGTCGTGAACCATCTGATGAAACATTATGCTAAGGCAAACCAGGACATTTTCTATCCGTTAGTTACCAAATTGTTTCGATTACTTGGTTTCGATTGTTACAAATCGCGACGTGGTGTCCATTATGAACGAGCAGATGCAATAATAGTTGATAAAACGGAAAGCATTCCAGTCGAAATCAAGTCGCCGGGAGAAGAACAAGAAATTTCGGTGAAAGGTGTGCGGCAAGCATTGGAAAATAAGGTTGTTCTTATTTCGCGCAAAAGTTACCCCGCCAAATTAGGAACGACATCACTTGTGGTCGGTTTTAGACCACCAAATGATCGGTCGGAGGTCCACGAGCTTATTGAAGATATATATAAAGCGTTTGGTATAAGCATCGGAATTATTGACTTTAAATCTCTATTAAAGCTGGCTGTGAATTGTATTGCCACAGGCAAGAAGGTGTTGATACCGAAGATTCGAAGTCTGAAAGGAGTTATAGATGTCGACAATATTGCGTCAAAAAAGTGATTTTGGAAAGGGCAAGATATTAAAGGACGATATACAGCCGGTTGTTGTTGTATATAAAGAAGGAATACCAAATGTAGTATGTTTTTCAAACGGTGAAGAGGCAAACGCATCGTGTCTTCGTTGCCACGACGCGCCTTGTATGAATTATAAGCCCGAAGAAACCCTCATCTCCACTTTCCCAGATTTCCCTGCCGATCGATCTGATGAAGTATGCGCAGCAAAGGCAATTACGAGAGAAAAAGATGCGGGAGCACCCGATATTGACACCTCCCTATGCATGTATTGTGGTGTGTGCGCAGCTAGATGCCCTGTAGGGGCCATCCATATGGTGCCTGGTAAAGGCGCCGTGCTTGAAGATGGTTCGAATAAAGCTTTTATCGAGACGGCTAATCATCCAAAGGAGCAGATGATTGCTATGCGCGATAAATTTGCACAAGTGAAACGGATGGGAATACATCTTACTGAATCAGATTCGTTAATTAGTGATTTGGAAGGACGGTTAAACCGAGCTGCCGCAAGAATTGGAGACCACTTCCAAAACCTACTGACACGAAACCTCTTTGTTTCAGTTGGAATTGGTGCCGCCATGCGCAGAAAAGGAAACAATAACATGCGAATGGATTTGATAATTGGGCCGCCAGGCGCCAAACATGGAGTTGCAGAAGTTGAATTTGGCGACGAAGCTATACTTGATGCTCCAAGAGATATAATGGATGATGTCGCTGTTCTTGTCGCGCGATATGGCTGGGTCGAAAAAGAAATAGTCGCTGTGGTAGTCGGTGACATAATGCCAAATCGCCGATCAGAATATTGGCGAATTATTCAGGACATCGGCGGTGTGCTTGGCGTGCGAATTGGCACAATCTCAATACTAGCTCTATTACTAGCTAATTGGAACCGAATGAAGCTCCATCTTGATCCAAGTAATGGCTTCTATGCAGACTGTGATACAGGTTCATATCGCACGAAGGTTGTGGAAGCAATGTTGGGACGCGCACTCAAGTTGGTCCCTTTGCCTCGCTCTTTCGTTGAGCCTGTGAAGTAGGGCTAATACGCTGGTTGGCTTCGATACTGTTCAAGCGACGATTAGCAATCGCTACATAATCAGGATTTAGTTCAAAGCCAATAAAATGTCTGCTTGCGTTTCGAGCTGCAATGCACTCGGATCCACTTCCCGCAAATGGTACAACGACTAGATCGCCTGGATTTGAAAAGTGATTAACTATGCGACTCGAGATGGACAGTGGTTTCTGAGTGGGATGGTCAACCTTCTCGTCACGAAAGCGTCTGCCAGCAAGAACAGGAAACCGCCACACATCACCAGCTAAGCGACCATCAGGGTGCGGCTGCCACTCTTTGCCATTTTTGATGATACGATGTTTTAAACGTTCCGTGCTCTTGTACGGCTCACGTATAGAGTGGTATGTGTGATCTTTACCTTTTGAAAACCAAAGAATCGGTTCATAGTGAGCAGAGAGGGTTTTCGTATAACCTGCGAAACCATTCTCATAATACCAGATGATTTGGCGCTTGTAGACAAGACCAAGTTCATAAAGGTAACATTGTATCCAACAAAGATGACGGTGAATACCGTAGACAAATATGCTACCGTTTGGTTTTAAGATACGCGCACATTCGGCAAGCCAAGTCTTACACCATGGTAACCATTGCTCTCTTCGCTCAACTTCCTTCCAAACGCCAAAATCCTTGTTCAAATTGTAAGGCGGATCAGCAATAATCAGATCGGCACAAGATTCAGGCATGTTTTTTAAGCCCTTCACACAATCGCGCAGAATTATCCGATCCAACCATTTCGCTGGCGCACTTGCCATATTAACCTTTCTTGGCATTTTGGAGTACTAAGATAAACTGATGATGTATATTTGGAACATAGGAATACGGATAACCATATGGAAATATTTTCTTGTGTCGCTGATAAAGAACGATGATCCCACGCAATTCTAAATTGAATGCCTCTAGGGCACGTGCCAAATCTGCATGAAACATAATGAACCTAGATTTATCGCGGAAATCACTAACGACTACGGACATAAATTTCTTTGGCTTTAATGCGCGGCCGCACTCGCCAAGTATCAAAGAAAGTTCCTGCAAGAATTCACTATAATTATGAATATTGCCAAGATCACGATCGTCATCACCATAGCGAGTATCAAGGGCTTGCGACTTTCGTTCTTGACGGACCTTATGATCTTCCTTATGCAGTATATTCCAGTAAGGAGGGCTCGTCACAACGAAATCCACCGAATCCGTTGGTAATTTACGTGCCAAATCACGTGCATCGCCGACTAAGATATCCTGATCTGCAGTTGTTGCCCACAAACTGCGCACCTCATTTTGTAAACGTTGCCGTGCCAAATCGACATATTTAGGGTTGAGTTCAAAGCCGATGCCCTTTCGACCCTCAAGGGCACACGCTTTTAATGTCGATCCAACACCAACAAAAGGATCAAGGACAACACCGCCTTTTTTTGTAAAGAAACGAATAAGACGGCTTACGTCAGTGAATGAAAAAGGGGCTGGATGCTGTCTTTCTATCTTGGCATCAGGATGATTCGCCCCCAGCCCACGCTGTAACCAAACGGAGATTGTCTCGGGAATCCATTCAATTGAGCTGAGGTCGTTCAGCATATTTCGAGGGTCGATAGTTTTTTTTGATTCATTCGTCTCTGAATCAATTGAACCGACATCGTATCCTACCATTTCGCTCCCCAAACTTTGCGCAATTAGCTCTTCGGTCATATGGGCTCTCCTTTAGACTGAATATGAAACAATACTTTTTACAACGCCTTCGATCCTAAAATCATCCTTTGCAAGAAATGGTTCATAAGATGGATTTGAAGAAATTAAAATGATTTTATCTTCTTCTTTCTGGATTCTTTTAATTAAAGCTTCTCCATTATTAATACATACAACCATACTTCCGTTATCCGCATCTGATGTCTTCTTAGCAATTACTAAATCACCTTCATGTATCTTCGGTGACATTGAGTCTCCTTTTGCCTTTACCAAGAATGCCTCATTTGGAGGAAATCTAAGAATTGTTATTGGGACAGGAATTTTTTCTATTGGTTCATCATCAAGAATTGAACCACTTTTTCCACATTGAGCCAAGCCATAGAGATTCAAATATACGATTTTCTGCCCTGAAGGAGAATCAGTTAAGATCTGGTAATCATGTGAGTTGGAAGGGCTTCGATATAAATACCCCTTTTTTTCCAATTGTCTGAGGTGGTGATGGACTACGCTTGGAGACGAGACTGATAATGCCTCTTGCAATTCGCGTATTGTCAAAGGATTGGCGATATTGTCTCTCAATAAATCGAGAAGCTTCTTTTGTGTTGGGTGTAGATTTTTCATATTCATCAATTAAAATAAGAACTTACAAAAAGCAAGAACAATGTTGACATGTTCTAGTTTTTGTTCTAGTGGTCTCAGTGTCGAAAAGAATTATTGAACAATCATCTAACTGCATGAATTTTATGATTAAAAACACGCGTAATGCAAGCGATTTGAACAGACAGCCATTTTATATGGGAAGTCGAAGCACTCAAAAGGAGGTCAGATGAGGGCAACATCGCCAATTATAAAGGCGCGCAATGTCAAATTGGGAGTTCGTTTGCGACTTGTCGGAGCTGCCGCGGGGCTGTGCGAATTCCGTGGCTGTAACAAAGAAGTTTTCACGCATCCACTGACACTTGCCGAAGGGAATTATTCTGAAACCGCTCATATCTATGCATTTAGTCCTTCAGGGCCACGAGGTGCAAATGCAAATATTTCCGACATTAATGGATTTGAAAACCTCATACTCCTGTGTCTGGACTGCCATCACCTGATTGATACGCATGTGGAAGACTACCCCGTTACGACACTTAAGTTATATAAAAAGGAACATGAGCAACGCATACGGGAATCCACTTCCATTGGCCCTGAATTGCGAACCAGAATTCTACAGCTCAAGGGAACTATTGGTGGTCAGTTTGTGGATATTCCTGCCGGAGATATACGGACCGCAATATGCCCACGCTATCCAGCCGAGCAAAACAATATTATAATAGATTTGACTCCCGTCTCCGTTGAGGACCCTGATTTTTTTCAACGGAGCCAAGAAATAATTCGCCGAGACCTTAAGTTATGTATGAATGGCAGAATAGAAGGCTCAAAGATGCAACATTTTTCTGTTTTTGCATTCGCGCCAATACCGGTGCTGATCTGTCTCGGCCGAGAACTGGGCGATAAGTTGAATGTCGATATTTATCAGCGGAATCTGGACACGCAGGAATGGAAATGGCAAACGAATGGAAAACCTGTTGAATATGATTTTCATTGTATTCGTAGTGGTACAGATTTTAACGCTGTCGGTTTGATTCTTTCGTTGAGCGGAAAAGTAGCACCTAGCTCATTGCCGTGCGAGATCGATGGTCGTTATTTTCTTTATGAAATGACTTTGAAGAAACAGGAACCAAGCAGAACATACCTACGCCGCAAAGAGGATCTTCTACGTTTTCGTCGTGAATACCGGAAAGCACTGGCGATTATTTCGAGAGCCCACAACGGTGTGCGACAGGTGCATCTTTTCCCAGCAGTGCCTATATCTGTGGCTATTGCCTGTGGGCAAGAGTTACTGCCCAAAGCTCACCCTGAAATTATTATTTACGACAACAAACAGGGTAATTTTCGCAAAGCAATTTCAATTAACAATGGAGGATAAGTATGGAACCAAAAGAATACCTAGAAAAAGTTCTGCAAGATCAGAAACTTGAAGAAGATAGTGACGAGTTGAACGCTCTTCGAGATCGCCGTGACGAAATCGAAGGGCACCTCCGCGAGGCGTTTGGTTCGTCACCGACCATTCGTTATGGTGGGTCACAAGCCAAGGGAACACTTATTAAGGATAGCTACGACCTCGACATTGTCTGCTATTTTCCGAGAGATGATGAGGACGCGGGCGGCACCCTCAAGGATATTTTCAACAACGCCAAAAGCGTACTTGAAAAACACTACTTTGTGGAGGCTAAAACTTCGGCGCTCCGCGTGAAGGGTCTTGACCATATAGATTTCCACGTTGATGTTGTGCCTGGGCGGTTTATTGCTGAACGATCTTATGATGTCTATCTTTATTGCTCTATGGGCGATAAGGAACGGCTCAAGACGAACATCGACACGCATATTGCTCACGTAAAGGACAGTGGCGTGACTGATGCGATTAAGCTCATGAAACTTTGGAGAACCCGAAACGGCATTAATTTGAAAACATTTGTTTTAGAGCTAGTCGTCATAGATATCCTGAATAAGTCAAAAGAGGCAATTGATGCACAGATACTAACCGCATTTACGAAGTTGCGTGATGATATAAATAACATCACCGTAGAGGACCCGGCAAATCCAAGTGGAAACGATCTTTCTGAGATTTGGAACGATTCGGTTAAAGATGTTGTGTCAGCCGCGGCGAGATCGACCCTCTACGCGATTGAAACATTTGGATGGGAAGCGGTTTTTGGCAAAATTCCAGAGAATAAACAAACATCGCAGGATAAAATAGCGGGACTTAGAAGTGTGGCCCGCACAATATCAACTCCGATGCGGCCATGGTGTCGATAGCAAAAAAATATTTCTGCGAAAACGGAAATAGTGCATTTACACGTGAGTTCTGTGCGGAGCTTGCAAAATGCTATCCAACTCTTCATGTTATCGAAGATAACGGAAAATTTTTCATTCGGGGTTCTCTACCCATTGAATATCAGGGGCAAGAACTTGATAGGTTTATCGTCGAAATAGATTTGCAACCGTTGTCACAAGGCAATCTCCCAATTGTCCGAGAAATCGGTGGTCGAATTCCATGGATCCCGGATCGGCACATCAATCAAGAAGATGGTTCTGCATGCATATGCATTCCAGAAGATTACTTTCGTAGACACCCAGGGACATTTCAGCTTATGGACTTTATTAAAAATTCAGTTCATGGCTTTTTCATAGGGCAAGCACTTGTGGAACAGGGGGACCCTTGGCCTCATGGTGAATGGAAACATCGTGAAGAGGGGCGAGAACAATGGATCGGAGAGTTTGTGGAATCGTTATCGCCCGAACAAAAGAAGGCATACTCTGGCGTGCTCGCTCTGAAGGAGCTCAAAGGCCATATTATGTGCCCTTGTTTAAGTGGGCGCAGAGTTCGTGATTGCCACTATATATTTTTGCAGCGATTGCGCGCGCGTAGCTCAAAAAAGAATACCTAACTGTCGGTTACCCTTGAAGATTGAGTGTGGGCAAATCATAAACTTGCCTCTTGTTCGTATGCCTATACGGTGATATTAATAGGCCATGTTTAAGGAGTGCCTCTCAAAACATTCCAACATAATTATCACTGCAATTGTTGCGACTTTATTAACGAATCCCGCGAGCATTCTGCTCACATACTTGGTGACCAATAAAGTACCTAATATTATTGTCAGACAATATTACAATACGGTTGATCCGATGACCGAGGTGCCGAATAAAGTAGGCGAGCTTATCATTGAATATCAAAAACCAAAAAGTGATGGCGATAGTGTTTATAAAATTGAAGTTGCTAACAATGGCCGTGCTCCGGATGAGGATTTGAGTGTTCAAGTCGAGTTCCCGACTAACGCCAACCTGTCTTTTTTCAAAACACCCGACCTGCGTGTATATAACCCGGAAAAGATAGAATTGACGCAAGATGGCTTCTTCATGACGTTGAAGAAATTTCCACGGGATGCCGTGGCTTCGATTTCATTTATTCCTCCGGAAAATAAGCATCTGCTTTGCAGCGTGAAACTGAAAGCTGCGGCAAAAGCGATAGAAGGAAAGGTCGAAGCAATTGAGGGATTACAATGCGACTGATTAAGGTCATCGTGGCAGTTTGTCTGCTCATTATAACGGCAAAAGCTGTTCATGCGCAAGTATGCACGTATCGGGATGGGGGATATTGTGTATCCGCTATCGCTGACCAAACAGCGAAAAAGCTTGGTGTGCCGACTGAAACGGCGGTGTGGGGAAAATCAAGGTGGGATGAGGCGTTGTGGGCGCCCGAAGGTGTCTTGGGTGGAACTAACTATCTAAACTATTACGAAAATATTTGGAATCAAATGGTGAAGAAGGGGAAAGCCACGGAGCAAGAGCGCAAACAAGCATTTGACGAGGCGAAGAAGGCCGGTGGTACCAAGATCGGCGGCGTAAACCTAGTCGTTTTGTCGGCAAGAACACTGCAGCAGATGGTGGACAAAAAGATTATTACGAGGGACGAGGCGCAAAGCATCCTGAACGCGGCAAAGATTTCTAAAAAATGAGGGCATGATGGACATCAAGAAAAAATTCAACGAAATGTCGGTCTTGGCACCGCTGCTGACTATATACACGCTCGTCTATCTGGGCCTTATGATCTACGACTTTGCGATGAAGGCCAAGTTTGAGCTGCCGACGGGGATGATGGTCATATATATCGCGCTTGTCGGTGCGTATGCCGCTGACAAGGAAATCAGGCGATGGATGGGACACGAAGAACCGCCGAGGGCGGGATCGGTTTTTGTTTATCTTTGGCTTTTGTTCTTCCTTGTCGCATTTGCGATCCGGAGTTTCAAGCCGGACTTCACAATGCCGAGTGACTTGTCAAAAATCTCGCTGCAGGTGCTTGGAATTTTCTTCGGGTCCAAGGCGTCAAAGAAGATCTATGAAACAAAGACGGGCAAGAGTGCCGAGGTTGCACTGACACGCGAACAGACAGTAACAGGGCTCATCAAAGAGCGCGGCAAAGTTCAAAGAAAAGACGTGATGGCCGCGCTCAAGGTTTCCGATAGCACGGCGGGCAGATTGCTTGCCGAGATGGAAACGAAAGGATTCATCAAGCAAGTGGGAGAGCATAAGGACGCGTATTACGTCACCGGAAAAGAAGCGTGATCTACCCCGCCCTGTCCCTCCCCTTACAAAGGGGAGGGAAATTCTAACAACCCATTACGACCCAAATACAACTCAAATACGACTCATTTATGACCCATGCCCAAAAACGTGAGTCGTAAGCATGCCTCAATACGACCCAATACGACTCAAATACGACACAGATACGACCCAAAACGGCTCCCGCCACTAAAACTTCGGCGGGCAGGCAAATACGGCTCACGGGGGTGTTTCGAATTTTATCCCAGAGGGGACCCCAGAAAACGAAACCCCGCCTTTGGCGGGGTTTCGTTTTTTGATGTTGCTAGTAGGTTTGTTGAATTCACTGGTTTGACGACGAATGCGGAGTTGAGCAAAGCGATACTCAACTATATGATGACCGATGCATCCATAGAATCCACCCTTGTGGCCAGTGATAAGCACAAAGTTATCACCGCAGTATATTCACTAATTATAAGTTGATTATTATGGATGTTATTATAAAATCTAATTATCAAAAAGGGGTGAAATATGAAGAGAATAGCATGTTATGTAATTTTATTGTTATCGATGCTAATGGTTTTGAGTTCATGTGGCGGCTCATATAATGAAAGGGCGGCTGCACCTACATTTAGCATCCCTGAAGACACGTATTATGGACAACAATCAGTTGAGTTACGAACAACAACAGAAGGCGCAAGTATATATTTTACAACAGATGGAACAGATCCAAGTGAATCATCAACTTTATATTCAGGGGCAATAATCATAAGTGCTACAGAAACAATCAGGGCAATTGCTATTAAAGAAGGAATGACTAATTCAGAAATTTCAACAGCCGTTTTTACGATAAAAAATATCTATGTTGCAGGATTTGAATCAGATGGAGCAGATTATATAGCAAAATATTGGAAAAATGGTGAAGCGATAGATCTGATTCGGAATGCAGAAGCTTTATCAATTTTTGTTTCAGGAACAGATGTCTATGTTGCAGGATTTGAAGGTGATTTTCTTGCAAAGTATTGGAAAAATGGTGTTGCTACAAATCTTACGAGCGGCAGCCACTTTGCAAGTGCTGAGGAAATTTTTGTTGCAGGAACAGATGTTTATGTTGCGGGATATGAATCGAATGCACTAGTAGAAATAGCTAAGTATTGGAAGAATGGTGCAGAAATAAGTCTTACCAATGGGATAAATAACGCGCATGCTTTTTCAATTTTTGTTGCAGGAACAGATGTTTATGTTGCTGGATATGAATCAAACGGAACGGTAGGTGTAGCTAAATATTGGAAGAACGGTGTAGAGACATCACTTACAAATGGTTCACATGATGCTCAAGCAGATTCAATTTTTGTTTTAGATGATGATGTCTTTGTTGCTGGATATGAATCAAACGGAACGGTAGGTGTGGCTAAATATTGGA
>Ga0315291_10010703_pt1 | contig 11202 bp, 10 predicted proteins | sample YL17G12_20_MG_FD_203070 | JGI IMG/M metagenome (GOLD analysis project Ga0315291, IMG submission 203070) | Sediment microbial communities from Yellowstone Lake, YNP, Wyoming, USA - YL17G12_20 | ecosystem: Environmental > Aquatic > Freshwater > Lake > Sediment | place: USA: Wyoming | collected... | reverse complement strand
CGGTTTATGCTGCGCAGAAATATCTGCCTGCTGCAACAAATCATATCCGAACATACTTGAACATTCGAGAAGGAGAAATCTTTTACCATTAAATCACCAGCAGCAAATAAAGTGCCGAACAGGATTGGTAAAAAAGTGTTAAAAAATGCTCAATTCATGTCAATTTTTGTCACTTTTTAAAATCGTCCTAACCCCTTTACAGCAAAGGACTAAACGCAATTTCACGCCAAAATCTTACCCATCTTAACACCAGGCATTAAATCAGTAAAAAACGGAATTAGTAGACGTATTTTACCTAAGAAATATTGCAAAATGGCAGGCAAAAAACCTCGAAGATATGCTTGTTTTAATCTTCTCTTTTCTCAAGCAACTGCTTGAGGTATTTGTTCTCACGGCGGGTTGCTTCAAGGTCGAAAAGCTGATATTTAACGCAAATACACAGATAGTCAAGCGATTCCTGAAGTCTATCTATGTCTTTGGCGGAAGGCTCGCTGTCCTGAACTTCTTTGTCCGGCATGGCCGATTTTATACCTCGGGGCTCAGCCACGCCGGTCAGTTCCTTAACAAGCTCGTTAAGCCTATCCTCTAACTTCGCTTCTTTCATCGTTGCGACCCCTCTCTAATATCTCTTCTTCGCCTTGGGTCACCCTTGGAGACCTCCGAAGCCTCATCAGTTTGATAACAATGAGCAAAATTCATACCAGAGTATGCATAAACAGCTTTTAACATCTATTTAAATATCCCTCTCTATTAAACACCTCTAAAGGCATCTTGAAATAACAATCCTGAGGGCTGTTTTTATTGTTAAAAATGCACTATTTGTAGTGATTAAGCCTGCATGTTGATAAAAAACAACTTCGCGGCATCATTCCCTTTGTATTATTGCCCCTAAAGGCCTTATTATTTGATAGTTATAGCTAATGTTGATTGTTATAAACATCGATGATGATTAAAAACAGCATAGATGCCTTACTAATAATAAAATCATCAGTTTTATGGGGATATAGCTATGAGATTAATTACCCTGCCGATAAAAGATGCAATGGCCCGACTTATATAGATATGCTTTGTTTTTTCAATGATTGACATGATTTAGTTTTTTAGGTTATAATGCATGTGTTGGGTTGCTTGGAATACTTTTTACAAAGGAGGCTGCTATGGATTTGGAAAAAAACAAGCTCTCGGGGCAATTCAAGTGGTATGTTATTGTTATCTGCATCGTAATAGCAGCAGCGGTTCTGCCTATGCTTTTCATTGATATATTCCAAACCCCCCAGGCCGGCCTGATATTACAAATACTGCCTTGCGTTGCCGGCCTTATAATACTCGCAGCCCTTTTATCGATGGTACCATTGGTATTAAAAACTATCAGCATGCTCGGCGAGAACGGGGCAAAATTCGACAAACTCGTTGAGGCCACGGAAAAAAACTGCTCTATCCTGGCGCAAATCAACCAAAGTTCGCGTCTTAGCGAAACCGCCAAGGCAATCGCCTCCCGCGAGGCGGATAGGCTATCTCTTCGTGAAGCCGTTTTAGAAAAACTGCACCAGCAGGATTTCGACGCCACTTATGAAATAATAGACGAAATTGCCCACGCTACGGCTTATGAGGAATTAGCTCAGCAGTTAAAGGCCGAAGCCGATGAATACCGTGCCGCAACTGATGCCGAAAGATTAAATCAGGTCGTCGCTCACATTGAAAAATTGCTCGAAAATTATCAGTGGGTCAAGGCAAGCACTCTCATCGAAAAATTAGTTAAGGCAAATCCGACAGCGGCGGAAAAGGCAAAGGACATGCGGCAGAAACTATTCGATAAAAAACAGGAGCGTAAAAAGGTTCTGCTCACCGCATGGGACGATGCGGTAAAACGTCAGGCCACCGACCGTAGTCTGGAAATTCTAAGAGATCTCGACCAGTACCTTACACCCAATGAAGGCCTTGCCCTGCAGGAAGCAGCAAGTGATGTCTACAAAAACAAGCTTCACAGTCTCGGTGTGCGGTTTTCGCTGGCTGTTTCCGGAAAGCAGTGGGATAAGGCGATGGAGACAGGAAACGAAATTATGCGTGATTTTCCAAACAGCAGAATGGCAGAAGAAATCCGCGATAAAATCGCCATCTTAAAGCAGAAAATCCAGTAGCCGGCGACAAAGAGTTTTGAGCCCGCCGAAGGCGGATCTTCGATTTTAAGTTCTTAGATGTTATCCAAAGTCATCAGAAGTCATCCAAACGCATTCAGGAGCACTCCAAAGGTACTCCAAAGGTACTCCAACGGTATTCCAAAGTATGTCCAAAGAAGCCAATGAACAGGCATTGATTTTGTTTTAAGTTCTTGTGCCATAATTAGTTAGAGTTAAAATTAACCACGGATTTTCACCTGCCGCGACGTGGGTCGCTGGCACGGCGGGCAGATTTTCACAGATTTAGAAACTAAAAAGTTAAAGTGTAAAACTCAAAACCAAAACTCAAAGTTAAAAACTACAGACAGAAAAACGGACACAAGACTGATAGACTTTTTTAGACAGTGATCGCCGCATGAGCTTTGATTTGTCGCGAAGAACCGCTGTGTCCTGCTCGTCTGCGGCGGCCAGGACTGCGACGAGCTTTTTATGTGCCCATTCTCGTCCGTCCGCCGGTCCGAGCAAGACGCAGCTTTGGGCAAGGGAAAGAACATGTTGTACAACAGGAAAAAAATAAAAGAAAATCCGCCGAAGGCACGGAGAGGCAAAAGTGCACAAGAGCACAAGTCATAAGGCACAAGGGAGAAATAAAAGATAAAAAAGAGCATAAGGTAAAAGTAAAGAGAGTTTTGAGTTTGGTGGGAAAAAATATAATTACTGTTCTGTTATTGCAGGATGGGTAAATATGTTTTCCCATCCATACAGAACTGATGATAAACTGAGTAACACAACCAGACACAGTGAATTTGAAGATTTCTTCATTTTATGTTCTCCCGAAAATAGGGTAATAGTATTATTGCAAAAATACTTAATGGAAATCATCTCTTTATCTCTTCCATTAGTAACTCTTTTCCTAATGCATAGCATCAGCAAATCCTTTTACAACCCATGAACTCAATAACAACGATACTGAAAGAGCAAAAAACAGTGTAGTCAAAAACGTTTTGAGTTTTATGTGTCCATGGGGACAAAATCTAAATATGATGACAACCCAAAGAATATTTAAACCCAATATTGCCAATCCTCCCCAGATTGTAAAAAACCAGTCTGGCAGCAACAGGCCCATACTAGTATTCATAAATAACGCACCTAAAGATAGGTATCCCCCTATAAAAACAAGAACCGCAAGTGTTATAAGAATTATAATATCCTTTTTGGTTAGCAATTTTACTTCCTGCATCGTTTATCTCCTTATTTTATTAAAATTTGCTAATTCTCCAATTACCCATCTCGTCTCTGGAAAATGCCACCGGATAGCCGAACATCTGACCATCTTCCTCACGAAGCAGGTCATAAACGGCTGTATATTCATCCAATGATATAAGAATCATCTCGCCCATATCAGCCAACCATTTCACTGAATTTCGATTGCAACTGCGGCAGAACGACCGAATACGTTTCTTTCGCTACATCAGAAAAACAATCAATCGCGGCATTAACATCATTTGCATCCAGCGCTGCCTTGAATGTATCGAAAATCTCTAAAGGCGAATTATTCTGCTGGTCGTTTTGAACACGCAATTTTAATACCCTGTTATTGCCCGTGTCGGCTGTGCTGCATTTGGGCAGACACGCAGGTCTGCTCCTACAAAAATCATACAATAACAAAGGATGTGGCAGAATCAAGGGGAAAGTCGAACATAATCGAGGAATCGTGCCCAATGATATTTTGGATTCCGGCCATTTTAATTGATTATTGATAATTGATGATTGATTATTAAAAAGGTGAGAAGGGTGGGAAGGTGCGAAAAGTAAGAAGGGAGGAAGACAGTTTTTATGGACACCGAGGCAGGCCTCGGTGCTAAACATGTCACTTGCGGGGCAAGTGAATTGGGTTGTGACAGATGGGGGACAGAAAATAGCCAAAAGCGCTATTTCTTAATCGCAGCCGCCTCTTTGTCTAACATTCCCTTGAGCATCGTTCCCATCAGTGCATCACTGACGCCGGATGAACCGCCGACCATCACCTCTGGTGTAACTTTGATATTATTGTCGGCTACCAGCTTCATAATCTCAATCAGCGCCGTATTATTCTGGCCGATGCTGTCAGAGAGGAGTCTATATGCCTGCGACTTTGCATCCGCGATGAGCTTGGTCTTCTCGGCTTCGGCCTGGGCCTCGATAATAACCTTCTTCTTTTCTTCCTCGGCGACCTTTACACCATACGCGGCGGTGGCGAGTCGTTTTTCCTCTTCGGCCTCCTGCGTAGTTTTTGTCAGAGCCTTTTGTTTCTCCGCCGCTCGCTGCTGCTCTTCAAAGGTCTTTTGCTGCTGAAGCGCTATTTCACGGTCGGTCTGCGTTTTTAACAATGCCCCGAGGGTCAGTTCATTGCCCACATCTCCGATTCGCACCGCCAGGAGCGTTACGCCGTACTTGTTCAGTTCTTCTTTCAAAAGCGTATTGCTCTGGGTTTCCTGCAGGGAACGCTGCTGAACATAATCAAGGGCTTTTACCTTTTCGGCGTTATTTCTGAAAATCGCCCGCACTGACGGCGTTACGAGCTTTGCAAGCACCATCACATCATCTCCGACCGTGGCCACCACTCGCGGCGCATTGTCACGGTCTATCTGGTACGTTACGCGAATATCAACAGGGAAGGTAAAGCCGTCAATGCTTCGAACGGTCATCGGACTTATCGCCTCGGCTATTCCCGGCTTATCCTTCTCAGGCGTATAGCTTATCGTTGCCTGACGTGTATCGATTATTGTAGCCTCATACGCCGCGGTATGCAGATAATATTGCCCCTCGCCAAGGGGTTTTTTCCAGATACCTCGCTGACCGACTTCCACAAGACGGTCTTTCGTTTGAGTCTGTTCTCCGACGTTGCTTTTAATGACAGCGACGGTACCGACCCTGACGTTTGTTACCGGCGCATCGGTAACGGTGAACAGTCGCGGATTAAGCCGATACTTTCCTGGTTTTAGCACCGTAAGCTGCGGGCCTTTGTAGCCCAGACCATCGCCAAGAAAATACTCCGCGTTGAGCATCTTGTCTGGCTGGTCCCACTCCGGAGCATAAATTGTATCAACTGGAAGAGACCGTCCGTCCGCCGCCTGCACGAGCCCTACTTTACCATCCTTTATTTCGACAACCGGAATCTTTGTAATGGTGTACTGCCACGGCCAATAGAAAAAGTGCCAGCCCGGAGCGAGGACCTGTGCCTGAATACCGTTTTCACCCTTGACAGAAATAATACGTCCCTGGGCCAGCGAGCCGCCCCCGAATTTCTTTTCGACAATTCCCACCTCATTGCCGCCGATATTGGTTACCGTTATCAAAATCGCCGCCAGCAGCAATATGATGACAAAAATGACAAGTATTGCAGCACGACGAAATTTACCACCAATCACGGATTCGACTATGTATTCCATTGTGAAACTCCCTAAAATTAGATTATTTCTTTAGTTCAATGTGTCATGTACCACAAAGGCCGCCGATGAGCAACCATTTTTATCTTCGATTTTATTTGTTTTTTGTAACGCTTTAGCGGCAGGCGAGAAAAGTAAGAAAGTGTGAAGGGTTATCGGTGCGGGATAAGGCGGCTGAGAAAATCAGTGACTTGTTCCATTGACTGAGATAATCGAATTTTTCGGTCAAGGGATTTAATCTGCTGGTCTTTATCTGCCAGGTCGGTTACCTTTTTAATGCGCTGGGCGGCATCGTTTATTTTTCCCATCGCCAGGTACACAGCAGCGGAATCTCGCAGGGCCAGGACGTGGTGCGGTCTGATATCAAGTGCGTGGCTGAAAAATTCGGCAGCATCTTCAAGCCGATCCTTTGCAATGCAGACAAGGCCGAGATAATAATAGGCATCGGCGGTAATGGAAGGTAGCTGCTGGTCATTGTTATCCTCTGCGGCTAAGGAGTCCTTTGAGGCAGCAGGGGCTGATTTTGGGCCGCAATCTAAAGTAGCGGCCTTTACGAGGCAATCGGTCGCCAAATCAAGTTCGCCGATGGTCAGAAACATCGAACCCATAGAGACTAATGGAGCCCCATCCTCCGGAGCCAGTTCTAATTCGAAAAGGAGATGATTTTTTGCATCGTCGTTATGTCCTTTCATCAGCTCGCACTGGGCCAGCCGATAGTGTGGACCGGTGAGCGAGCCGTCTTTTTGCAGTGCCTGCCTGAAAAGTTCTGCGGCCTTTTCGTAATCGTTATTGTTAAATGCGATTTCGCCGAGATAGAACAAGGCCGGTGCAAAGCCGGGGTCAAGTTCGAGTATTCGATTGAATTTTTCCCTTGCCGATTCGATGTCGCCGGTCTGGAGCAGGAACAAACCAAAGTCGAGAATGACATCAATGTCACCGGGATTGATGCGAAGCTCTGCGAGGAAATATTCGCGTGCTTTTGCAGAGTCGCCGTCGGACCAGTATGCCTGTGCGATTCGGTAGTTAATCTGCGGGTGTGTGGGTTCGAGCTGAACGGTTTTTTGCCAGCAGTGAATGGCTTTTTTATACAGGCCTCTGACAAAAAGATTGTTGCCGATATTATAGTAGCACAGGGCACAATTCGGGTTTAACTGCTGTGCGAGATAAAACATCTGCTCAGCCAAATCGTGCTGGTCCATTTCGGTATATGCGATTATTCGGTTGCAGTAGCACGGCTCGAAGGTGGAATCAAGCTCCTGGATATATTCGAAGGTCTCGACGGCACGGTCGTACTGGCCGGTGCGGGTGTAATCGACAGCGAGGGAATTTAATATCTCCAAATCGTTCGGGGTCAATTGAAGTGCGATTTCGTATTCGGTTATCGCATCTTCAAACCGGTTGATGGTATCCAGGCCAAGTGCCTTATTGAAATGCCAGGCGCCATTGGATGGGTTTATCTGTATCGCTTCTTCGAGGATGAGAAGTGCCTGCGATACCTTTCCATTCTCGTAAAGCTCATGTGCCTTGTGAGCCCTGCGTTCGGCTTTGTCGTAAGAGCCAAAAGTTGTATCTTCAAACGTCATATTATCACCTTTTTGTAGTCACCCGGCGGATTAATACGCCAGCCAAAGACATATCGACAGTAAAGAACGCTGGGTTAGCCGATTTTTTCCGGCTTTGGAGCTTTTTGCCGCTGGTGAAAATTTTACTGGCAATTTTTGTTTTAACTTCTTATAATTGCGCAGGTTAGATAGAAAAAACTAATTGGCCTGGGAGTTATAACTATCTATCGGCAGAGGTTTTTCTGGTAAGCAGGTGCTAATAGTCTTATAATGTGCCTGAAACGACGGTCATTTTTGGAGAAATAAAAGTATGATTAAAGAGATAAAAGGACAGTTAACAGCGGGCAAAGGTAAATACGCGATTGTTGTCAGCAGGTTCAACGAATTTATCACCAGTAAACTGCTTGGCGGTGCTGTAGATTGTCTGCAGCGTCACGGTGTCAACGATGAGCGGATATTTGTGGTGTGGGTGCCGGGCGCATGTGAGATTACGGCGGCGGCGAAGAAGCTGGCTCAGAGCGGGAAATATGCGGCTGTTCTTTGCTTAGGTGCGGTGATACGCGGCCAAACCGGTCACTATGATTATGTCTGTCAGCAGGTGGTTCGCGGCATCGGGCAAATCAATTACGATTGTGCGGTGCCTGCGATATTCGGCGTTCTGACGTGCGAAAGCCTCGAAGAGGCGGTCGACAGGGCCGGCTCAAAGCGCGGCAATGCCGGTGCGGATGCGGCGTTAACCGCTATTGAAATAGTCAACGTAATGGAACAGATTTAAACTTGTGAATCGTATCTCGTAAGTCGAAATACGAACGACAAGATACGAAACTTGAGGCTGGTGTGGATAAAAGAACAAAGGCCAGAGAACTTGCAGTGCAGGGATTGTATCAGCTCGATGTGCAGGGGCCCGAGGCGCTCAATCGGATGGGTGATTTTTTTGTGGAAAACGACCCTGACGAGTTTGTGCGCAAGCTCGCATGGGACTGGACAAAAGGGACATGGGAAAATCTGGCGCAGTGCGATGAATTGATAGTTTCTTCAACGATAAAGTGGGGTTTGTCCCGGCTTTGTCTTGTGGATAAAAGCATTTTGCGGCTGTCGGTCTATCAGTTGAAATTCTGTCCTGATATTCCGCACAAGGTTGTGATAAATGAAGCCATAGAGCTTGCCAAAAAATTCAGCACCGATAAATCGCCGGGCTTTGTTAACGGTGTGCTCGATGCTGTATTAAAGAAGCTGGTATCTGCGGTTTCGTGAGTCGAGATATTAGTATGCGAACAATAGCGGTGTTAAATCAGAAGGGCGGAGTGGGAAAAACCACGACAGTGGTTAATATCGCCGCTGCACTTGCGTCAATGGGGCAAAGGGTCGCTGTTGCCGACCTTGACCCGCAGTCGCATCTTACGATACATCTTGGGATGGACCCGGAAATGATTGAGTCCGGCTCGTATGGCTCGTATAAGGTTCTTATGGGGTCGGCGAAATTTGAAGATGCGATTTTGCTTGTGCGTCCTAATCTGTGGGTTCTTCCTGCAAATATAAATCTGGTCGGCGCGGAGAGCGAACTTGTAAGCGTGGTCGGCAGGGAAACGATTCTGCGGGAAGCCATCGAGCCGATTAGAAGCAGGTTTGATTATCTTATAATCGATTGTGCACCGTCGCTTGGACTTCTGGCGTTGAATGCCCTTGCGGCGTCCGATGAGATTTTGATTCCTCTGCAGCCGCATTTTCTTGCGCTTCAGGGATTCGGCAAGCTGCTGCAGACCGTTGAGCTGGTCAATAAAAGGATAAATCCGAACCTGAAAGTCAAATGGATTTTGCTGTGTATGTTTGACAGCAGGTCTTCGCTTCCCAACGAGGTCAAGGCCGACATCGAACAATTCATCGGTAATGCCCGCGGGACGGCCTGTGCGTGGGCCCAGGCTCAGATTCTGCCTTATTTTATCCGCAGGAATATCAAGCTTGCCGAGGCGCCGAGCTACGGCCAAACAATTTTTGAGTATGAACAGAATTGTCACGGCGCAGAAGATTACAGAAATGTAGCCGAGTTCATTCACGCTCAAACGCAGGGGACAGATAAACCTGTTGTTGAGCAGCCAATCGGTGCTGCTAAAAATCTCGGCATCCCCATTGTTGCGGTCAATTCACCGCCACAAGCCGATTTGCAGACGTCGGCTTTAGACCCTGTTCAGACAACAGTTTGTCAGCAGCAGCCGCAAGCACCTCAATAGCAAAAAAAAGAGGCTGCCTTGAAACCAGGGCAACCTCTTGAAAACTAAATCTGCGAAATTGGTAATTCTATTTCCGCCTTTCCTGCATGGTTGGTTTCTCGGCGGATGATTTTTCCGCACCAATTATGCGGGGTGATTTTATAACTTTGCCAGCTGCGTCTTTCCTGAGCGAATCGAGGAGGGATTTAAAGGCATTGCTCTTTTCTGTTCTTTCGAGTTTTGCCCTGAACTGATCTTTTACCTTCTCGAAAGGAATAATTTGCGGTTCGGTTTTGTTATCCAGGCGGGCAACCTCATAGGTTCCGTCGTCGCTCCTGACAGGGCCGATTAGTTCGCCTTGTTTGGCAGCCAAAAGCGTTTCATTCAGTTTGGCGCCGTAAACTCTTTGAATTGTGGCAGAATTTGTTTTTTTGACTGTTCCGCCGGTTTTTCCATCGGGGTGTATTGATAATTCCATTGCCAGAGAGTTCATATCTTCACCGGCTTTTATTCTTTCAAGAGCTTTTTGGGCATCTTCGACTGTTTTTGTTTTGATATGCGAGAAACTAAACAGGGCAGGCGGGCTCAGTCTGGGGTCTGTGGTTTTTGTTTCTTCGTAGTAAGCCTTTAGTTTTTCGTCGTCGATTTTGACGGCTTGCTGTACCTGCAGACCGATTTCTTTGGAATATACCTGTTTTCTCATGAGTTCAGCGAGAAACTGTATTTTGGGGTCGTCGGTGATTTTGCGTTTCTGTGCTTGGGCGTATAAAAGTTCATTATCGAGCCACCACCCGGCAAGCTCTGCCAATTTCTGGTCATCTGCGCCCGGCTGCATCCATTCGGCTTGCTGCCTTGTTAATTTTTCGTTTCCGAAGCGGATAATTACTTCTGACTGGTTACCTGCTGTTTCTTTGGTCTCTATTTTTATCGTTGCGCTCGATGAGGGTTTCTTTTCGGGTGTTTCACAGGATGCGACAGTCAGCAGGAATAAGCACAAGCCGGTTCTAAATAAAACTTTACAAAACATTTGTGACCTCCTTTTTAAAAATTAAGTAATTATATTTTTTTCCAGATAAAGCATAACCTTTTATCTCTCACGATTCGCCAGTACTGCCGCCAAAATAAGAGTACCCTGCACGATGTGCTGCCAATACTCACTGATATTAAGCAGTGTCATTCCATTGACGAGCACACCTAAAAAGATGATTCCCGTTAACGTACCCCTGATAGTTCCTTTGCCGCCCAGCAAACTTGTGCCGCCGATAATTACAGCCGAAATAATAACCAATTCCCAACCAGCGGCCATGGTCGGCGTTCCGGACATAATCTCCGCTGACTGCATAATTCCGCTTATCGCCGCCAGAAAAGCGACCGCTGCCATAACAAGTATTCTTACCATTGCGACATTTATTCCGCTAAGTCTTGCGGCTTCGGCATTTCCGCCCACGGCATAAATCGAACGACCAAAAGTAGTATAGTTCATAAGAAAGTTAATGGCGACAAAAGTAAACATAAATACGATTGCCGGAAAGGGGATGTTAAACAAATAGCCGCCGCCGATAAAGTTGTACCACTCAGGAAATGGCGTCAAAGGAAAACCATTTGTAATCAATTCCGCTGCACCTCTCAAAATGGTCATCCACGCCAGAGTTATGATAAAAGTCGGCACTTTGTGCCGTACACGTATGAAACCTGTGATACACCCGACACATCCTCCCACAATAAGACTGCCCAGCATTGCCAGGGGCAAAGCGACTTCCAAGATTATGCCAATACCGGTAAGATACTGTGTTAAATAAGCTGTCAAACAACCCGCAAAGGCAACGGCTGAACCGACGCTAAGGTCAATCTCGCCGCTAATTATGACCATTGTCATGCCAAAGGCGAT
>Ga0315291_10010702_pt1 | contig 11203 bp, 4 predicted proteins | sample YL17G12_20_MG_FD_203070 | JGI IMG/M metagenome (GOLD analysis project Ga0315291, IMG submission 203070) | Sediment microbial communities from Yellowstone Lake, YNP, Wyoming, USA - YL17G12_20 | ecosystem: Environmental > Aquatic > Freshwater > Lake > Sediment | place: USA: Wyoming | collected... | reverse complement strand
CGGTCGAGATGATCGATGTCTTTTTGGCCTGCGTGAAACTCGGCGTCATCTTCGTGCCCATCAACATCCTTTACCGGGAGCGGGAGATCACGCACATCCTGGCGGACTCGGAACCGAAAGCGGTCATTGCGGCGCAGGAGATGCCGGGCTCCGTGCCCCTCTGGCAGGCCGGCGAGTTGCAAATGCCGAAAACCGCCCAGCGCCAGGAGAGCGCGCTGGACGGCGACACCCCCGCCGCCATCGTGTACACCTCCGGGACCACGGGCGCGTCGAAAGGCGCCATCCTTACCCACAACAACTTTGCCGCCAACGCGCTGAACCTGCTGGCCTGCTGGCAGATCACCGCCGGCGACCGCTTCCTGCTGCCGCTGCCGCTGTTCCACGTGCACGGGCTGGCCAACGGGCTCCACTGCTGGCTGATCAGCGGCTGCCGGCTGCGCCTGCTGGAGCGCTTTGAGCACCTGAAAGCGGCGGCCGAGTTTCTCGACTTCCGCCCCACGCTCTTCTTCGGCGTGCCGACGGTGTACGTGCGGCTGCTCGATCTGCCTTCGGAGGCCGCCCACGAAATCGGCGGCTTCATGCGGCTGTTCGTTTCGGGCTCGGCCCCACTGCCGGCGCAGGTGCTGGAGGAGTTCCGGGAGAAGTTCAGCCATGTGATTTTGGAGCGCTACGGCATGACCGAGACGCTTATGAACATCTCCAACCCCTACGCGGGCGAGCGGCGGGCGGGCACGGTCGGCTTGCCGCTGCCCGGGGTCTCCGCGCGCCTGGTGGACGGCGAGATCCAGTTGCGCGGCCCCAACGTTTTCGCCGGCTACTGGCGGCGCGAGGAGGCCACCCGCGCCGCCTTTGATGACGGCTGGTTTAAGACCGGCGACCTGGCGGAGTGTTCGGCCGACGGCTACTACACGCTGCTGGGGCGCAAGAGCGACCTGATCATTTCCGGCGGCTTCAACATCTATCCGCGCGAGATCGAAGAGTTCCTGCTCGAGCAGGAGGAGGTGGCCGAGGCGGCGGTGGTGGGCGTGCCCGACCGCCTGCGCGGCGAAGTCCCGGTGGCCTACATCGTTCCCCGGCGATCTTTCGATGCCGCCGGCCTGGAAGCGCGCTGCCGCCGGAAGCTGGCATCCTTCAAAGTGCCACGCTGCTTCGTGGCCGTCGAAAAACTGCCGCGCACGGCCATGGGAAAGGTCCAGAAGCACCTGCTCCCGAAGCCGTGACCCGGATAATTCACCACGGATCCCACAGGGCGGGACGGGTGAACACGGACCATCCCGCAGGGCGGGACGGAACCCATCCGCAGATTACGCAGATTTCGCAGATTCCAGAATTGGATCTTAATCTGCGTAATCTGCGAAATCTGCGGATCGGTTGTTTGGTTCATCCTTGAGGGGGGGGCGAGGGACTGCCTGAATTCGCTGCTAAAAGTACAACGAATTGAAGCTGGCGATGCAGTGCTTGAAATCCGCTACTGACCCGCACCGTGGTAACATCCACGGCTACAAGAACGGCGGTTTCCGCTGTGGCCAAGCGATTCGTTGCGTGCCCCCGGAAACAGCGGCTGCCCCCGAGAAGGGATCCATGCGGATTACCCGACGTTCGCTTGGCATCCACGCGGTCCGCGCCATTTGCGCCCTGCCGCTCCTCAGACGCACGCCGGAGCCCGGCTCGCCGCCCAATGTCCTGCTCATCGTCGCCGACGATCAGGGTTATGGGGACTTCTCCGGTTACGGCAACCCTGAGCTGCGAACTCCCGAGCTGGATCGCTTCCGCTGCGCGTCCGTGCGGTCGACCGCCTTCTCAGTAATAGAACTTCAGGCCAAACTGCATGATTCGGGCAGCTTCGGTGCCGTTAATGGTCCCGAAGGCGGGCTGGCCGAATGTCGTGTTGGCCGGGTTGTTGAAGTTCACCTGGTTGAAGGCGTTGAAAAGCTCCCAGCGGAACTGGAGGCGGAAGCGCTCCGTCATGGGGAAGTCTTTCAGGATGGAAAAATCCCACGAATGGTAGTAAGGCCCCCGGTTGTCGGGCAGGAAACGGCCGACGTTGCCGAAGGTGTAGGGCGGGGCGTCCACGAACGCGGCGTTATCGAACCAGCGGTCGATACGGTCCTTCTTGCCGCCGGGCGTCTGGCTCTTGAGGCCGGTCGAATTAGGAGCTTGCGCGCCGCCGTAGGAGGCGGTGGTGTTTTGGCGAGAACCGATCGAGATCGGCAGGCCGCTTTGCAGGCTCATGATGCCGTTGACGCTCCAGTTGCCTGCGATGCGGCTCGCCGCGCCGGCAGTCAGCCAGGTGCGCCCTTTGCCGAAGGGCAGCTCGTACTGGAAGTTGGTCACCAAACGGTGAGGAACGTCGACGGCCGAAAGCGACTTGTCGAGGTCCTTCCGGTTGTTGTTCGTGTAACCCGGATTTTGCAGGCCGACAAAGCCGGCCACGCTCGATACGTCGTCGATGTTCTTTGACCAGGTATAAGCGGACAGCATCTGCAGCCCGCCGTGATAGCGTTTGCGGAATTTCATCTGAAGGCCGTGGTAGGTGGAGTGGGCCTGCGTGCCCCACATGTGCGTGACGGCCAGAAACTGCGGATAGGGCCGCAGCAACTGGCCGCGAGTGGTGGTGCGCGCTCCCAGCGATGTCGTCGCGGGCAAGACGCCGAAGAAAGGGTTAGCGACCACTTCGTTCAGCCCGTCTTTTAACGACAGATACTGGTCCGGCAACTGATTCAGTAACGACTGCGCCTGCAGCTTCACGCCCGCGTTCCCCGCGTAGGCGATGTCCAAGAGAGTGCCGTTGCCGACGGCGTACTGAACGTTGAAGTTCCACTGCATGCTGTATGGGGAGCGGTCGCCGCGAAGATTCGCGGTGATTCCCTGACCGCCGAAAGTAAGGAGGCCGAGGGTGCCGTTTTCAGGCCTGTTGAACCCATCCGGGTACGGGTTCGACATGGTGACATACGGGGTCCGCCCGCCATCGATCGAAGTGGTCACGTTGGTGACCGCGTTGTAGCTGAGTGCGCCCTGATTGGTGGCATTGGGTCCGATGCCGGTGGCCGGGTTATAGAACATTCCGAAGCCGGAGCGAAGAACAAGGCGCTCGGAGAGCTTCAAGGCTAAACCGATACGCGGAGCGAAGTTATTGTTATCGGAATTCTTGTTCCCGCGGGGATTGCCGTCGCGCCCGGCGAAGACGAGACCGCCGCGCAGCGCTCCAAGTCCGGGCGCGGTGACGGGAAAGGCCGCGGAGGTGTCGAACCAGGAGGTGCGGTTGAAGCGCTCAGTCGTCGGATAATCGGCGTCCCAGCGCACGCCGAGGTTAAGCGTCAGCCTTTTGTTGACGCGCCAGTCGTCTTGCACATAGAACGCGTAGTAAGGAACCAGCAGCGCCAGAGCCGGCTCATATTGAATGCGCCCAGCAGCGGGAAGCCCGAGCAGCAGGGAAGCGATGGATTCGCCGCCGCCCGCACGGTTCAGCGCCTGGCGGGTCCAGACCTCATTGAAACTGTAGAACCCGGCCGGGCAGTTGCCGCGGAAGTTTGAGACCCGGTTCTGGCGATACGTCCCGCCGAACTTCACGGTGTGGCTGCCTTGCAGCTTGGTCATGTCTCCGCTAGCGGTATAGGTTTCGAACTTGTTGTCGATGATGAAGGTCTCGGTACCGCCCATTGCGCCGTAACCGGAAGGGCTAACGCGCGGGAACACCTTGAACTGCGAAACCGCGTCGATGGCCGGATTCATGTTCAGGGACGCCGCCGTGACTTCGTCAGCGGGCGAGGAGCGCGGGTTGGCGTGGTAGGCGTAGCCGATGTTGCCATGCAGCATCCAGCCGCCGATCAGGTAGTTGTCATCGAGCGAGACGCTACGGTTCACGCGCCCATCGATACCCGCGTCCGGCGACGCGGCATTGCCGTAGGGGTCGGCCAGCGGGTTGCTGAAGCGATTCCAGGATACGCGTCCAAAGAGGTTGTGGCGGTCGCTTAGGCGGTGATCGATCCGGACCGAGTAGTTGTTGTTGCTGGGCCGCCCGCCCGATTGCGAGAAGTAGTTGTTGGCGACTCCTGGTTTGGTGGGTTCCGGATAGAAGCTGACGATTTTCGCACCCGCCGCATTAATGCGGGCGGCGGGGATCTGTTTGCCGGCAAAGGGCTGGCGGATCCCGTCGGCGCCCATCGTCAACGGGTCGTAGATCGCCTGCGACGCTTCAGAAAAATCGCCGCGGCGCATGGCCAGCGTCGGCACCGTGAACGTGCTCGATCCGGGGGTCACCTGCCGCACTCCTTCGTAGCTGAAGAAGTAGAAGGTGCGCTCCCGTGACTTGCTGAGCGGGCCGCCGGAAGTGGCGCCGAATTGGTTATAGCGGAAGGGCGCTTTATCGCGGCCATTGCGATTGTTGAAGAACCCATTGGCGTCGGAGGCGTCGTTCCGCAGAAACTCGAACACTACTCCGTGGAATTGACGCGTGCCGGAGCGGCTGACGGCGTTGATGACGGCGCCGCCCGTGCGGCCGTACTCGGCCGCGAGGTTGTTCGTTTGCACTTTGAACTCCTGCACGGAGTCCGGGTTGGGAACGTAAGCCGCCTGGTTGTAGCCCATCACCTCCTGCGGCGAGCCGTCCACAAGGATCGTGCTCGATTCGTTGCGGCCGCCATTCGCGGAGAAGGCATTCGTGCTCGTGGGGCCGTTGGAGTCCATGTTGCTGCGGAAGCCCGGTTGGGCGTTAATGCCGGGCGCAAGGGCGATGAGTTGCAGCACGTTGCGGCCGTTGAGCGGAAGAGACTCCGTCGTGCGGGCGTTGACTACTTCGCCCAGCGCGGAACTGGTCGTATCGAGCAATGGCGCTTCCGCGGTGACCTGCACGCTCTCGGTAATGTTGCCCACCTCCATCCGAATGTCGAGACCCAGGCTCTGAGCAACTTCGAGCGTGAGAGCTTGCCGTCGCAAGGTTTTGAATCCCGTGGCTTCCACCTGCAGCGTGTACCGCCCGGGCGGAATCTGGAGGAGAACGTACTCGCCAGCCTCGTTGCTAACGGTACGCCAGGAACGATTCTGATCGACATTGGTGAGAGTAAGCTGCGCGCCCGGAATCAGAGCGCCGCTGGCATCCTGAATTGCGCCGCGAACGGTGGCCGTCTGCGTCTGCGCGGAGACCGGATTACAGCAGAGGGCTGCGGCGAGCAGCCAAGCGAAAGCCATCTTTCTCATTTCGTAACTCTCCGATCCCTCCCCGAAAAACTACCTGCAGGCCGGCTCCCCTGGGTGGGAGCCGCCGGCTGCCTCCGGAATGATCGAAGGGTCGAATTGCCTCTACTGGTGTTTAGGTGACGGATGTCCAGTATTTCGGGTGACCAGAAACGACTGCGCGGACCGCCACTGCGGGCGCACAGCCGGCCCAGACGAGAACAACCGAGTCCGCCGAGGGCAACATTCCTTGATCGCCCTGCAAATCGACCTTCGACGCACATACCAAATAACGCTCGTTCGCAGCATGAAAACACGAACGACCGTGCCTGTCAATCGTTTTCTTTCATTTTTTTTGTATTCCTTCCTCTTATGCTTCTATTTGTTTCGTTCGCCTGCCCTTTGCTATAATTCACTGCGAGCGGTTCACGGCCACGGGGCATGATCCGCATTGCCGTTGCCCCGACAATTCGCACGATGACGGCCCGCTTCGGAGGTTAGTCCATTGACCGATGCTGCAAGCAGTCCGGCTCGAATGTGGGGGGAAGAACGAAGACAACGAATATTGGAACAAGTCACCAAGAAGCGCCGTGTCAGTGTGCGTGAGCTGCAAACGCTTTGCGATGTGTCTTCCGTGACGATCCGCAATGATCTACAACTGCTCTCACGCAAAGGCCTGCTCGTGCGGGCGCACGGTGGAGCGGTTGCGCCTACCGACGTCTTGAGAGACCATCCTCTGACTGTCAAAGAGAGTCTCAATCACTACGAAAAGCGAAGAATTGCCGAAGCCGCGGTTAAATTGATCCGGCCTCGGCAAACGATCATTCTTGACGCCGGAACGACCACGCTCGAAATCGCGCGTCGGCTTAAAGAAACACGCCTCCCCTCCGTTACCGTTATTACCCACGCGATGAACGTCGCCTCCGTTCTGGCGGACGTATCTGATCTCACGTTGATCATGATAGGCGGCATCTTGCGCCCTGTTTCCCAGTCGTTTGTCGGTCCCCAGGCAGAGCAGATGTTACGGGAACTGCACGCTGACCACTTTTTCTTGGGCGTGGATGGTCTCGATTTGGAACTCGGCCCGAGCACGCCCGGCATACTGGAAGCGAAGTTGAACAGCCTGATGATGGAGATTTCCAAAGAAGTAACTGTGGTAGCCGATGCTACCAAGATCGGGCGGCGAAGCCTAACTTTAATCGAACCGTTTGCACGCGTTCATCGGGTGATCACCGATAAACGCGTGTCGACCGAGGCCGTTGCCGCCTTGCGTGAGCGGACCATTGAAGTCGTTGTCGTATGAACCTGAGGCCCGAAGGTTAAGCCGACGGTTTCTGCTTTGCTGCCTAAGGCGAGCAAATGACCGAGCAGCCACGCTCCGGATTGTCCGGAAGTCGAGGTCCGTTTCTACGGCCGTCTCGCTGGATGGGCTGCTCGGTTATTTGCTCGGTGGGTTTAGCGCAGGCGCATGCCTGGGTCGGCCAGCGGGCCAAGAGCCGCTCTTCCAGCGGGGCGCCTTTCTCCTCGACTGAGTTCCGGTGCCTTTGGCACAACGGGTGTTGGCGACTACCCGACAACCCGCGAGACGCCGGCGACGTAGCCGACGACCTGCCTGCCTGACGACCAGTCGTCACGCCAGACGGTAGCGAAATTGTGCAATCCGGCTACCGTCCACTTTTAGCGCCAGGAAGGAACCGTTAACAGGAAGGACGGCGCACAATTACCTTGCGCGTCCCGCCTCGCGGTGTAATATCAGCTGCAGCGCTTTTTTTCAGGAGCTGGTGATTTGGAAGGCGCTTTTCAGCTCGGCGCTTGGTTGGTTCAACCCAGGCTGGATCTTCTGACAGCTAACGGAAAGCAGGTGCGCCTTGGGCAGGACAAAACGAGAAACGCGAGAAACAGATGTGCCGTTCGCATGTCGCTTATCCTCTCACGATCCGCGAGAAAATCAATACCCTCTGGGAATTGCGGAGTTCGGATTGCGGATTGCGGACTTCGAACACCGCGGTGCTTGAAATCCGCTACTGACCCACACCATGGTAACATCCACCGCTGCAAGAGGGGCGGCGCCCGCTGCGGCCGGGCGATTCGCTGTGTGCCCCAGCAAGAGCGGCTGCCCCCGAGAGGGAATCCATGCCGATTACCCGACGTTCGCTTGGCATCCACGCGGCCCGGGCCCTTTGCGTCCTGCCGCTTTTCGGACGCGTTCCGGAGCCTGGTTCGCCGCCCAATGTCCTGCTCATCGTCGCCGACGATCAGGGTTATGGGGACTTCTCCGCTCACGGCAACCCTGAGCTGCGAACTCCCGAGCTGGATCGCTTCCGCGGCGAGTCCGTGCGGTTCACCGACTTCCACTCCTCTCCCATGTGCACGCCGACGCGCGCCCAACTGATGACGGGGCGGGATGCGCTGTACACCAGGGCCATGAACGTCAGCAGCGGGCGCACGCTGTTGCGCCGGGATATTCCAACCCTCGCCGAGGCCTTCCAGGCCGGCGGCTATGGCACGGGGATTTTCGGTAAATGGCATCTGGGGGACAACTATCCGTACCGGCCGCAGGACAGGGGGTTTCAGGAGACGCTCTGGTTTCCGTCCTCGCACATCGGCTCGGCGCCCGACGCCTGGAACAACGACTATTTCAACGACCGCTATCGGCACAACGGCCGGCTGGAACGATACGAGGGCTATTCCACCGACGTGTTCTTCCGCGCCGCTACCGAGTGGATGGCCGCGCGGCAGAAGGCGGGCGAGCGGTTTTTTGCCTACCTGCCGCTGAACGCGCCGCACGGGCCGCTGTTCGCGCCGCCGGAGTTCGTCGCGCCCTACAAGCATCTTCCCGAACGCATCGCGCGCTACTACGGCATGATCGCCAATATCGACCACAACCTGGGTCGCCTGGAAAAGCTGCTCCGCGAGCTGAAGCTGCGCGACAACACCATCGTCATGTACCTCACCGACAACGGCGGCGCCACAGCCACGGCCCGCTTCAACGCCGGGATGAGGGGCAACAAGACGACGCTGTGGGAGGGAGGGCACCGCGTGCCCTGCTTTATCCGCTGGCCGGCCGGCGGCCTACAAGGCGGCAAGGACATCAGCGAACTGGCGGAGGTGCAGGACGTTTTCCCCACGCTCCTCGAGCTGTGCGGGGTGAAGCGGCGGGCCGGCGCCTCCTTCGACGGGGTGAGCCTGGCGCCGCTGCTGCAGGGCCGCGCCAAAGCGCTTCCCGACCGGACCCTCGTCGTGCAGTTCAGCCGGATGGACGCCCCCCGGCCGCGGAAGAACGACGCGGCCATCCTGTGGAAGAGGTGGCGGCTGATCGGCGGCAACGAATTGTACGACCTCGCGACAGACCCGGGCCAGCAGACGAATCTCTTCGACCAGCGCCCGGAAATCGTGGCCCGCCTCCAAACCCATTACGATGGGTGGTGGAAGAACGTCGAGCCGTTGCTCGACAGCTTCCTGCCCGTTCACGTGGGCTCGGACCAGGAGAACCCGACAATGCTTTCCGTCTGCGAGTGGGCCGACGTGTTCCTGGACCAGAGCGCGCAGGTGCGGCGGGGCGAAAGGAAGAACGGCGTCTGGCATGTGCAGGTGGAGAAACCGGGAACCTACGAAATCGCGCTGCGGCGCTGGCCGCGGGATGTGGATGCGGCGCTCGGCGATGGCGTGCCTGCCCACCAGGCCGAGGACGGCGTCTATCCCGCCGGCGTGGCCATTCCCATCGCCCAGGCCAGGCTCAAGATCGGCTCCTTCGACCAGAAAGCAGCGGTTGCGCCGGCCGATCGCGAGGCGGTTTTCCGCGTTGCCCTGCCCGCCGGCCCGGCCACCATCGAGAGCTGGTTCCTGGACGCCGGCGGCGAAGCGTTGCTCGGCGCTTATTACGCCTACGTCGAGCGCAAGGCGACCGGCACGGCACGGCTGTGGCCGGGAAGGAGCCGGTGTGCTGTCTCATGAATAGCCGGACAATGGCGAAGGCAGAAAGCGGAAGGGTCGCCGCGGCGACCAGCAAGCCCGCCGCGGCGGGCGTTTGCCGCCTTCCGCCTTCTGCCTTCCGCCTTCATCGTTATAGACCTGTTCCAGAGACACAACACCGGTGAAGGCGGCGCGTCAGTCTTCGGGCACGGAGAAACGGTCGCCGGTGTCGGCGATCCATTGGCGCAGCCTGCCAATCAACCGTTTGCGCTCGGCCCGATAGCCGCCATGTTGCGCCAGGTTGACGAGCTCAAACGGATCTTCGTTCACATTAAACATGAGCCAGGAGATTCCCTCGAAGCAGGCATACTTCCAGCCATCCTTCGTGACCACGCCGCGATACGCCTTGTTCAGGTTCTGGTTGCCGCCATGAGGATCGACCACCTGGAGGAAGGCCGAATCGGGTTCCTTGGCGGGCGCGGTTTTCCGAACCCGGTAGTGCGAATAGTCGTAGCCTTCCATCCACGACGGCGGGCGGATGCCGCACAGGCCGAGAGTCGTCGGGGCGATGTCAACGTGATTCAGCGGAACGGGGATGCGTCCCACGCGGCGGCCGTCGTAGCTCATAGGACGTTCGCCGCCGATGATGAAGGGAATGCGCACTGACTCCTCGTACGGCAGGCGCTTGTTGTACTGGCCGTGCGACCCGTGCATGTCTCCGTGGTCGCTGAACAACATCAGGTGGGTGTTGAAGGCCAGGCCGGCGTTGTCCAGCGCGGCGCGGATGCGCCCGACATTCCAGTCCCAGTTCTCGATCATGGCGTAGTACCCCGCCAGATCACGGCGCGTTCTGTCCAGCACCTCGGCAATCGGGGGCACATTCGGGCGCAATTGCAGGTGACCGCCGTTGTAGCGGCCCATGAACTCAGCGGGAGCGACGTAGGGGTTATGCGGCGGCTGGACGGAAAGCGCGGCAAAGAACGGTTTGGCGCGTCCCCGCCGGGCCTCCTCGCCGCGTTCGGCAATATAACGGACCAGCAGGTTCGTGAGTTCGTCGGTTTCGTAACCCGGCAGGCGGTAGTGGAAAGCGTCCTTTCCACTGCCGCCGTGCACCCAGCAGTCCCACTGACTGTTGTTGTTCTCGTACGCCGCCCAAACCTGGAATCCTCTGCGCCGCTCCGGCGGAACGATGTGCATCGCCGCACGCCCGTCGCGTTCGTGGAACCCATCCAGGTGCCACTTGCCGAAATAGGCGGTGTGGTAGCCCGCGTCCTTGAGCGGCGTGGTGATGGTCTGCTGATCTTCCGGCAAACGGTATTCGTTGCCCGGAACGCAGTGGTGAGGATACCGCCCGGTCAGGAGTGATCCGCGGAAGGGGCAGCAGAGCGGGAATCCCGAGACGGCCGCGCTGAAGTTGACCCCGGCGTGCGACAGGTTGTCGAGATTCGGGGTGCGGGCGTTCGGGTCGCCGTTACAGCTCAGCGCCTGTGCCCGGTGCTGGTCTCCGAAAAGCCAGATTATGTTGGGCTGGTCCGCGGCGGCCGGTGCGGTGCGGCTCTGCACGGCGGCGGCGGAGGCATAAGCGGCGCCGCCCAGCAGTTGAGCGGATGCGCGAAACAAATCTCTGCGATTCACCTCGTTCGTCCTCCTCCTTGAAAAAGGTGGGGCAGGTGGGCGGCCAGGTTCTTCCCGCTCGCCCACGCCGGCGAAAGCTACGCGGCGCTACAGCCGGATCAATCGAGCGGGCGGTGGCGGTTCTGGAGCATGAGTTCGACGCCCTCCCGCCACCAGTCGCCCATCAGGCCGGCGAAGGGCCGATCCAGTTTGCGGGGCCTGATCGCCAGCGCTTCGATAAGGGTGTCCTCTGCGAAAAAGGAGGCCTCCTTCAAGATGTTGCCATCGTCCGCGATAACGCGGCTCTGGCCGTGAGAGCCGGTCGTATCCAGGTTTGCGGGAGCGTTGGCCGCAACGACAAACACCTGGTTCTCCACCGCGCGCGCCATCAGTTGCGCCCGATAGGGCTTGAGCTTCGATTCTTGGCGCATTCCCGATTCGCAACTGATGTAGTAAACCACACGCGCGCCGGCCAGCGCGGGCAACCGAACGAACTCCGGGTAGC
>Ga0315291_10010701_pt1 | contig 11204 bp, 10 predicted proteins | sample YL17G12_20_MG_FD_203070 | JGI IMG/M metagenome (GOLD analysis project Ga0315291, IMG submission 203070) | Sediment microbial communities from Yellowstone Lake, YNP, Wyoming, USA - YL17G12_20 | ecosystem: Environmental > Aquatic > Freshwater > Lake > Sediment | place: USA: Wyoming | collected... | reverse complement strand
CGCCCAGGGCGTGGCCCAGTTCGCGCACCGTCAGGGTACTGGGGAGCTCTATCACCGCAGACTCCGCGGGAACAGGAGTCGCCTTCTCTTCAACCTGTTTCGTCTCAGCCGGACGCGCCGCTGGCGCATCTTGCAAGCGCGGCTGTTCCTTGCCGCGCGGAGCATCTGACTTCTTCGGAACCGCAGGCTTTTTCCTCTGCTCGTTCGCACCCTTCTCTTTCGTCATACCATAACCCCCTTCTCTGACGCGCTGCGTCAATGCCACGGCCTGTGCCATGCTGCTTGACGAGCGGTGTGCCGTCGGCGGTTGGGACAGAAAAACCCCGCCCAACGCGCCTGAAATAGCAAGAAAACCTTCCTGGAGGCGGCAGTCGTGCAGGGTCTTTGTCATTCTGCGGTGCGGTTTCACGCACGCATCATGTCATCGGTTCATGCTGCCAACCTACCCTGCCCGCTCTCAGGAACCGGTTCATGGCCTTCACACCGGGAAATGCATTCCACGGCCGTTGAAACTCCGTTCATTTCGCTGGCACTCCGTCCCCGCCAATCCCTTCCTCCAACTGGAGGAGGTACAATTGGTCACGAAGACCGGCTCTCTCCTCTTCTGAAAGAGATGCTTTGAGAGCGTGGGTGACCGAGCCTTTGGACAATGCCTTCTCCCAACAGGCTGCCCGTCGGCAGAGGTACGCGCCGCGTCCTGGCAACTTTCCTTTTGGATCTATCTGGACGCGCCCATCTGGGTCTCGGACGACCCGCACCAACTCTCTTTTGGCTTTCGTCTCCCCGCACCCGATGCAGGTGCGTTGCGGCACGTGCTTCTGTCGCATGGGTTCTTAGTATTCCTCGTCTCCCGTATCCTCGCCCCAGTCCCTGCGGCGGCTGGGCTTTTTCGGCTTGCGCCAGTCTTCTGCTTTGGGAGCGCCTGCCTTGCCTTTTTTGGTCTTCTTCTTCGCGGCCTTGCCGGTTCCTTCTTCCTCTTCCACTTCGCCAAGATCAAGTTTCAGGGCACCTGCGTCGACTGGGGCGGCGGGTACAGCTGCTTCACCCGCAGCGACTTCTTCCGGCGCAGGTGCAACGGCCTCAACCGTCCCTTCGGCAACGGGTTCGGGTGTCTCAACTGCGGGCGCCGGTTGTGGCTCAACTTCAGCGGCCACGGCCTCGGTGGCGACCGCCGATTCCGCCTCCGCCTTCGGTTCAGGGAGCGGCTCGGCTGCGACAGGCGCTTCCGCGGCTTCTTCCACGGGCGCGACCTCGGCCTGCTCCTTGCCCATGAGAATGGCCTCGGCCTTGACCAGGATGTCTTCCTCCGGCCCTGCCGCCACCCGCTCTTTTTGCAGGCGGGCTTCCTCTTCCCGCTCGGACATGCTCTTGATGTCAATCCGCCAGCCCGTCAGTTTCGCGGCGAGGCGCACATTCTGCCCCTCTTTGCCGATGGCGAGGGAGAGCTGTTTGTCTGGAACGATCACTGTCGCGGTCTTGCCGCTCACTGAGCGATCATCCAGAAGAACATCCATGGGCTTGGCCGGGCTGAGGGCATTCGAGACGAATGTGGCCATATCAGGGTTCCAGGCCACGATGTCTATCTTCTCGCCATTGAGTTCGTTGACGATGTTCTGGATGCGATAGCCGCGCTGGCCCACGCAAGCCCCAACGGGATCCAGCCTGGGCTGCTTGGCCACCACCGCCACCTTTGAGCGGGAACCCGCCTCCCGCGCGATGCCCTTGACTTCCACTGCGCCGCTCAGGATTTCGGGCACTTCCATTTCCAGCAATCGCCGCAGCAAGTCCCGGTGTCCCCGGCTGACGATGATCTCCGGGCCGCGCGTGCCTCGCCCCACTTCGGTGATGCAGACCCGTATTCGCGCCAGGGGACGGTACCGCTCGCCCGGAATCCAATCGCCCCTGGGCATGAGGCCCTCGGCTTTCCCCAGGTTCACAGTGACCATGTTGGATTCCACTGTCTGCACCGTGGCGTTGATCATCTCGCCCACGCGCTCCATGAAGGAGTGGTACAGGGTATCCCGCTCCGCCTCGCGGATGCGCTGGAGGATCACCTGTTTCGCCGTCTGCGCCGCAATCCTGCCGAAATCCTTGGGCGGGGCGCATTCTTCCATCACAGTTTCCCCGATCTGTGCGTCGGGCCGGATTTGCCGCGCGCTTTCCAGCGTGACCTGTACAGATGGGTCGGAGACGCTTTCCGCGGCCTCTTTGACAAGGTAGAGTTGAACCTGACCGGTGTGCTGGTCTATCTTGACCGAGATGGTCTGGACGCCGCCGAAGTTTCGCTTGTACGCGGAAATCAGCGCATCTTCAACAGCGGCGAAGACCACGTCCTTGGACAGGTTCCGCTCAGCGCATACCTGATTGATGGCCTGAATGAACTCGTTCTTCATAGATCTGCCTTGTCCTCCCGTGCCCGCTGCATCGTATGTCGGAGCCCCACAACAAGAAAAGTGGGGGGCGCCCACTTTTCCAAGTGCAACGGAACGGTAATTGCAGGCGTATTATATCACTGCTGCCCGCATCGCGCAATTTTGGGGCAAAACAAGAAACCCCTGCCCAAGTTGTGAGCACGCCAGATAGGACGGAGCGCCGAACCCGCGGCAGGATCTCCGCCCCACTGCGCCGTGTTTGTGGGCCTTCTGTCTCAATGTTATAATGTGCTTGATACCCGACAGTGAAAGGAGGGGGCCATGAAAACTGGCGCGTTTACCTTTGTGCTCCACTCGCACCTCCCTTACGTGCGCAAGGCGGGCCGCTGGCCTCACGGTGAAGAAATGGTCCACGAGGCCATCGCCGAGACCTACATTCCCCTGCTGAACGCTCTCTTTGATCTGAAGCAAGAAGGCTATGAACCCAAGCTGACCATCGGCATTACTCCCATCCTCATGGAGCAACTGGCCGACGCCGATGTGCTGGAGCATTTTGAACTCTATGTGGAAGAGCGGATAGCGCTGATTGAATCCGACCTCCGCCTGTGGGAAGGCAAGGACAGCCATCGGGCCGCGCTCGCACAATTCTATCTGGATTGGTACGCGGGCAACCTGCGCGCCTTCCGCGAACGGTATGACCGCGACATCGTCGGCGCGTTCCGGAAACTACAAGATGCGGGCAACGTAGATGTGCTCACCAGCGCGGCCACGCACGGGTATCTGCCCCTCATGGATCGGGATTCCACCCTGTACGGCCAGATCAAGACCGGCGTGGATACCTACGTCCGCCACATGGGCAGGCAGCCGCAGGGCATCTGGCTTCCGGAGTGCGGATACCGCCCCGGCTACATGAAAGACGGCAGGCCCTCGTATTACAAAGCAGGCGAGGAAGAATTCCTGGCGGCCTTCGGTCTCAAGTATTTCTTCACCGACACCCACGTCATAGAGGGCGGCAAACTGGTCGGCAAGGTAGCCGGCGATGCGGTGGGGCCTTATGGGGCTATCCCGCTGCGCAAGGTCGTGGTCAAGCCCGATGTCCGGCCCGAAGCGACGCAGCGTAGCACTTTCCGCCCCTACTACGTACAGGCGGCGGAGGTGGCGGTCTTCGGGAGGGACGAACGCACTGGCATGCTGGTCTGGTCTGCGGCCCATGGCTATCCAGGCGACTTCGTTTATCGTGAATTCCACCGCAAGGATTCCAACTCCGGCGCCCAGTACTGGCGCATCAGCGGCGCGGGCGTAGATCTGGGCAACAAAGACTTGTACGACCCTGAAGCGGCTCGGCGGCAGGTTCGGCTGCACGCCGACCATTTCGTCCATGTAGTGGCAGACCGCCTGCGGGAATGGTCTGGCAAGGGCGACGAGATGGGCGTGATTGTGTCTGCCTACGATACCGAACTCTTCGGGCACTGGTGGTTTGAGGGCGTGGACTGGCTCAAAGAAGTCATCCGTCAGTTGAGCGTCAGCCCCGATGTGGAATTGACCACCGCCCGCGACTATCTGAGCGCACACCCGCCGACAGAGGTGGTGGCGATCCCCGAAAGTTCCTGGGGCGCGGGCGGCGGCCATTGGACCTGGCTCAACCCGGAAACCGAGTGGATGTGGCCGCTCATCCACGCCGCCGAGCGCCGAATGGAGAAGCTCGCTGCCCGCTGGCCGAACCCAGACAAGGAATGGGCCGTCCTGCTGGCCCAGGTGGCGCGCGAACTGGTACTCTTGGAATCCAGCGACTGGCCCTTCCTCATGAGCACTGGCCAGGCGAAGGAGTACGCCAGCGGGCGCTTCCAGCAGCACCTGGCCCGCTTCAACCATCTGGCTGCCGCCGCCGAGCGGGGCGGGCCGCTGTCGGACTCCGACCGCCGCTTCCTTCAAACCACTGCCGAACTGGACAACCCCTTCCCGCAGGTTCAGTACCGCGATTTCGTGGAAAGGGAAAGCGCCCCGCTGAGGCCAAAGGAGCCTCCCGCATAACCCATGACACGGATCCTTTTGGTAGATCCTCCGGTTATTCTGGATTGGCTCTCATGTTGCGCAGCAAGTCCCTCGCCAGCGCGGCGTAGCGTCCATCTGGCCCGGCGTCCACCGCCCGCGTCAGGTGGTAGATCGCGTTTTCCCGGTTGCCCCAGGCATAGTACACGCTCCCCAGGTGATACCGCGCGGCGGCAGACCGACCATCCAGCCGCACCGCCGCCTCCAGCGCATGCTTCGCGCTCGCCAAGTCGCCCGACAGGAAGTACGCCCAGCCCAGAACGTCGTGCGCCGCCGGGTCGCCGGGCAGGAGTTCGGCGGCCTTCTTTGCCACCGTGATTCCCTTGTCGCGCACGCTGACCAGACGGTCTACGTAGAACCGCGCCATCGCCAGGGCGAACTGCCCGTCGTCGGGCGAGAACTTGACGGCTTTCTGATGCCATGCCTCGGCTTCGGCGAGCGCACCCTCCGAAGCGGAGATGTCGCCCAGGGCCACGCAGGCTGCGCTGTTCTCTGGGTCCAATTTCAGCAACCGCAGGTAGCGCGACTTCGCTTCGGCGGGGCGGCCCGCTCTTCGCTCCAACTCGCCCAGAAAGTACCAGACCAGCGGGTAATCCGGCGAACTGTGGGCTACATCCCGCAGGATGCCCATCGCCCCAGCCTCGTCGCCCGCCAGGGCCAGGCAGTAGGCGTAGTACGCCCCGGCGACGGGGGAATCGGGGGTCTGCTCGCGGGCCTTCTGGAAGAGCAGGCGCGCTGGGCGATACTCTCCTAGGCCCAGGAGGGCCACTCCGATGCGCAGATAGAACTCCACCGAGTCCGGTTCGTATCCTCCGTGGAGGGCCGCCAGCATCGCGGCTGCTGTGGATCGCGCGCCGCCCGGCCCTTGCGCTGTGATTTGCAGGTGAGTCTCTGCCTCGGCGGCGTTCCCTTCCAACAGCGCCAGCACGCCCATGCGATAGCGCGCTTCCGCGTCGGAGGGGGAAAGGTGCAGCCACCGCGCCACGACATCCCTGGCCTTCGCGAACTCACCCCGTTGCCAGAGAAAATGCGCGTATCCCGCGACGACTTCGGCGTCGCTTCCGGCATAGTGCGCCGCCCTTTCCCATAGCCGCGCGGCGCTGTACGTATCGCCTTCGGCCAGCGCAATGCGCGTCAGCCCCGCAAGGGCGCGGGCTTCCGTCCAGCGGGCTCTGGACGCAGCCGCGTACGCCTCCCGCGCATCGTCCCACCGGTGCAGGGCCTCATTCGCCTGTCCCAGCCGCATGGAAAAGTCGGCGCGCCACCCCAAATCGGCGCGAGCCTGTCCGTAGACTCTGAGCGCGAAGGTGAATTCACCGGCGGCATAGTGCTGGTCGCCCGCCCGCGCCAGCATTTCAGCGCCAAAGAAGGGGTTGCCCGAAAACGCGGTCAGCAGAAGCAGCGCGACGACGAGGAAGAATAGTCTGGCGGGCCTCCACGGCGTTCCTTCCGCGCCCATTGCCATCATCCTTCTTCCTGAACGCGCTGCGCAACGGAAAGCAGCACGGATTCCAGTTCTGCGCCGAGGGCTTCGCAGGAAAAGCGTTCCTCCGCGCGGCGGCGCAGGGCCTCTCCGATGGCGCGGTGATTTTGGGAGGCCAGCAAGTCGGCCAGCGCCCGCGCCAGGGCTGCCGCATCGCCGAGCGGCGCGTACCGCCCCAGGTCGGCCAAATACTCGCGGCTGACCGGCGTGTCAAAGGCGGCGGTGGGCAGGCGCATTGCCATATAGTTGAGCAACTTCCCCTGCCCCTCAGAGTCCGAAACCTTTGGCGCGGCGGCCACGTCGCCCAGGGAAAGATAAAGCGGCGCGTCCTCGTAGGCTACCTTGCCTGTGAATGTGACCCGGTCGCCCACGCCCAGTTGCGCGGCCATTCTTTTGTACGTTTCCACGCGCGGATAGCCCATGACCAGGAAGTGAACTTCCGGAGCGTCCGGAGGCCAGACCGCAGCCGCCCGAAGGAGGTGTGAAATCCCCTGGTGCTCGCCCAGGAGTCCCAGATAGGCCACGACTTCCCTGCCTGGCGGGATGCGCAGCCGCTCTCGGAGGGTCGCCTGGCTGGCTGGATTCAACCGTCCGGGGTCAAAGAACGCCGTATCCACGCAGTCAGGCAGGGCCGAAAGCCGCCGGGCATCCCCTTCCTGCTGGAGCGCAGTGACGGCGTGCTCCGAACTGCACAAGATGGCGTCGGCGCGGCGGTGAATCCAGCGTTCCACCCGGCGCGCCAGTCGGTAGGCCAACCTGCCGGATTTTAGCCAGCCGTGCCCCGCCAGTTCGCCCGCCAGGCTCCCCTGGAAGTCAAAAAGAAGAGGCACGCCCAGTTTGCGGGCGACGAAGTGCCCGATGAGCGCCCCTTCGTGTAAATAGGCGTAGACCAGATCGGGCCGGGAGCGGCGAGTGTAGGCCAGGCTGTGGGCGAGGAGCGAAACGTCCAGGGGGATTTTCGCCGGATGGGGGCCAATCTGTAAGCCCCGCAGACCCGGCCAGCCTCGGGCGCGGGAGATCTCCATGCGGGCCATGTCTCTGCCGGTCGGGTATGTCAGAAGTTGCACCTGGTGACCGCGCGACTGCAGAGCCAGCGTCTGCTGGAGGATGCGGACGTGGCAGCCGTAGTCGGCAAAGAAAGACGTGGGCGCAATCGCTAGGATGCGCAGTGGGGGCGAAACATTCGCCCGCAACGGCCCTGCAAGTTCGGACGACCGCTGGGCAAATGCTTCGCCCTTGCCTTGCACAAGCACTAGGCGCGCCCTTCTTTCCATAGTTTCACGCGGAACTTGAAGAGTTCGCGGAAGGCGCGGGTGATGACGCTGATTTTTGCGCCGGTCGGGCTGCCCGCCAGACGGGGCAGGTGGCTCACGGGGACTTCGGCGATGCGATAGCCCGCCCGCTTCGCCCGCGCCAAGAACTCAATGCTGAAGGTGGCTCCGCGGGAATCCACGCGGATGTGATTGAGAATATCGCACTTGAACAATTTGAAGGCGCAGTCAATATCTCGCGCCGTGTACCCGAACAGGATCGTGCACAGCGAAAACCAGCCGAAGGCAAAGACCTTGCGCAGGAATGGGTCGGCTCGAGGCGCGCGGTAGCCCGCAATGATGTCGGCCTTGTCCGTCAGAGGCAGCATCCTATGAATCTCATCCACTTTGAACTGGCGGTCGGAGTCGGTGTAGAAAACCCACTCTTTCGCCGCACTGGTGAAGGCCGTGTGCACTGCCGCGCCGAACCCCTGATTCACCGGATGGCGCACCAAGCGCACTTTGGGATATCGCTTCTGGATTTCCAAAACCCGTTCCGCCGTGCGGTCTTTGCTGCCGTCGTCCACGATGACGATTTCGTAGTCGTCGGTGATGGATGCGAGGACTGGGTCCAGGGTCTCGACCATCGGGGCGACGTTTGCTTCCTCGTTGTACGCGGGCATGGCTGCTGCGATACTGATCACGACACTTCCTCCTCGGCTATGGCCTCCGCAAAGCGGGGCGAGGCATTTGCCTGACAATTACCTATGCACAGCAGGCCCCGCCGGGCAAATGCCTCGCCCCTACACGTTGACAGCCGGCGACGGGCATAACGACCCGGCGAGGGATCGCTTGGCCGCGTGGGACAGACGGCGCAGAGCGGCTTCCCGACGCAGGGCCTGAGACTTGGAAGCCGCCTCTTCCCAATAAACCAGGCGGACGGGCCGCCGGCCCCGCGTGTAGCGCGAGCCTGTCCCCGCATTGTGCGCCGCCACGCGGGCCTTCAGGTCAATCGTCCAGCCGGTGTAATACGTCCCGTCCGCGCATTCCAGCAGGTAGACGTAGGCCCTATCGGCGCTTTTTGTGCTCTTCCTCATCCTTGTCTTTCTTGATGGGAGGCAGTCCGCCGCCCAGAATCGTCTGCTTGAGGAAACTGGGACGCTGAGGCACTTCCATCTGCTGCTCGGTTCTGTCCCACTCCTTTTGCAGCCGCTCCCCCATCCACACATGGCGCATGTCCAGGGCCTGGTGGAATGCCTTGCCCAATTCCTCGTCGTCGCCTTCCTCAATCATCTGGCGCAGTTCGCCCAGGGACTTGCTGAACTCGTCAATCCACCGCAGGATGTTGGCGGCGTTGGCACGGCAGGCGTCGCGATATGCGGCGGAGTCTCCCGGCCCCAGATAGGCCCCGTACTCGTAGGCCGTCCCGGCGACCTTGCGCATCTCGCGCCAACTGACGGCCCCCTGGGTGGCGCGCAGGAGAGCCGCCGCGATGACCATCGGCAGGTGCTCGCCCCCCGCGACGAGACCGTCGTGCTCCGCCGCGTCCAGAAAGAACGCCTGCGCGCCGATGAGAGTCGCCACCTCGGTCATGAAGTCCACGGCGGCGGGCGCGGCGGTGGCCGACGGGGTCAGACAATAGATGCCGCCCGCAAACAGGTCGGCGGCGGGTTCCAGTCCCGGCTTGCCCGTGGGCAGAATGAGATTCCCCCCGACGAAGTTCACGTGTCCGGGCAGGATTTCCCGCGCCCAGTTCATCACCGGCACCTTGACGCTGGCTGTATCCGTGACAACGGCTCCGGTTTTCAGGTCGGAAGCAATGTGGCCCATCGTGTCCCGAATGGCAGCCAGCGGCAGGGCCAGGATGATGGCGTCGGCGTCCTCAATGGCGGCGATGAGATTCCATTCGGTCTTGTGGACGGCTCCGGCCTTGCCTGCGCTCCGCGACACCAGGTGATCCTTGTCGTGACCGATGAGTTCGTAGTTCGCCTCGGCCTTGCGCAGCGCCAGCCCCAGCGACGCGCCGACGACCCCCAGCCCGATGATTGCAACTTTCGGTTTGTTCATGTTCCCTCCCCTGTTTCATTCCACGCGGAGAAACATTCACCACGAAGACACCAAGAAGGATAAAATCCTGCCATTCTTTGTGTCTTTGTGACTTTGTGGTTGATCCTCCCTGTCAAGCCGATTCATCTGCCTTCTGCAGGGCGGCCAATAACTTCTCAAACTCTGTCTGCGGCGCGCGACGCGGGGCGTTGTGGTGCTCCCGAATCAACGCCACGACCATCGGCGAACTGCCCGCCCGCTCCGCCATCTGCGCCCCAATTTCGGCGTGCCGCGCATACTCGCCCGGCGTGTCGGCTTCCGTTCTCACCGCCCACAAAAGCACGTGAGCCACCCGTCGCCACAGGTTGGCCCGGATGAACGCCTTGCCGGCGTCGTGGAGCAGCGCGGCCTGCATCAGTTCCGGCTTCGCATGGCCCTCTGCTCTCAGTCGCCCCAGGACGTCCACGGCGTGCTGCTGGTCGTAGGGCGACATGCGCCCGAACAGCCCCGTCTGTTCCGCCGACAGGCATTCGGCTGTCGAGGTCCGAATCGCCCCGACGTCCACGCGGCGGAAGGCCCGGAAAAACTGGCTTGCGCGATAGAAGGGCCGCACCCTCCTATCCTCCGATCAAATTCCACAGAAACCGAATCGGCGGGTTGATGATGGCTCCCAAGATGTTGAAGCGGGTCACCCAGCCGATGGACAAAAGCGCCAACAACAGGATAGGCCCCTGCGCTTCAAGCCGCGACAAAAAGCCCGTGACCTGTCGCATGGCCGGCGACTTGACCGAACTCAAAATGCCCATGAGCACGCTGTAGCCGTCCAACGGCGGCAGCGGAATCAGGTTGAACACGGCCAGGATCACGTTGATGTATGCCAGGTTTATCAGAATCCACCACAGCGTATCAGGCAAATTCAACCCCAGCCGGGTCGGCAATGCGAGAATCGTCGCCGTCACCAGGTTGGAGGCAGGCCCCGCGAAGGCGACAAGCGCCATCCCCGCCCGGGGGCCGTAGCGGAGCCGAAGCGGGTTCACCGGCATGGGCTTGCCCCAGCCAATCCCAAACCCGGCGATGGAACTGAACAGGATCATGATTGCCCCCAGGGGGTCCAGGTGTTTGATGGGATTCAAGGTGATGCGGCCCATGTACCGGCCCGTGGGGTCGCCCAGCCTGTCGGCGGCCCAGGCGTGGCAGCACTCGTGGACGTCAATGGCGAGCAGGACGCCCAGGATGGTCAATAGAATAGCCCGAATCTCAAACATGAAGTCTAACTCCTTCTGGCAGGTATTATAACACAAATCCCGCTGGCGCGCAGAATGTCCAACACAGGTGCGACGCACTTCGGAAGCGCGCCACACCTGTGGTATAATCACCCCGGAGGGGAGACATGCCGGTTGACATCCACATGGGCGACGTGGTTCGCCTGCGGAAGCCCCACCCCTGCGGCGGGTACGAGTGGCGGGTGATGCGCGTGGGCGCGGACATCGGCCTCAAGTGCCAGACCTGCGGCAGAATGGTCATGCTCCCGCGCGGCGAATTTGAACGGCGGCTCAAGGTGATTATCTCCCGCTGGCCGGAGAACAGAGACTCAGAAGCCAACCACCAAGACACGAAGACACAAAGGGAATAGATTCGTGATCACAATTGAGCAAGCCAGAAAACTCTACGGCGATGGCGACACCGCGCATGACTTTGACCACGTCCTGCGCGTCCACTCGCTCGCGCTGAAGATTGCCGAGGCCGAAGGAGCCGACGTGGAGATTGTCTCGGCGGCGGCGCTCCTTCACGATGTGGCCCGCGTGGAAGCCGACCGCCTGGGCCTTTGCCACGCCGAAATGGGGGCGGAACGGGCGCGGGAATTCCTCCGCGCGCACCCGCCGAAGAAAGTGCGGGCCGTGGTGGAGGCGATCGCCAGCCACCGGTTCCGCAAGTCCTCAGAGCCGCCCAGCCTGGAAGCGAAGGTGCTCTACGATGCTGACAAACTGGACGCCATCGGAGCCA
>Ga0315291_10010699_pt1 | contig 11205 bp, 12 predicted proteins | sample YL17G12_20_MG_FD_203070 | JGI IMG/M metagenome (GOLD analysis project Ga0315291, IMG submission 203070) | Sediment microbial communities from Yellowstone Lake, YNP, Wyoming, USA - YL17G12_20 | ecosystem: Environmental > Aquatic > Freshwater > Lake > Sediment | place: USA: Wyoming | collected... | reverse complement strand
TTTATAAGCATTAATTCCTGCTATAACAGTTCCTTCAGGACGGCATTGTGTAACAAAACCGCTATCAAGAATAGCATTAACAATATTAGCTTTTTGAATATCTGTTGTAAGTACGGGTAAAGAATTCAAGAAAGTTGCAAGAATGCAAAGCTGAGTTGAATTACTTATTGTAGATTCTTCTACTATACCTTTAACTTTAAACACAAGATCGCGTGCAGTACCTAGAGCTATCTTTAAAGATTCACTACATTCACTAAAGCCTGTTCCGCAACAGTTTGTTACAGGAGGCATTGTTGTAAATATAGTTGCTAAAGATGGTGACTGAGGATTAAATTGTGTAGTCATTGCAGTTAAAGAAGCATCAACTTCTATACAGCATGGAGGAGGGCATGTAGTTGTATTATAAAAATCATTATAATACAAAGCAAATAATGGAGCAGAGGCTAAAACATAGCGCTTAGTATCTGTACAATCAGGACAGCAAAAATTACAATTAGTTATTAACTCACCATTAGTTAAGAAGTCAGTGATTGAAGTAACCAAAGTTGCTGGATTAAATACGCCACCAGTAACTTGTTCACTCATTGCATAATCTAACATATAAGACAAAGGATTAACACATGTTAATATCTTTGTAGTAAAGCTATAAAGAGGACAATTCGCAGCAGCTCCATCATTATTAATAGCCACAATTCTCCAGTAATAAGTAGTTCCTGGAATTAATGGATACGCATAGGTGTAAGCTGTAGAAATCTGACCTGCAGATACTAAAGGCGGACTAACAGAATCTGTTCCAAAGTACACATTATAAGATGTAGCACCAGGTACAGCATTCCAATTAAGTACTTGGTCATAAGGAATATTGATTGCACCATTAGCCGGTATAGCTAATGATATACATGTTAGACAAAACCAAGGTGCAAGATGATCAGTAAGATTTAGAATAATACTCTCTACAGAGTCACCTGTTTCAATACCAAAGCATGTTATATTATCTCCTGTATAAATCACACACTTGCTATCAAATGTTTCATTACATGGACTAGGTTCAGGACATGGTGGTAAATCTGATGGACAATAATTAGGAGTAGTTATACCATGAGGTATACATCCACAATCATCAGCACAGGTTCCACATTTTTCACAATTAGCTTTCATTTCTTTTTATTTTAAGGTAGTGTATTTACTGCTACAAATGGACAAGTTGTTATGATACCATTTATGTTTATTGTAACTCTAAGTCTGTATGGTGTTGCCGGTGTCAATGTGCTAAACACACTAGCGATAGTATCTACAGCTGTAGAAGCAAATGCTTGAGTACTTGTTGGTGCAACAGCGCCTGCTGGCCATAATTCAACATTATAAATACTGTTGCCTGGAGCTGTAGTAAATGTAAATTCAATACTAGTACTTGTAGGTGTATAAATAACTGTAGGGCAAGAAGCCTGATTACTTATAAGGTATTGAAGAATTGATTTACACTGTGAACCAGATGTATTATTTGTAAAGCTTGGCTCAGCTGTAATAGCTAAATTACCTGCAGGGTTTATTAAAGTTCCTGTTAATGAAATAGCATATCCAGCTGGATTATTGATTATAGTTGGTATATTAACTATAGTACTTATAGTATTACCATACATATCGGAAATAAGAAATACAGTACCTCCTGGTATAGTGTTTGTAAAACTTCCAGGAATTGTTCCTGTAATATATAAAGTTACTATATCAGCACCATACGTTGCAAGAAGACTCATTGATATAGAACTACATTCAGTAGGAATATAGTTGGTTATGAGGTTCTGTAGAGCAAGTCGCATATCTAAAACAGTTTTCCAGATATTACCAATACTATCAGCTTGATTAACAACAGTAGAACTCCAACCATTCAATGATGCCATGGTAGCATTTGGTACAGATAAACTTGCTGCATTATTAAGACTTCCATCTTGTTTAGCAATATTTGTATAGATCTGATTTGGTGTACCAGTAGCAGTTTGTAATTGATTGAATTCTGCTTGTGTATTTTGAGTTACTTCTGCTAGTGTCTGAACTTCTCCTGTATTTGATATAATAACAGGAAGATTAAATGTAGGTGCAGGAGCGTTTTCTAATGCTTCTATTCTTGCTGTATGATCTAATAATGCTTCTTGCACACCTGTTACAGATGTAATTAAAGTAGATACTTTATTTCCTATAGCTTGTACATAATCATTAACAGCCATACTTGTTACAGTATCACCTATAGAATTAGTATATTGAAAAGCTTTGGCAATAGGTACATATGCAGTACCAGGATCACCACTATTAGAAACACTGAATAAAGAAGGAGGTGTTCCGGGGATACAAGGATCTGCACAACCAGTACAAGATTGTAATAAACAAACTTTGTTTATAAGTATGTTGATAAAATCTTTAAAATCTTGAGGTTGACATACACCACTTGAAAAACATTTTAAGTCATAATTTTTCAAATCAAATGTATCCATTAAACCACAAAGTTCTAATGCTAATTTGTATACAACTTCTGTAACTGAATCTCCTTTACATAGGTTAATACACTCAATATCAGGACCCTGCCAGGTTACACAATTGGATGAGATATTGCTACATCCTGTCTTATCTATGTTTAAAGGTTTCATGTTTTATTTATTGTTAAATATACTTATTATTTTATTATCTTATTCAGTTACTTTAAGCGTGACATTCTCCTAATCCACAATCTAAAGGTGATGACTGCACCGTTACACCAGGATCAACAACAGGCACTGTTTGTGAACATCTGTAATAAGTTCCACCAAATACTCCGTTATTGATAGTATTACCACTAGGGCAATCTGTCCACGATATATTATAAACTTGACCATCAAAAGGTACAGTGAGTATATAACACACACAAGGAATTACAGGCGGAGTACATTGTCCTAAAGCACAATCTGCTGCAATAACTGTTATTGTTATATCTATACCACATATCAATTCACTTGCAGGAACACTTTGAGCACATACATAATTATCACCAATTACTAAATTTAATATAGCAGGTCTACCAAGACAATCAGTATAACTCACCGTGCATGGCGCTGGTGTATTCAATATATAACATACACATTCTGCAGGTATTGGTCCACAATATGTACCACAATCTCCATTGTTAGTAATTATTAAACCGGGATCTCCAACAGGCGGTGCTATAGAACAGTTGTATATTGATAAACCTGGATTTATAGTTCCGCTTTGTCCAAAACCAAGAGGTCCTGAGGGACAAACTAAAGCAATATTAAATCCTAACGGTACTCCAGTTGGATTATATATCTGCCAGCAAGAACAAACTTGAGGAGGAGGTGGATTACATAAAGCAGCTTCTCCACATAATCCAGCATTACTAACACTAAGAGGCCCTGGTGTATAACTAAATGGAGGAGTGATCGCGCACACAGGAGTAATTGCCGGCATTGGTTGATTGCCAGGTAAAACTTGTGTTTGAGGAGTACAACAGCAATCTAGATAATTAATTGTAATATCTTCTGTACCTAAATATTCTACAGAATAACAAAAGCATTCAGCTGGTATTATAGGAATATCTATTGTAACATCTATAATTACAGGAGCTGGACAAGGTGAATTAAAGGCTATAGATACAACAGATGGTGCACCACAGAATGGTAATAAAGTAAATACCACATCTGTAAGACAAGGTGCTGGACAACAACAAATTGTTGATTTACATAAGCTAGGATCAATAAGTAAGCTGTAATCCAACATTTGTTTTCTAATATCCCAAGTATTGATATCATCTTCACAACATACGGTTATACCGTATCTTGCAACAAGCATTTCATTATATACTTGTTGAGCAAAGTTGCAATTTATATTCTCTATAAAAGAAGTAGTAATACAGCTATTAGGACTATTGTATCCTGGTTTAATCTTTCTAAGATGTAGCTCTAAAGGTGGTACAGGAGGCACTGGAGGAAGACACGTTGGACAATCTACATAAGGAGTGATTATACCTGGAATAGCTAAGTATCCATCGCAATTAGCTGCTATAGAAACCTGCCAGCAGATATCACCACAACCTTCAATTTTTATAACTTGTCCTACATATAAGGAAAGGTCATTACACACATTAACTGGAGCAGCCGCTCCTAAACAATCTGTAAGTGTATAGCATATTCTCAAACAATCTTCACATGTGTTATATGAAGTACTGAAAACACCGGTGAAATCTGTAGCAACTATAGGAGCAACTTCCTCTACGGTCACACAGTAGCATCTCGGGAACCAAGGTGTTTGCGCACCTGGACAATCACAAGCTCCAACTACAGGTAAAAGAGGAATAACAGGAACAGCGCCAATACAAGGACTACCTACAGGAACACCAGTTACTATAAAACAAGATCCTGGATAAGCGGCTACTTTAATGATAGTCCATAATTCAGTTGATAGATCTGTATTAGTTACTATATCTGCTACTAATCTATTACAGTCTTTAAGAATAAAACAAGTTGTAGAGTAAGCAATCTCTGGAATACATGTTTTATATGTTCCACCTACATACCCTGATAAATCAGTATTTGTAAAGAATGGTGCTTCTTCTCCTTCACAGTCTGTAACTAAGAAAGTACGCGCACAATCAACATAAGGTATAGTTTCAATTAAACTACAACTAGGTGCACCATTACAAGTATTATAAATATAACCCGCAGGACATGAATATCCTGAATTTTCTCCTGTATCAAATGTACCATCAACACGTTTGTTGAAGGTAGTAAACACAGTTGCTAATTGAACCTGAGCACTAGTTGTATAAGACTGTAAAGTTGCAGAAGAAACATCATAAATTTCAGCACCAAGAGATGCAAATCCACCAACATTTTGACTCTCTACAACTATAACATGATCACCTGCAGTAAGTGTTATTTCAAATACATGCCAGTAATTGAAATTAAAATTAAGATAATTAGAAGCTTGTACTACTATAGCACCATCTATCTTTACTCTGAATATATCATCTGCAGCAACACCGATACAATAGGTTGTTGAAACAAGTGTTTTCAGACAATGTGAAAAACCTATCCATTCATTAACAGGATTAGGAGCTGCACTTGTCCATACACCTACCGTATTTAGTCTTGATCCGGCAGGACCACTCCAAACACCTATAACATTTGTAACAGAAGATATGACAGCTAGAGTTGAGTCTTTAAATTGACCGGTGCCATCTTCTGAAATAGGTGTAATATTACTAGTTATGTTATTATAGAACTTAGTTCCTAAACTACCATAAGCCACATTGATAGAACCAGGAATAGATGTATAAACTACTGGGTTTAATGTAGGAGGTATAGAACTAATTTTTTGACAAATATTATCAATCTTGATATATCCGGTAGGACATTCACAAGAGTTACACTCTTCACAAGTTATAAATCCTGCATTAGCATTATCTATTGTAATAGATCCTGAACAACTTTGAGCAAGCTCAACATGATAGCAATGACATACACCTAAAGAATCACATATTTTAGCTATTTGTCCTACATATAAACTTAGATCATTGTTTACTACTATAGGAGCAGAGACTGCTGGAGCACATTCTGTCAATAGGTAACAAGGAGGTGCGCAATCAAAACAATCTTTATAAGGTGTAAGACTTACTACAGTTGACCAATCAACACTCCCTACACAAGATACTCCCGGTATTAATTCAAGTTGATAACAACCAACAACACATCCTACAGGAGCCTCAAAACAAAGAGATCCTATAGCTCCGCTTAATGTGTTAGGATTAGGTAAACTATATGGATTAGGTACTGTATATTTTATTACATAATCTATAGCTAAAGTCTCACAATTACGCAAACCATAACAGCTATTTAAACAAGTTGTACAATCATTATAAATAGTATAAACATAAGCTGATATAGCAGATGGACAATTGTTTCCAATTTGTACTTCCCAACAACCGGTAGTGCACTCCAAAGGTTCAGGACTAAGACATACTTTACCAATACTCTGACCTATAAGTAGGCTTAAGTCAACACCATTTGCTGTAGGACTTAGTAATGTTACATAAGGTATTCTAGTTTCACAATCAATTAATTGATAACAAGTTTGATTACATGGAGGACAGGGTACACAGCCTAAAGTAACTGTTACAACAATAGGTGCTGGACAAGGATTAGCATTCAAGCTAACTAAAAAACAAGGTCCGCCACAACCACCATACTCATCTAATTGAATTACTTGCCCTACATATGCGGCAAGATCTGATTGTGTATCAAAGGGTAATATGTTTCCGGCACAATCAGCAAGACTATAACAAGGACAAGTACAATTACCTAATACATCAAAAGCAATAGGTGCTACACAATCTCCTTGAGGAGTTGCTGCTACAAAAAAACACTCATTAGGGTATGCAATACTAGATACATACAGACCTACATAAAAAGATAAATCATCTGTGGTATGTAAAACAAGTGATCCATCACATGAGGTTAATTTATAACATGCCATTTCTTTTAATTATTAAGGTGCTTTATAAAATACATTTACATTAGTAGGAGCAGTGCCTGTTGGTGGTTTACTCACCGTTATAGTTGTTGCTATAGCTTTTTCATATTTTGCTATACAACTTCCACATACACTTTTTCCATCACTTGCTACTCTTTTCTGGCAGCCGCAAGATAAAGCTACTCCACAATTTTGACATGCACTCATTTTATGTTGGTTTATTTAGTTTAACATGTTTTGCAACTGTTTCCACAAGACAATTTAGCTAACTGACTTACTGCATATTTATATAATTCCATGCCTTTTTTAGGATCATGACAATCTTCTACATATGCTTTAGCTGCTAACAATTGTTGCTGAATCAGTCTTATCTTATTTAATTTTTCTAGTACAGTTGTTGAGGGCTCACAAGCTCCCATATTTAATTCACAATAAATTTGTCTGATTTTATTTGAAGCACAAGTTATGCGTAAGTGATTATATTCAACATACACAAAATCTCTTGGCTCAACACTATATTTTACAACAATAATTCCATCCGGAATATCATAGAAAGTTGTATTGCAATCAGACACTTGAATACCTAGATCACAAGCTGTTAGATTAGCATTAAATCCTGGTACAATTTGAGGTGGTGAAAAGTTTACAGGATGTATAAAACCTGGTAAAGTTACTTGTAATAGCGGGCATGTTGCTGCTATGTTAGGATCATAGACACTAGTATCTACAATTCTTAATATACATTTATTTAATGTATCTGGAATTTCCAGACTTAACACATGTCTTGCCATAATTTTAGTATTACAAATATAAAAGAAAAAAAGGGAGGAAGCAAAGCAACCTCCCTTTAATCTTTATAGGTTAATAAATTCTTAGTTAGGTTCTGGGGTACAGTGTACACAACCATTAGTTTCTAAAGAAACACAAGTAGCACATGAACTTAACCAGTTAGTCAAGAATGTATCTAAAGCAGTATTACCTACTGGAGCTAAAGGATTAGCTTCTGGGATGATAATCTCTAGCATATAACGGTCATTATCAAACACACCAGTTGGGTTGTTGAAACGCGGTACACTGTGTAACAAGAAGTATCTTGTGTACAAAGCATTACGGTTAATAGCAGAAGTCATATCATAACCTTGAGTGATCTCACGGATACGTAAATCATTGCTTGCAAAGAAGTTCTGTAAGTAAGATTCAGCTTTGATCAAGTCTTTTACAACTTGGTCACCAAAGCCCATACCTTGTAAACCTAAACAGTCATTGTATGCGCAAATACCTTCAAATACACAAGGATCTCCAGTATAATCTACCATTGAAGCTAAGATTTTAACTGGCTCTTTCTCAAAATAGTCAGTTACTTGGAAAGTACAATCTCCAAATACAGTACCAACAAAGGCACCAAATAAGCGAAGACCTGCACAAGCATTAGGTACGTGACCTGGAGATACATAAGCAGTCCACCACTGAGCTGGTAATACAGCAGCATTAGTGATAGGATCTACAGTAGTTCCTGGAGCATACCAAGCAGTACCAGCCTCATCAAATACAACAGGTAATACAAATGGTTTCAAGTAGTTGTTGATGATAATTTCACTTGCCCAAGAGATCATAACTAAAGTTGAGTCTACTGCTACCGGAGTAGGACCAGCACAACATCCAGTGTATGCATCTAAAGTTTGGTAAGCATTGTGATTTAAAGCACGTAATGCAGGAGAACCTTTAACATCAATACGTAAGTAGTATGTTTCACCACACAAGAACTCAAAACAACAAGTTGCTGCTGTAGTTCCGCCTTGGAATTTATTAGGATCTGTAGGAAGTAAAGTTTGAGGAGTGCTACCTACTGAAACAACAGTTTGTTGAGGAACACAAGTTGTAACCTTATATGCGTTTTGAACATACTTAGGGTTAATAACTTTTGACTTGTTTGTTTCTTGGTAACCACCATGGAAAGGACCAATCTTGTCTTTCTGTAATACAGAAGAACTAGCTAATACAATTGGACAGCAATTGTAAGTAAGCAAAGTTGGATCAATTAAGAGGTAAGTCTTTGGATCAAAGAATCCAAAGTAGCCAGTGTGAGTTAAACCTGCCGGTGTAGGTAAGTTTGCTAACACAACACTAGGAGTTAAAGGGGTAATTAACATACCACCAGTTGAATAAGGATTGGTAGTTGATGCAGCAGCACCAGTACTAGCCAAGTTGCGGGTTGCTCCGGTTCCAAGAAACATCTTGGAGAAGGAATGATTAAAATAAGCCATTGTTTTTTTTTGTTTTAGTTTATAAATAAATAGATAGTAAATGTATTAATTAGTTTTTTATTATGCAAATTATTTTAAAAATAATAGTTTATATTTTGCTGAGTTCAGGGTACTCTTAAGAGTATCCAAATCATTTACCAATTCTGAGTAAGGTAGTTTTGCTTGTAAAGCACATACCACATCACACATATCGCGTAAATAATCTATACCTTCTGCTACTGAATTTAACACTTTGGGTGCTGAATCTTTGTAGGTAAGTAGTTTTTCAGCAGCTCCTTGATATCCTTCAGCCAGGTCATCCGCATGTCCAGGCAGTGCATCATAAAGATCATTCAATGCTTTATGAGCAGCATAAGATCCTGTACCGGTTACTTTAAGATGAAGCTTATGAAAAGATACAGCAGCATTCATGGTTTCTGATACACAGGCTGATACCATAGAATCTACAGAACCTTCTGTTCTTTGTACACCTGCTTTAGGAGCTTCTGCTTTTAATGATCTTTTAATTGCATCCATGGTTAGTTATTTTGTTCTGTTGATTGATTCATTCTCTGGAACTGGGTCATTGACTCAATATCACCGGCAAGGATCTTAACCGCTTCATCTACAAAAACCTCTACTAAGTCATCCTTAAATTCAGGATTAACATCTACAGCTGGAGTCAATCCTGTATAAGGATCTTCTACACCAGCTATCTCAATTCTCTTAGGTTGTTTATAGTAAACTAGTTTAACATTAACCGGTTTAAATAGACCATTGGTATAGATCTTTAAATTATTGTCTGATAAAGTAGCAAAAGTTTCAGCCCAGTCAAAGTTAGGATTCTTATTAGGATCTCTAAGTAATAGATCCACATTGGCTACTTCAGCCAAAGATACAATCATAGGTTTAGGGTTTGGGCAACAATCACTTACAGCATCTGAAGAAATTCTTTTCCACTGTAAATAGTCTTTAGGGAACAGAACACTTTCATAATAAGTTTGCTTATTAGACATGTTCAAAGTAACAGTAACAAGCAGTACTTGCAAGTCATCTATTCTACGGGTAGATTGCTCATCACCTTCCTTAACAATGTTGAGACCATGAAGGTTTCTACGGCACCAATCTACTTGACCCTTATTAAAAGCTTCAACAATCTGCCAGTTCTGAATATTGTCATAATCATTACTTGCAAGCTTGTTAAGCCTTTCTTGAACTTTAAGGAGTATGGTGCTAGTTAACATTATTTCTTCTTAGGTTTTTTAAAATCTTCAACTACGCTAGGAGGTCCCGGATTTACATTGTACATAGCAACAATTGGTACAGTAGCACCTGCTGCTTTTAACTCGCGCATCTTAGCCATGATAGCATTGTTCTTTACATCCTGGTTTTTACTGTTAGGATAGCTTGGTAATTTGTAGGGTTTATTTGCCATGATTATTTCTTTTTAGCCATTGCTTTAAATGTCCTGGCCAAAGCCTTACGCTTTGGTGTGCAGGTTGGTTTACTCATTGGAGTGCAGTAACCCTTATGTTTAGGGTTAACTGCTCCTTGTATCCAATTTTTATCTTTCTTTGCAGCCATTACTTCTTCTTAGAATTAGTTTGACCACCTGATTTTTTGTTTGCTACAGTGATTCTTACAGATTTAACTCTTGCGGTATCTCCTTTATTAGGCGCATTAACTTTAACTACATCTTTGCGCATACTTTCTAGTATAGAATCAGTTTTAGCTTTATGAGCCTTGTATAAAGAATCTCTTCTAGCTTCTTTAACTTGTGCTGGAGTTTTTTCTGTTCCTCCATCTTGCTTCTTAACTAGTTTTTTAGCCATAATTAACAAGATTTACCACCTATTTTCTTAGAAGGAATAGCTCCTTTTGGAGCTTTGCTTTGAGGTCCTGTAAATTTTACAGAAGCACTCTTTGAAACTGTTGCCGGCTTATTGGGCTTCTTATTACCTGTAGGTTTTGTAACTACAATTGGTTTTTTATTTGCCATATCTTATTTCTTTAATTTACCAGTTGGTACATCACATGCAGCTTTATTAAAGCCACCAGTGTACTTAGTTGGGTTAGTTGATACAGTTACTTCTTTATTAGTTCCGCCAACTCTTCCTGTTGGAGTAGTTACTACTGTAGGGAACTTGTTTGAATTTTTCATTGATCCAGCCATGATATATAGTTTTTAATTTTTATGCACTCCAAAATTTCTCAACCTTCTTAGTAAGATCCAATAAGATTGAATCATTAAGTGGGTTCTTTAAGTACTCAATACAATCAGATACATTTCTACCCATCATAGAGGATGTGTCTGTGTGGTAGATGAAACCATCAGCTTTAGGTGAAATGAACTTATAAAAAGTTGCATCTTTAACAATAGCTTTGATTTTAAGTACTTCCATATCTAACACTGTTGTATCTAAGAACATCTGAGCAGCACGTCTTAAGT
>Ga0315291_10010698_pt1 | contig 11205 bp, 11 predicted proteins | sample YL17G12_20_MG_FD_203070 | JGI IMG/M metagenome (GOLD analysis project Ga0315291, IMG submission 203070) | Sediment microbial communities from Yellowstone Lake, YNP, Wyoming, USA - YL17G12_20 | ecosystem: Environmental > Aquatic > Freshwater > Lake > Sediment | place: USA: Wyoming | collected... | reverse complement strand
AGGTAATACCATGGCGATCCCCCTGCGCAGCTTGATAACTCTTCAGGGCCGGCGGATGGCCGGCGCCCGCGCCCTGTGGCGGGCCAACGGGCTGAAGGACAGCCAGATCGGCCGCCCGGTGGTGGCGGTGGTCAACTCCTTCACCCAGTTCGTGCCGGGACACGTGCATCTGCACGAGATCGGCCAGCACGTGAAGAAGGTCATCGAGGGCCAGGGGTGCTTCGCCGCGGAGTTCAACACCATCGCCATCGACGACGGCATCGCCATGGGGCACGACGGTATGCTCTACTCCCTGCCCTCCCGCGAGCTGATCGCCGACAGCGTGGAGTACATGGCCAACGCCCACCAGGTGGACGCCCTGGTGTGCATCTCCAACTGCGACAAGATCACGCCGGGCATGCTCATGGCGGCCATGCGTCTGAACATCCCGGCGGTGTTCGTGTCCGGGGGACCCATGGAGGCCGGCGTGCGCGGGGACAAGCGCTACGACCTGGTGGACGCCATGGTGCTGGCCGGGGACCCAGGTGCGAGCGACGAGGAGTTGGCCGCGGTGGAGAGCTCGGCCTGCCCTACGTGCGGCAGCTGCTCGGGAATGTTCACCGCCAACTCCATGAACTGCCTGAACGAGGCCCTGGGTCTGGCCCTGCCGGGCAACGGCACGGTCTTAGCCACGCACGCCAACCGCCTGAAGCTCTTCGAGCAGGCCGCAAAGCGTATCGTGGAGATGGCGGAGGCCTGGTATTCCCGGGGCGACGCCTCGGTGTTGCCCCGTTCGATCGGTTCCAAGGCGGCCTTCCTCAACGCCATGGCGCTGGACATCGCCATGGGCGGCTCCACCAACACGGTCCTGCACCTGCTGGCCATCGCCCAGGAAGCCGGGGTGGACTTCACCATGGCCGACATCGACCGGCTGTCGCGCAAGATCCCCTGCCTGTGCAAGGTGGCGCCCAGCTCCCACTACCACGTGGAGGATGTGAACCGCGCCGGGGGCATCCACGGCATCCTAGGGGAGCTTGCCCGCGCGGGGCTCCTGGACACCTCGGTGGTGCGCGCCGACGGCCTGACCCTGAAGCAGGCCCTGGGGCGCTGGGACCTGCTCTCCCCAGCCTGCACTGACGAGGCCCGCGAGCTGTACGCCAGCGCCCCGGCCGGGAAGAAGAACCTGGTGATGGGCTCGCAGGCCAGCCGCTACCGGGAGCTGGACACGGACCGGGAGAGGGGCTGCATCCGCGACCTGACCCACTGCTACTATGCGGACGGCGGGTTGGCCGTGCTGTACGGCAACCTGGCCGAGCGCGGCTCGATCGTGAAGACGGCGGGGGTGGACCCCGCGATTTTCAAGTTCCGCGGGCCGGCGCGCGTGTACTCCTCCCAGGAGAGCGCTTGCGACGGCATCCTGGGCGGGGAGGTCAAGGCAGGGGACGTGGTGGTGATCCGCTACGAGGGGCCCCGGGGCGGGCCAGGCATGCAGGAGATGCTGTACCCGACCTCCTACATCAAGGCCCGGCAGCTGGGCAAGACCTGCGCGCTGGTCACCGACGGCCGCTTCTCGGGGGGCACCTCGGGGCTATCCATCGGGCACGTGTCGCCGGAGGCCGCCGAAGGGGGGGCCATCGGCCTGGTCCGGGACGGGGACCTGATCGCCATCGACATCGCCACGCGCAGTATCCGGGTCGAGCTTTCCGACGCGCAGCTCGCCCGCCGGCGCAAGGAGGAGGAGGCACAAGGGGCCGCGGCGTTTACCCCGCGGGATCGGAAGAGGGAGGTATCACTCGCCCTGAAGACCTACGCCCTGCTCACCTCCTCGGCAGACACGGGGGCGGTGCGCCGCCTGCCCAAGGAGTGCTGAAGCCTCTGGTAACCGCCGTGGTTGAAAGGTTATAATAGAAATAGTACCTGCATCGTGGGCGTAGTTTTGAGTTGCTCAGGAGGGTAGAATAGTATGGCCACTGCAAAGAAGAAGGTCGCAAGAAAGGCTGTCGCCAAGAAACGACGGGACCCCGTGAAAAAGCCGTCTCGCCCTGCGGTGAAGAAAGCCGCGACCCCGGCGGTCAAGGCTTCGGCCAGACCGCTACCGGTCAAGGCTGGCCCCAAAGGCGAGCTAGGCCCCCGGGGGCCTCAGGGACCTGCCGGCCCCCCGGGAGCTCAGGGACCTCAGGGGCCTCAGGGACTGCAAGGACCGCAGGGGCTTCAGGGACTGCGGGGGGAGCCGGGTCTCCGTGGTGAGCCCGGACGCGAAGGCCTGGTGGGCGCCGCCGGATTGAGGGGCGCTCCTGGCGCCGGCATCGACCTCTCGCAGGCGCCGGCCGACGGCAAGGAGCGGGCGATTTACGTTGACTTCAACGGGCGGCTGTGCTACCGGGAAGGGTCGGTCCATTACCTGATCACCCTCACGCCGAAGTAAGCGGGCAGCGCCTCACAACCCATCCTCTCCCATTCCGGCTTGACTCGGCTGTACGAGCATGTCCTCGGAGTTCATCCTGTCGGCTGCACGAACCCGACCTGGACGCCTGTTCGGCAAGGGGAGCCGCAGGTTCCTGACTTGCGTCGACAAGGTCCCGTCCCCGCCAGCGACAGCAGGATCTGTCGGGCTAATACAGCTGAGGGATTTGGCGGGTACTAGACCGGAAACGGGTATTTGTCAGTCTTCCCTATGGCGGACTTCACCGGCACGGTCAAACTGTTCGACGGAACCACGTTCGCCGCCGGGCTTTGCCGGCTGGGGCGCTGAACCTATCTCGTCTGCACTGATTCGGGAAGAACGGCGAAACCCTGCCCCGCGGCAGCCTCGCGCAGCCGACGGTCCAGCGAGCATACGGCCAGAGGCTCCTCCAGGTGGGGGCGCAGGTACAGCGCAGTGGCCAGATGAATGGCATCCAGGCTCCTGCACCGCGCCAGCGAAGGGTTCTCTCGGATAGTCTGCTCGATGGACTCGTCGATCGTCTTGAAGGTCATGCCGGCGTACAGGCGTTCCAGTTCGACCAGGCGGCTGGCTGCCCATTCATCCTCGGGCTGCAAACCCTGGAGGATCGCGACCCGCCTGACTGCGATCACGCATTCGATGCGCAGCAGATCCGAAGCCAGGCGGGTGCCCGCCGACTCCCAGAGCGCTACGTGGTCGACGCTGCCCCGCGGCTCCAAGATGAGCGAAAGCACGGCGCTGGAGTCGTATAAGAGGACCACTACGGAGTATCCGACCTCAGATCGTCCATCAGGCGCTGCAGGTCGATCGGTACTGCTGGCCGCGGCAGTCGGGCCAGGCGAGCGACGGCGTTGGAATTGGAGGCGGTCGCCCGACGGATCGAACCGCGCCGCTCCTCGTCGTTCAAGAAGGCCTCCCAGCGGTTGACGTAACGCGAAAATGGTCGGGAAGGCCGGTGGATCTCGGCGATCACCTCGTCGCGATCCATCACCAGAACCGTCTCCCCTTCTCTGACCAGGCGAAGAAACTTGCTGAGGTTGTCCTTGAGTACTTTGATCCCCACCGCCTTCATAGTCGAAAAGTAGCTAAGTTAGCTACTTTTGTCAATCAGGGAAATAGCCACTACTGCACTCGCGGCGGACCTACATGGACGACCATCTGGGCATGAACGCGGCGCTCCCTCCGGACCCGTAATCGAGGTTGGCGAGGCGGAGGAGCAGACAGCTCGTCGACTCGGCCTGCCGCGGAGAGGAGGCCAGGCGAGCCTTGGGCTCCGACCCCAGGAAAGGCAAAGCCGCCGCTCTCCCCCTGGGGTCCAGGGGCACGAGCAGGCCGAATCAGGCGGCCGTGCCCAGCGCGTTGACGACCAGTACGCCCATAGGCTCGCTCCTCCTGCTCCCATTCTAGAACCCTGCGGGCCGGGTTCTAGAATGGGAACCAGAGGGCATCTGCTTTTCGTAGCACAAGAATTTGTGAATCGCCGGGAACTAGAGTAGAATGTTTGGAAGACGCCGACGTTTCTGCCTGCCCGGGCGGAGCTGAATTTCGCCGGAGACTGCACGGCTTCGACCACGGCAGAGCGACAGGAAGCAGAGGCGAACGATGGCAGGTGCACCGGCCTGGATCGAGGTTACCGGCAGATGAAAGGAGGTCGGCGGCAGGCAATGGACCAGGCCGGCAGCTAATCTGTTAAGCCCCCGCGGGGGGGCAATCGAAGTCAAGGAGGTGTGGGAATGAAATTGAAAACGTTAGCGGTGATTCTCGTGCTGGTATTAGCGGTAGCGCTCGTGCTGCCCGCCCAGGCCCCCGGCAAGTGGGCCTCCAAGGTCCGCGTTGTCTTCTTCCCCGGCGGACCGCAGGGCGGTGTTTTCGCGGTGAATGTCTACAACGGCGCGCGCCAGGCGGAAGCCGATCTTGGCTGCAAGGTCGACTATGTCTGGTCGGACTGGGATCCCCAGAAGATGATCCAGCAGTTCCGCGAAGTGGTGGCCACCCGGCCCGACGGGATCTGCGTCATGGGCCACCCCGGGGATGAGGCATTCGATCCGCTCATTGAGGATGCGCAGAAAAAAGGCATCATAGTGACCAGCCAGAACACGGAATTGCCCAAAATGGAGGCGAAATTCGCCGGCAACGGTTTCGGCTATGTCGGCGCCGAGAACTACCCTGCCGGTCATGCCTTGGGCGTTGAGGCTGTCCAGCGCTTGGGCTTGAAGAAAGGCGATCTGGCCATGGTGTGGGGACTGCTGTCCCAGCCCACCCGCGGACTGCGCACCAAAGGCGTCGTCGATGCGTTGAAGGAAGCCGGGTTGACCGTGGATTATCTTGAAATCGACGCGGCCACGAACAAGGATCCACCGGCAGGAACGCCGACCTTCGCGGGCTACGTCTCCTCGCACCCGAACGTGAAGCTGGTGGTAACGGACCACGGCGGCCTGACCGCAACCGCCGAAACGTACCTGAAGGCCGTGCGCAAGAAACCTGGCGATATCTTCATCGCCGGCTTCGATCTGTCGCCGGCGACCATCGCGGCGATCAGGGGCGGCTGGACCACCCTGGTGATCGATCAGCAGGAGTGGCTGCAGGGGTACCTGCCCGTCCTGCAGGTCTGCCTGACCAAGGTCTACGGCTTCGCCGGCCTGCACATCAACACCGGCGCAGGCTTCGTGGACAAGAGCAACGTGGAGTTTATCGCACCGCTGGCAGAGAAAAACATCCGGTAGCTTAAGACGAACAACAACGGTCGGCGCGGGGCTGCCTGCCCTGCGCCGATCCTCATGGGCGAGGTGAGGCGATGAGCCATATCCTGGAGCTGAAAAACATCTCAATGACCTTCGGCGAGGTGGCGGCTCTGCATGGCGTTGACTTCGAGGTAGGCAGCAACGAGATCGTGGGCCTGCTGGGCGACAACGGCGCGGGCAAGTCCACCCTGGTCAAGATCATCACCGGCTACCACCACCCCGACCCCGGTGGGCAGATGTACATCAAGGGAGAGCGGATCGAGCACCTCACCGTCGCTAGAGCACGCGACCTGGGCATCGAGGTCGTCTACCAGGAGCGCGCGCTGGCCGACAAGCAGTCCCTGTGGCGGAACATCTTCATGGGCCGGGAGCTGGCCAACCGCTGGGGCAGGCTGGATTTGCGCGGCATGCGGATTGAAACCCAGAAGCTGATGAACACCCTGATGGGTTTCACCTCCTCGGCGGTGACGCCGGAGTCGGTGGTCAAGACCTTCTCCGGCGGGGAGCGCCAGGGGGTGGCCATCACCCGCGCGCTGTACTTCCAGGCGGAGCTGATCATCCTCGATGAGCCCACCATGGGCCTGTCGCTTTCGGAAACCAAGAAATGCCTGGACTTCGTGGCGGGGATCAAGAGCGCGGGCAAGGCGGCGATCTTCATCGACCACAACATCTTCCATGTCTACCCCGTGGCGGACCGGATCATCGTGCTGGACCGGGGCGCGGTCGCCGGGCAGTTCATGAAGGATGAGCTGAGCCTCCAGGAACTGATCGACCGGCTGTACCTCGTGGCCCAGACGGGCCGGCTGAAGTAGAGACAGGAGCAGCACATGGATAGACCGCTTTCACCCACGGCGGCCCGCGGCGGGTTTGCCCGTCAGCTGCGCAAGTACTCCCTGCAATTCGGCATCGTTGGGGTAGCCGTATTCATCTGGCTGCTTTTCCTGATCGGCTCGCCGCGGACCTTCCTGGCCGGGGATATCTATGTGGCCTTCATGTCCACCACGCCGTTCTTCGCGCTGATGGCTATCCCCCTGACGCTGGTCATCATCACCGGTGAGATCGACCTTTCCTTTCCCTCGATCATGGCCTTCGGCATGACGGCCTTCGACGTGGTGTTCGTGACCACCAAGAGCGTGTGGCTGGGCTTCATCGCCTGTCTGCTGGCCGGGGTGCTGGCCGGTTTTTTAAACGGCATCATCGTGGTCAAGATCGGGATCCCCTCGCTGGTGGCCACCATCGGCACCCAATTCTTCTGGCGGGGTGCGGTGATGGTGGTGACCAACGGCCAGGGGCTGGGCATGACCCCGGTGCGGGAGACCATCCTCTACCCGGCCCTGGTCGGCCGGATCGGCGGCCTGGTACCGGCGCAGTTCGTCTGGACGATCGTCTTCGCCCTGGTGGTCTGGTTTTTCCTGAACCGCCACCGCTTCGGCGCGCACGTGTACCTCACCGGCGACAACGTGGAGAGCGCGCGGCTGATGGGCGTGAACGTCAACCGCACCAAGGTGATTACCTTCGCCATCGTGGGCTTCGCGGCCGCCTTCGCCGGCTACGTGGTGAGCGAGGAGGTCCTGTTCTTCTGGCCCACGCTGGGTGAAGGCTACATGCTGAACACCCTCGCCTCCGTGTTCCTGGGCGGTACGTCCGTGTTCGGCGGTACCGGAACGGTGTTCGGAACGTTCGTGGCCTCCTTCATCATCGGCGCCATCAACGCGGGCATCGTGGCCGCCGGCCTGACCGGCTTCTGGACGAGCGTGATCTACGGCCTGATCATCATAACCTCCGTGTCCCTCCAGGCGGTTGTGAGCCGGCGGATCCGATGAACGCCACGGACAAGCTGCGGGAGTACGTCGGCGGGCTCACAATCCTCGACACCCACGAGCACCTGCCGCCACACCGGCTACGGCCAGGCGCTCGACATCGCGGCGCAGTGGAAGATTTAAAATTGCAGGTGGGCAAGGAATGCCTCAGCGTCGTCGAGGCAATCAAGGTGCATGCGCCGCGTGTCCTCGCGCAATGCTGACGAAGTCCCATGGAAATCGCGCAGACGGACCATCTGGCGGGTGGTATAATTCTCTATTCAAGGATACGTGCGGGCAAACCCCGCAGGTTCAGGGGTTCCGCTGGGGGGATCTCCGGGCATGAACCTCTACTTCTTTTCCGGCACCGGCAACTCACTCTTTATCGCCCGGGAGTTGCAGAAGCGCTTCCCCGAAACGGCCCTCATCCCGATCGCCTGCCTGCTCGACCGGGAAGTGATCGCAATCGAAGGAGAGACGGTCGGACTCGTGTTCCCCATCCACGGCATGTCGCTTCCTATACCCATCCGCCTTCTCCTGGCGAAGGCGACCTGGGAATCGCCCCGGTATATTTTCGCAATCGCCACGCGGGGGGGCACTGTTTTCACGGGATTTAAGCGCATCGACCGGGTGCTGCGAAAATGGGGCAAGAGGCTGGATGCCTCGTTCGCACTCACGATGCTCAACAACGATCCGAAATTCAAGACCTACCCCGTTGCGACCCCGGACGCGATCGCGAAGAGCGAGTCGGAGGTTCGGGAACGCCTGAACACTATCCAGCACGTTATCGCCGGCAGATTCATCTTCCAGGAAGCGGATATTCAGGGGGTGACCTTTCCGACCGTCCTCCCCGTTCGGATCGCCCTGGAATGGCTGGTGCGCCTGGGGATGGCGATGGTGGAACGCACCGGAGTCACGGACTATTTCTACGCGGATGAGAAATGCACCCGCTGCGGCACCTGCGAGAAGGTCTGTTCGTCCCGGAAAGTCTGCGTCACGGGCGAAGGTCCGGTTTGGCAGGACAGGGTCAAGTGCTACTTCTGCTATGCCTGCCTGAACTACTGCCCCACCCAGGCGGTCCAGATCAAGTCCAAATGGTACATGAAATCCTACACCGAACGGAACGGCAGGTACCCCCACCCCTGGGCGACTGTGAAGGACATCGCCGGCCAGAAGGATCGGGCGAACCCTGGCACCCCCGCGGCAGGCTAAGCGCAGAGATCGACTGGGTGACGACGCCGGCACCACCGGCGCGGTATCCGGCCAGCTGCCCGGAGCCTATCACGGCTTCCAGGGCACCCCGAAAAGCTGGCGGGAGAAGATCGCGAAACCTGAGATTCTTGCCGCCCCGGCGGAAAAACTGTACTGGCAGGCTTCCGGCGGTATCAATCAATGACTACACTTGCTCCAGGCCTGGCTCGAGCAACCAGAGTGCAGCGTCGTAGATCCGGATCGCGGGCGGAATATCACGCGCCGATTCCGAGGTCATAGTGACCAGTGCGAGGTGCGCGCGCGGGTGCTCTTTTGCCGCTGCCAGAAGCGCCCGCACCTCGCGGTCGCGGGTCGCCTTGTCGTCCAGTTCCGCGCACACCTGAATCAATTGCTCTTTTCCCTCCGGCCGGCGGACCAGGAAATCCACTTCAAAGCCCTCTGCGGTGCGTACGTAGCCCGCCTCGGACCCGTGGCGCAGCAGCTCGACGAGCACGGCGGACTCCAGCGCCTTGCCAGGCTGCGGCCGGCCGCTGCGGTCGAAAATGGGGATGAGCCCGGGATCAGCCGGATAGACCTTGCGCGGATTGCTCATGCGCCGGCGTTCCGAATCGGTGGCGAGCCAGACACTGTGAACAAGAAAGGCATCCTCCAAATGACCGAGGTAGGCATGGAGCGTGTCCTTGGAGGTAGGAATGCCCTGGGACTTCAGCTGGTTGTAGTAGCGATGAACGCTGAACAGCCCTGCGGCGCTGCCAAGCAGGTGCCGCGTCAGATGTCGCAGGGCCACAGGTTGGGAAACGGCGTACCGCTCGATGACGTCGCGCAGCAGCGTCGCATCCACGTAACCGCGTAGCAGCTCCATCCGGTCGCGGGTGTCGGCCCCTTGTGCTTCAGGAAAACCGCCTACAACTAGGTAGGCGCGCAAATCCTTCATCAGCGCGGAACGCGCAGCTTTGGTCAAACGGTCTGGAGATGCCGGCTCGCGTCCCTGATGCCGCAGGTATTCGCGGAAGCTGAAAGGAAAGACCCGGGCCTCCATGGCCCGTCCCCTCATGCTGCTGGCGACTTCGCGGGAGAGCATGCGAGCCGAGGAACCGGAGATGAATAGCTCGACCTTTTCCGTATCTAATAGTCGGCGAGCAAAGCGTTCCCAGCCCGGGATCATCTGGATCTCATCGAGGAGAAAGCTCGCCTGGCGGGCATCGCGCCAGTCCGGATGAAGCTGGTAGTACTCTTCGACCAGCGAAGACAGGTCGGCAGCGCTCATGTCCGACAGCCGCTCGTCGTCGAAGCTGAAGTAGAGGATCGCTTCCCGCGGCAAGCCGCCTGCCACCCGATCCGAAAGGATCTGCCATAGAAAGGTGGTCTTTCCCGTTCGCCGCATGCCGGTGATGGCAATCGCCTTGCCCGGGATGGCGGGGACGCGGACCCCTCGCCGGGTGAAAGCCGGAATCGGCTGCGCCTGCGCATCGAGCATCTTCTGTCGGAGGATTGCGCGAAGCTGTCCTTCCATGAAGGACAGAATACTGAATTTCTGTCCTTATGGCAAGGATAGAATCAACCTTTTGAAGGATCTCGATCACCTGGAACACGAGCTCATGGACGGGTTCATCATGCGCGACGAGGGGTTTTCCAGCCACGTAGCTTTGGTGCGGGATGCGTACAATCCGAAACGCCGGATATACTGCGCCTCACGAGGCAGGATGTGCTGGGTTGCCTTGGCCATGAACTGTAACGCTATGAATGTTTGGGTCTTTCCGTTGAAGAACTCATTGTCAGGCGTGTAGAAAATCAGGGTGTCATCTCCGACCTCCTGAAAGATAAGCTTCTTCAGAGAGATCGGCGGGCGGACAGGCGCCGGCCAGTGTAGACTAAGGACGGCCTGTTTCGTCTCCGTACATGCAATGTGCTATAGTCAATCCAGAAAAATGCCTCAGGCTGCGTAATGTAGAATTTCCACTTCAGCATTTCGCTGGACGGCGTCCTCTGCTAGCTTATAGACCTTCCGGGCTACTTGCTCATTAAGGTAGTACTCTCCGCAATCCTGGCAGATATTAGCGGGAACATCCCTGATCACGACAACACTATTGGCTCTTTGCAGCGTCACAGTCGTACTGCCAGGCGAAGTTGTTCCGGTCTTACAGATGACACAGATCATGGCCCTCTCCTCGTTCTGAAGTCTTCATTCCATATCGCAGCATCAGGCCGGTAGGCTGTTATTACAAAGCAATCACCGGATTCTTCGTCCATCGCAACTGCGACGTGGATTGGTTCGCCCTTTTCAAATCTAAGCATGAGCTGACTAGGATACGGCTTATCATCAGGGTAGATAGCAATGCAATCGCCGTTCTCAATTATGTGCCTCACTGCATCCAGTGTAATCGAGCGTTGAAACATCCGCTCAATTGCATGGCGCGAGAATATAAGATTGCTACACTGCATATCGTACTATTTTAACGATCGCTCCGCACGCCGAGAAGGTCCCAAACGCCGGGGAGTCTTTTATTACTTATATCATTATTGAAGTTTTTCTGCAAACATCGCTGGAGGAAAGGATGCCTATAGCTTTCCCTATTCAGATCTAGCGTATTCCTTGAGCAGGATAGAGCGTATCCTTCGGTGGAAGAATTGTTCATAGAACGAAAGCGTTCAATATATCAGCTGAGTCGGAGATGCAAGAATGACAAGACGTATACTCACTGCAACGCTTCACATTTCTTGCCAAGTCGGATTCTTGCTTCGTAATCGAGATCAGATCAGTAATCAGCTCAGTTCTGTGCGGGTGTGAACCATTCGGCCAGAGGTTGGAGTTCTTCCGGGGGCGCGGAAACCAACACGCTCGAACAAGGCGCTTTTCGGATAACAGCGGAAAGCGCTGTTTTTATGCCCCACTCTCGAATACCGGGGAAAAACTTGCCTTTCAGGCTTCTTTAGGTGCCGACCGCACCCGGCTCCAGCGTTCTGCGACCAACCTATCCCTTATCAAGATCTCTTTCACTATTCCTTACGGCTGCGTGCTGGAAACAGGTCT
>Ga0315291_10010697_pt1 | contig 11206 bp, 11 predicted proteins | sample YL17G12_20_MG_FD_203070 | JGI IMG/M metagenome (GOLD analysis project Ga0315291, IMG submission 203070) | Sediment microbial communities from Yellowstone Lake, YNP, Wyoming, USA - YL17G12_20 | ecosystem: Environmental > Aquatic > Freshwater > Lake > Sediment | place: USA: Wyoming | collected... | reverse complement strand
CGCGATTGGAGCCAGATCGCGGCTCTTCTGGCGGAGCCGCCTCGAAAAAGAAAGCCGCAGCTAGAGGCCATTATGTTAAGTTAACGCTTATGCCCCCGCTGGGGGGAGAGGGGAGGGTGAGGGGGAGCTTGATGGGGCAAGGCGGGAGCGAGCAGTGAAAGGACGTCATCGAAATTATGAACTGAAGCACTTAGCCGGAGATTGGGGTCAGCGGCAAGGGACGGCAAGGGGCGGGAGCGAAAGTTGGGGAGGGAGATGCTATAATGATTAGAGATGGGCAAGGAGAGAGAAAAGGAAAGCCGCTCCGCGAGGGGCCTGGTTCTGCCGGAGTTGACGAGCAAGCTCGTGCGCGAAGACCCGGAGCGGGCGCGGGAGCTGCTGGACGCGTTGCCGCTGCCGGCGCGGGTGCTGGCGGTGCTCGAGCATGCGAGCAAGGAGCGGATGGAGTTGATCCTGCTTTCAGAGGAGGGCAGGGCGCTCAGCCAGGCGCTGCCGGAGGAGGAGTGGTGGCGGACGATCAAGGAGGTGGGGGAGGAGGACGCGCTGCCGCTGGTGGCGATGGGCTCGGATGAGCAGCTCACCTTTCTGGTGGACCTGGAGTGGTGGGTCCAGGACATCCTGGACCCGCTGATGGTGATCCGGTGGTGGGTGCTCTTCCTGGAGGCGGGCCCGGAGGTGTTGCCGCGGTGGCTCGAGCAGGCGGACGAGGAACTCCTGGTCCTGAGCCTGGCCAAGTTCCTCGAGGTCTATGTGTCGGACCCGGACGACCTGGGTTATGAGCCCTGGCGCCACCTTCGGATCTTCAGCCTGGACGACACCTATTTCCTTCATTTCCGCGACCCGAACCTGGCCCCCCACCTGGAGCAGGTTGTGCGCGTGCTGCGCAGTCGTTTCCAGGACCGCTATTATTCGATTTTGGATCGAGTCCGGACCTGCATGCCGGCGGAAGAGGAAGAGACGGCCGAGCGGCTGCGCCGGGGCCGGCTCTTGGACCACGGCTTCGCCGAGTTCGAGGACGCCATCAGCCTCTACGCCTATCTCAGCCCGGAGCGGATGCGGGCCCTGGAGCAAGCCGCGAAGCCGCGCCAGGGGAAGGCGGAACAGCCGGCCGGCGCGAGCGCGCCCCGTTACGACCTGGTCAAGACCGACCTGCCGCCGCTCCTGGGACGGGCGCTGGCGGCGATCGAGGACCCGGCGGCGCTGGAAGAGTTCCGCTTCCAGTTCGCCCGGCTGGCCAACCGGGTGCTGGTGGCGGACGGGGCCGAGTTATCGAAGCTTTCGAACCTGGCCGCGGCGGTGGACAAGGTCTATGGCTACCTGGAGATCGGGCTGGAGGTCTGGAGCGAAGGCGACCCGGCTCGCGGCCGCCGGCTCCTGGAAGAGCAATGGCTGCCGCATATTTTCCAGGCGGGTTATGCGCAGGCGCTGCGCTTGCACCGCCGGGCCCAGCGGCTTCTGCGGGAAGGGTGGCTCCGGCAGGTGGAGCATCCTTACGACCTGCTGGAAGAACCCATCGGCCCCATCCTGGAGGGATTGCTCAAGAAGCGGCCGGCCTGGTATGCCGGCCCGGATGACAAGGGCGCCGGGACCTTCCGCGAGTTCCGGAGCCTCCCGGAAGTGCGCCGGGCCGAGACGGCGCTCGAGCAGGCGGAATTCCTGGGCCAGCTTTTCTTTGAAGCCCTGGGTCTGGAACCGGGCGCGCTCCTGGAGCTTGAAGATCACAACCTGCCGGTGTTGACCTGGACCGCGGTGTTCTTGACCGCCCTGGTCCGGGGCGCTCTGCATCATCGGTTTGCCTTTGCGCCGCTCGCGGCTCCGGACCTGGGCCGGATCATGGAAGAAGTTTTTGCCGATGGCGCGCCCCGCCGGGTGCGGCCGGAGCTCAGGGAAGCCTGGGCCCAGTGGCTGGGTCGCCGGCTTTCGCGGGTGGACCCGAATTTTCAGAGGGCCGGCCGGGCTTTTTTCGAGCAATGCCTGCAACGGCTGGAGGATGAGTTCAGCCGGCTTTCGCCCACTTCCCTGGAACCGAAGTATCTTTCCACTCTCATTGTGAGTGCCTGACCTCCGGACTGGCAGTCGCCGGCGGAAAGGCTTAAAAAATCCGGCAGGAACCGGCTGAGTTCAGGCTGGGATCTGGCCGCGTTCCACCAAGGAAGCGATGCCGTAAAGAGCCCCGACGGCTTCGTCGAGCGTAGGCGCCGAGACCGCGAAGCACAGTCCGTTGCGGGAGATTTCCACCCACTCCTTCGGTTTGGAGTTGGTCTTGTTCTTGACCGCTTTTCGGCGATAGCTCCAGCCCTCAGCCTGCAAGAAATCAAGCGCATGTTCCCAAGGATAGCCTGCCATGTTCGTGTCCTGCCTTTCCGCTCAGGATTTGGAATCCGCGGCGCTATGAGCGATGTCCCTGCCGGCCTTGGTCGAGGCCAGGAGGGGAGAAGCCGCGGTTGGCCGACGGTGGCGGCGGAGTTGTTTGACCGAGACCGGCGAGCGCGGCGGGGCGTAGGAGGCGGCCGCGGCTGCAACCTGGATTGCCGGCAACGGGTGGCGCCCGGCGTCTGGCTGGGCTTGGGGTTTTAGGATCAAGCTCGCTTCGGCCTTGATCTCGACTCTTGGCCCTACCAACGCCGTGTCCAGCTCCGCCCATTTCCGGATGATGGCACCGTCCAGGATGAGCGAGCGCTCTACCACCGCGCCGTCCTCGATGACGACGTCCGGCCCGATCACGGAATCTTCAATCAGCGCATCTCCGACCTGGGCGGTCTCCGAAATCCAAGAGTTGTAAATCCAGCGATCAGTCCCGAGCCGGCGGCGGACCAGGTGGGAGATGGAAAGAGGCGGCCGGATGCCGGGAGGGCACGGTTCCGCGTAAAGCGTTTGGCTCACGCCCTGGAGCAGTTCCATGTGGGCCAGGTAATAGGAACGGAAATCCCCGATATCCCGCCAATAGCCCCGGCTGCCGTCCGGCGAGCGGAAGTTATAGGCCCGGGCTTGCCGGTCGGCCACGATCCGCGGGATCAGGTCGCGGCCGAAATCATGAGAGGCTTCTTTCTGGTTTTGTTCGAGGTAGCGGAGCAGCTCTCGCCGGGTAAAGACGTAGATGCCCATGGAGGCGAGGGGGAAGTCGCCCCACCCGAGCCCGGGATCCAGGCGGCGGGGCTTTTCGTGAAAGGCGCTGACCGGGCCTCCGTTCCGGGTCTGGAGGATGCCGAAACGGTGGGCCTCTGACCAGTCGCACTCGACCGCGGCCACGGTCGCCGCGGCGCCGTGGGCCCGATGCCATTCGAGCATAGGCCGGTAGTCCATGCGGTAAACATGGTCCGCGGAGAGCGCGACCACGTATTCGGGCGCGTCGTTGCGGTGAAGGAGCGCCTGATAGACCGCGTCGGCGGTGCCCAGGAAAGCGCCCTTCGCGCTCCGGGCTGAGGGCAGGGTCCAAAGCTTTTTGCCCTGGCCGGCGAAGGCGGGCTGCCACTCGCGTTCCAGATGCTGCTCGATCATCTCGCCCAGATACTGGGTGAGCACGATCACCTCCGCGCTTTCCGAGGCCAGGCAATTGTAAAGCGTGAAGTCAATAACTTTTGCTGAAGGTCCGAACCTCAACAAAGGCTTGGGGCACCGATCGGTGAGCGGTCGCAGCCTCTCCCCGTTGCCTCCCGCCATCACCACGTAAAGTGCCTGATCCATGGCGCCCCTCGCTTTCCTCCTTCAATCTCAAACTGGAATAGTTACCCGATCAATCCTCTTTGGTCCTGCTGCTGAATTGCTCGCGGCAAATTCATAAGGGCCACGGGTTTTAAACCCGTGGCACCTCGCCGCGCATGTCTCTCAAGACTTGCCGGGAGAGTTTCTGCTTGGACACGGAGGGAGGAAGTCCTTGGGAAGCCCGCCGCGGGGGAATCACCTGAGGCACTTGTAACTTTTTCGCTGCCTCGAGCAGATCCTCGTTTGCGGCCCGGTTGAATTTATGCTTGAGCACGTTGTAAATCACTTCACTTCCGGCTTCAGGTTTCATTCTTTTCCTCCTCCTTCCCTCGCTGCTCTCGAAAGCGTCGCCTTCTCGGTGGCTGATCCCGGCCGCCTCCCTTAGTCCTTGGTCGTTCCCGATCGGGACTGGAGATTGGTGCGGCTTTCCGACAAACGGATTAACAAGAGTTCCAACTCTCCCAGGCGAATCGGCTTGTTCAGATAGCCATACACGCCTTGGGCCAGGGCTTCTTGTAGCGGCAAAATCTGATTGTGTCCGCTCATGATGATGATGTCGGCCTCGGGATAATGCTGGTGAATGTCCCGGAGGGCTTGCCCCCCTTTGCCGTGCGGTATCGTGGCATCCAAAAGAATCACGTGCGCCGGCAGTTCGTTTTCGACAGAGGGCACCAGCAGTTCCGAAACCGAGGAAAAAATTTTAACCTGATGGCCCAGATCGTTCAGAAAGCTCTCCAGGGTTTTCAGCACGATAAGTTCATCGTCAACGATGTCAATGCGCATATTCAATATTTTTTGAACCGGCATTGGGCTCCCTTTATATCCGGTGGCTAACCATCCCTGGTCTGGAATTTGGCTCCACATGCCCTTCTTGAAGGAGCAAACGCTATGCCAGAGCAAAACATTTTTTGATTATTAAAGTTTTTCCAATAGTTAGGTGAATCAGGAAGAAATTAAAAAAAAGAGTTGACTTGGACTTGGCAACTGTTGCTAATAACAATTGCTAACAAGGGTTAGGAATTGCCAACTTTTCGGAAGGAATTTAACAAGGGGTCAGACCCCAAGTTAACTAGCCGATGTTCAGGGATTTCATCTTATAGCGCAAGGTGGAGTAAGGCATGCCCAGGGTCCTGGCCGCCTCCCGGCGATTCCATTTGGCCTGTTCGAGGGCGCTCAGGATCTGGTCCCGCTCGGTGTTGGGTTTCAGCCAGCTGGGGGTCTCTGTCTTGATGGTCCCGGTCTCGGGCAGGCTCAGGTGTTCGGGCTGGATCTCGCCGGAGCGACAAAGGATGGCCGCCCGCTCGACCAGGTTGCGCAGTTCCCGGGCGTTGCCGGGATAATTGTAGCTGAGCAAGCGTTCCTGGGCCGCCGGCGAGAAGCCGGTGACCGGAAGCCCCCGCCGGACCATGGCCAGGGAGAGGAAGTGTTCGGCCAGGGGGATGATGTCTTGTCGCCGGTCGCGCAGGGGCAAGAGCTGGATGGTGAAAACATTCAGTCGGTAGAGCAGGTCTTGCCGGAACCTCCCGGCTTTGACCAGTTCTTCCAGCGGGACGTTGGTCGCGGCGATCAGCCGGAGGGCGACTTGGATCTCCTGGCTGCCGCCCACCCGGCGCAGGGTCCGGGTCTCCAGCACCCGCAGGAGCTTGGCCTGGGCCGCGGGGGAAAGTTCGCCGATCTCATCGAGAAACAAGGTGCCGTCGTTGGCCAACTCGAAATAACCGGCCTTGTCTTCGGTAGCGCCGGTGAAGGCGCCTTTGCGGTGGCCGAAGAGCTCGCTTTCCACCAGGGTGTCCGGAATGGCCGGGCAGCTCATGGCGATGAAGGGGCTTTCATCCGGACCGGCCAGGAAATGGATCTCCCGGGCCACCACCTCTTTGCCGGTGCCGGTCTCGCCCAGGATCAGCACCGTATCGCACTTGGCCTCCACCGCCATCCGGATCTGGCGGCGGACCTCCTCGGTAGCCGGGCTTAAGCCCACCAGCCGGCGGTTTCGCTCCCGCTGGTCCTCCGAGGCCTGCAGGCGGCGGATGGTGTCGCGCAGGTGCCGCTGCAACTGCCGGAGCTCGCGGATGCGGACCGCCTTCTCCAGCACCGCGTCCAGCTCCAGGAGTTTGACCGGCTTGGTCAAGAAGTCGGCCGCGCCCAGCCGCAGCGCCTGGATGGTGATGTCCATGGTGGCATGCCCGCTGATGATGACCGCGGAGAGCTCCGGCTGCAGCATCACCACCTTGCCGAGCAAGCTCAGCCCGTCCATGCCCGGCATCTGCACGTCGAGCAGGGCCAGGTCGTAGTCGTTCTGCTCCAGCAAGGTCAGGGCGCTCTCGGCCTCGTAAGCATCGTCCACCTGGTGGCCGGAATCGCGCAAGTAACCGGCCAGGGTCTGGTGCACGATCTCCTCGTCGTCCACCAGGAGGACCCGCAAAGAACGTTCGGGACCTTTCGCCGTCATCGTTTTACCCTTTTCCTAACCCGCGCGGGAACCGGACGAGAATTCAAGGACGGAGGTTCTTTATCATCAGGACCGAAATGCTTACCCTTGGGTTATGTAGCACTTTTCCTGGGCTCTGGCAAGAATGACCGGCTCGCGGCTCCGGGAGAAAAGGGCTGGATCCGAAAGCGGGAGAAGCGGTGCAACCGGTGAAGCGCCGATCATCCGGGATGGTTTCGGAACGCGAGATCACGATTTTTTACAAGGCGACCGCCGGAAAAATTCAGCGACCGCGTGTTTATCCGCCTTGCCTTCGGCCACGTTCCGAACTAAAGCTTCCAGTCGGGTTTCGTCCGCCTTAAGCTCCAATCCATTCATCGCCAGGAAGGTAATCGCAGCGGCCGCAGCGGTCCGTTTGTTCCCGTCCAGAAAAGGATGGTTTCGGGCGAGATGAAAGAGATAGGCGGCAGCCATAGCAAACAGGTCTTCGTGATAATAGGTATCCCCGAACCCGGCTTGCGGCATCGCCAGGGCCGAGAGCAAAAGGTGATGATCCCGGATCCCGGCGATTCCGCCAAACCGTTCGATGCATTCCTGATGAAGATCCAGAACTTCATCCACCTCGAGAAAAATGGGATTCATAGCTCAGTCGGCCAAACGCTTGAGCATCCGCCCATACCGTTTGAAGGTGTAGGCCTTGGCGTCCTCGAATTTTTTTCGCCGGTTTTCCCCCCGCACCGGGGCGATGATCAAGACCTGTCCGTCCGTGCTTACCTCGAGTGGGGTGTCGGCTTCGATCTTTAAAAGCTCCAGCACCGGCCGATCAATCACCAAGGCCAAGCTGTTGCCGTGTTTGGTCAATTTTTTTACCATGGGCGCACCTCCTTAAAGTGATCCATTGTATCTCCAATATATCACCCAAAGCTCTGCCGGTCAAGACTGGTGGGTTCAGGAAGAGGAGGATTTTGGCGAGGAGAAATGCTTGAAGAAGAGCAGGCCGAAGAGCCAGCGGAGCAGGTTCATGGACAGGGTCCAGGCGAGGGAAAAGAGGAGGAGGTCCTGGGGCAAAGCCTGGCCGGCGAAGAGGACGAGCCAGGCGCCCTGGGTGGTGCCGAGGCGGCCGGGGGTGGGGATGGCGGCGACGAAAGAGATGAGGGGGAGCTTGAGGATCAGGTTCGCGAGCGGGAGGCGCAGGTCGAGGGCGCGGAGGGAGAGCGCGGTCAGGGCGATCCAGATCAAGTTCTGAACGAGGCGAAGCGCGATGACAAAGGCATAGTCCGAAAGCCGGGCCTGGTCAAAGGCGGCAAGGAGCGGGGTGTGGAGGCGGCGGCGGAGCGACTGGGGCCGGCCCCTGACCCAGAAGAGGAGCGAGATCGCGAAGAGGGGCCAGGCCGCGGCCATGAAGAGCAGGAGCCAGTGGAACTCGCGGGTTTGTCCGAAGCCGGGGTCATGAAAGAAAGAGAAGAGCAAGAGCGTGGGCAGGATCAGGAGCGAGTGATAGGTATTGTAGGCCAGGAAGAAAATGATCCCGGCGATTTCCGAGAGCGAGCGGCCGGTCTTCTTGCTGAGGATGTAAGCGATCGAGCCTTGGCCGTAGAGGAATCCCACGCTGGCCAGGAGATAGGAGGCGCCGCGGGCGCGGAGCACTTCCGGGTAAGGGAGCGGCGCCCCGAAGCGGCGGAGCAGCCAGGCGTGGGCGTAGCTGTCGAGGAAAAAGAGGACAAGGAAAAAGGCGACCAGGGGCCCGGCGAAGCACAGGAGGTGAAAGCGCGACCAGGCCTGGGCCAGTTGGGAAAAAGGGACGCGGCGGAAAATGACGATCAGGATGGCGAGGGCCAGGGCCCAGAGGAAGAGAGACCGGATTCGACTCAGGAGCTTGGAAGCGGGCATCAGCTCAAACCGAGAGGGAGCGCCTTCCCGACCGTTTCTGGAGCCGGCCCAGGGCGTGGATCAGGCCTGGTCGAGGCCGGACGACCCGGCCGAAGATGCGCATGGAGATGAACTCGATGATCAACCCGGCCGCGGCTATGGTATCCAGGTAGGCGAAGTCGGCGCGCATCGGCCCGGTTTTGATCTGGCCCCGCACCCAGAGCGGGTGACCTGCGGCCACCAGCCGCTCGGCCGCGGCATCCACCTCGGGCGCCAGAAAGCCCAGGTGCTGGACGACCATCCTTCCTTCCGGGTCCAGGCTCTGCCGGTAAAAGTCCGAGCCCTGGCCCGGCTCGAGCAACTCCAGCTCAAAGCCCTGATGATAGGCGATCCCCAGCTTGCCGGAAAAATTCCGATCCACTTCCCGCTCGCGCCAGAGCCGGGTCGGGCCGGCCAGGATCAGGAAGGGACCGATGCCCCGCCCCTCCAACTGCGCGGCCGCGGGTTCCACCCCCGGCACCACAATCCCGAGCTGATGCAGAGCGGGCAGGCCAAACTTGATTCGGAACCCCTGCGCCAGAGCTTGCACCCCGGCCGCAAAATCCGGGCCGTCCAGCAAATTCGCGAGCAGAACCATGGTGGCAAGCTTAACAAATACCAGCCCCAGGGACAACTTCTCCTGCGCTTGACTTTCAGACTTGCCTATTTCTCGCATTCTTGGTATAGTTTTCGCGGGAGAATTTAGGCGTGGCGCTCGCCCCCATAGACTTTTTCATCATCATCCTCCACTTCGTGGGCGTGGTCATCCTGGGCACCTAGTTCACCCGCTACGTGAAAAGCTCGGGCGATTTCTTCCTGGCCGGCAAGGTGCTGCCCTGGTGGTCCATGGGCATGAGCCTGGTGGTCTCGGACATCGGCGCGCTCGACTTCATCGCGGTCTCGGGCCAGGGAGATGGGGAGATGGGGTCAGGCCTTGAATTCTGATTCTCGGGTGTCTTTGCGGGGCAACAATGGGCAGGTTATGCTCATCTGATGGAGGAGAAATGTCAAATGTCAAGACCTGACCCTAAATCCTCAAGTCCTGAAATAACATGGAGTAGACAATCATCAGGAGTGAAATATGACCAACCCCCCCAATAAAACGCTTTTGCTGTCAAGCGTTTGTAAGCCGTTCGGGACAAAGTACTCGGATGGGTTCGGAGTCTCCTCCGAGGGCACGCACCAGATCATGTGGGCCCAGGGAGTGTTTCGGACCAGAGCCACCACCACCCAATGGGGGACTGATTTCATCGCGGAAAACCTGAAAATCCCCACCACCAGCCTCCATTATCCGACCATGTCTCAATTCATCGCGGAGATCAAACAAGGATACGATTATGTCGGCATCGCCTTTGTGGCCTCCACCCTGCACAAGATGATCCCCATGGTCGAAGCCGTCCGCAAGCACGCGCCCTCCACCCAGATCATCCTGGGCGGATACGGGACCGCGCTGGGAGACGAAATCAAAAAGTACGCGGACTACGTCTGCCGCGGGGAGGGCGTGTCCTTCATGCGCAAGCTGCTGGGCGAGAAGGTCGAGGCGCCCATTGTCCAGCCGGACATCACCCAGCGGCAGACCTTGTTCTCGATCCCGCTCCGGGGAGCTACCGGATACGTCTTTGCGGGACTGGGATGCCCCAACGGCTGCGACTTCTGCGCCACTTCTCATTACTTCAAGCAACAGCATATCCAGTTCCTCCCGGACGGGCCGTCCATTCTGTCGGCGATCGAAAGGCTTCGCGCAAAGCATCCGGGCATGGACAAGTTCTGGATCAATGACGAGGATTTCCTTTTGGACGAGGAACGGGGCCGGGGATTTCTCGAGGCCATCAGGAAATCCGAACTGCCGCCTCTTTCGATCAGCATCTTCAGCAGCGTCAAAGCTCTCTCCAAGTATTCGGCTGAAGAGCTGGTGGAAATGGGCGTGGATTGGATTTGGGTCGGCTACGAAGGCAAGCGGTCGGGCTTTCCCAAGCAGCAGGGCAAGTCCTACCGGGAGCTGTTCCGTGACTTCCATCAGCACGGCATCAGCGTGCTCGCGTCCATGATCCTCGGCTTTGACTACCACACTCCGCAAATCATCGAGGAGGAATTCGAGGAGCTGTTAAGTCTCCGGCCCTCCATGTGCCAGTTCCTCATCTATGGGCCATCGCCGGACACGCCCCTGCAAAAGCGGCTGAAGGCCGAGGGCCGGCTGATTCCCGAATTATTGCTGGATCCGCAAAAGCACGATGGGTTCACCCTGGTCTTCGAGCATCCGCACATCGGCCAACAAGAGATGTCGCTGATCCAGCGGCGGTTGTATCAGGAGGAGTTCCAAAGGCTGGGACCCTCGGTTTTCCGCGTCGCCGAGGACTGGCTGACCGGCTATGTCCATCTCAAAGATCACGCCCAACCCAGGGTAAGGGCCAAGGCGCAAAGATATAAAACCGACTCTCACGGCGCCATGACGCTCCTGCCCCAGTGCAAAAAATACGTGAATCAAAAGACGCAAGCCTGGATGGACAGCCTTGAGCAGAGGCTGGCCGTGGAGAACGGCCCCCTCACCCTGAAGGAGAAATTCCTGGCTAGAACCGTGATCCCGGCTCTGATCCGCTATGCGGATTTTAAGCTCCGCCATGACATCGGACAACAGCCGGAGTTCACGCGTAAAACCTTTAGGCGATCGGGGTCAGATCGTAAGCGTTGATTCCTCGCAGGGGTTTGGTTATGATTGAGGCAAGGTCAAGGCGGGGGAGGATACAATTTTCAGACGCTGACTCTCTCGTTTCAACGCGCGGCAGCAATGGGCAGGTTATGCTCATCTGATGGAGGGGGAATGTCAAATGTCAAGGGCCTGTTGCTCAAACCCCATTCTCTTCACGGAAATCCTTCTTTAACCTTTATGCTGGAGTAAAATCTAAGCGGAACCAATTTTGCCCGAAAAATCTCTCCCGGCGTTGAAAAAGTCGAAAGGTCCGCTCCCAGAGACCTCGAAAAGCATAAAAAAGACTCTCCGGGCCGGTCTCGAGCAATACCTGACCCCTCGCCGCCGGCCGCCCTCAAATACTTCCGCCGCCGCCGGTCCTGCCTCCCCGCCCGGCTCTGCGACTGCGCCCGCGCCGCCTCGATCAGCTCCTGTCCCTCATGCCGCTTGATACTCCGTCCGGTCTTCGATCGCGTGCACCG
>Ga0315291_10010694_pt1 | contig 11207 bp, 9 predicted proteins | sample YL17G12_20_MG_FD_203070 | JGI IMG/M metagenome (GOLD analysis project Ga0315291, IMG submission 203070) | Sediment microbial communities from Yellowstone Lake, YNP, Wyoming, USA - YL17G12_20 | ecosystem: Environmental > Aquatic > Freshwater > Lake > Sediment | place: USA: Wyoming | collected... | reverse complement strand
GCAGGAAAGCGTTGACGCTGCTCGGCGGGGCCACTACGATGCATCTGCGGTCATCGGCCCGGTCCGGAACCGGCCTTCACGGCCTGCCGCAGCCGGTGCTACTCTGCGAAGCGGCGCTTCGCTGCGAAGCACGAGCCGCGACACGCTCATGGGAGTTGCCGCGCGTGCGCGGCGCTGGAGCAAAATCAGTATGCCGGAATCGCAAGGCGATACGCTGCTCGTGCGGTGCAAGTGTGGGAACACGATGCGGGTGTCCAGGCAGTTTATCGGCAAGCCGATGACCTGCTACACGTGCGGGCGGGCGTTTATCGTCGGCGGCCCCAAGCCGCAGGTCCAGGCCGGCGGCGCAGGCGCCGGGGCCGGTGGCGCCGGCGGCGCGGCCGGGTCAGGCGGCGGGTCGGGCGGGGACAGGTCGATGGTGCCCTCGGCGGCGCCGACGCCGCTTCCTGCCGCGTCACCTGGCGCGCCGCCGGTCGCCCCGCCGCAACAGCCCGTGGTTTACATTATTCAGAATCCGCCGGCGGCCGTCCCGCCACAGACGGTCTTCGTCACGCCGCCGCACGTGACGGCCACGCACAACGTGCACGTGGGGTCGCCCGTGCCGAGCGCCGAGGAGACGATCTGGGAAGGCCGGTCGTCGCTGGCGTACCATCTGCCGGGGATGATGTGGAGCGGCGTGTGGATCGTGGTCTGGATCGGCCTGGCGGTCAACGCCTCGCGGATTTCGGCGTGGCTGCTGGAAATCGCCCGCGCGGCCGCGCCCGACGCCCCCCGGGCCGTCGCGGCCATCCCGCTGGACCCCGCGTACGTAGCCGCCTTCTTCCTGATGCTGGCGGCGTGGACCGGATGGCGCCTGGCCCGGCGGGTCCTTCTCTACCTGAACACGTACTACGTCTTCACGACGCAGCGGCTGAGGCTGCGGCAGGGCGTTTTCTCGCGCGAGATGAACCAGATGGAACTTTTCCGGGTCAAGGACTTCAGCGTCGTGGAGCCGCTCTGGGGCCGCCTGACGGGCTACGCGCACGTGCGGGTCGTGTCGAGCGACCGGCTGGCCGGCGACGTCGTGCTCCTGGCGCTGCCGGGCGGCGTGAAGACGATGGACAAGATACGCCTTGCGGCCCAGTCGGCCCGGTCGGAGACGGGGATAACAGCGATTCGCGAGTAGGCGCGCCGGCTCATCCAGCCGCCGCGCCGCGCGCGCCGTTTCATGTTTAGCCGCCCATCTTGATGGGCGCGTTCGTGCCACACGAGCAAACACGAAGGAGTCACACATGCCAAAGAAGATCGCGATGATCGGGGCCGGGAGCGTCGTGTTCACCAAGACCCTCCTCTCGGACATGATGGCCACACCATGCCTCAGGGACTCGGAATGGGCCCTCATGAGCCGCACCGAACCGAAACTGAGGCGCATGGAGGCCTTCGCCAAGCGGATGCTCAAGGAGAACAAACTCCCCGGCAAGGTTTGGGCCACGCTGGACCGCCGCAAGGCCATCGAGGGGGCCGACTTCGTGGTCGTCATCATCCAGATAGGCGGCTTCGACGCCTACGCCGTGGACTACGAGGTGCCGCTTAAGTACGGCGTGGACCAGTGCATCGGCGATTCGCTCGGCCCCGGCGGCGTGTTCCGCGGCCTGCGCACCGTGCCGGTCCTCGTGGACATCGCCAAGGACATGAAAGAGTTGGCCCGGCCTGGCGCGGTGATGCTCCAGTACGCCAACCCGATGGCGGGCAACTGCCTGGCCCTCGGCAGGGCCACGACCGTGCCGTTCGTGGGCCTCTGCCACGGCGTCCAGACCACGCTGGACCTCATCGCCGGCTACGTGGGCGTGCCGAAGGAGGAGATCACCTACACGTGCGGCGGCATCAACCACATGGATTGGTTCCTGCGGCTTGAACACAAAGGCCGCGACCTGTACCCCCGCCTCCGCGAGGTCTTCGAGAAACCCGAGTACTACAAGAACGAGAAGGTGCGCGGCGAAGTGTTCCGCCACTTCGGGTACTTCATGACCGAGAGCACGGGGCACCTGTCGGAGTACCTGCCCTGGTTCCGCAAGAACCAAAAGGCGCTGGACCTTTACTGCGACGAGCCGTCGTTCGGCGGCGAGAGCGGCGCGTACTACAAGTACTCCAAGGCCCTCGCGGCCAAGTACGCCAAGCACGACCCGCTGGAGTTCGAGAACCCCCGCATCGAGTCGCGCAGCGTCGAGTACTGCTCCTACATCCTGGAGGCGATCGTCACGGGCAAACCCTTCCGCCTCATGGGCAACGTCCCCAACCGCGGGTACATCACGAACCTGCCGGAAGGCTGCTGCGTGGAGGTGCCCACGTTCGCCGACGCGACGGGCCTGCACCCGACGCGCATCGGGGCCCTGCCCTCGCAACTGGCGGCCTGCTGCATGACCAACGTCAACGTCCAGATCCTTGCCGCCGAGGCCGGCCTGGAAGGCGACCCCGAGAAGGTCATGCAGGCGGTGGCGATGGACCCGCTGACGGCGGCCGTGCTGACGCTCAAAGAAATCCGCGACATGTGTTCCGAGATGCTGGAAAAGCAGCGTCCGTGGCTGCCGCAGTTCGCGGGCAAGAAGATCGCCCCGAAGCCGACCATCAAGATTCCGAAGAACTGTAAGCCCGTGCAGGTGCCGCTGGACCCGGCGCTGGCGATCAACAAGCGGTTCGGCGACCTGATTTCGCGGAAGACGGACTGAGGCAAACGCGGAACCAACAGGAACGGTCGTGGTAGCGACTCAAGACGGTGCGGCACGGGGGACGGCGGTATCTGGTGGAGCGGCGGTCGATCACGGGCGGCCTTCGGGGCGGAAAGGTGGTCGTGGAGCAGCGTTGGGACGGGTCCATGCGGCTGCGGTTCCGGGACCCGTACCTGCCGGAAGAGACGAGTGCCTGAGTGCCTGAGTGCCTGAGTGCCTGAGTGCCGGGTGCCATGCTTTCGCTTGCGAAAGCCTGGCACCCGGCGCGCGGTTTTTGCCGTGGCTCAGGCACTCAGGAACTCAGGTACTCAGGTACTTCTGTTTTCCCTGGCCGGCCGCGTCCCCCCGCGGATCACCCCTGGCGTCAGCCCTTCAAGAAAAAGCGGACATTCCTACTTTGCCGGAAAGAGGACATTTCTACTTTGCGTTGACAGCGTTATTTGCCGGACGTTCCGGGCCGCCGCCCTCGAGGATCGCGACGGCCCTGTCCAGGTCCGAGACGCGCAGCACCAGGGCCCCGCCCCGCCCGTACAGGTCCGCCGTGCCGTAGGCGTAGCGGATGTTGATGCCGACCTCGGCCAGTTTGGCGGAGGCCCGCTGGAGTGCCCCCGGCCGGTTCTCCAGGTCTATCACCAGCACTTCCTGCTGGCTGCAGGGGATTCTGGCCTGCTTCAGGGTCTCCACGGCCTTCGACGGGTCGTCGACGATGATCCGGACGAACCCCTCGTCGGAGCAGTCCTCAATCGCCAGGCCCGCGATGTTGACCTTGGCCAGGGCCATGATGCCGCACAGGCGGCACAGCGCCCCGACCTCGTTCGTCATCGGAATCGAGATTTGCATTTGCCTCGGCATAGAGACTCCTCCCGCCCGATCGCCGGCTCGATACATCCTACGGTTTTGCCTGCGGCTCCTCCAGTTGCTTCACGCGTTTCTCGACCTCGCGGCGCATGTCGGGCGCCAGGCGGCGGTCCTCGTCCGGCATCAGGCCGTCCAGGTCCAGCAGGCGCCGGTATTCCGCCAGCGCGCGGGCGCCGTCCCCCAGGGCGTCGGCCAGGGCCGCCGCCTGCGCCTGCGTGGGGATGGCCGTCGGGTAGAGCCTCGCGGCCTCCCGCGTGTAATCCAGCGCCTCCTGCAAGGTCGCCGGGTCGTTCTCGAGCGCGCTGGGCACTGACAGGCGGCAGGCCGCCATCGCCAGGTACGCGTGCCGCAGCCGCGGATGCCGCGCGAGCGCCTCCCGGTAAGCCTGCATGGCACGCTCCAGGTCCACGGTGCGCTGCGGCCCGCTGGCTGCGGCCGCCGCGGCCTGCCAGGTTTGGCCGCGCGCCAGCGCCGGCTCCCACGCCAGCGGATTGGCCCGGGCAGCGGCCTGGAGAGCCGTGTCCCTGTCATCCGCGTAGGCCGCGGCGCGGGCCTCGGCAAAAAGGGCGTCCTCGCGCGCCACCGGCGCGAGCAGCCACTTGACGTAGGCAAAGACCGCCGCCATCGCCAGGAGCATCAGGACGAACTTGGCCCAGGCGCCCAGGCGAAGGCCGGACGGCCCTTCGGCTTCGCTCAGGGCATGCGTTACAGCCGCGGCTCGAACCGCGCGCCCCGCGCCGAGCGACACGCCGAGGACCACCAGCGCGGCCCAGGCGGTAGGCGGTTCGAGGATGGCCATGCCGATCTGCTCCATCAGCGCCAGCGCCGCCAGTGCCGCGACGCACGCGGCGCCAAGCGACCGTAGCGGCCGGCCCGAGGCGGCCAGCCGCGAGGGCTCCTCCGCCACCGCAAGGCCCATCAGAACCATCATGCCGCCGACAACCCCAACCGCCAGCGGCCACCACACCAGCGTCATCATGAAACCGATGACAACCGGCCCGGCAACCAGGACCGCAGGCACCAGCAGCGCCAGGAGCGATTCGCCGGGGGCAGAGTGACCCGCGGCTTCCGCCGCGGGCTCGCCGCCGGCAAAGGGGGCTGTACCCTTTTTCGCAAGCCACGAGTGAAGCGCCACGACGACCAGCCCCGCCAGCGCCGCCAGGCCCGCCAGGCCCAGGCTGCTCCATACCGAGAGCACCAGGTTGTGCGGGTCGCGGATCTCCTCGACTGCGGCGGGCAACTTGAACTCGGTGTAGTAGAGGCCGAAGTTCTCGAGCCCCACGCCCGCCAAGCCGTAGCGCCGCAGGATCTCGACCGTCGCCTGCCAGTAGTCCAGGCGGTAGCGGAGCGACTTCAGGGCTTCGGCAATGCCGGGGCCGCCGAGCCCTGCGGCCAGCGCGAGCGCCGCGCCTCCCGCCACGAGCGGCGCGAGCCAGAGCGCCGCCCGAAGCCACCGCCGGCGGACCCGCCAGGCGACGACGAGCCACCAGAGGCCGACGATGGCGGCCGCCTCGCCCCCGCGGCTTTGTGTCAGAACGAGGCCGGCGGCACACGCCGCCATCGCCAGGATGGGGAAGACGGCCAGCCTTCGCGCGCCGCGCGACGCGACCTCCGACCACTTCTCGCGCGCCAGACCCGCCGCCACGAGCAATCCCAGCACCAGCAGGGCCGCCAGGACGTTGGGGTGCCCGAGGGCCGCCTGGGCGCCGCCGGTAAAGCGCCCGATGAATGCCTTCTCGGCGTAACTGCCGGGCATAATGCCCTGCTGGGCAAGGACCTCTTCGCGATGCCCCTGGAAGTACTGCCACGCCTGGGGCAGCCCGTACGCCGCCTGGTAGATGCCGACGGCGGCAGCCCCGGCCGCCGCGGCCACGAGCACCGCCAGGAGGAACCGGCGCTCGCCGTCGCTGCGGAGCGATTCCGCGAGCGCCCACGCGCCCACCCAGAGGCCCGTCAACTCGGCCGCGCGCACGAGGGCCGACGACTTGTCCGCTGCAAGCGCGGTCGAGACGGCGGCCCCGGCGACGAACAGCCCCACCGGCAGCAGAAGCCACGGGTGGGCCAGCCGCGCGCGGCCCTCCGCCACCCACGAGATGACCAGGAGAACCGGCATCAGCCAGAAGCCGAGGCCCAGCCCGAGAACCGTCACCGGGCCGGGAATCCCCTGCACGCCGTCAAACGAGGCGCTGGTGACAAACTGCGGAAGGACCAGCAGGCCCGCCGCGCCAAGGACGACGACCGCGCGGCGCAGCAGGCGCGCGACGGCCTCGGGCGAGAAAAAGGCGACCGCCGCGCAGTCCTCGAGCCGCGGCCAGAGGAGGGCCGTCCCTTGTTCCACGGGCGTATCGCTCATCGCGCGGCCTCCGCGTGCGGCGGGCGGCGCACGAGGAGCATCGCCGCAAGGACCGCCGCGACAACGAGCCAGGGCGCGGCAAGGGCCGGCCCGCTCAGGAAGTACATCGACGCCGACGCCGCGCCGGTGACGGCCGTCGCCCCTGCGGCAAACGCGACGATGCCGCGCGGGCTCCAGCCGCGCGCCAGCATCCGGTGCGCCAGGTGGCTGGTGGCGTCGCCCTTCATCGGGTTCTGCCGCCGCCACAACCTCGCCGCCACAACGCACACCATGTCGAACAGGGGGACGGCGAGGAGGGCCAGGGGCACAAGGACCACCAACTTGCTCGTGCCGTGTTCGGGCGAATAATACGGCGCGACTATCGTCAACACCGCGAGAAGATAGCCGACAAGCATGCTGCCCGCATCGCCCATGAAGAGTTTGGCGGGGGGAAAGTTGAAAAACAGGAACCCAGCCAACCCACCCGCTGTCACAAGGGCAACTCCTGCGATGAACTCCGGCCCCTCGTAGTACCACCACCTTGTCAGGATCATCCCCACGGCCAACGCCACCAGGGCGACCAAGCCCGTTACCCCCGCTAACCCGTCAGCGTGGTCCAGCATGTTGTAGGCGTTCACCACCGCGAGGAACCACAGGATGCTCATCAACTCCGGAGCGCCCGGCAGCGCCAACCACGCCGTCGCCTTCACGCCGCACCCAACCACCATGATTGCTGCCGAGAGGGCCTGGAGAGCGAGTTTCAGCCACGCCGAGAGGGCAAATCGGTCGTCTATCAAGCCGATGATAAAAAACAGGATCGCGCCGAGGCCGAGGGTAAAGAACTCCCAGTGTCCCATAGCAACAACGAAAGAGGCCAACGGGCTGAGTAGTACGTCGACCCACGTACCATCGAATCGGTCGGGGTAGAGAAAGTTGAACGCCATCTTTCTTGTCAGCCGAATGAGCAGCGCCACGAGCACCAGCACTGCCATAAGCGCAAGGCCTCCGCCGTAGGGCCGGGCCTCGCGGTGAAGCCGGTCGGGGTGCACAGGAGCAATAAGATTGGCCGCCATCGCTACGCGCCGGGCCAAAGGCGTCAGCAGCACCGACAACAGCGCCGACAACACAAGGGCCGACCCGAACGCCGCCAGGAGGAAGGCAATCATGCTTCACCTCGGCGGCGGCCACCCCGCTGCCGCCGTTCAATCCGCAATCCGCAATCACTTGTTGCGCCGCTGCTCCGCCAGGCGCCCGCGGACCCGCGTGAAAAAATCATGGTACGCCGGCGTGCGGTAGTCCGGGTAGGTCCACTCAAGTTCTTTCCACTTGCCGCGCACGTACAGGAGCGTCACCTCGGCATAGATGCCGTCCCGCAGGTGGATGCGGTGGGAGAAGTCCTTGGTGCTCGCCAGGATGAGTTTCGAGGGGGCGATGTAGCCGGGGTCAAGGTTCATCGGCCTGACGACGGGCCACTGCCCGGCCTCGGCCATGCGGTTCTCAACCTCGTTGGTGAGGCGCTTGACGGAGGCCAACTGGTCGGGCGAGATGAGCCGCTCGAACGAAACGAACAGCCGCACCAGCGGCTGGCCCATCTCGTCGCGGTAATACTCGGTGAAGGCGTGCGCGAACAGATCGCTCCGCAGGTCCACCGGGCCGAGGGCCTCGGTCAGCGCCGCCTCGGCCTCGGCAAACGCGCCCGGGTAGGCCGAGAGCATGCCGACAAAGAGTTTGACGGGTTCAACCGCGCGAATGCGGCCCATGCCCCAATCATAGGCCGCTGCCGAGGGACTGCCAAGCAAAACCCGACGCGGGCCGCCTCAGCCGGCGGTGATGACCGGCGGGTCGCCGCGCACCACCGGCACGACGTCCATCGTGTCGACCTGGGCGCAGACGGCCAGGTCATCCTCCAGGCCGAGTTGGGCGATGAACGCCCCGCCCCAGGTCTGGTGGAAGATGCCGGCCAGGCGGCTCGTGCTTCGCAGCGAAGCGCCGCTTCGCAGAGTAGCACCGGCGGCGCCGCGCCAGGCGGCCAGGGCCACTTGGGCGGAGTCTTCCAGGTGCCACATCGCGTCGCCGGGCTCTTCGAGGAGCGCCTCGATGACGGCGCCCGCCACGAGCGTATCTTCACAGGAAACGGTGCCGACCGTCCCGGCGGAGACGAAGACGACCGGCCGGCCCATCGCCGCCGCCCGCCGCGCGATCGCCCGGCGGTTCGGCAGGGCCGCGATGAGCACCGTCCGGGCGGCCCTGGCGCCGAGAATGGCCTGCGTGCCGTTGGTCGTGGTCAGAAGGAGCGTCCGGCCGCCGACGTTCGCCGCCGTCATCGCGGCGGGGCTGTTGTTGAAGTCGAGCCCCTCGATGCGAACGCCCAGGCGCTCACCCGCCGTCACGACCGTGCCCGGGGGTCGGCGCGCCGCCTCGGCCCGCACCTCGTCGGGGGTGCGGTACGGAATCACTTCGCGGCAGCCTGCGGCCAGGGCGGCCACGATGGTCGTCGTGGCGCGGATGGCGTCGATGACCACGGCGGTGGCGCCCGCCAGGTCAACGCCGGCCCGCGCAACGGGTTCAAAAAGAACGGAGATGCCGGGCGGAGGGTTCACTCGGGCAGGGCCTCGTACACGTTCAGGAACGTCTCGTACGCGGAGAGGTCGTAGAGGACAAACCGCACGTCCTCCAGGCTCGTCTTGCCCTTCAAGTGCGCGACGACCTCTTCCATCATCACCTCGGCGCACCGCCGCATCGGAAAACCCGCGATGCCGGTGCCGATGGCGGGAAAGGCGACGGACTTCAGGCCCTTCTCCCCGGCCCGCAGGAGGCTCGCGCGCGTCGAGAGGCGCAGGTTCTTCTCGGCCGTCTCTTCTCCCAGGCGCATGCTGGCGGCATGGATGACGTAGCGGGCCTTCAGGTTGCCGCCGGTGGTGACGGCGGCCTCGCCGAGGGGGATGGTGCCGATGCGGTCGCACTCTTCCTGGATAGCGGGGCCGCCCTTGCGTCGGATGGCCCCGGCCACGCCGCCGCCCAGTTGCAGGTCGTTATTGGCGGCGTTGACGATTGATTCGACGTCCTGCTCGGTCAGGTCGCCCTGCACGATTGATATTTTGTTCTTGCCGGCCATAAGCAGCCCCTTCGAGCCCGACGCGGGAGCGTCGGGTTACGTTCGAACGTGCCCCGCGTCTTCCGACGCGGGCTCGGGCCGCTCCCGCCTTCGCCGAGGCTTCGGCGGACAGGCCCGCGGCGGGCGCAAAAGGCGGCGCCAGCATGGTATCGGGTAGCGGCCGCGCCTGCAAGTTGCTGAGCAACGAAGTGCCCACAATTGAAGCGCGTCAGCGTTGCTCTGGCTGGGCTGCTTGGCTATGATGAGGTTTCTTCGATTTCAAAGGAGGCCCCATGCCGCGCACCATGGTCATCAACGTCGCCGGATTGAGTAACGCACTCGTAGAGGAAATCCCTTCGCTGGCCGCGCTCGGCAGTAAAGGCGCGCACCTGGGCCTCGAGCCGGTGCTGCCCGCGGTCACGTGCACGATGCAGGCGACGCTGACGACCGGCGAACCGCCCGCGCGGCACGGCATCATCGCCAACGGCCTCTACTTCCACGACACGTGCGAGGTGAGGTTCTGGGAACAGTCGGCCCACCTGGTGAACGCGCCGCGAGTGTGGGACCTGGAAGCGCGGAACCCGGAACGCGGAACGCGGAACGAAAAAGGGAGAACGCGGTCGGCCGTTCCGCGCTCCGCGTTCCGAGTTCCGAGTTTGAAGGTGGCGATGCTTTTCTGGCAGCAGAGCCTCTACGGCACGGCCGACATCGTGCTCACGCCCAAGCCCATCCACGGGCCCGGAGACCAGTTGATTCAGGACTGCTACTCGCGGCCGGGCGACCTGTACGCGCGCCTCGTGGCAGGCGAATCGACGCTGGCGCCCGGGCAGACGCGCGGGCCGTTCAACCTGATGCACTACTGGGGCCCGATGGCCGGCATCGGCTCCAGCCGCTGGATCGCCGACGCGTCCATCGCCGTCTGGCGCGACGAAAAGCCGGACCTCATGCTCACGTACCTGCCGCACCTGGACTACAGCGGCCACCGCGCGGGGCCCGACACGGACGCCCACCGCGCGGCCGCGCGCGAACTGGAGCCCCTGCTGGCGGCCCTCCTCGCGGCGGCCGAGGCCGACGGGGCACGCACCATCGTCCTCTCGGAATACTCCTTCATGCCCGTCCGGCGGCAGGTGGCCCTGAACCGCGCCCTGCGGGAGGCCGGAATGCTCGGCCTCCGCGAGGTCGCCGGCGCCGAGTACCTGTACCCCGGCGACTCGCGCGCCTTTGCCATGGTCGATAACCAGGCGGCCCACATCTACTTCCCGAACTCGCCCTCGGTCCAGGCCGACACCAGGAAGGTCAAGGCGCTCCTGGAGAAGGTGGACGGCGTGGCCGAGGTCCTCGACGCCGACGGCAAGGCCGCCAGGGGCCTCGCCCACGTCCGCAGCGGCGAACTGGTGGCCCTGGCCGAACCGGACGCCCACTTCGTGTACTACTGGTGGCTGGACGACGCCAAGGCCCCGCCGTTTGCCCGCACGGTGGACATCCACGCCAAGCCCGGCTTCGACCCGGCGGAACTGCTGATCGATTTGCCCCGGCGGGCGATCCCGCTTACGGCCTCTGGGCTCTGCGGCTCGCACGGCCTGGTGCTCGAGGCGGGGGCGTCGCCCGGCACGCCGGGATGGGGCGTCTTCATCGACTCCCGGCCGCCGAAGGCCCTCGCCGGCCGCAAGGCCGTCCAGGCCACCGAGGTGGCGCACCTCTTGATTGCGGATTGCCCGCCCAGGCGGGTAAACTCCTTGTGGATTGCGGATTGAACGGCCGGCAAAGAAACGTGTGCGGGGTTCGTCCAAACTCGGAACTCGGAACCCGGAACGCGGAACTGACGGCCACGGGTTCCGTTTTGCGTTCCGGGTTCCGCGCTGAGAGTTGCCAGGCCCGGGTTCCCTTTGCCGCTGCGCCACTTTGACTTTTCGTGGGCAAGTCGGTAATGTGATTCACGTGAACGAAGGCGACCGTGAGATAAAGAAGCAGCGCATGCGGCTGTGGAAGCGGTTCCTGTGGGCCGCGCTGGGCCTGGTGCTCCTGGCCGCAGCGGGAATCCTGCTTCTGCCGACGCTCGCCCCGGAATCGGCCGTGCGGCGGCAGGTGGAGGCGACCCTGTCGGGGCAACTGGGCCGGCCCGTATCAATGGAGTCGGCCTCCTTCACCTGGGCCGGCGGCCTGGAGGTCACCGGCCTCCGCATCGGCCAGGGCGGCGCGGAGGGCGATGCGCCGCTGG
>Ga0315291_10010689_pt1 | contig 11211 bp, 5 predicted proteins | sample YL17G12_20_MG_FD_203070 | JGI IMG/M metagenome (GOLD analysis project Ga0315291, IMG submission 203070) | Sediment microbial communities from Yellowstone Lake, YNP, Wyoming, USA - YL17G12_20 | ecosystem: Environmental > Aquatic > Freshwater > Lake > Sediment | place: USA: Wyoming | collected... | reverse complement strand
CGGGATGGGCGTAAAGCGTCTGGAGCTTGCCCAGTTGCCCGCGGAGCGCCAGTTCCGCCGCGTGGATGAAGTTGGGCAGGCTGCGCCGCTGCATGCCGCCCTGGAACACGCCGCCGCTGCGGCGGAACGCCTCGGCCAGCGCCAGGCTCTGCGCGATGTTCTTCGTGCAGGGCTTCTCGCAATAGACGTCCTTGCCGAACCGGGACGCCAGGATGGAAGCCGTCGCGTGCCAGTTCGGGCCCGTCGCGATCATCACCGCATCGATGTCGCCGCGGGCCAGGAGCTCGCGAAGATCGCGATGGGCGGCGCAATCCTGGTTCTTGTTCTGGGCATCGGCCCTTCTCTTGGCGGCTTCGCGGCGCTGGGCCTGCACGTCGCAAACGGCCAGGCACTGCACGTCAGGCTGCGTCAGGAAACACTGGAACACGTAGGAGCCCCTGTTGCCGATCCCGATGGCGCCCAGCCTGATCCGCTCGCTGGGGGGCGCCACGCCGTCCCTGCCCAGCGCCCTGGCCGGGATCACCAGCGGCGCCGCCAGAACGGCGCCGGCCTGAATGGCAGTCTTCAGAAACCCCCGACGGGTAAGATGAGCCGCCTTGTCACTCATGCTTTCATCTCCTGTTGGGTAAGCGCCCACGTGCTCCGAAGTCCAGCCGGTCACATCCCGGCGATGCATTCCGGAGCCTTTGCCCGAAAGTGTATCGTAATCCACGCCGCGTAGGAAGGGCCAACCCCCCGATGACCTCCGGGTTTCCGGCGCGGAGGTCATGAGGCCCGCCGCCGTTTCAAGTCGTCCCGCACCGTCAGAAAGGGGCGGAAATGCAACGCAACATCGCTTGGGCGCAGGGCGCTTCGCCGTCCACCGTGTTAACGCGGTAGCCGATGGACACGGTTTGCTCGCGCGTGTGAACCCGCCTTCATAACAGACTGCCCCCGCCGTACAGCGCGGGGTCAATGATCCGGTCGCGCTGCATCTTCCCCCCGACAGGACAAGGCACCTTTCGACGGTTTCCTTGGGGCATCCCCACGCGTATCTGCCGCTTCCATGCTCGGCGTCCGCGTGTCAAGGGCTGCGCCGTCGCCGCCTGGATGGCCGGCGTCAAGGCCCCCGGCGACTTGTCCGGTGTAGCGTTGGCGAAGCCGGAAGCCCCGTCCGGTCGGGAGCGGAACCGGTACACGCAAGACGATCTGCGGAGGAAGGACACATGGGCGAACCTGTGAGACAGCCCAGCCCTGAGCGCGCCGAAGGGCGAAAGACGTGGGAACCGGATAGCCAGCGCGTCGCCGTGGCAAGCCCGGGACAAGACAAGCGCGGTCTAGAGTGACGGCGGTGCGGCTGCAAGCATTGTCGCGTTGTCTACACCCGCCTCCCCTTGGGGGCGCGCATCATCCCCCGTCGCGAATGTCGTCACTGCGGGAAGCGAATGACGACCTCGGACAGAGCCCCAACGTGACCACTCCCCTCCCACTATTGGGTCCAGTCCTCGAAAGCCAGATCGTTGGCGACATCGTGGATTCGGCTCATTCTGTCATGAGTCACCAGCACGAGTCGGTGCTCCAGCGCTTGGGCGGCAATCCAAAGGTCATTCTCCTGAATCCCAAGCGACAGCCCTGTGGATGGCTCAATCATCTGCTCCGGCCAACGGCATCTTTTTTCCTTCCTTCCACCGTATTTCTCAAGTAGCAGCGCACGCAGTCGGCCATAATCATTGGCTGTGGACTTGCGGATGTCCAGGATCATCGCGCACTGCTTCTTCACGAAGTCGTTGAATTCCACTTGGACTCGAGTGTAGTAGCCTTCGGATTCAGCCCGGTGGCCGTACTCGATTTCGCCCAAGGTGATCGCCGACACTGCCAGAGGTGAGTCAGCAGGCAAAGCATTCACATGTTCAACCACACGCGCATGGTGTACACACTTCCGGTCAAACCAGTAGTCTATGATATTGGTGTCCAGGAGATATCCACGTTTCATCTTCGATCACTCCCCGTAGTCATCTACCGCCCGCTTCATAGCCTTCAACAGTCCTGGCGACGAGACATCCTCGTGTCGTGCTCGTAACTCCCCAGCAGTGGATCGTTGGTACTCCTGTGATAGGTAATCGTACAGGGAGAAGCATGGCTCGAAGTCTTCTGGGAAATACCTGACGAATTCGACTGCGACCCCAGCCCTTTGATGAGCGGCGAACAGGTCCAGCACCTCGCGCTCCAATCTTGGAGGCAACTTGTAGCCCTTTAAGACAGCGGCGTCGATCTCCATGAGAATATCACGCGCCTCGTGTTTGGCTTCTCCTGAAGCGAACACCTCATCGGCTCGCGCAGCAGCCGACAAGTATGCATTGACCATTGTCACGACACCTGACAAGTCCATCTTCGACATATCAGGCAAAGGCAGTCGTTTCAGGGTGCCGGGAAGGTTATGTCTCCCGGTCGCGTGAGCGAATGTAAAGGCATTGGCCAGCGGGGAGTTCAAGATGGCCCAAAGACACTCAAGTGTTATCTCTGGGTGTTTTGGACGAACCACGTTGTAATTGTCGGTGAAGGCGTGACCATCGCGGTCGATGAATGCCTTGATGCGCCAAGGACCGCGACTCACCCTGGGACGGTTTGTCAGTACCTGTGGTAGTCCAAGGTCAGCGCCTCTCCGGGCAGGATTGAGAACATCGCGTGCCACGCTCATCCACATCTCATGGGGGTGGGTGTGAATAAGGAGGTCGCGGCCAATTCGCATGAAGCCTTTGACTGCCCCTGGAAAGCGGCGTTTGGCCCAGGTCGGTGTCCCGGTTGGCACATTCTTGCGATAGGAGAGGCCCTCTCCCACGTCAGCAATGTCACTCAGCGTCTGGCTCTCCCGAAGATAGTCCCATACCTCCTCCATGTCTGGGAGCAACATATTCCATCTCTGTTCTTGGGAAAACCGTTCGGGTGAGATGTGTTTCTTCTGGCTTACCGCATAAGTGTCTCTGAAGCGCTCGAGATCACTTTCCCTCACGCGCTGGTAACGGATCGCCCGAGCCCTCCCCATTGTGTGCTTGAGCTTCCGTCCCAGAATGATCGCGGATTCCGCATCGGAAAACTTGAATACCTTGTCCGGGAAAAGGCATACCTCTGATAACTCAAAGTGTTTCGCCAGTATCGCCCGAAGCTCAGCTACACTTTTGGAGTACAGAATGCTCTGAGGAACGACCAGCCCAATGACGGCACTTGTCGGAAGGTTGGGCAGGGCGCGTCCAAGCGTCTCCGCGGTCTTATTCAGATACCGCAGATTGATTCCCTGACGTGCATACTTGCGTCTCTCGCTCTCGACAAAATCCTCAAATGGTGGATTCGTGAGGAAGATTGTCGATTGCTTGGCGCCCTCCTCCAGCGCATCTTCGGCAAACATGTCGCGGCAGACGAGGTCCCACCCATTGGGATTGGGGATGTCCGCAAGCGTCAGCGAAAGCCGTGCAATCTCAAGAGCAAATGGATCAACTTCTATCCCATGCAGGTGATGCCGCAGATACTGGCGTCTGGTTGCCTGCAAGTGTTCTGGGAGAAGCTCTCTCAGGAGTCGCATGGCAGACACCATAAAAGCGGCATGCCCACATGCCGGCTCGAACACATGACGGTCGGCGACCGGGATGTCATCTATCCAGGAAGCCAGTTGCCATACTATGTAATCAACCAAGTAAGCCGGCGTGCTGTGGGTGCCCAGCTTCGTGCGTGTGTCCTTGGTAATCAGTGCGTTTTCGTATACGTAGGCCAGCGATTCGGTCGTCACGTGGCCCATGTGCCCCAAGGAAGCAACCCTTTCAGCAGCTCTCTCGAACGCTCTCTGTTCGGCTTTGGTGATCTGCAACCGCAAGGACGCCCCATAGTGGGCGGCAACACGCGAAAACACATCGGTGACGTTGGAGAGGTCGAGTTGCTTAAAGGACGGCACTTTTTTGTCGTGCAGAATCTTCCCCGCCAATAACCAGAAAGCTGATTGCACGAGCCGTTGCCCGATCTGCGGGGTCAGCTTGCCAATAGCTGGGCAAAGGGACTCTCTCAGTTGCCGCACAACATGCTCGACCAGATTTCCAAGCTGCGCGCCAATGTGCGATTCAATCAGGGGCATTAGTGTGAAATCGACGAAGGGCAAACGGTATTGGAAATCGAACCTGCCACGAGTCTTTGCTCGGTAGACGGCTTCGGGGGAAAGGTCATACTTCTGGAAGAGCCCTGCAAGATCGGTCAACTCGAACTGGCCAAGCTTCTCAGGCCGGTCTGACGCTTGTTTCCAGCACTGGAGGGAGGGGGCCTGGCATATTAGCACCACCGGCGCACCCATGCCACGGCAGGAAAGCACAGCCGCAGTCGGGTCCCCGCTTCCCTCAACTACCGCAAGGCAGGCGGATCGCGCGTCTACTGGTTCCTGGGCGAAGGCCGCAAGCCGGACACGGTGATCGCACTCAAAGACGAAGTTGTCCACAAGCAGAGAATCGGCGTAGCCTTCCCGCAGAAGGTGCTTGCGGATATCGTCTACACCCAATTGTGTGCTCGTCTCGATGATCTAACTCCGTGCAAAATCGATGCTTACGCTCAGAAGACAACTCACCCTGTATCGGGTTATCGACAAGCTGGCTCCAGGACCTACAGCGGATTATAGGCTTCGCAGTCAATGTTGCCACTGGAAAGCACAGGCTTCCCATCGCATGAGAGTCTGCCGGCGTAACAATCTTCTGCGTTTCTCGCCGACCCCCTTGATCGAGTCTGATTCGCTGGCAAAACCGGTATAGACAACCAGGACGCGCGGCGTCCAGGCTGATCCGCCTTTGCCGGAGCTTCGGCGAGACAAGAGCCATGGAACACGAGGCTCTTCGGGGCCGAACACCTTTCGGCCGCCGGCAAGCACCCGGAGGCCAAGGTCGAGGGCAACAAGGTCATCCTTGGCGGCCAGACCATTTCCTTCGACGGCAAGAACATCGTCTTCGGCAAGATGGCAGGGCGTCCGAAGTAACACCGCTTCCCATCGGCCCTTCTTGCCTCAACCCTCTGCCGCGGTTAGGATGTGCCCGTTCAATCGGTTTGACATTCTAAATAACCGTGCGCGAGTGGGCCCCAGGAAGCCCCCGACGTGAGTCGGGGGTCCCCCCACTAACGTGGGGGGCTTGTACGCGGGTGGCGCCCAATCGCGCACGGTAATATAGGAGAACCCATGACCCCGCTTCGCGTCGGATTCATCGGCACCGGCCCCAAGACGGACAAGCCCAGCGCCTTAGGCTATGGGATGGCGAATCACCACGCGGTCGCTTACCGCGCCCTGCCCCCGGGCGAGGTGCAGCTCGTGGCCTGCTGCGACCTGTACCGCGACCGCGCCGCCACCTTCGCCAAGCTGTACGACATCCCCGCTCGCGCCGTCTATACCGATTACCACAAGATGCTGGCCAAGGAGAAGCTGGACATCGTCAGCGTCGCCACCTGGATGGACGTTCATGCGCAGATCGTCAGCGACGCCGCCAAGGCCCGGCCCAAGGGCATCTTCTGCGAGAAGCCCATGGCCTACACCTGGGGCGACTGCAAGCGGATGGTCGCCGCCTGCGTGCAGAACGACGTCAAGCTCGGCTTCGACCACCAGCGCCGCTACGGCAAGCCTTTCCGCGTCGCGCGGCAACTGATCGAGCAGGGCGCCATCGGCAAGCTGCTCCGCGTCGAATTCGGCGCCGCCAACCTCTACGAGTACGGTACGCATAACTTCGATCTCTCGGGGTACCTGGCCGGCTGCACCAAGGGCAAGTGGGCCCTGGGGCAGATCGACTACGTGCAGTGGAATATCGTTTTCGACAGCCACAACGAGAACACCGCCCTGGCATACTGGGAGTACGAGAACGGCGTGCAGGGCTTCGCCGCCACCGGGCGCTGCGCCAACTTCGTCGGCTGCCACAACCGCGCCATCGGCACGGACGGCGTCATCGAGATGGGTCCGCGCGATCCAGCCGCGGCAGGCAAGCACCTGCGCTACCGCGTGTTCGGCAAGAAGGACTGGGAATACATCGACACCCAAGGCGAGCACGTTCACGGCCCGGGCTACATCGAGCGGGCGGTCGCCGACTTCATCGCCTGCACCAAGGCCGGCACCGACAGTGAGGTCAGCAGCTTCAAGGCGTTGGACGGCACCGAGATCATCTTCGCCATCTGGCATTCCGCCCGCATCCGCGGCATCGTGGAATTGCCCCTCCGCGCCGATGACAACGCCCTGGCCAGCATGGTCAACACCGGCGACGTGCGCCCGCGGTAGAAGCGCCCGATCGACGTTGTTCCACGGGCTGGTCGAAGCTCGCCTCGAGGAAATTAGTATGGTGCCCCCGGATTAAGCCCTTCTTCTCTTGGCTCGCGCGACTGCACCTTGATACGCGGCGCGGCTTCGCCGCCGCACGGCGGCGAGGAACGCGGAGCGTTCGCGGCGTGTCAAGGGCTGCGCCGTGGGCGCGGTCCGCGCGGGTTGCCGTCGGCATCGGGACGGCGCTGCGGTTGAGGGTCCAGCCCCCTGGCGGCGCGCTCGGTGATGGTCCCCTGCGGGGTGAGTTCTCGGCCCTTCAGGGCGGGATGATCGGTCCCGTACCTATACGCGCGGAACAGGGCGTTGGTCATCGGCAAACCGTCGGGCAGCGTTTTCAGCACGCCCTGCGGAGTAATGGGGTTGACGTATTCCCACACGACATCACCGTTCGCGGTGACCTCGAACAGGTGCCCCTCCGTCATGGCGCAGATCAGTGTGTTGCCATTGGGCAGCCGCTGAGCGCCCGAGCCGATGTGGCTGAAGAAGCCCTGGTTGCTCTTGGACTGGTAGCTCCAGGCCACCTGCCTGGAAATCAGGCGCGGCGACTTGTGGGTGTCTTTGTCGTAGCGTACTTGGCGGTAGCCAGCGTCGGGCGGGTTGATGTATTTGCCGGTGTCTTTGCCAACAGCGTCGAGGCAGGGGTTGATCTCGATGATCGACGACTGCGGCGTGCGCTCGAAGAGGTACTGGCCGTTGTTGAAGACCATCAGGTGCCCAGCGCCCGGGAGGGCCGCGGGAATCCAGTGGGCATTGTGTGAGCCGCCCATCTGCCGATGGCCTGACGTGGCGTTGTCCCAGTTCTCCAGGATGCGCGGCGGATCGCCCTGGCCGTAGCGGGCCGGATCGCCGAAGCGGTAAAGGAAGTCACCGGCCGGGCCGGCGGCCTTGGCGATGCTGGCCTTCGGGTCGCCGGCCACGAACGTGCCATCGTGATCGATGACGTACAACTCGCCCTGCACGGAATTGACGACGATCTGGCCGAGCTGGGCGTTGTAGTCAATGGAGTTGCAGTGCAGCCAGTCGCGCTTCAGCGGCCGGCCGGTCATGTTGATGTTGATCCGCCCGGGATAGTCGGCGACCGTCTTGCCCTGGCCGACGTGATTGGGCTTGGACGCGTCGATGTCCTGGATGATGTGATCGAAGAACCACCACTCCCACACGACGTTGCCTTTGATGTCCACTTCAACCACCGCGTCCATGGAGACATCGCGGTACGGCCCCTTCTTCGGATCAGCGCCGGCGGCGATGGCCTGGTCGTGGGCGATGGATTTGTTGGCGATGTAGAGTGTGGTGGGCGCATTGAGTTTCTTGTTGAGGATGCGCATCCAATCATGGTGCGGTGCGTAGCCCTCGCGCTTCTCGGTGTATTCCCAGACCGTCTTGCCGTCCCAGTCCACCTCCTTGAAGCCTTGGAAGCCGCTGGGATCATCCTTCGACGCGTCGAGGATGTTGCCGTTGTCCAACAGGTGGGGATTCGTCCCGATGGGCCACGTGTGGACGACGCGGCCTTCCATGTCGATCAGGTAGCTGCGGCCTCGCGTGCCGAAGAGCGTGTAGCCGTTGCAGGCCTTGTCCTTCTCCCACAGCAGAAGCTCGGTAGGGCCTTGCAGGCGTTCGTAGGCGCGGGCGGGGCCGACGAGCATCGACAGCGCGGCGACGAGAATGAGAAGCAGTCGCATGGTTCTCATGGGAGGGCTCTCCTTTCGCGGACCGGCTCCAGCGTGTTCGGTTGCACCCCGGACGGGCGTGGGACCGAGGCAGTGCCCGCATTCGTCGCGGGCGCAGTCGCCAGCCCCCGGCCGCCTTCGCCGCGTGGCGGGCGTGGCGGGCGGTCACCCTCGCGTTTCGGCCCGCCGCGCGGCGGCTCGGCTTCGGGGGAGCGCTCGGGCATCTGCGGGCCGGAACCGGGAATCACACCCTTCGGCGTCAGATCCCTGCCCGCAAACCCCGCATAGTCGGGTGCATAGCGCGTGACCTTGAACACCGCGTTCCACTTGTGTCCCCGATGATCCAGGCCAGGTGTCTGGGCCTGCGCCAGCGGGCCGGTCCGCACGACCGGGTTCACGTACTTCCACACGGTCTCGCCAACCGGTGTGACCTCAAAGAACACGCCGCTGGTTCCGTCGCAGATGAGCGTGTTGCCGTTGGGCAGCCGCTGGGCGCCGGAGATGGCCTCGGCGAAGAAGTCCGTCGGGTTCTTCGCGGAGTAGGTCCACTTGACTATGGTGGGCCCGTAGGCAGCGTCAGCCCGCAGATCGTAGGTGCCATCCTTGTTCAACGGGGGAACGATCTCGTCCACAGACGAGTATCCCCAGTCCTTCCCGACCGGGTTAGGCGGCAGGTCGCGCCGGCTCGCGACGCCCGGCGGCAGGCGATTGAGTCCGTTGTTGAAGATCAGGATGTTGCCCGTGCCAGGGGAACCCTCGGCGATCCACTGCGGGTCGTGCTGCTGGAAGAGCATCTGGTCCCTGGCGGCGCCGCGCCCGTACGCGGCAGGATTGCCCCAGCGGTAGAGCAGGTCGCCGCCTTTGCCATACTTCCCCGCAGTGTGGCCCGCGGCCTGCTTGGTCGTGGTGCCGTGGTCGATGATCCAGATTTCGCTGCACCCACGAACGCTCAGCAGGATCTGGTCGAGCTTGGGGTTGTAGTCCAGCGAGTTCATGTGGTTCCAGAACGCCTTGGTCCCGCGACCATTGCAGTTCACCCAGACCAGTTCCGGATGGTCGGCAGGCTTGCCATAGTCGGGCTTGGTGCGGTCGGTGTCCTGCACCAGGTGGTCCCACACGTGCCACTCCCAGACCACCTTGCCGCCCTTGGGATACGTGGGCTGAATCTCGATGACCGAGTCGGGGTACAGCTCTCGGTCCTGGAGCATGCGCTCGTCAAAACCGGCCGCCAGACACTGCTCTCGCGTCTTCTTCTCCACGACCAGCATAAGGATGTTGCCGTTGGGCAGCGGCTTGATGTCGTGATGCTGCATATAGGTATCAGTCGCGTAGTCGAACTCCCAGACCATCTTGCCTTGCCAGTCGTATTCCTCGATCCGCCCGCCTTCGCCGCCGCCGGTGAACCCGCGGGCCTTGGTGAAGCAGCAACGCAGAAGATGCCCGTTGGGCAGCAGATAGGCCGATTGTCCCGGCTCGTACTTGCTCTGCCACGTGTTCACCACGCGGCCCTCGTTGTCTATGAGGTAGGTGAGCAGGAAGTGCTTAGGCGCAAAGAGCGTGTAGCCCCGGAAGGCCTTGGGGGAGTTCAGCATCAGACCGACCGTCGGCTCGACCTTGCCCGGTGCTCCGGCCGTCGCGGGCGCGGTCGCCGCAGGCGCTGATTCGCCGTTGCGGGCCACGCGGAATCCGATGGCGTACCAATTGTGATCCGGGTCTCTGGGACCGCGGTAGTAGGCAGGATTGCGGTTGGACACGCGCGAGTGCCCGTCCGGGCCGTTGTACCAACTTCCCCCGCGGATGCAGTGGTAGGCCTTGCCGTCGGGCATCGCCTGGCCACGTTCCGGTCCCCTTGGGTTCTCGGCCGGGCTCACCGTGTAGTAGCGGGAGTCATACCAGTCATTGCACCACTGCCAGGCATTGCCGGCCATGTCGTAGAGACCAAAGCCGTTGGCCCCGTCGCTGGTCTGGTAGGCGTCTTCCTTGCCCGGCCAGTTGAAGTCGGCCTTGCGATGCAGCTTGCCGTTGTAGAACCCCACGGGCGTGGTGTGCGGCAGCGGCCCGGTTTCGTACGGATCGCCGGAGTTGGGCATGTTGGCCTTGGCGCCGTCGGCCTTGTCGCCGTAGGGGTACACCAGATACGGATCGACCTTCCCGCCGCGCGCGGCATACTCCCACTCGGCCTCGGTCGGCAGGCGGAAGCCGTTCTTCGTGAAATCGCACCGCCATGTCCTCAGGTCGTAACACGGCTGGAGGCCGGCCTGCTCGCTGAGCCAGTTGCAGTAGGCGGCGGCGCCCTCCCAACGCACGCAGACCATCAGATGGTTGGCGCGGCTCAGCACCTTGAAGGCCTTCCCATCCCAGCCGATGCTGCATGCACCGTCGGACTCGCTGGTATCGCAGTAGAGCCCACCGTCCTTTGTGCCGTACACCAGCCCCTTGCGGACCTCCACCAGACCCTTGGCCAGCGCGGCGCTCAGGAACTCGCCGAATTGCTGGTTGGTCACATGGGTCTTGGCCATCAGGAAGGCATCGAGCCGGACGGTGTGTATGGGCGTCTCGTCGCCGCCGTGCTTGGGATCGACGAAGTTGTGGTGGTCGCCCATCTCGAACTTGCCGGCAGGGATGGACACCATCGCCGGTGCCGTTGTGGCGGCTTGCTTGGGGCCGATGCCGGATCGGGCGTCCTGGCCAGCCGCCGACACAGCCAGCCCCAGGATCACCAGCAGTACGCCGCCGCACGATTTCGCCAAGTACTTCATGGCGGTCTCCTTTCCTGGTTACCGTAGCTACCTTCTATGTCTTCTTGCGCCGGGCAGGCCCGTGCGGACAGAAAAACGGGCGGAAGGCCATTTTCTTGTCCGCCAGCACAGGGGAACCGACAATAAGGGGAGAGAAGGAGCATCGGTTGGCATGAATGGCGACGATGACCTGCCGCTGACCGGGCAGCCCGCACGACCGGTTGAGCCGTTGGCGCTGTTCGAGATTCTCGTTCGAGAGAACGCGGACTCCCTGACGGCATTCCTGCGCGCGTCCATCGACGATGGTGCCGCCGTTGATGACCTCTTCCAGGAAACCATGCTGATCGCCTGGCGGAAGATCGGCGAGTACGACCGCTCGCGCCCCTTTGGTGCATGGCTGCGCGGGATCGCCAAGCGACTTGTCCTGGCGCACTACCGCAAAGGAGCCAGGGAGGTCGCGCTCTCCGGCGAACGAGTTCTGGAGTACCTGGACCAAAGGATGGCG
>Ga0315291_10010686_pt1 | contig 11212 bp, 9 predicted proteins | sample YL17G12_20_MG_FD_203070 | JGI IMG/M metagenome (GOLD analysis project Ga0315291, IMG submission 203070) | Sediment microbial communities from Yellowstone Lake, YNP, Wyoming, USA - YL17G12_20 | ecosystem: Environmental > Aquatic > Freshwater > Lake > Sediment | place: USA: Wyoming | collected... | reverse complement strand
CTCGCATTTTGTTTATGTCATGCTCAGTGGTTTTTGTCGTGTTTCATTAGTCTTTAACATTAACATGTCTAATTTTGTTGTTCAAACGTGATTTTTCTATGCGAATGTAACGGCAAGTTTTTTATCTACCATCATAAGAAACCATGAATACGTAATCATACGGAGGAAACTATATGGGTAAATGTCCAAAATGTGGAACTGACGTATCAAAGCCGAAGAAGACTTGGAAAATGGCTGGACGCCCAGACAAGCAAGGCAAAAGAATGCAGCTTGAAATCGGGCTCTATGAATGCCCCAAGTGCCACGCCACCTTCCGCGAAGTCCTGAGCAAAAAGAAAATCTAAACACGCCATAGCGACGACGACAACCGAAGCGGAACTGCAAATCCAAGTTGACGCTTACACCTAATTTCCCTAACTCCCCTCATTTTTTCTTTTTTCATAAACTCCTCTCTTAAGCGGTAAGTTTTAAAACACCAAACAATACATGAGACAAGAACTCTCCACTATTCAAACGGAAGGCAAAACGTGATAACCACCATCAAGAGACTCCGGAAGAACGCGTACTTCCAAACTATCATTTACATCGTCTTGATTGTGCTAATAATCTTCGGATTCTTCGCAGCAATGATTCTAGGATTCTTAGCAGTGGTCCCAACCGGAAGCATGTGTATACCTTACGACGGAGCATGCGACGGATGGACACACCCATTTGACCGAACCATACACGTTGGAGATATACTAGTCATTCAACCCATAAATCCCGCAGACCTCAACGCAAACTATCCAAACAGCGACATAATCGTTTACAACACCCAATCCCATGGACGAATCGTCCACAGAATAGTGGCTAAATTAGACGATAATGGCACACTGTCCTTCTACACAAAGGGTGACGGAAACGGATGGAACAAATGGCCAAATACGCCTATTATTGCAGAATATGACCCTTGGAGTCCCGTTCCCCAAAACATGATAATCGGCAAGGTAGTGATGAGAATCCCCTGGATTGGGCACATCGCACTTTTCATGCAGAACACCTTAGGCCAAGACACCAAGTACCTAACCATACCCGTAGTCGTGATCATCATTGTATTACTTTTGGTCATCGAATTCGTGCTACCCCTGTTTAGACGCAAAGAAACACAAACTGACCAGCAGACAACTGAAACGCCGCGAACGCAGATGTGTTTATAAAGAAAACATATTTAATACATGAGTAGCCAACATAGAAGATGAATCCATGCCAAAAGTGAAAGCTACAATAAGCATCGAAAACGTAGTCGCTTCCGCCACGCTAAACCAGAAAGTAGATCTAAACGCAGTCGTAAAAGGCTACCCCGGCGTAGAATACCGCCCAGAACAGTTCCCAGGACTCGTATTCAGGCTGAAAAGACCTAAGACAGCTACTTTAATTTTCAACTCGGGAAAAATGGTGTGCACAGGCGCAAAATCTGAGAAAGAAGCCCGCCGCGCAGTCATGAAAGTCGTTAAAGAACTCAAGAAAGGCGGAATAATTATCATCAGCAAACCCGAATTGAAAATACAGAACATGGTGGCATCCGCAAGCTTGGGCGGTATGATTGACCTTGAAAAAGCCGCGTACGCGCTTGGCAAAGCAATGTATGAACCTGAACAGTTCCCAGGCTTGATTTACCGCATGGAAGAACCCAAAGTGGTGATTTTGGTTTTTGCAAGCGGAAAACTCGTCTGCACAGGCGCCAAAAAAGAAGGAGATGTCTACGACGCCGTAGACAAACTACACATATTGCTGGAAGAAAAGGACCTCATATTCTACGATTAACTGTTCTTGAAACGAGCCCTTAGGGCTGCCATGCTTTCAGCGCTTCTTTACTTGTTTCATTATGGTTTTCAGGCTTTCTTCGTCTACAGCACCTATCTCATACAGCGTATTGGCTATCTCGCTAATTTTGAGTAAAGCATGCAGCTTTACCCCAGCATTTTCCACTTTTTCTTTTCCGCCTTCTTCCCTGTCCAAAAACGCCACCGCTTCGGTTACTATGCCACCTTCAGCCCGCACAGATTCCGCTGCCTTCTTCAACGTTAAACCCGTCGTAACTAAGTCGTCAACGAGTAGAACACGATCTCCCGACACGAGGATGCCTTCCACTCGCCTTTCTCTCCCGTGGAACCTAGCGCCTTTGCGCACGTAGAGAAACGGTTTTTTCAAGTTGTAAGCAATTTGGGACGCGAAAGGTATGCCTGCGATGGGCACGCCAGCAATTCTGTCAAAATTCTTTAGCCCAATTTGAGTGGTTATTGTTTCCGCGTAGAAGTCACAGATGTCTCTAAAAGCGTCGGGGAAGCTTGGAACTATACGAAGGTCAATGTAGTAAGGGCTGACTTTGCCGCTTGTAAGTTTATAGAGCCCGAACTGTAACGCGTCAATTTTATGCAGGATTTTTGCCATTTCAATTTTCTTTGATTCACTCACGTTTTCTTTCCTCCTTTGAAATTTGATAAATCTTGTTTGCCTCTGGAATCAGGCACGCTGTCTTCGGCAGCTCTTTTCTGAGGATTTCAGCGAACTTTTTCTGGCTCGCCACCGAGTTTGTGTGGTATGGCACGGTTACTTTAGGCTTGGTTAGCCAAGCAATTTCAAAGCCGGTTTCAGGCGATGTGCCTTGCGCTATGCCTACAGTGCAGAAGACAACGTCCAATTGCTCTTTTTGTCCTATAGCAGCCATTTCTGGGTAAGGAAGACTGTCAGCCGTGTGGAAGACCTTTACACCGTCTTCGCTTGTGATTATGAACGTCACAGGTGCTACAGCAGAGTGACGGCATTTTTCGGCTTTGATGGCGACGTCTCCGATTTTTGTGCTGTCGCCTACTTGGATTTGGAGCATTTTTTCTGGGGGAATACTGGTCCGCAAAGACCTAGCTGATGTTGCATCTGCGATTACAGTGCAGTTGGTAGCTTTCTGGATTTCCGCAATCAACCGCTGGTCAAGATGGTCGTAGTGTTCATGTGTTATCAAGATGGCGTCTACCTGCGGGAAACTGCGCACTTTTATGTCTACAGGATCAATGAGCAGGGTTTTCGAGGGAGTTTTTATGAGTACGCCTGCGTAGTTGTTGAGCCACACGAAGAAGATGCTGTTTTTCTCGGGGACCTTATCAATTGGCATAACCTGATTCCTCACGGAATATACTATTGTTTGCCCAGTTTTAAAGCAGTTGCTTTGCGGGTTTCAGGTCTCAGCAGAGTTCGTAGTGTCCCCTTTATCGGGCACAATACTCGGATAACGCGGGAATGAAAAGGAGGCATGATATTAGCGTTGAGTGGCATTAAGCAAGCTTTTTAGTTGCTTCTCGCTTCTTGCCTTGAACTATACGTTGCCAGTGCCTGTTTTGGTCTTCATATGCTTTGTGCTGTTTGTTTCCGTTGCCGCGTTAGTTATAGTCTACTACGTGAGCACCAAGCCTAAAGCAACACAAAGAATGCTCACTTGGCTTATTCGCATAGTATCTTTCCTTCTGCGGGGACGTTGGAATGAGGCTGAGTTTCGACGAAAAGCCGAAAGCACGCTGAGCATGTTTCATGAGGGCATCGAAACTTTGGGCTCTAACCGAAGAGCCTTAGTCCAACCTGTGGTTTTCTATACTCTTAGTTTGGTTTTTGACGTTTCAGTGGTGTTCTTCACGTTTGCAGCATTGGGCTATCCTGTCCCCGTAGACAAAGTGCTAATCGTTTACGCTCTGACAGGAACTTTGCAGTCGATCGGTATGTCTTTTGTAGGATTCACTGAAATAATCATGAGCACATCGTACACGGTGCTTGGAATTTCGCCAGCCTTAAGCTTTTCAGCTACGTTGCTTACGAGAGTGGTTACCCTCTGGTTCAAACTGGTCGTGGCGTACGTTGCTTTCCAATGGGCAGGCGTGGGCATTTTGCTCGGCAAAAAAACAGCAGGAGACCCCTCGAATGAACCTGAGAAACATTTGTCGCCTGCCATTTCGTAGAGTTCAGAAAAATATTTTAATGCAGATAAGACATCATTAGGTGTTGAGGAGTTAAATTATGCCTACCGCGTTTGTGTTGATAAATACTGAAATTGGTTCTGAGACTGACGTGCTTAAGGAGCTAAAGAAAGTTGAGGGTGTAGAAGAACCCTTCGCAGTCTACGGAGTCTACGACATAGTTGCACGAGTCAAGGCCGACACCATGGATAGATTAAAGGAAATTGTGACATGGCGTATTCGAAGGCTTGACAAAGTTAGATCCACACTTACCATGATCGTAGTGGAAGAAAAACAATAGACTTTCAACTTTTCTTTCCAGTTTTCCGTTCTTAAGCAGTGTTGTAGCAGCGGCACACTCACACAAATTTAAAGCCTCCATCAGCGCGTTTTTATCTGCAGGGTGAAGTTATGAAGGAAAAATTCATTTGCCCATGGTGTGGTACGGATTTTCAAGATGGACGGGAGCTAGACACTCACGCCAAAAAACATTACGCAGAAGTGTTGGCAACATAAGCGTTCTCTCCTAGTTTATTCCGCGCGGACACTGCAGGGTGCAACTGCCGCTGTGATTGCTTCGTGGCAGTCACATAATTTCAATTTTTTCCAGCAGTTATGAAAGTGTTGTGGAATATGTCAGATCGGGGTTTCGCCTTTTTCCTCCATCGCGATTGCTGCGTGTTAAAGTTTAAAGGTTTTCCAGTCTTATTCTAGTTTAGGCGGTTGCGTGTGAAGGTTACTTTTTGGCTTTTAGACATTAATTCCGAGAAAAGAGACGGCGTGACTGAATTGTGGCTTTGGGGTGTTGACGATAGTGGAAAGAGAGTGCTTGTGGTTGATAGAAATTTTGTTGATTACTTCTACGCCGTGGTTGAAGAAGGCTTTGACCCGCCGAAGGTTGCTGCGGAAATCAGAAAAGCGCATGGCGAGGCAGTAGTGAAGCTTGAGATTGCTGCTCACAGGTATTTCGGGAAACCTGTGCAAGTGGTGAAGGTTTACTGTAATGATGCTGCAAAGCTTGCGAAGGCACTTCGAAACCTCGAAGGCGTAAAAGAATGCCTCGAAGATGACGTTCGCCGGTCCATGCGGTACCTAATCGACAACAACGTGGTTCCGTGCGGATGGCACCAGATAGAAGCTACTGAAGAAAAGAGTACACTTGAAGTTCGCGTTGATAGAGCCTACTCAGCTAAGGTGCCGCCTAAACTGCTGGAAAATACAGAAGTTCCGCCCCTACGAATCTTGAGCTTTTTCATGACATGTTACAGCCGCGAAGGCTCCCCCAAACCCGACAGAAACCCAATCATCATGATTTCAACCGCAACAAACAAAGGCGAAGAAAAACAGTTCCTCTCAGACGAAGACAAAAACGACAAAACCCTCCTGCAGAAGTTCATGGATTACGTTCAAGACTTCGACCCTGACATTATCGCAGGCTACGGCACTAACAGCCAAGACATAGCTTACCTGCGCGAGCGATGCCGAATCCTCGGGCTAAAGCTGAACCTTGACAGGGCAGACACGGAGCCACATACAAGCGTCTATGGTCACGTGTCGCTTACGGGCGTAGCTAACTTGGACCTTGCCGACTTCGCAGACCAGTTCCCCGATGTAAAAGTCAAAACCTTAGAAAATCTAGCGGATCATTTGGGCGTCATGAAACTCGATCAGCGGACTGTTGTATTGGATGTGGATTTTCCAGATTATTGGGATGACAAGCAAAAACGCGACACACTCAAGAGTTTTGCTATGGACAATGCCCGTTGCGTCAAAGGCATCGCTGATGCGCTGTTGGATTTTGCTATGCAGCTTTCAAATCTTGTTGGCTTGCCTTTAGATCACGTTATGACGGCGGCAGTGGGTTTCCGCATAGAATGGTTCCTGATGAAACGCGCCCATGTAATCGGAGAACTCATCCCCAAACGGGTCGAGCAGCCGTACAGACCTTACGCTGGCGGCATAGTCCTGAAGCCACAAGCGGGGCTCCACGAGAACATCGCAGTGCTAGACTTCAAATCAATGTATCCGAACCTGATGATAGCGTACAATCTCTCCCCAGACACCTACATCACGCCAAAAGAGACAGCGCCTAAGGGCGGAGTGTTTGAAGCGCCAGAAGTCATGCATAAGTTCATGAAGGAACCTGCAGGCTTTTACAAGGAAGCCTTGACGTACCTTATCGGCGTTAGGGGTGAAATTCGCGCCAAAATGAAAACTCTCAGCCGCACGAGCGTGGAGTATCAGGTGCTGGATGCGAGGCAAAAGGCTGTGAAAGTCATAACTAACGCTGCCTATGGTTACGTAGGGTGGATTGGCGCTAGATGGTACAATAAACCTGTGGCTGAAGCGGCGAGCGCATGGGGAAGACACACAATCCGCTCGGCCATCAAGATGGCTGAAAAAGCCGGTTTAAAAGTGATTTACGGGGATACGGACAGCCTCTTTGTCACCTATGACGCGGAGAAGATGCCTGAACTGGAGAAAGAAATCGAGAAGGAAATGGGTTTAGAGGTTGAATCTGACAAGAGATACGTGCGTATTTTCTTCACGGAAGCCAAGAAACGCTACGCTGGACTTTTGCCTGATGGAACCTTGGATATAGTGGGGTTAGAGGTTATCCGCGGGGACTGGGCGGAGGTCGCCAAGAAGACGCAAGAGCGCGTCCTTGAAATTATTTTGAGAGAACAGTCCCCTCAGAAAGCAACCGACTTCGCGCGCAATATGATCGCTGATGTCGAGGAGAGGAAGGTTCCGTTCCGCGACTTGATTATCTGGAAAACCCTGACCAAACCCGTTGAGGAATACGTCATTAAGGCTTCTCATGTGGAAGCGGCCAGAATGCTTCGAGATAAAGGTTGGAAGTTGACGGTAGGCGATAAAGTGGGTTACGTGATTTTGAAGGGTGAGGGACGCCTATACGAGAAGGTCAAGCCGTACATATATGCTTCATATGAGGAAGTGGATGTTGATTACTATGTGTCCAAGCAGGTTGTGCCTGCCGCGGCGAGGATACTGGAGTTTTTCGGCGTGAAAGAAGAAGATTTGCTTAATAGTAAGAGGAAGGAGGAAAAATCAAAGAGTTTAATGGAGTTTATGGGCGCTTAGCTTTTCACTACTTCTTGGAAAGTCAAGAGGTCAACGTTTAACGCTGGCTTCACTGCTTCTGAAACGCGAGATGCAATGATGCGTTTGATGTTCTTGTCGCTTGCGATGTCAACGATTCGCTGAGTGATTATGCCGTCAAAGATAACCGTGTCCACGCCACTCACCTGTTGAAGCTTTTCAGCTAGCTGACTAACGGGCAACTTCTCAATCTGCTCTAGCTTTTCGTTCATGAGGACAGCTTCAAGTGAGCCCTGCAGTGACTTTGCTGCTTGACCTATTGCTTCAGGTAACTCTATTTTCGGTTTTTCAGCTTTTTTCGGCTTGAACAAGTCCGAGATTGGTATTCTGGCGTCTAGGGCTTCGGTGATTTCTTTGCAGTTGCACTCTTCAATCTCTTTGCCCCGTGGCGCGCGGCCAACATAGCGTATACTTGTGACCTGTAAGAGCTCTTTGAGAATTAGGTCTCCGCCTCTGTCACCGTCTAAGAGGGCGGTACACTCTTTTTCTTTGGTTAGTTTCTTTATTGTCTCTGGGACTTTGGCGCCTTCAAGGGCTACAGTGTTCAGGATTCCGCACCGCATCAAGTTTATGATGTCTGCACGTCCTTCAACTATGATTATTTCTTTTGAGCTCTCAAGCGCTGGTCCAGCGGGCAGTTCTTCGGGACCGTATTTTTCAACTTTGCCAGCTTTCATTGTATCCGAGATTTCTTTGTAAACCTCGTCAACTGAGGGCATTGATTCAATGTTCCATTTGTGCAGAATTTCTTTGGCGCGGTCAATGATTATCTTTCGTCGGGCTTCGCGGATGTCTTCGATTTTGTCCAGAAGCACTTTGGCGCTGCATGGTCCTACGCGGTTGATGCTTTCCACGCTGGCAGCGATGAGGGCGGTTGAAACGCGGTCCAAGCTTGTAGGTATCGTTATTGCTCCTGTGGTTCGGTCGTTTTTTGAGTGCAGGTCAATTTCTATTCTTCCGATGCGGCCTGTTTTCTGAAGTTCTCTAAGGTCAAGTTCAGGACCGAATAAGCCTTCGGTTTGTCCAAAAACTGCGCCTATAACATCAGGTTTTTCGACGACGCCTTCAATTTCGAATCTCGCGTGTATAACATACTTTATGGTAAACGCTTGGGATGTTCCCGTAAGTGTTAGCCTCCTATTTTATGATATTTAAGTTTCGAGTTAGGTTTAATCGCATGGTTCGAGTTTCACTCGCAGCCCATGAGACTATTAGCTGTTAACTAATTACTACAATCTGTAATTATTGTTCTGTATTTAATATAACTTACTGTGCGTGACGATGTCTCCCGCGCAAAACTCCCTCTTTTTTGTTCTATCTATGGCTGAGGTTTTTTGTATCGGTTTGGTGTCGCCTGTAACCCGTAACTACTTTTTTTATAGTTCCGTGTATTTTTCTGTCCATGGGGTTTGCCGCGAGTTGGTGAAGCCACCTCATCTTTTATTTCTAATAAATAAACGTGCTTTGCAGTTGGCTTTGTTTTCCTTTGCAAAATGTTATATGTGAAACGTCGACAAATATAACAGTACGGAAAAACTTTTGGAGAGAATAAAAAATGAATCTTCAAAAAAACAAAACACTAACTACAATCGCTTTGATTCTGATGCTGACTTTTTCTGCACTAGTAGTAAGCATGCCTACCGCTAACGCTCATACCCCGGCATGGAACATTAAGACTTTTGCCTACCTCAGCGTTGCACCAACGACCGTTGGCGTAGGTCAGGATGCCATAGTTTATATGTGGCTACAAGTGACCCCGCCAACAGCAGAAGGTGCTTACGGTGACCGATGGAAAGGATTCACATTAACCATCACGAAACCTGACGGAACAACGGAAACCAAAGGACCATACACGTCCGACCCAATTGGCTACGCATGGAGTATATACACGCCTACCATGGTTGGCACGTACAAGTTCCAGTTTAGCTTTCCTGGACAAAAATTAGCAGGCGAAAATCTCCGTCCAGGATTCACCACTGGACAGGCGTACATCAACGATACTTTTGAACCCAGCACAAGCGAAGTAGTGTCACTTACCGTACAGCAGAACTCAATACCATCATACCCAAATACTCCGCTCCCGACCGACTACTGGACTCGCCCCATAACTGGACAGCATACAGATTGGTGGTCTATTTCAGGAAACTGGCTAGCTGCGCCTCTTAATAAGTTCGCTCGTTACACCAAAGGACCCGACTCCGCCCATATACTGTGGACAAAAGAACTGACTTTTGGAGGCATCGTCGGAGGAGAGTTTGGTGTAACTGGCTACTACAGCGGAAATGCATACGAAGGAAAATGGGCGCCGCCAGTGATAATTAACGGAAGACTTTACTACAACAAATACCCCGACGATACATACGCGCTTCAAGAGCCAACTAACACATACCCGCGTACACCCCCAAAAACTGGTTTCTACTGCGTGGATCTACGGACTGGAGAAGAGCTATGGTACAACAGTGAAGCAAGACTAAGTTTCGGTCAAGTATACCGTTACGACTCTCCCAACCAGCACGGAGCATTCGCATACTTGTGGGCAGCCAACGTCACGAATCCCACTATGTTTAGAGTGTATGATGCATTCACTGGGGACTACGTGTACACTGTTACAAACGTGCCTGGTGGCGCGTTTTCGACGACGAGGGTATTCGGCACAGACGGAAGTATATTGAACCCTGTAATTAACCTACAAAAGGGCTGGTTGGCTTTGTGGAACTCATCTGCTATTCCAGAGCTGCTGGGGGGACAAACAGGAACTCAGAATTGGCAATGGCGACCTTATGGAAAGACTGTTGACGGTAATAAAGGCTATTCATGGAACAAGACGATACCATCGGGCTTAACGGGAGGCATCAACTTCGTTTGGGCTGGTGACAGGATACTTGGCTCATCGGGTTTAGGAAGAACTGATGCTTGGCTTAATCTTGGAACTACGAACTTTACCGTTTGGTGTTTGAGTCTGAAACCAGGGCAAGAAGGGACACTAATGTGGAAGAAAGACTATGTGGCAGAAGAAAGCGGCGTAACACTAAACATGGCAACTGCAAGTCTGGACGACAAAGTCTTCACCCTTTGGGGAGCTGAAACTAGACAATTCCGAGGCTACAGTCTCGACAATGGAGAAAAACTGTGGGGTCCAACTGCGTCCCAAGACCCGTGGGACATGCTCGTCTCCACGGCGTATAACATCGGTTACGGCAAACTCTTCTGTTCTGGCTACGCTGGAATACTTTACTGCTACGACGTTAAAACAGGCCAACTCCTATGGACTTACGAAAACAAAGACCCCTATTACATGGAAGCATTATGGGGCGGCAACTATATGATTACGGAACCGATCATCGCTGACGGAAAAATCTACGTGTTTTCGGGTGAGCACTCCCCCGACGACCCCAAAGAACGCGGTAACACACTAATCTGCGTCGACGTAGCAACCGGAAAGTTACTTTGGCAAATACCATTCTACATGAGTCACTGGGCAAGAAATCCAGCTATCGCAGACGGCATAATAACCTATCTAAACATATACGACAACCAGATATACGCCTTCGGCAAGGGCCAAACCGCCACAACAGTCTCAGCGCCACAGACAGTCGTACCGAAAGGAACCGGAGTAATGATAACGGGCACGGTCACTGACCAGTCAGCAGGCGCTAAAGGCACTCCCGCCATTTCTGACGAAAGCATGAGCGAGTGGATGAAATACCTGTACCAGCAGTTTCTAATTCCAAGCAACGCGACAGGAGTTCCAGTGAAACTGACCGCCATTGACCCTAACGGCAACACGCAGGACATCGGCACAGTCACAAGCGACATGAGTGGTCTATTCAGCATCATGTGGACTCCGCCAGTTGAAGGCAAATACACAATCATCGCTACCTTCGGAGGTTCAGAATCCTACTATGCCTCATACGCAGAAACCGCTATAGGCGTGTCTGTTGCGCCATCGCCTGCACCTACAGCAACACCAACAGCAACACCAACAGCAACACCAGTAGCGACGCCTACTCCGACTCCAGTTGCAACTGTTTCGCCTTCGCCTGCTCCGCAGCCAGAAGCAGGCCCGTCAACTGACATGTACATCATCGCCGCAGCAGCAGCCGTCATCA
>Ga0315291_10010685_pt1 | contig 11212 bp, 8 predicted proteins | sample YL17G12_20_MG_FD_203070 | JGI IMG/M metagenome (GOLD analysis project Ga0315291, IMG submission 203070) | Sediment microbial communities from Yellowstone Lake, YNP, Wyoming, USA - YL17G12_20 | ecosystem: Environmental > Aquatic > Freshwater > Lake > Sediment | place: USA: Wyoming | collected... | reverse complement strand
TCACCGCGTCGTGTGCTCTGGGCCTGCTGTGCGTAACACATGCTTGCGCTGGATGCTGCGACGGAGCGGGACCTCCTCAGCCACCCAACATTGTGGGCACGGTAATCGTCGGCGGGATTGTGGCAGCTTTCGTGTGGTACAGATACCGACGTCACGGCTTACGTCGACTACGAAACGATGTGCAGAGAACGCGGCAAACGAAGCGGAGAAGGTAAGTGCCGCGGAATGCCCTCCGAGTCACGTGCTGGTGGCGGCGTGGTTCAGCCGATTCTGTTGCGACTTCGGCTGTGGATGTGCCTTCGCTGTTATTCTGGAGTGAAGCGGCATGTTGGTTGAATCCATCGAGATCACGCACGTGTTGCCCTGCCTGGCAGATCCGGCCAAGATCCGCTTCCACGCGGAGCCTGGAACTGATCTGAGGGAGATCCTGCCTTATCTGAATGCTGTGTTGCCTGGCGCGATCTACAATCATGCCGCTCTGGCCCTGACCTTCACCAAGGAGCACCGCATTATCTCTCTTCATCCCCGCCTGATAACGTGTGCGAAGGCGGACGACCTGGAAGACGCGCGGACCGTGCTCGGCTGGCTCACCGAGCTGATCAATGACACCTGGGCGCGGCGCGCTGAGATCGCGCCTTCCTACGAGCGCCGGGAGCGGCTGACTGCCCTGGCGATCTACAAGCTGCTGCCGAGGACTAATTGCGGCCGCTGTGGCGCACCGACCTGCTTGGCCTTTGCGGTCGAGTTGGCGAGCGAGAAGCGAAGTCTGCTCCAGTGCGCGCCCTTGTTCGACACCCCATTCGCCGAAAAGCGCCGCTTGCTCGCGACTATGCTTGCAGATGCCGGATATGAGGTTCCGAGCGTATTCCGAAGCCCTGAGGAGGAAGAGCCGTCCTCAGACGACGGGACAGAGTCTCGAGGCAACGGCGAACGTGACGAACGCGTGGGTCCGGTGGAGACTGCTCCCGCGCAGATGGACCAGGCGATTCACGACCACCAGGATGCCAAACAAGACCCGGTAACACGCGCAGGCGAGATTTGAGAACTTGAGGAGATGTCTATGAGAAAACACCTGTGCATATTCACGTTGGCCCTGCTGGGGGTATTGGGGCTGGCAACAGTCTTGCCGGCCCAGTCGAATGCTCCTTTGTCCCTGCAAGACTGCGTCAAGATCGCCCTCGGCGTCCATCCTGAACTGCAACAGGCTGCCCAGCGGGTGCAGGAAGCGCAGCAGACAGTGAGCCAGGCGCGCAGCCTGAAAGGCCCCCAGGTGGATTTTGACACCTCATGGACGGAATACCAATGGCTGCCGCCCAACAAGCAAAAGATCATTGGCGCAGGCACGACGGATGTCTATTCTGAGGTCGCGCTTCGGCAACTCCTCTATTCCGGAGGACGCACCCAGGCCCTGTTGGATCAGGCACGGCTGGATCTGCTGGCGGCCCATGAGGAGCTTCGGCGCACCCGCCAGTCTGTGGCATTCCAGGTCGCCCACGCTTTCTTCCTTCTGCGGCAGGCGGAGGAGTTGCTGAGGGCTCAGCAGGAAGCGGTCAACCAGGTTCAGGCGCACCTGGAGATCGCGCGAAAGCGCCTCGCCGTGGGCACGGCTAGGGAGGTTGACGTGCTGAAGGCAGAGGTTCAACTTGCCGATGTTCAGCAAGCCAGAATCGCCGCAGAGAACAGAGTCGCGGTGGCGCGCATGACGCTGAACGTTGCCATGGGCCGACCTGCCGATACGGCGCTGCAAATCGTGGACAACTCGCGCACCGCGCCGTCGCTCGGGGAAGTGCAAGGGTCACTTAGGGAGGCGCTTCCTTCGCATCCGGAATGGATTCAGGGCGAGTTGGCAATCAGACGAGCCGACGCGGGATTGACCGTCGCCAGATCTCTGGCCAGGCCCAACCTCGCCCTCCAGGCCGCCTACAATCTGGAAGGTGGCTCTGTTCCTCCCGACGTTGATAACTGGAATGTCGGTCTGCGCGTAAGCATCCCTCTCTGGGATAGCGGAAACGCGGCCGGGGCCAAGGGGGCGGCAAGGGCGCGCATCGAGCAGAGCAGGTCCGCCCAGGAACGGCTGCGACAGCGGCTGGAACTCGCCGTACAGGAGGCCCAGGTGGCGATGCGCGATGCAGAGGAGCGCATGGGAGTCACTGCTCTCAGCGTGGACGAGGCGCGCCGGACTCTGACGGTCGAACAAGAACGATACCGGGTCGGCGCCGGAAGCAGCATCGAGGTCATAGATGCGCAAGTGGCTTTGACTCAGGCGGAGACGAACGCGATCCGGGCTACCTACGATTACCGCATTGCCCTTGCTCAACTGGAGTACGCCCTGGGGCGCGATCCTGCGCTTATCGCCGAGCAGGGATCACCGTCAGGAGCAGCAGGAGGAAGTCAATGAGAAGGACTCTGGTCTGGGGTGGTGCGGCAATCGGCTTGGGTGTCATCCTACTGGGAGGTTGCGGACGGTCAGGAAACAGGAATCCCGGTCCCGCGCAGGCGCAGAAGAAGATACCCTTGGTCGAGACGCAGGCGGTGGAACGGGGCGACATCGCGCGCATGATTCAGACCACCGGCACGGTCGTCTGCGCGGACGAGGCGAACGTCAGCCCGAAAGTTGAGCAGAGGATTGTCTGGCTTCAGGTCGAGGAGGGAGACAGGGTGAAGGCCGGGCAGGTGCTCGCGCGCCTCGACACTACCGAGTTGGACGCCCAGGTGCGCCAGGCTGAGGCCGAGGTGCGGGTTGCCGAGGCGCGTCTGCGCGACATCGAGGCGGGCGCGCGCGCCCAGGAGATTCGGGCCGCAGAGGCCGCGGTGGCCCAGGCGAAAGCCCAGATTGCCGCGGCCCGCTCGGCCGCGGAGGATGCGCGTCGTGACCTGGAGCGTCAGCGCCAGCTCCTGGCGATTGGTGGCGCCTCTCAACAGGAAGTTGACCACGCCCAGACCCGCTATGACGCCGCCATCTCCCAGGTGGGAGTGGCGGAGGCTGGGCTTGCCGCGGCGCAGGAGCGACTGAGCCAGCTCAAAGAGGGCGCCACCCAGACTCAGCTTGCGCTCGCGCGGGAGCAAGTGTCCCAGGCGAGAACGAGGCTTTCCTACTGGCATTCGCAGGCTTCCTTCTACGTGATCCGCGCGCCGATCTCCGGCGTTGTCACGCGCAAGCATCAGTTCGTCGGAGACTTAGCATCGCCCAAAGCGCCGATCCTCACTTTGGCAGACACCTCTCGCACGGTCATCCGGACCTCGGTGACCGACGAAGTTGCGTCTCGCCTGCGCGTCGGAATGCCCGTCCGCGCCGAGGTGGACGCCTTGCCCGGCTCACAACCATTGCCGCTCCGGGCAGGCCGCATCTACCCCTCCGCCGATCCGGCAACGCGGCTGGTCACGGTGGAGATGCCAGCCCCGATGCTTGCGGGCAAGGTCAAGGAAGGGAGCCTGGCGCGTTTGGCGATCGTCCTGGAACGCCACGACAACGCGGTTGTAGTCCCGGCCTACGCGGTCGTCGCTCGCCCCGGCGGCAAGCTCGTTGCTTTCATCGTCGAACAGGGGAAGGCGAAGGAACGGGTGATAGCGCCGGGCATTGAGAGCGGAGATCGCCTGGAGATTTTGTCCGGCCTCGCCCCACGAGAGCAACTCATCGTGCGCGGCCAGGAGCGCCTGAAGGAGGGCGTGGAGGTCAAGGTCAAACCCCCGAAGAGCAAGCCGGGCGGCGGGACTGGAGGCAAGCGATGAAGCTGTCTCTGCTCGCCATCCGCCGCCCCGTCGCCGTCGCGGTAATGATGCTCGCCATCGCGGTCATTGGCGTCTTCGGCTACAGCCAGTTGCCGACCAACCTCCTGCCTGAAATCACCTATCCTTTGGTGAAGGTCTACATCTCCTGGCGCGGCGCCACCCCGGAGGAGGTCGAGACCGACCTCGCCGACCCGGTCGAGCGGCAGATGGCAACGGTTGACGACCTTGACTACCTTGAGTCGAGCTCCACCGAGGGGCTGTATCAGTTACTCGTCAACTTCAGCTACGAGGCCGACCGGGACGTCGCCTACCAGGACGTCCTAGCCAAGATGGGACTCGTCACCAAGCGACTGCCCCCGGACATCGACAGTCCTGTTATCCTGAAGGCCGATCCCTCGCAGTTGCCGGTGGTGGACATCCTGATCACCTCCGACACGATGGACCTGGTGTCTCTGCGCACCTGGGCCGACAACTTCCTCCAGGATCAGTTCGTAACGATTCCCGGGACTGCTGGCACCGATGTGGTGGGCGGACAGGTGCGCGAGATTCGGGTGCACCTCGACCCCGAACGTCTCCAGGCATTCCACCTTTCGGCGGATCGCATCGCCCAGCGGCTTCGCGAGGAGAACGTCGAGCTGGTTGGCGGCCGCATCACGGGGGCGCGACGAGAGCTCGTAGTTCGCACCATGGGTCGTTACCGTTCCACCCGAGATATCGGCAATGTCATCATCGGCTCCGATCCGGCCGGAGGCAGTCTCTATCTGCGCGACGTAGCGAAGGTCGTGGACCTGCACCGCGTGCAGCGTGTGATGACCCGCCTGAACGGGCAGGAGGGTGTCAAGCTATCCATCTTCAAGCAGGCCGCCGCCAATGTCGTTGAGGTATCCGACGGCGTCCGCAGCAAGATGAACGAAGTGCTCGCGTCGCTGCCGCCGGGAGTCCATATGGAGGTGACCTACGACCAGGGGGAATACGTACGCGCCTCCGTCAAGGGAGTTCGGGAGGCGGCAATCATCGCTGCCATCCTGGTGATGTTGGTAACAGCCTTCTTCCTCACCGGCTGGCAGCGGGTCGTCACGGTGTTCCTGACCCTGCCCATATCCCTACTTGGAACCTTCTTCGTCATGAAAGTGGCAGGGTTCTCGGTGAACATCTTCTCGCTCGGCGGCCTGGTGGTCGCCATCACCGTGCTGCTGGACAACTGCGTGGTCGTGCTGGAGAACATTACCCGCCTGCAGGCCGAGCATCCCGATGTGCAAACCCCCGTTCAGACCGGGGCAACCGAGGTTGGAGGGGCGGTGACCGCGGCGACGCTCACCTTCCTCGCTCTCTTTCTGCCGTTCCTGCTGGTCTCCGGGCTGACCGCGCTGCTCTTCCGCGAGCTGGTTATCACCGTGGCCGTTGTGCTCGCCCTGTCACTCCTGGTGGCGCTCGCCGTAACCCCGATGCTCATGGCGCGCTTCTTCCCGGAGGGGAAGCCTGTCGCCGAAGCGCACGGCCCGGTGTCTCGCGCTTCTGCGGCCGCCATGCGCTCTCTCGTGCGGCTGTACCGCCCGGCCCTTCGCTGGTCCCTGAGGCACCCATGGGTGGTGGTCGCAGTTACCGGAGTGCTTTTTGCGGCGGGGTGCCGGCTACTTGTCACCATGGGCTTCGAGTTCCTGCCCGAGATGGAGGACGGCCTCATCGTCGCCGGCGTGCGCATGCCGACCGGAACTCCGGTGGCCGTCACCGATCAGGTACTCCAGAAGATTGAGGATGCGGTTAAGGACGACCCCGCCGTCCACCATGTCTCCCGCCTCTCCGGCGGATGGGTGTGGGGCCTCGTGACCTATGAGGTCGCGGAGAGGGGGCAGGTGGACATTCAACTGGTGCCTCGCGGCCGGCGCTCCCTGGACACTCCCGGCTACGTGGCGAAGCTGGAGAAAACAATCAAGGAGGCAGTCAAGGCGCCCGGCGCGCGCATTTCGGTGAAACACGCCAAGCTGCGCGGCCTGCGCCAGATCGGGGAGCACGATGTGGAGGTGGAGATCTACGGCCCTCGCGGCGCCCCGCTTGCCGAGCTCATGGAGCTCGCAGGCCAGGTGCGAGAGAGGCTGCTCGATATCCCCGGACTCACCAACCACGACATCTCCCTCGAGGTCAACAAGCCCGAGTACCAGATTCTGGTGGATCGCGCTCGCGCCGCCGCCCTCGGCGTGAATGCGTCGCAGGTAGCCAGCACCGTGAGAACGATGGTGGACGGCCAGGTCGCCACTTCTTATCTCGACAGCGGCTACTACTATGACGTGCGGGTGATGGTGGACGACAAACACTGGGCAACCAAGGAGGCATTGGACAACATCATCGTGCCCTCCAGCAGCGGATCACCTATCTACCTGCGCGATGTCGCCAACGTCGTTCCCGGCGTGGGACCTGTCCAGATTGACCGCAAGGATCAGGCGCGCCTGGTCAAGGCGACAGCCGACGCCCTGGGAAGAACTGCGGGTGAAGTGAATAGCGACGCGGCCGCCAAGCTTGCTAGCATGGCGCTTCCGGAGGGCTACTCCTGGAAGCTGGGAGGCCAGGCCGCGATGATCGGCCAGGAGTATCGCAGCCTCGGGCTGGCTCTGGCCCTCGCCCTGTTCTTCGCCTATGTGGTGCTGGCGATCCAGTTCGAGTCCTTTGTTCAGCCTTTCCTCATCATGATCCGGGTTCCCCTCTCTCTGATAGGCGTTGCGATGGGGTTGTTTCTGGCTCATACGCCGATTGGGACCACCGCGATGATCGGCATCGTGGTGCTCGCCGGTATCGAGGTGAACCATGGAGTGGTGCTGCTGACCGCGGCGAACATGCTCCGCGAGCGCGGGCTCCCGCCCCGTGAGGCCATCGAGCAGGCGGGATGCCTTCGCCTGCGCCCGATCCTCATGACTGCGCTGGTTGGCATTGTGGGCATGGTCCCGCTTGCTCTCGGTCTTCACGAAGGAACCGAACTGCTGAAACCAATGGCGGTCGGGGTCATGGGTGGACTCGTATTCTCCATCTTCCTGACCCTGCTCTTCCTTCCGGCGCTTTACCTGCTGTTCTCGGGGCATCGAAGAGCAGCGACATCCGGGAAGGCCACAGGTTAACCGATGCATGAGAGGAGTCACATGACACTGAGACGGTTTGCTGTAGGGTTGTCTTTGGGTCTTGTCCTCGTGGGTCTGGCGGTGCCCTTACGGGCGGCGGCCAGGCCGGGCGAGGATTTCGAGAGTCGCCTGTCCGCGTTCCGCAAGGGCATGATCGCAGCCTGCGCGCAGTTCCAGGTGGGGAAGCCACGCGAGAGCAACGAGCAATTCGATGCCGAACTCGCCGCGCTGGAGAAGACTTGGGCCAGTCTCGCTTCCGATTTCCGTATCGCCCCACCAACTCCATATGCTGGTGATGCCAAGTGGCCGCAGTATTTCGACTCGGTCCGGGAGAACCTGCCGGCAATGCGGGCCGCCGTGGCGGGCGGACGATATGGTAGAGCCTTCGAGACGTGTGGGGCCACCTGCGCGCTCTTCGTCACCATACACGAGAGCAACGGCATCTCGACGGTGTGCGATAAGCTCTTCGAGTTCCGCAAGCAGGCCAAGTTGATGCTCGGGCAAATCAAGAACGGCCATCCCGAAGCCGCCGGGCTTCGACTTCCGGCTCTGCTGGCTCAACGCGACGCTGTCTTGCTCACGCCCGTGCCTGAGAAAGCTGCAGGGGAGAGGGACGAATACCTGCGACTCGTGAGGGAGTTCTCAAACTCCGTGGACGCCTTCGCAACTGCTCTGGTGAATGACACGCCGACCGCCGCGCTCGCGAGCTACGAGACGATGATGAAAGCGTTCACCGCCGTCTACAACCGCTACGTCTAGTTCGTCCGGACCGCGTGAGGGCTTGGCCACACCAGCGCCGCCTGGCGGAGAACGCGAAACCACTAACCTGGATTATTCATATTCCGCAGCGCGTCGTCGGGATGGCTGCTGCACTAGCGACGCTGGATGCGCCTGGGGCGCATCTCCGGAGCGCCGACAAGTCGGCGCCGCAGGCGCGCGGATTATTCATGCCGGTGCGCGGCTGCGCCGCGCTCCGGAATCGCGCGTAGCGCGATCACGGCAACCTGCGCGCAATCCGCACTCGCCATGAATAATCCGGGCTAATAACGTAGAGGAGCGGTTGTGCGGCGGCCACGCACCGGTCTGACCCTCGGCGCAGGCCGCGAAAGGAGCAATCTGATGAGCAAGCGCGATTCTCAGCGCAAGAAGCAATGGGTGAAGGAGCGCTACGGCGCAATTGCGCAGGCGGAGCAGCAGGGATGCTGCACGAAATCCACGTCCTGCTGCGAAGGTGTGACCGCGGTCGCCGAGAAGGCTCGTACGGCGCAGAGCAGCATCGGCTACAGCGCCGATGAGATCGCCGCGGCCCCGGAAGACTCGAACCTCGGCCTCGGGTGCGGCAACCCGCTCGCGCTCGACACGATCGCGCCCGGCGAGACGGTGCTCGACCTCGGCTCGGGCGCGGGATTCGACGCGTTTCTCGCGACCGCGCGGGTCGGGCCGAGGGGGCGAGTGATCGGCCTCGACATGACGCCGCAGATGATCAAGAAGGCGCGCGCGAATGCCAAGCGCGCGGGTCATGCCAACGTCGAGTTCCGACTGGGCGACATCGAGGCGATGCCGGTTGACGATTCCTCGATCGACCTGGTCATCAGCAACTGCGTCCTGAACCTCGTGCCGGATAAGCCGCAGGCGTTTCGCGAAATCGCCCGGGTGCTGAAACCGGGCGGGCGCATCGCCATCGCCGACCTCGTTCTCGACAAGGCGCTGCCGGAAGCGCTCTTGGATGACTCCGAGGCGTACTGCTCGTGTGTCGGCGGCGCGATCGAGCGCGACGAGTATCTGCGCGGGCTCGAGGCGGCAGGGTTGACGGAGGTTCGCGTGGTCTCGGAGGCCGATGCGGCGGATCTGCTCGCAGGCGATTGCGGGATCGATGTGTCGGACTTCAGAGGTATCGTCACCAGCGTGCACGTGACCGGGCGCAAGCCCGGTTAGGCAGCAGACAGCCATCCGCCGCGGATCCTCCTTCGCTGGCGCGGCGACGCCGCGCCGCAGCTTCGAAGGACAGGTCATCGCGGATTGGCACGGATGGGCATTGCCGGGCCGACTACTGGTCTGCCCGACCCTTAGGGCGTCTAACAAGACCTCGGCGTTATGTCACCCTGAGCTCCAGCGAAGAGCCTGCCCTGAATTTGACGAAGGGGTCTTGGTACCGTGGAGCGGCGCCAAGATTCCCGCCTGAGGCGGGTAAACCCACCTGAGGCGGGTAAACCTCGCTGCCCCTCTGGGACCCTGAAAGGGCCCCATCGGGGTCCTGAAGGGTGCTCGGAATGACATATGCGCGGACGGCGGGCCAAGCAGTGTCCCTCTCGCCAGCTCATGATGCAGCGGAACGACTGCGTTGCAGCTCGCTTTCTGCAAACTCACGTGGCTGCCTTTCTGGCGAACCACGCCAAAACCAGTTGTCTCGAGGACCCGAATGAGTTCGGCGCCGGATATCTGAGGTAGCTTACGCACTCACTGCGACCTCGAGGGGGTAGAGAAATACCTCGCCAGTGCTCTCCGGCACGTCCTCGCTTCCGAAGCTCTCAAGCGGGGTTCGTGTATCGGCGCAACGTGAGCAGCGTCGAGAATCGCGCTCACGAACCCCGTTCCGGAAGAGTCTCGGCTGCTACTCTGTTAGCCGAGACTCTCGAGGTACAGCTCGACCGCCTCCTTCAGATTAGCCTGGGCTTCCTCGATGGTCTTGCCCTGGCTCACCACACCGAGTTCAACACAGTGAGCGACGTACCAGTTCTCTTCCCGCGTGATCACGGCCGTGAAGCGTTTGGACATCACCCCTCTCTCGTTCTTCCGGTACGATTATAGCATGACAAAGGGACGGGCAGTAGGCGAGGCTCCTGCCGTGCAACCGATTGTACCGTTCGCAAGCGAAACGCCTGCGCTACCCGTGCGCAGCCGGGGCTAGTCGCCCCAGGCGGCGCTACCATGGTCTGCTTCTCGCGCGGTCTGAAGACCGCGCGCCCAAGAGGCTATCCCTTCTCACACACCTTATGTATCAGCTCGCGGTAGTAGAGCCAGTTCGCGTATGAGACGTCGTGGGGAACGGCATGATCGATGCCCGGGATGTAGCCGCCGCGTTCGAGCATGAACGGCACCTTTGAGTAGACCTCGTCCTCGATCGCCTTCTTGTCTTTCGCGAGCGCACGCTTGTCGATGCCGCCCCAGATCAGCAGGTCGCGTGGATACTGCTTGCGCACCGCCACGATATCCTCCCCTGCTGCGACCTCGAACGGGTAGACGCAGTTGACGCCCGACTCCAGCCACAGCGGCACCAGTTCGTCCACATGCCCGTCGGAATCCACCATGATGACGTCCACGCCGTAGCGGTGCATGACCTCGGTGATGCGCTTGTACTGCGGCACCATGAACTCCTTGAAATGCTTGGGCGAGATGATGCTCGCGGTCTTGTAGCACATGTCCTCCCAAAACACCCCGAAGTCGATGTCGCCGATCTCTTTCAGCGCCGGGGTGATGAGCTCGATCACGAAATCGGCGAGGTATTCCATGATCTCGTGCATCAGGGCAGGGTCGTCGTACATCATGATGCTGGCGGTCTCGAAGCCCATCCAGTTGCGAGGATAGCCAAAGAGACTGCCGCCGTGGATGCTCAGCGGATAGTCGCGATCCTTCACATGGCGTTTGTAGTCGTCCCAGAACGCGGGGTAGCGGCAGGGGGATTTCGGGTTGAGCCGGCGCTTGAAATCCTCCCACGTCTTGCGGTCGCGGATGGGGAATTCGTAGCGCTGATCCATGGAGGCGGCGGTGCCGCGGGTCTCGCCCTCCTTCAACCGCTTGCTCAGGACGCCGTCGCCGTGGCGCCTGATGACGTAGCGATCGGTTTCTTCGATGGTCTGCTCGCGAAAGCCGGGGATGATGCCGTGGTTGATGGGCACTCCGTCGCGGCGGTCGAATCCGAAGAGGTGGACGTGGTGGACATCAGGCGGCATGCCCTCGTCTTCCCACCGTTCAACGGTTTGCCCCCAGAAACCCATCTCCCAATATGGCACGCGGTCGGGCGAGCCGAAGTGCATGGTCTCGTGGAAGCGCTGGCGGTAGGTCATGGTGGAGCCTCCTGGCGGCATCGATGGTCGCGCGGCGATAGTTAGGCGCGGGCGGGCGCGGCTCCTGCCTTAGGGCTTCGGTCGCGCCGTGGGCTGCGCGGCCTTGAACGTAAGGTCGAACGAGACCGCGCGCTCGACCCCCGCGGGCAGGGACAGCGCATCGCCGTTGAGCATCGCGACGAAGAGCGCAAGGCGCTCGGGTCCCTGGTCGAGGAAGAAGACGTTTTGCGGCAGGCCCCCGGAGTCGACGGGGCGGACGATGAGTTCGCTGCCGTTGGCGCGAACGCCCATCTCTGGCCGCTCCGGTGCGAG
>Ga0315291_10010684_pt1 | contig 11212 bp, 13 predicted proteins | sample YL17G12_20_MG_FD_203070 | JGI IMG/M metagenome (GOLD analysis project Ga0315291, IMG submission 203070) | Sediment microbial communities from Yellowstone Lake, YNP, Wyoming, USA - YL17G12_20 | ecosystem: Environmental > Aquatic > Freshwater > Lake > Sediment | place: USA: Wyoming | collected... | reverse complement strand
TAACTTGTGACGTAGCTCCTTGAGAGGCTGGCTCAGGGAAGCGTCGTCCAGATATAGACGGGCTATATCCTCCAGCAGTCGCAGACCCTCGGCGGCGCGGTTGATATTGGCATCGATGATGCGCAGCAGCTTGAGAGGGTGGTCAGTGGGCATCCTACAGGTCCTTGACCGGCTCAGGTAACTCGCCTTCCCGGGCGGCCTGAATCATCTCCTGGACTTTGCTGGGCATCTCCACGCCCATCTGCTGAAAGCGTTTCTCTGCCCAACGGCCGATGTTGCGGGGGTCTTTGTAATAGTCCGGGCTGGGGTGCATCGAAGGCTCGCCGGATTCCTCGTGTATTGTCTTTTGTGACTTATGGTAGGCAAATCTGGAGATGACGCGTGTGAGATCAGTGCCGCCGCAGGCGGGGCAGACCGGCGATAGACTCTGGCCTATGCTTCTAACAAAGTGGCTTGACCTGGCCCGGCAGGCCTGACAGATAAACTCATATATGGGCACCTATTCCCCTCCCTCCTCCGCAGCAGGGGCTTCCTTCTTCATCAAGTCCGCGGGAAACTCGCCTCCATCCATTCTCTCCACCATCTCCTCATATTCTGGAGCCATGGTATCATCTTCCATGCCCCGGGTCATCCTGCGGTTCCAGTCGGCCAGCGCTTTGGGGTCACTGCGCATCAAGCCCCGGGTTAGCTGGCGGTCGCTCAGGATGTCTTCATAGACATCCATATAGGTCTTGCGCACCGAGAAGGTGGAGAAGAGCCGCTGCATCTCCTTGCTGCCGCAGCGCGGGCAGACGGCCGAAGCGGAATCCTCATAGCGGCGGACGTACACGCTGACCTTGCGCTTGCATCCCGGACAATTATATTCGTAGACAGGCATAAGCTCACCTCAGAGAGTAATACAATTTTAGCATAAAGGGAGTGGCGCGTGAAGGCTATCAGCCGCCATCGCTGATGGCGTTCTCAATAAGCTCCACTCGGCTGGGTCTGCCCTGACGATCCATGTCAATAGCTACTACGTCTATCCGCCACTGGGTGGGCAAGCCTTCGTGTGACTGAAGGTAGGTCTGGGACAGCGCCACCAGCCTTTGCCCTTTGGCCGGCGTGACCGATTCCTCAGGGGTGCCCAGATTGGGGGTAGCCCTGGTGCGCACCTCTACAAAGACCAGGCAATCCCCCTGCCGGGCCACAATGTCAATCTCCCCTTCTCGGCAGCGAAAATTGTGCTCCAGGATGGTGAAGCCGCGCTCGGTCAAAAAGTCGAGGGCGATTTTCTCACCTAAAGCACCCAGCTCCCGGCGACTTAAAAGCATAACCACTCCTCAGTTCATTTTACCATGGTTTGGGAAGCTTACCAAAACTTTAGTATAATGCAAGGTGACTCTATCCCAGGAGGGAATTATGATACGAAGCTTTGATGGAAAGACACCTAAAGTGGCCCCTTCAGCCTTCGTCAGTGAGTTTGCCTATGTGGTGGGCGATGTGGAGATTGGGGAAGACTGCAGTGTCTGGCCGGGAGCGATATTGCGGGGAGACATAGCCCCTATCCGTATCGGCAATGGCACTCAAATAGAGGACGGTTGTATAGTCCACACGGGAACGCCAATGACAATCGGCAACCACGTGCACTTCGGCCATGGCGTGGTGATACACTGCCGCCGCATCGGCAACAACGTGCTGGTAGGCAACAACGCCACACTGCTGGATGATGCGGAGATCGGAGATACCTGCGTCATCGCAGCCGGTGCTCTGGTCCCGCAAAATGCCCAGATACCTGACCGTTCCTTCGTGGTAGGCGTGCCGGGCAAAATCAAAGGACCACCTTCGGAGAAAATGATAGCTGGTTTGGAGAAAGGCGTAACCGTTTATACAGAGCTAGCCAGGAGATACAAGGCACAGGGCCTGTAATGCTAGCCTGAGGCTGATCTTTAGCAGTTGCATTGACAATTGTGTTATTATTGTACTAAGAGTGTAGCGCTAGTAGAGGAGGGGACGAAATGTCTGAAGTAAAGGCGCCCTACCCATTATCTCTCAAGGGAGAACTCACAGAGCCGCTATCACGGTGGCTGTGGCTGGTCAAGTGGCTCCTGCTCATTCCGCATTATATTGTCCTGATATTCTTGTGGCTGGCTTTTGTGGTGACGTGGCTCATATCCCTCTTCGCTATCCTGTTCACTGGCAAATATCCCCGAGGCCTTTTTGACTTCAACGTGGGCGTGCTCCGCTGGACGTGGCGAGTTAGCTTTTACAGCTACGGCGCCCTGGGCACAGACAAATACCCACCATTTACGCTCGAAGCTGGAGGCTACCCCGCCGACCTGGAGGTTGCCTACCCCGAGAAGCTCTCCCAGGGGCTGGTGCTGGTCAAGTGGTGGCTGCTGGCTATTCCTCACTACATAGTGGTTGTCATCTTCCAAGGAGGCTGGGGGCTACGCTATGGAGGCTTGGTCTTCGTTTTGGCTATCTTTGGGGCGATAGCATTGCTATTCAAAGGCAAATATCCCAGGGACATTTTTGATTTTGTCATGGGTATGAACAGTTGGAGCTATCGAGTGATTGCCTACGCAGCTCTGACTACAGACCGCTACCCACCCTTCCGCCTGGCAGACTAGGACTGGCTGGCAGAATACCAGCGGCTGTGTCCTTTCTGGACTGCACTTGTCTTGAGGTGGGGGACTGCGTTCGGCGACAAGGTTCGAATTTCCAATCAGTAGAGCTTTTACCTGCTCGGCTGTGAATCGTTTGTGTAACTGGTCCATTATTCCTCCTTTTCGTCTTGGAGGAACCTATCATGACCAGTTCACTTTTCAATTTTATTTAACACCCCGAGCCATTGCCCTTGACAGGGTAAGATACATGTGCTATAATCATTATCTGCGAAACAAAAGCACTTTAACAATTGTATAGTGGAAGGAAGGTTTAAACTGTTACGGAGAGTTTGATCCTGGCTCAGGATAAACGCTGGCGGTGTGCTTAATGCATGCAAGTCGTACGGGGGTGAAGCTTCGGTTTTGCCCCAGTGGCGAACGGGTGAGTAACACGTAAGCAACCTGTCCTAAAGTGGGGAATAACTCCGGGAAACCGGGGCTAATACCGCATATGGTAATCTGGCTTAAGTCTGATTATCAAAGCCGCAAGGCGCTTGAGGAGGGGCTTGCGTCCTATCAGGTAGTTGGTGAGGTAACGGCCCACCAAGCCGATGACGGGTAGCTGGTCTGAGAGGATGGTCAGCCACACGGGGACTGAGACACGGCCCCGACTCCTACGGGAGGCAGCAGCAGGGAATCTTGCGCAATGGGCGAAAGCCTGACGCAGCAACACCGCGTGGGGGAAGAAGGCTCACGGGTCGTAAACCCCTTTTCTCAGGGAAGAAGCTCTGACGGTACCTGAGGAATAAGCCTCGGCCAACTACGTGCCAGCAGCCGCGGTAATACGTAGGAGGCAAGCGTTATCCGGATTTACTGGGCGTAAAGAGCGCGCGGGCGGTCCCTTAAGTTGGGTGTGAAAGCTCTCAGCTTAACTGGGAGAGGTCATCCAATACTGAGGGGCTTGAGGGCAGCAGAGGAAGATGGAATTCCCGGTGTAGTGGTGAAATGCGTAGATATCGGGAGGAACACCAGTGGCGAAGGCGGTCTTCTGGGCTGTACCTGACGCTGAGGCGCGAAAGCGTGGGGAGCAAACAGGATTAGATACCCTGGTAGTCCACGCCCTAAACATTGGACACTGGATATGGGGGGTATCGACCCCCTCCGTGTCGAAGCTAACGCTTTAAGTGTCCCGCCTGGGGACTACGATCGCAAGATTAAAACTCAAAGGAATTGACGGGGGCCCGCACAAGCAGCGGAGCGTGTGGTTTAATTCGATGCTACGCGAAGAACCTTACCAAGGCTTGACATGCTGGAAGTAGAAACCCGAAAGGGCGACGACCTGTTAAGTCAGGGACCAGCACAGGTGCTGCATGGCTGTCGTCAGCTCGTGCCGTGAGGTGTTGGGTTAAGTCTCGCAACGAGCGCAACCCCCGTGGCCAGTTGTATTTTTCTGGCAAGACTGCCCCGCAAAACGGGGAGGAAGGCGGGGATGACGTCAAGTCAGCACGGCCCTTATGCCTTGGGCTACACACACGCTACAATGGACGGTACAACGGGGTGCTTAGGAGCGATCCGAAGCGAATCCCTAAAAACCGTCCTCAGTTCGGATTGCAGGCTGCAACTCGCCTGCATGAAGTTGGAGTTGCTAGTAACCGCAGGTCAGCACACCGCGGTGAATACGTTCTCGGGCCTTGTACACACCGCCCGTCACGTCATGGGAGCTGGTAACACTTGAAGCCGCTGGGCTAACCATTCGTGGAGGTAGGCGTCCAGGGTGGGACTGGTGACTGTGACGAAGTCGTAACAAGGTAGCCGTAGCGGAAGCTGCGGCTGGATCACCTCCTTTCTAGGGAGAGAACCAACTTCTCCCAGGTCGATCAGTGACCACAGGTCGCTGCTGATTTCGAACTGATCTTCCTTCCACTATACAAGGGTTAAGGTGGCTGGTTTTACCACAATTAGCGGCGCTGCTCGAGGGCAGCGTTTTTGTTGATGTATATATTGTTCAATTCAGGCTCTTTCTCCCAGCAGGACGGTGTTATATTGTGCTTCCATCACCTCTATTGTCCACCGCCCATTCAATTTGCCCATAGGCAGATATCAGGATGAAGCATACTCTGAAGCTTCTGGCAGACGTCACCGATTCTCCCTATTCCCGGCTGAAGCAATGGAAAAAGGAAACTGGCCGTAAGATGATCGGGTGTTTCCCTATGTATGTCCCTGAGGAGATCATCCACGCCGCCGGCCTGTTGCCTGTGGTACTCCTGGGACAAGAGCAACCCATCACCCTGGCCGATAACTACGTTCAACCTTATATTTGCACCCCGGTGCGCAGCAACCTGGATCTCAGCCTAAAGGGAGGAATGGATTGTCTGGATGGCCTGGTCTTTCCTGATATCTGCGAGCCAGCCCAGATGATCTCCGAGGTCTGGAATCTGCACCAGCCAGCTCCCTTCTTTCACAATTTGATGGTCCCTGTGAACACCTCAGCCAACTATAGCCTGAGCCACCTGACCCAGGAGTTCTCCCGGCTGAAGGCCGCACTGGAGAAGTTCATCGGCCGGCCTATTACTCAAGAGAACCTGAAAGACAGTATAGCCATATACAATGGACACCGCCTCCTGCTGCACCGTCTCTACCAGCTCAGACGGGAGTGTCCTGAGTGCTTCAAGGCTCGGGATGTAGCCACAGTGGTGGCCTCCAGCATGTTTATGCCCAAGGAGGAGCACAACCGGCTGTTGGGTCAGCTTCTGGAGGAGGTAGCGGCGAAAGCGCCGGCCTCGACAGGGCGAGCTAAACTGGTGATCTCTGGCTGTTTCTGCGATATGCCCGAAGTTGATATTCTCGACCTGGTGGAGGAGTTGGGGGCGCTTGTGGTTGACGATGACCTCTATGTGGGGCGGAGGTATTTCCAAACTCTGGTGAATGACCAGGAAGAGCCTCTGGTGGCCCTGGCCCGGCGCTACATTGAGGACGTCCCCTGTCCTACTAAATACAACCCGAATAAGGACTGGGGCGAATATCTGTTAAGGCTGTGCCGGGAGGCAAAGGCTGACGGGGTGTTCATTATACTGATCAAATACTGTGAGCCCCATGCCTTAGACTACCCACGCCTCAAACAGCGCCTGTCCCAAGACAACGTGCCCCATCTCCTGATCGAAACCGACCACAGCGGGGCCACCGGGCAGATAAGAACGCGTCTGCAAGCCTTTATTGAAATATTACAGGGGTGACCGTGCAAGCTCTTACTATGAAAAGCCGTGATATGCTGAGAGACCTGATCGCTACATACTGGCAGCAGGTCAAAGAAGCGCCGTTGCAGGGACGACGGGTGGCCTGGTGCTCCGGCATCAGCCCGATAGACCTGTTGAAGGTGATGGACTTCACCCTGGTCTTTCCCGAGAACTACGCTGCCACCTGCGGTGCTCGCAAGGTGGCCACTATGTTCTGCGAACGTGCTGAATCCTTTGGCTATTCCCCAGACATCTGCTCCTATGCCCGCAATGGTCTGGGTTCCGTCCTATCCGGAGACGTGGAGCACTGCCCGGTGGGTGGCCTGCCCCGGCCAGACCTCCTGCTCATCAACAGCTACTGTGCCCCAATCACAAAATGGTTTGAGGAGTTGAGCCGCTTTTTCAAAGTGCCGCTTATTATTGTAGAGCAACCTTTCCGCCATGATAATTTGAATCCGCAAGAGAACAAGGAATTGGTGCGCCAAGCTATGCAGCAGCTAAGGGACATTGTGACTTTCCTGGAGGAATTCACCGGGAAGCGCTTTGATTACGACCGGCTGCAAGAGAGCGTGGCCGTAAGCTCGCAATGCAGCCTCCTCTGGAATGAAGTGCTGGAGATGGGCAAGCATATCCCGGCTCCCTTCACCTGTTTCGATTACTTCAACAGCCTTTTCCCTATAATGTGCCTTAGGGGTGAGCCGGCAACAGTGACCTATTATCAGCAGCTTAAGTCTGATCTGGCAGAGCGAGTGGCCCGCAAAATTGGGGCCATTCCCCAGGAAAAGTACCGCCTTTACTGGGACAACATTCCTATCTGGTTTAAACTGAGAGAGCTTAGCCAGAAGTTCGCCTCTTACAATGCCAACCTGGTCACCGGCGTATACCCCTATACTTGGGCTTTGACAGACCTGGACCCCAAGCAGCCTCTGGAGAGCATCACCCGCAGCATGATTTACTTTGTAACTAATGCCGGAATCAGGGGCCGGGCAGACTTCATCACCAAGCTGGTTCAGGACTACTCGTTGGATGGCTTGGTAGCACAGTCCTCACGGAGCTGCCGGCTGATGAACATGGGGCAATATGATATCATGAATTTAGTGACTCAGCGCACCGGGTGCCCTGCCGTATTCATTGAGGGCGACATGTGTGATGAGCGGGTTTACTCAGAGTCCGAGGTGGACAGCAAGATAGATGCTTTTATGGAATTACTTGCCCAGCGTAGCCGGGCCAGCTAATCTTTTCCGGGGAGGCTTCTGTGAGCAACCAGAAAAAACAAATATCTGTAAAAGAAGGACTATTCACCTGGCCATCTTCTGATCCCCACCTGTTGGGTAGCCGTTGTGTCGCCTGTGGGGAGGCCTTTTTCCCCAGAAGGCAAAGCTGCGCCAATTGTCAGGGCGAGAAAATGGAGGATGTCAAGCTCAGCAAGAAGGGCAAGCTCTATAGCTTTACCACTGTGCGCTATCAACCTCCACTACCCTGGCGAGGGCCGGAGCCATTCCGACCTTACCATGCAGCCATTATTGAGCTTCCCGAAGGGGTGAGGTTCCTCTCCATGCTCACTGATTGTGACCCAAGTTCCCTCAAGCTGGATATGGATGTAGAGCTGGTCATTGAGAAGCAGTATCTGGATGCGGAGGGCAACGAGGTGATGACCTACAAGTTCAGGCCTATCCAGAAAACCCGTAGCTGATAGCCAGTTATCCTCAAAGCTAAATCATCGTGGCGGTGCTGGGCGTCAGACTTCGCCCCGATGAGCTCTATCAGGCCTGGCCAGGGCTTTGCCATTGCTTTCAGCAGGGCAAAGAGGTGTGCATTGGTGGCCTGACAATGCTAAAATATTCTCAGGCCCCGCTTTAGCGGAACAACTGGCCAACTCCATTACAAACTCTGGGAAGGTGGCGCTAAAATGGGTAAGGGAATCAGGTTTTACCAAGAGCCCCAACTGGAAAAGCCAGATTTGGTTGCCGCCTGGCCTGGCATCGGGAACATCGGCATAATCGCCCTCAATACCTTGAGGGAGGCATTAGAGGCGGAGCTGTTTGCCGAGATTGAACCCTGTCGCTTTTCTTACCCCCACGCTCTTTCCATCAGAGATGGCGAGCTGGAGAGCCTGAAGTTCCCTGACAGCAAATTCTATTTCAAGAGGACGGGGACAAAGGATTTGCTGCTCTTCATCGGGGGAGAGCAGCCCGGCGAGACAATGAAAGGCTACGAGATAGCCAACCTCGTTTTAGACGTGGCGCTAAATCTTGGCTGTCAGCGAGTTTACACCGCTGCGGCGGCCGTCGCCCCCATCCACCACACCCTGAGACCCAGGGTTTGGGCAGTGCCCAACAGGCGAGAACTGGTGGCTGAAGCGAGACGCTACCGCAATACCCTATTGATGGGGGATATAGAGGGGAGAGGTGGCCAGGGCACCATCACCGGTTTGAACGGCCTTCTGCTGGGAGTGGCCAAGTCCCGGGGGTTGCCTGGCATCTGCTTACTGGGTGAGATACCTATCTACATCTCTCAGTTTCCTGTGCCCTATCCCAAGGCCTCCAAATCCATCCTGGAGGTGCTAACCGCCAATCTGGGACTTGCCGTTGACCTGGGCAGCCTCGATGAGCAGGCTCAGGAGGTGGAGCGGAATATCGAGCGGTTCTACCACTTGATACCGGAAGAAATAAGACAGCGGATTGAACAATTGAAACATGTCAGCTATATCAAAGAGGAGAAGTCAGGAGCGATAACCGAGGAAGACACAAAGAGGATCATGCAGGAGGTTGAGGAATTCTTCAAGAAGAGAGGCAAGCAAGATTGAGTGAGGGGCACAGCTTCAAAATCTATAGGACACCCCGACTTCAAAATCCCTGCCTCATTGTGGGCTGGAGCCAGGACGCCGGCGGGTTGGGGCCTAAGGCTATTGATTTCCTGATCCGGAAACTGCATCCCCAGGAGTTTGCCCAGCTCAACCCAGCCGGGTTTTTCTCTCTGGCCGGTGTGCCCGTGGAAGAAAATGTAATCCAGTTCCCCCAAAGCAAATTCTATTCCTGTGAAGAAAAAGACCTCTTGCTCTTTCAGAGCGATGGCCCCAGCCAGGCCCACTATGAGTTCCTAATGCTGCTCTTGGATGTCGCGGAGCAAATTTGCAAACTGAAGGAGTTTTATACCATCGGGGGGATCATCTCTTTGATGGCTCATACCAGCCCCCGCAGGGTCTCATCTGTAGTCAGCCAGCCCCAGCTCAAGAAACCATTGGCAGAGTATGGCGTTAACACAAATCTAGAGTACGAAACTCCCATTGGTGCCAGGCCTACCTTAAGCAGCTTCCTTTTGTGGGTGGCTCAGAAAAGAAACATCGCCGGGGCAAATCTCTGGGTAGAAGTGCCATTTTATCTGGCTTCCCTGGAAGATCCCCGAGCCTGCAAACAGGTGCTTTCAGTTCTTGACCAGAGGCTTAACCTGGGGATTGATTTTGCCGAACTGGATCAGGAGATAGAGCAGCAGAACCGCCTGATAGCAGAGCTGAAAGAATGGGAAGGGAACATACACAAATACATCACGATGTTAGAAAAAGGCATCATGCTCAGCGAAAAAGAGAGTGAAACCCTGGCCAGCAAGGTGGCCGAGTTTCTGCAGAAAAGAGAGTCGTAGGGTGGGTTGCGCTGAGCTACGCCCACTCTGCCAACTGGTGTAATGTCAAGAGGTGCGGCGGTCTTGAATTTGGGAGTGCAATTTCGGAGGGGGGCTGTGAAGCTATTTGAACCCATAACAGTTCGGGGCATGGAACTGAAAAATCGTATAGTTCTGCCGGCTATGATTGTTTTTAGGAAACCGAGCCTAGAAAAACAGAGCCCAGAATATGTCGATCGGGAAAGGCCTTACTATGTAGAGCGCGCCATAGGTGGCACTGGGACAATAATCACAGGTGCTATTTCAGCGACCCGCCTTACCAACGACGAGGTCTGGGGGCAGCCTGGCTCTGTTGCTGCTTTTGTTGATCTCCTGAGACGCTTTGTGGAGGATGTACATCAACATGGTGCGAAGATAGGACCGCAGTTGTGGTTTACCAATCGATATCCCTCAGGAACTCCCCATCCTTCAGCTATGCGACAGAAGGAAGAATGGGTTGCTCCTTCACCGAGGATAGAGCCAACGAAGCCAGGATTCCACAAACTCTATTCTCGTCCTGGCCGGGAGGCGCGTGAGCTGACACCAGGGGAAATCAGGTGGATTATAGAACAATTTGCGGCTGCTACGGCCAAGGCCAAAGAAGCTGGCCTCGACTTTATCGAGTTCCACGGAGCTCATGGTCACTTGGCTCACGAATTTTTCTCTCCAGCCAACAATCGCCGCAATGATGAATATAGCGGTGACCTCAAAAGGCGTATGCGCTTCGGACTCGAATGTATAGAGAGCATACGGAGGGCTGTAGGCCCGGACTATCCAATATTCTTCCGTTTGGGTGCCGAGGACGACTGCCCTGGTGGGGTGACGCTTGCTGATAGCACATTGCCTTCGCAGTCGAATTGGAGAGGGCCGGTGTCGACTGCCTTGACGTCTCGGTGGGTGTCAGTGCTATTCGGCCATACCGATTTTATATTAGCCCTTCAAAGGCGTACCCCATGGGAACCTATGCCCATCTGGCGGCGGCTATTAAGGAGAAAGTGCATGTGCCGGTGATTGCTGTTGGTCGGGTCAATACGCCGGAGGTGGCTGAAGACATCCTGACACAGGGGAAGGCTGATTTGGTGGCCATCGGACGGCAACTGATTGCTGATCCCTTCTGGCCGAAGAAGGTGATGGAGGGGCGTACTGGAGAGATTGTTGCTTGTGATGGCTGCAACACGCTCTGTTACCATTTGAACCACAAAAAGAACACACTTGATACTGGTACTCCCGCAACATGTCGAAAAAATGAACGTGCCGGGAAAGAGTGGCAGATGCCGCTCCAGGCATAGATCGCCAACAAGATAGACCTCGGGCACCTTGCCGTCTAGCAGCCCGGGCAGCTCGGTATTCGGCTGGGGAGCAACGGCCAGGATATATGGTATCTGCTTCAACGGTTCGTCGCTCTTCTTCCCTCGTAGCGACGAATGTCTCCGATCTCGGCATCCCAAAATTGGCGATTAGCCCCAACCCATCGTGCAGAGGCAACTGATGAACACCCCCTCTAGCTCCCCCTCTTAGGCGTAAGAGGGGGAGGAAAAAGGATCTCAGGGGGGAACACCCCCTGAACCCCCGAAAGGGAACCGAGGGCTTGTGGACACAATGAATCATACCCCCTTAGATTTGCCGTAGCTTTGAGCTCCCGTCACCGGGGAGGCGTTTAGGTGGGCGGGCAGCGCATGCCAAGAAAGGCGTGCCGACGCAGATCCCCGATTGGCCGAAACGGCACGACGGCTAAGG
>Ga0315291_10010683_pt1 | contig 11212 bp, 11 predicted proteins | sample YL17G12_20_MG_FD_203070 | JGI IMG/M metagenome (GOLD analysis project Ga0315291, IMG submission 203070) | Sediment microbial communities from Yellowstone Lake, YNP, Wyoming, USA - YL17G12_20 | ecosystem: Environmental > Aquatic > Freshwater > Lake > Sediment | place: USA: Wyoming | collected... | reverse complement strand
ACGGGATGCGAGATCTACCAAGTCTGCGGAGGGCGGTGCCTCTACGCAAACGCAACGAAACTATGGGGCGACGAAGGATTCAGCCAAGTCTGCGGCACGGTCAAGAACATGGTAGACGCCCTACGCGAAGCCCTGCCAGAAGTCACTCATCTGCTAGACGAAGGAACGATCCGCCCAGAAAACTTCCAGTACCCCAAGTACAACAGTTGCGAGATAATTCCCTAGACATCAGGAGCGGCCCTGAAAATGGCGGGTGCCGCTCAGAATGGCGGAATCAGCCCGACGCCATTCACAATCTCCTGCGAAACCTAGGTTTCTTCAGGCCGGAGTTTATCATAATCAGTGGAATGTGCCTCGTAGGCTTGGCGGAACGTTTATTCGCTTCAGTCCATCGTTCTCGTCAAGGGAACAGGAATTGTCCTACTTCTGCGTGCCGAAACCCCCGCTCGCGTATACATGTTACCTGCCTGTGCAGTATTATCTCCCTCAGCAGTGTGCTATTCCTCAGGCTCCGGAGGTGTACTATCAGCCGCCGCTGCAGGGCTATGTGTATCAGCCCCCACCGGTTGGTTACGTGTATCAGCCTCCGCCACAGATGTACCTAGTTCAGTCTCCTGGCCAGATGTACTACTATCAACCGCCGACAGTCAGAATTCAGTAACCTCGTAAATCCTATCCGTATTTCTGGACTGCTTTTACAAAGGCCAAGACATTTTCCCACTTGACATCGGGTTCGAGATCGTACGCTGGGGCTATTACAAGTCCTCCTCCCCTGCCAACGGTCTCGATACGCTGCTTCACTTCAGATTCGATCACTGCTGGCGACCCATAGGTCCAGTCTGAGGCGGTTCCGACGGTTCCCCAGAACGCGAGTTTGCCTCCATACTCCTCCTTCAGCGCTGCCGGGTTCATCACATCAGGCTGAACGGGGTTTATCACGTTCACTCCGATCTCGATCAAGTCCGGGATTATCGGCTCAATGTATCCGTCGCTATGGTAGAGCATCCGTACTAACGAATTCTCGGCACGGGCCGTCCTAATTATGCGAGAAAGAGGGCCCTTCAAGAACCGACGCCAAAGATCAGGACCTATCATCATGCGACGTGGTTCACCCACATCATCATCGAGACAGATTACGTCAACGCCAGCAGCGGCAAGGATTGCAGCGCTATGCGAGGAGATATTCGCAAGCTGGCTGAAGAGGTACTCGACGAACTCGGGATTACGAAAGAAGTCCGAAATCAGTCGCTCGAAACCTCTCAGCCGTTGGGCCGCCTCGAAGATCTCCCCTCCCATGTGAGGCGGAAGACCCGCTACCGCTATTCCTCTTGAATGGATCTTTTCGACTTTTTCTCTCAAATGCTCATAGCGTCGTTTTTCAAGGAGATTGGGGAAAGAGAATGCCTTCACGTCGTCAAGGGTACGTGCGTTAGTCAGCGGTTCCGATTTAGTCGTTTCTGGATGATATCCCCATTCGGCGTATGTTCTCAATGTCCTGAGACTACCCATACTGATGCGATTGGGTAGTTGTTCTAGGTATCGTAGGAATCTGCTTTGTTCACTTGGCGGGTCAAATTCCACGAACCGAACATCTGTTCCAAGCTGCTCGTCCGCGTCCCTCCTTTAGTCTGAGGGAGCACGGTCGGATAGAAAGAGAGGGCCATGGGGACTCTGTCGGGATCATGGAGTGAGATTGCAGCCAGAACGCGTTCTCGAGATGTGAGGCGTTCTCTCCGACGAACGCGACGCATCTCTGTCACATTCAGCTTATCGGTCAGGCCACACGCATGAATAAGTACGGCAGTGATCGGTCTTCGACGCTTTCATGGAATCGTGAAGTACATTCTTCTATTACTCTTGCCTTTGTTCTCGAATTTCTGTGGCTCTATTTTCCCGACTTCGCCGAGATTCTTCACATGCACTCCGCCGTCAGCTTGTAGATCGTATCCTTCGATCTCCACTATCCGTAGGTCTTTCACCTCAGGCGGCATAACGCTGGCAAGTTTGGTTATTCCGGGTATCTTAAGTGCCTCTTCTCGCTTCATGAAATATGTCTTCACAGGCGGATTCTTCGTGATTGCTTCGTTTGCCTGAGCACAGTAGACAAGCATCTTTTCTCTGTCGAAATCGTCTAGGCTGAAATCTATCCTCGACTTGTCTGGCTCGATTTGGTTTCCTGTGATGAGTGCGCCGGTCTCTTTGTTGAAGATAGCGCTGAGTAGGTGAGCAGATGTGTGCATCCTCATTATTCTGTGCCTTCTGTCCCAGTCGAGAACACCGTGAACTGAATTCCCAGCAGCGAATATGCTCGCAGTTTCCAAGATGTGTGCGATCGAATCTCCGGTCGACTTGGTCGTGTCGACAACCTTCACTCCGTTCAATGTTCCTGTGTCGCCAACTAGGCCTCCGCCGCGAGGATTGAATGCGGTTTGATCTAGCACAATCTGATTGCCGTCTACAGAACTGACGGTGGCATCAAACTCCCTGATGTACGCGTCTTCCCAGAACAACTTTCGCGCCATAAGACAGACCGAGAGTAGGCAGTTCGACTGCAAGAAAAGGTTTGCCACTTGCGCGTGTGTGAAATATGAGTGGAGTACAATTGCTTTGGGCTGCTGAATCTTGGCTAAGCATGCTGAGCTGGTCGATGTAGCGGCAGGCAAGGCTCCGGCAGATCTCGTGATCAAAGGAGCTACACTTGTCAACGTCTATTCGCACGAGTACTGCCCCAAGACAACGATCGCAGTGAAAGGCGCAAGAATTGCTGCCGTCGGCGATTACGAGCCATTAGTCGGACCCGAGTCAGTAGTGATTGAGGCAGATCAGCTCTATGCGCTTCCAGGATTGATTGATGGTCACATTCACATAGAAAGTACGATGCTCGATCCAGTGGAGTTTGCTAGGGTCGTGGTTCCGAGAGGAACCACGGCTGTCATGATCGATCCGCACGAAATCGCGAACGTTCTTGGTGTAGAAGGTGTCCGGCTCATGATAGCACGAACCGAAAAGATCCCATTGAAAGTCTACGTCCAAGTGCCGTCCTGTGTTCCATCCACGACAAATCTGGAAACCGCAGGTGCAAGAATTGGGCCGAAAGAAGTCCAGTTGATGCTCAGATGGCCAAGAATCGTTGGCCTGGGCGAAGTCATGAACTACCCAGGCGTTCTCGCAGGCGACCGCAGTCTCCGCCTAATGATTGAGCAGACAGGAAGGGCACGAAAGGTCGTGGAAGGGCATGCGCCAGGCTTGCTAGGCAGGGAGCTGAGCGGGTATCTTTCAGCAGGTATCAGTGGGGATCACGAAAGCACAACCGAGGAAGAGCTGGTGGAGAAGATTCGCCTCGGATGCGTTGTGGAGATCAGAGAAGGATCCACCTCGCACAACCTGTCGACTCTGATTCACGCCATCAGGAGTCACAACCTCAGTTCAAGGCGCACTGTTTTGGTCTCCGACGATCGGCATGCAAGCGATCTCATGAAGCTAGGTCACATGGATCACAACGTAAGGAGAGCGATCGAAGAGGGCATGGATCCAATCGACGCCATTAGCATGGCCACGTTGAACACAGCGGAGCACTTCAGAGTTGATGATGAGATCGGCGGAATAGCCCCTGGAAAACGGGCTGACATTATCCTAACCAGAGACCTCTCAAGCATGAAGGCTGAGACCGTGATCGCAGACGGACGAATAGTAGCCAAAGATGGGGTTCTAGCCAAAGAAGTCCCCTCTCCTCGTTTTCCTCCACGATCGCTAAGAACAGTCCATCTGAAGCGACAGCTGAGGCCGTCAGACTTCGTGGTCAAGTCGGAAATGAAGGACGGTAGAGCACGAATTGTGGTGATAGACACGTCAGGTGAGATACTCACCAAGAAGACCTGTCAAGAGACGACCGTAAGAGACTACCAGATCCAAAGCGATCTCGAACGGGATATCTTGAAGATCACCGTCATAGAAAGGCATAAGCGGACCGGCAACATCGGCCGAGGATTCGTGAGAGGCTTCGGACTTAAGGCCGGCGCAATATCGAGCAGTGTCGCTCATGACAGCCACAACATCTGCGTCGTCGGCACAAACGATTCGGACATGGCGCTTGCAGCCAATGAGATCGCAAGAATCCAAGGTGGGCTGGTCGCGGCCAAAGATGGGAAGATAATGGCTGAACTCGTGCTCCCATTTGCAGGATTAATGTCCACGCGATCAATTGAGGCGGTCAACCATGCCGAGAGATGTCTCTCTGAAGTAGCAAGGAACTTTGGTTGTGCTTTCTCATCGCCCTTCATGGTCATGTCATTTCTCTCGCTTGCTGTGATACCGGAGATTCGATTGACGGACAAAGGTATTGTTGATGTGAACGCAGCCAAGTTAATCCCGATGACATGCTAGCCACACTGCAATATTGGCAGACACGACAACCGTGAGAGAATGGGGAGGCTACTGACGAATCTGCTGCGCTGTAAAGGGACAGGTTTTAACTCTGCCTCGCGCTCCTCCCGGGCGATTCAACTTGCCACAATCTGTTGCTCCTGAGGAACAGGAGCGAGAGATCGTCTACCTCGACAATGCAGAGACGACTAGGCTAGACCCCGCCGTCCTAGATCTAGTCCAAAAGTTCATGGTAGACAAATATGGTGTTCCAGCTGGCGAGTTCGGTTACAAACTAGAGGAAGAAGCTGGCGAAGCCATCGAACGAGCAAGAGAGACAATCGCCAAAAAGATCGATGCGAGCCCAGAGGAAGTGATCTTCACCTCAGGCGGAACCGAAAGCAACAACATAGCCATCTTCGGAGCGGCACGCTCCAACTACTACAAGGGAAAACGCCTCATCACAAGCAGGATCGAGCATACATCTATTCTCCGGATTATCGACAAGCTCACCACGCAAGGTTTCGAGAAGACCCTGCTCGACGTTGATCGCCAGGGTTTCGTTAATCCAAACGGTCTGAAAACGAGCCTGGAAAACGCCCGCTTGGTGTCAGTCCAACACGCAAACCAGGAGATAGGTACACTACAGGACATAGCGGCAATAGGAGAGATCACCAGGAATAGTGGAGTCCTCTTTCACTGCGATGCTGTTCAGTCCTTCGGCAAGGAAAAGATCGACGTTCAAGCGATGAAGGTCGACTTGCTTTCTATGTCGTCACATCTGATTCACGGTCCCAAGGGGGTCGGCGCCCTCTACGTGAGAGACGGTGTCAAGCTCGAGCCAATCCTCGAAGGAGATGATAGAGAGAAGGGGCTGAGGCCTGGAACCCCAAACGTGGCAGGTATTGCTGGCTTTGCTAAGGCTGTGGAACTGTTGACCGGAGATGATGCCGTGAGGATGCGTCGGCTAAGAGATGAGCTGATCGAATCGCTCTCGGCAATCCCTGATTCACGTTTAAATGGGCCAAGGGGCGAACGCAGACTCTGTAACAACGTCAATGTATCGTTCAGGTATGTCGAAGGTGAGGCGATCCTCATGCACCTAGACTTGAAACGACTTGTCGTGAACACGGGCTCGGCATGCTACAGTCAGAAGCTCGAGCCAAGTCACGTTATTCGAGCCATCGGAGGCACGCTGGAGGAGTCTCACAGCTCAACCCGCCTGAGCCTTTCAAAGTGGACTACAAGACAAGACCTGGCCTACGCGACCGAAACGGTCAAACAAGTCGTGGACACTCTTAGAGCTCAAAGCCCGCTTGCAAGAAGGGCGCATGAGAAGAAGTGATGGCGATGTCGGAAACACTGGCAAAGAAGTTCGGGTATACCGAGAAGGTAATGGATCATTTCAAGAACCCGAGAAACGTCGGCGTCATGGAGGACGCTGACGTCACATCCAAGGTTGGCAGCGTTGCCTGCGGCGATCTGATCAAGCTCTATTTGAAGTTCGACCCGGACCGCGATCAGATCAAGGATATCAAGTTCGAATCATACGGATGCGCCGCCAACATCGCAACGAGCTCCATGATGACGGAGATGGTGAAAGGGAAGACAATCGACGAGGCGAGGAAGGTTACGTTCAAGGACATATCTGACACGCTCGGCGGTCTTCCGCGAATCAAGCTTCACTGCGCCGTACTCTCAAGGCAAGGGCTCGAGACGGCCTTTCTCAAATACGAGGCAAAGAGAGGGCGCGTCAAGATAGACGAGCCCTTCGTCAACAAGATTCTGCGGGGCGTACTTGACCCGGTTCAGGGGGTTGACATAATCTCCGCCAAGATACTGCAAGGCACGAAGGTGGAAGGCAAGAAGATCGCGCTCGACTTGAAAGCGAAACCAGAGAGCGAACTCGCAAAAAGCCTAGCCGAAGACGTACAAGACGCGTTCGAAGGCCTAGACGTCGAGCTTGACCTGAAATTCAAGGAATAAGACTCTATGCCCAACTTGGCTTGGACGATACGCTGCTAGAACTCGAGGCGCCTCCCATTCAACGTCAAGTTTGTTTGCATGTGAACTGCCTTCTTGAGAGTGTTGTGCGCATAGCACATCACTTCGGCTTCCCGGGCCAGTTTCCTGACTGTATCTTCGCTAGCCGGGCTCTCGATTTCGATATCGTAGATCATATCCCTGAACGATCTCCCCATCCGCCTATCGAAATGCCCCCGCACGATAGCCTTCATTGACATGAGCGGAATGCTATTCGATATGGCGAGTTTCGCGTACTGAGTCATGAGGCACGACGCGGCCCCAGCCAAGAAATAGGCGAGCGGCGGGAGCCCTGCGTTGGTGCCGCCTCTCTCAGGCGGCTCATCGATCGTGAAATCGAAGCCTCCAAACGATGCTTTGAAGCGTAACTGTTCGACGAGTTCGATGTCGATCCTCTGCGTTCCGATCTTGGCCTCACGGAGGTTCCGGCGTTCGTTATCCTCTCTCTTCACAACGACCGCGAGCTCGGGGTAAGTCTTCAAACAACTCACCTAAGCGACAATGATTCGGGACGCCGTCCCTTAAGTCCGACAGGTGCGTAGGCACCTCCGCCGATTGCCCATGGTGGCTACGACTATCTCGTTCAACGATGATCTATGTGGTTGTCAAGAAATGCGCTCACATTGGCTGAGGCAGCTCAGAGATTTGCCATGATGATTCGGGCAATCGCATGTCTTAGAGAATCGTGTGCGAGACTCTAGGAGAAGTCCTTCTCCTGTATGAAGTAGCCGTGCCAGCTGTGGTACCAGACCTCTCCTGTGAACCCGTTTACGCTCAGCATGCCGATGATCTTCCCATCCTTTTCGAAATCGATCGTGTAGTAGCCGTAGAAGCGAGTAACGCCCTCAACGTGAGCTCCGGGAAAGTTCTGTGACAAATAGCTTTCAGCGATCGACTTGGCACTTTGTTCGCTGACTTGCATCTCACTCGAGGCGCCTGCCTGTGAACGTGATCCCATCATGCCCCGCATCATGCTGTACTTCGTGTTCCACATCATATTGGGTCCAGGTTCAGGCATGATTGCGCCAGTTATCATGCCTCTGCCCATCATGCCGCCACCCATTCCCATTCCACCGCCCATCATTCCCTGAGGTGGCGCTTGCTTCCAGATTAGCATCTCAAAGGCCCCGAGACCCGTGTCTTTCTCGTAGTACATGATGTAGAAGTTGTACTGGAATTCCATAATCTCCTTGATCGCAAGGTTGGGGTTGCCCAAAGACACGAGATACTGCTGGGCGATCGTCTTCGCTTCGTCAAGAGTAATCGGTGCGGGCGGCGGAGCTTGACGCTGCCAAGGCCATTGTCCCATCGTACTAGGGCCGTATCCTGCCTGCTGGCTCCAGGCCAAACCGGCGTAAAGCGGCATTGCGAGAAGACCGATGAGTCCAACCGCAATGAGAACTAACCCAGTTGTACGTTTCTCCATCTTGGATCACTTCTTGGTGAGGTTCTGTTTCATCTCGAGGTATTGCTCCTTGGTTATGTCCCCTTTTGCGTAGCGTTCGTTCAAAATCCTCAATGCGTTTTCAGTTTCGGCTGTTTGACCTCGAGATGTTAACAGGTAATAGGCGCCCACGATCAAGAGGACGATGAATGCGAGCGGGATAAGTGCGCCTACGAGCATGAATCCCCCGCCCCAGCGCATTCCGGTGGGATAGCCCAATCCCCCCATCATCCCCCATCCCATCATCGGGCCCCACATGAACATCCCAATCATCGGAACCACGAAGAGCAAGCCGATCAACAGCAGGATCAGCACTACAATAATGCCGGTACTAGATCTCTGGGCCATACGACATCATCCAGTTCTAGGGGTATGGCGACACGGGACGAGTATAAGTCTGCATCAATCAACAACTGAACATAACCGAAAAGGAAGTTCTCAAGCGGCAACGTTTTCGAGCCTTGGCTTTCTGTCAGTCAAGTTCTCCTCCTACAATGTTTTCGCGTTTTCAAATCGCGATACTCTGTGTTCCATCGGATGCACAAGCTTCGTGCTCCCATACGTTCATATCTGAGCTCATGTCGAACGCCAGCCGGCCGACAGGTGCAGGCGAGTTTCCTAGTCTATTGGTCGTCTGATCCTCAATGATACTGGTTATGACACGAACGAGGTTGGTCGCAGTAATCGCGGTCTGCTTGTTTCTTGTAACCTCCATTGTTCCCGTACTGGGTCAGGAACCGGTTCAGAAGTACACATACAACATGACCTTTGATCATGATGGCTTGACCACCGTCGAAGTACTGTACGATAGTGGCTTCGTGGGCCCAGGCTCATCGTGGATTGCTGTCCCGAAGAATTTCACTGAGACCACTGTTGTGGCGCTCAAGGGCACGATCACGTCGATGACGCGCGTACCGTATCGCTCAGGCGAAGAGGGTCTCGTTCACCCATTCTATGACAATCTGACCTTCTCATACACGTCTGGCAGTGACCCTTTCTCCATGGATCTTCGCTTCAACATGACGAATGGTGCGATGATAGTGGAGCCGAACGGGTTCTTCTACTCCCCTCAGATTGGAGTACCCTCATCTGCAAAAGTGCAAGCCAAATTGACGTTTCCCGATGGGATTGAGTCTCTGGACGAAGTTCAACCTGCCCCTGCACAGGTCGAGACATATGGCTCCACGGTAGACCTCCTGTTCAATCTCGGGTCAAAATCACGGATTGCAGTCACGTTCAAGGTCTCTTGGGCTCAGCAGACAAGCCACATCCAGGAAGAACAAGTGAGGGCAGATGTGCCGAGTCGGTACTTGGACTTGGGAACCAAGATAGTTGAGCTTTACAGGAAGGCCATCCCGTTGATGAACGCTCTATTCAACGGCACAGTGAATCAAATCTCGATGAGATTCTTCACTCCATCCTCCCTTCCAGAGCTAAGCATCGGCGGCTATACTCCGATAGATCCCTCCAGCTTCCAGACGGGTGCCATCTACCTGAACCTCTTCTATTTCCGAGCACTACCTGGCACGATGGAAACAATCGCTGTTCATGAGCTGACCCATCAGTATGAGGCACACGCAGGAATCTCTCCCAATTTGCTGTGGGTTCACGAGGGCTTGGCAAACTACATAGCCGTTCAGATGGGGAAATCGCTCAACTATGACGTTACGTCCACTGACGCAGATCTTGAGACTACTGCAAGCGGACTCAACGGGAATTACGGCATGATCCAGTACTGGCGGCCCGGAGGAACAGCCGGGTCACTCTTCCAGTACTATGCGGCAAGCTACGAAGTCTTCAAGACGCTCGGTAACGAGTACGGAGGCCTCTCTCTATACTCGAGGTTCTTCACCCAGCTACATGAGCTCAAAGACGGACTGACATCTACAAACGTCGCCATCTACGAGTTGGGTCTAGCCGCTCGTTCTGATCTCTCGCCCCAGTTCACAAAGTGGGGATTCGAACTCGTCGACCTGTCCAGCATTGGCGCTCGTATCGCCAAGCTACGAGCAGAAGCAGAATTCCTAGGTCCTTTGCTCCCGTTCCGAGAGCAGGCGCTCAGCCATCTTGAACTCGCGCAGAGTTCCATGTACTCTTCGCCAGAGGCTGCGGTTGGGCATATCACGATCGCGACATTCTACATTGAGACTGTCCCAATGATCATAGCTGGCGTAGTGCTTGTGTTGATTCTACTTGTAGCGGTGGCTGTTATTGTCAGCAAGCGAGGCAAGAGAAAGCGAGTTGAATTCGGCAACCAGCTGAGATACTAACTACTTGAGCGAACAATTAGGCACACAGAGGGGTCCTGTAGGATTCCTCACGGAGTCTTCGTTTGCTTGGAATTGGTGGTTCCGCGCTCTTTGCGTACGATTTTGATCCGGCAGAACACATGGTCTCCGTCCCGAACTTCGAAGATCTTTCTGATCTCTTCGGGGATCGTTATTCGTCCACCAGCAATTACTTCAGCAAAGAACGGTATCTCTTCCTCGTTGAGTTCGATGGGCATCTATTCAGGCACCGTGCCTAGTTCACATTCGAATGAGTATTAACGTTTCGGATCTGCGTTAGTTCGATCCGACCGATCAGCAAGTCGCCTAGGACCTGCCCAGATGCCCTCTATCGATATGCATATAAGAATATGCATCTTTTGGAATGTTGGCGAAGGGCATGCTGGCACCAGCCGAGAGACAAGTACTCAGACGTCAATCGGAGATCTGCAAGGCTCTTGCGAATCCAAAGCGTCTTGAGATCCTACACGAGCTGCGAGAGGGGGAGAAGAGTGTGACCGAATTGTGCCTAGCGACGGGACTCAGGCAGGCGAACGTTTCGCAGCACTTGGCCATCATGCGTCACCGAAAGATGGTGATAGAGAGACGAGAAGGAAACACCGTACTGTACAGGATCTCGGACAAGCGCATCAACAAAGCCTGCGACATCATGCGAGATGTCTTGATCCATCAAGCGAGTGAGGATTCGAAACTAGTCCAGTTGGTGTCAGCGCCAAACCGCTCGTAGGAGATGAATGAGATATGGTAACTTCGAAAGAAGGGGAAAAGCGTAACAAACTAGTCATCGTTTGTTCAAGGGCAGCTTAGACATGGCGTATCCTCCCATGATGCTCGCTACAACGGGCGCAGCGATGGGCATGGAAGTACATCTCTACTTCAAGTTCTGGGGCATGAATATGATATCGAAGAAGACCATTGACTCTCTGAAGATCTCGCCGGTCGGGAACCCGGCGCTGCCGATGCCGAACATTCTTGGAATGCTTCCAGGGATGACTAGTATGACTACAAGCATGATGCAGGGGAAGATGAAGAAAATCAAAATGCCCAGCATCAGAGAAATGATCAAGACAGCTAA
>Ga0315291_10010678_pt1 | contig 11215 bp, 9 predicted proteins | sample YL17G12_20_MG_FD_203070 | JGI IMG/M metagenome (GOLD analysis project Ga0315291, IMG submission 203070) | Sediment microbial communities from Yellowstone Lake, YNP, Wyoming, USA - YL17G12_20 | ecosystem: Environmental > Aquatic > Freshwater > Lake > Sediment | place: USA: Wyoming | collected... | reverse complement strand
CGCTTCCCGTCCTATCGAAACGGGAACCTGCGACCCCCGCGACCTGAACCGGATCGCCTACCGGACGAACAACGCCGCCTTCTTCAGCGGGGACATTGCCTGGCAGTACACCGTCCGGGGAAACGGCTGTACCAGCTGTCCCATCCGCTGCCACACGATGATCAAGGTCCCTTCCGTGTCCGCGAAATACAACATCCCCGAGGTGGGACAAAACACGTGCGCCGGCCTCAACTTCGGCCGCTCCTTCTTCAAGGAATTCCCCGACGGACCCAGGGGCATGACCAACCTGGAAGCCTGCGTGGTCGGCATGCACCTGGCGGATGACCTTGGCGTCTGGTGCAACTACGGCCAGTTGCAGCGTGACTTCAAAAAACTTTACTATGAGGGTTTTATCAAGAAGAAGGTGGGAGAGAAGGAATTCAAGAGTCTCTCCTGGGACAAATACGAGAAAGGAGACCCATCCTTTCTCTTCGAGCTTTTTCCGCGGATCGCTTCCAAAGAAGGGGAGCTGGGAACCGCTCTGGGTCTCGGGACGGGCCATCTCCTGGAACGCTGGTCCATCCCGGAAGAGGACTGGAAGAAGGATAAAGAGCTTTCCTACTGGAAGATGGGCCATCCCAAGCACCACTCCACGGAGGATACGGGCCAGTGCGGGCTCCTCATCAATACCCAGTACAACCGCGACTCCCAGTGTCACTCCCACACCAATTTTCTGCGGAATGGCCTGCCCCTGGAGGTCCAGAAGCGTCTGGCGGCGGAGATCTGGGGCTCTGCCGACGCCGTCGATGCGTTAGGGGCCTACACCCCGATGCACCCGTCCAAGGCCAAGATGGCCAAGTGGTCGCTCCTCCGGAAGGAGCTCCATGATTCGCTTTCCCTCTGCAACTGGATGGGGCCTTGGGTCGCTTCCCCGCTCAAAGAAAGAGGATATCGCGGCGATGACTCGATCGAGTCGAAGCTTTACCGCCTGGCCACCGGGGATCAACTGGATCGGCATGAACTGGACCGGATGGCGGAACGCATCTTCGTCCTCCACCGGGCCCTCACGATCCGGGACATGGGAACCCGGGAGATGCGCACCCGGCATGACACCATCCCCGAATGGGTTTTCACTGACAAATCCGGGAAGGCTCCTTTCACCAAGGGGACTACCCACATGGATCGGAACGACGTCAAAGTTGCCATGGATATGTTTTACGACGAAATAGGATGGGACCGAATCACCGGGGCGCCGACGCCCCAGGCTTACCGTAAAGTCGGTCTTGTTAAGGTTGCGGAGGAGCTGGGCAAGCGGAAGCTGCTGGCTTAGCCCGAAGGAATGCGGCTTGCGGAATTCGGATTCAAAAAGCGATGGAGCCCGGCGATGATTAGGGCGGAAAACGGAGCTGATAAAAAGATCGGGAAAGAAGACGAGGCAATGACGAGGGCCATCGCCGCTCATATTCGGAAGAGCAGCGAGGAGGGCCAACTCATTTCCGAGGAGGAGATCCTTCGCCGGGTAACCGATCCATCTATTTTAACTTCCTCCCCGGCAGATCCGGCGCAAGAGGTCGGGAGCATCCTCCGGGAAGTGGTCGGGCAGAGCGAAGATTTGCATGAGCTTTCCGCCGGGGATGGGTCCCGGCACTATTATTCTTCGCAGTTCATGACCCAGGCTTATGCCTTAATTCTGCTCCAGAAACAGGGCGACCCCCTGCATCTCATCGCCTCGATCGTTCGGGAGAATTCCGCTCTCTACCCCCTACCCGTGCCCCTGGACATCTTCACCCAGCCGCCCTTCAGCCTCAGCCGCCAGGAAGTCCTGAACGATCTGGACCGGATGGCCGCAGGAGAAGAATACCGGGATATCATGCCCACGACAACCTCCACGTCCCGGGTCTTCCTTTATTCCACGCTCCACCTGGAGCCCGAGCATGCTTCCATGCTCGCCGAGTGGCTCGACGTGGGCCAATTTGACAATCCCTAAGCCCTTTAAGGCGCAGTACCGAAGCCTTTAAACAGGATCCCCTTTGCCGCGCCTGCCCTCAACATCAATCACCCAATCGAACCCGAAACTCGAAACCCGGAACTCGAAACTTTGTTGCCTTATCCCTTTCGTCCCTTTTCTTCCATCAGGGGCCGGTATTTCTCCATCGTCTTGCGGTTGATGTCCAGCGGGGCTGGGGCATTCGGGGGCAGGAGAACTTTATACTCCCTCCCAGCGAGGTGCTTGGTCAACTCCGCCTTGGCTTCCTGGATGACTTTCCCGTCGAGCAGCAGATCCACGCCCGAGGCCATCAGGACCTTGGCCGCCAGGAGCATCCCTTTCCAGCCCAACTGGGAATGGGAGGCGGCGTTGACCTGCCAGTTGTGCCACCCCATCCCCGGGGGGGCCGTGGCCACCCAGACCATGGCAAAGGGGGCAAACCAGCTGTACTCGGAATTGTCGGAAACATAGGTGGAGCCCGGCCCGAATGGCTGGATCTGCCGGTCCATTCCAACCTCGAAGGCGTTGCAGCTTTTCTGCAAATCACGGGCAAAGGCCTCTTCTTCGGAAGTGTAGGAAAGAGCGCCCAGCTCGACCAGATTTTTGTACAGGACGGCGGCCAACACCGAGTTGGGAATCTTTTCGTGGGTAACGGTCACGAACTCCTTGGTCACTTCCGTCCCCGTAGCCATCGCCGCTCCTTCGGCGCAACGGTGGATCTGGGCCAGGATCGGCTCCATCTGCTGGACGGTCTGGATCCGCCCGATGCACCAGAGGGTGGCCCGGTCCGGCACGACGTTGGGATATTCCGGCCCCACATCGGAAAAAGTGTAGTTGATGGTATTAGCCGCAGTAAGCTCTCCGGGCGGAATATGCTCCCGAAGAAGTTCGATAGCATGACCCATCAGGACGGCCGAATCCAGCGCGCTTTTTCCCTCCCAGGGGGAGTTCCCGTGTGACGTTCTGCCCTGAAAATGGTACTTCATATTGAAATAGGCGTTGCAGGTGTCATACAGGACCTGATTCATGAAAAATGGATGCCAGTCGATGATGGCATCGATTCCTTTAAAGACTCCCGCCCGGGCCATGAAGGATTTGCCCGCGCAGATTTCCTCCGCAGGCGCCCCGAGGATTTTGATCGTCCCGGAGAGTCGATGCTTCTCCATCACTTTTTTCAGAGCAACGGCAGCCCCCGCGGCGCCTGTTCCCAGCAGGTTGTGCCCGCAGCCATGCCCGGGGGCCCCGGGTACCACGGGCTGTTTCCGGGCAGCGGGCTCCTGCGAAAGGCCGGGCAGAGCATCATACTCACAGTTGATCCCGATGACGGGCTTTCCCTGGCCCCAGGCGGCCACAAAGGCCGTGGGGATCCCGGCCACATCCTTTTCCAGGGTGAAGCCCTCAACGGAAAGAAAATCTGCCAGAACCCGAAAAGATCGATGTTCTTCCAGACCCAATTCGGCATAATTCCAGATTTGCCTCGAAAAATCGATCAGCCTGGGGCTGTTCACCTCGATCCAATCGAAGCCGGCTTTTTTGTAATCCCTCGCCTTATCCATCTCAACTCCCTCCCACCTCACTCCACTTCCCTCTGAAATCCCCCCGGCCCCCCCCTTTTCCAAAGGGGAGCTAACCCTAACTTTCCGGTGGTAAACCATCTTCGGAAAGCGATTCGAATATGGGCATTCTGCTCACTCCATCGCCCCACAAGTGCCCTTTCAACGAAAGGCACTTGAGGCACTTCAGCATGCTGAAGGCACTTATCATTATTCCTTTTCCGGGAAAAGCTTGCTCGATACCCCTTTGGGCATGAACATGATAGTGGCAACCAACATGATTCCATAAATCATGAACCGGTATTCTCCAAATTCCCGCAGGTATTCCAGGAGAGCGGTCAAGGAGAAGGCCCCGATGACCGGTCCCCAAAACGTACCCAACCCCCCAACCAGGGTGACCGCGATAATTTCGGTCATGATCCCAACGCTCATGACCGAAGTGGGAGTCAGGATGAGAATGTAGTGGGCATAGAAGGCTCCGGCTACGCCGGCTAAAAAGGAACTGGTGATAAAGGCCAGCAGCTTGAAGCGGGTCGTGTCGATCCCCAGGCTGAGAGCCGCGTCCTGCTCGTCGCGTACCGCCCGGAACGCCAGCCCTACATAGGAACGCAGCATCCAGCCGATCAACCCGATGGTAACGAAGAAGATCATCAGGATGACGTAGTAATAGCCGGTCCGGTCTCCTCCCGCAAATTGGATCGCCAGTCCGCCAGGAAGAGGAATTTCGGGAAATTCCGGAATTCCCCAGAGACCCAATTCCCCACGGGTGAGGCCGACCAGGTTCATGCACACGATCCGGGCGATCTCGGAAAAAGCCAGGGTGGTGATGGCAATGTAGGGGGCCGCCCGGAGGCGCAGGCAGGGGAGACCGATCACCAAACCCACCAGGGCCGCGGCCACTCCCCCGGCCAAGAGCCCCAGCCAGGGAGAAAGGCCTGCTTTCATGGCCAGGAGAGAGGAGACGTAGGCCCCCAGGCCGAAGAAGGCCTGATGGCCGAAAGTAAAGATCCCCGTGTAACCGCAGATGAGATTCCAGCTGCAGGCCAGGACGGCAAAGAGCAGGGAGAGAATGATGATGTTCATGATGTAGGCATCTTCGACGAAGACCGGAAGGACCAGCAGGACGATGACCATGCCGGCAATGGCTTTATTTTTTGCTGTCGCAAACGGTTTCTTGATATTCATCTCCCGACCCTTCTTTCAAACCGCTCGATCCTTCTTTTGGTTATCTTCTGCGTCCTCTGCAGGGTCTCCGGTTCATGAGTCTTTACCATTCCTTGGTCCCGAAAAAACCCGCGGGCTTGAACACCAGGAATCCGATGAGCACCAGAAAAGCGGCCACGTCTTTCCACTCCGAAGAGAGGAAGACGATGGCCAGGCTTTCGATGGAACCCAGCAGAAATCCCCCCAGGATCGCTCCCCCGAAACTTCCCAACCCTCCCAAGACTACCACGATGAAGGCTTTCAGCAGGAGGGGAATGCCCATCCAGGGGTTGACCAGGAAAAGGGGCGCGAGCATGGTGGCGGCAAGGGCCGCCAGGGCCGAGCTGATCCCAAAAGTGAGAAGGTAGATCCGGTGAAAATTGATGCCCAAAATCGTAGCCGCCTCCCGATCCTGCGCCGTGGCCCGGAGGGCCATGCCGAACCGGGACCGCTTCACATACATCCAGAATCCCACCATCACGGCGGCAGCCACAACGAGGATGAGGATCCGCTGGTAGGCAATCCGGAATCCAAAAAGGTCCATGGTTCCTTCGATAAAATAGGGCACATTCTTAAACCGCTCTCCCCAAACCTTCAAGGCAAAGTTCTGCAGGAAGATGGAGACCCCGAGAGTCACCACGATGGGGCTTACATCCCATCCGGGTTTATCCAGGAGGGGATGCAGGATGGTACGCTCCATCAGGACCCCGAGGGCAAAGGCGATCAGCATGGCCAGGAGGATTCCCCAGAAGGGATGAATCCCGAAAAGCAGGAGGGTGTAATAGAGAACATATCCCCCGATCATGTAGAGCTCTCCGTGGGCGAAGTTGAGCATCTTCATGGTGCCCCAGATCAGGGTCAGTCCGCTGGCCACCAGGGCGTACATACTGCCCAGGACCATCCCGTTCAACATCTGTTCGATGATCAGTTGCAGGTTCATGGCGATTTTTTATTTTCTACCTTTAGGCACTTAAGCACACGTAAGTGCACTTGAGTACACTTATCCCACTCATAATCCCAAATAGGCCTGTTTGATGTAATCATCCTGATTCAACCGATTGGCTTCTCCCTCCATGACCACATGCCCCGTCTCGATCACATACCCGCGGTGCGCAATCTGCAGGGCAATATGGGCATTTTGCTCCACGAGCAAAACGGTGACCCCCTTTTGATTGATCTTTTGAATGACTTCAAAGATCCTCTCCACGATAACCGGTGCCAGCCCCAGGGACGGTTCATCCAGAAGGAGCACCTTGGGGCGGGAAATCATGGCCCGGGCAATGGCGCACATCTGCTGTTCCCCTCCCGAAAGCGTCCCGGCCAGCTGGTCCCTCCGCTCCTTGAGAATGGGGAAGATCTCCATCATCTCTTCCATCGCCCCGGAGCGATCTTTCCAGGCCGGAGGGGTGTAAGCTCCCACGGAAAGATTTTCCCAGACCGTCATATTCGGGAAAAGCCGTCGCCCCTCGGGAACATGGGAGAGACCGTGAAGGATGATCTGATAGGGTTCAATCCGATCCAGTCTTACGCCGGAGAGAGAGACCGTTCCCTTCTTGGGCTTTAAGAGCCCGGAAATGGTCCGGAGGGTCGTTGATTTTCCCGCTCCATTGGCCCCCAGAAGAGTGACGATTTCCCCCTCTTTGACGGTGAGGGAGACATCCCAGAGCGCCTGCGCATCTCCATAGAAAACGTCAATGTTCTTGATTTCGAGCATAAAAAAATCCCTATTGGCCCCTGCTATTGAACCCCTGACTTTTGCGTCCTAATTCTTTTCCTTGCCACACTATGCTCTGTGCGCTATGCGCTTTGCGTCTTTATCCCTCCCAGGTACGCCTCGATCACCTGGGGATTCTTGGCAATCTCTTCGGGCTTGCCTTCGGCCAGTTTCTTTCCGTAATGCAGAACCACGATCCGGTCGGACAAGCCCATGATCGCCTTCATCACGTGCTCGATCATGAGGATGGTGATGCCTCCTTCACGGAGCGAGCCGATGAAATTGGCCATCTCCCCCGTTTCCTTGGGATTCAAGCCGGCCACGACTTCATCCAGAAGCAGGATCTCGGGGGAGGTGGACAGGGCCCGGGCGACTTCCAGTCTTTTCCGCTCGACCAAATTCAGGCTCTTGGCTTTCCGTTCCGCTTTCCCCTCAAGGCCCACCCGCTCCAAGGCGGCCCTGGACTTTTTCTGGGCTTCTTCCATGACATGCCGCTGCTGGTGGCCGAAAAAGGCCCCCACGAGGGCGTTTTCCAGGACGGTCATTTCCAGGAAAGGCTTGGTGATCTGGAAGGTGCGGGCGATCCCCAGCTTGCAAACCTCATTCGGCCTCAGATGGCTGATATCCCGGCCCCGGAACAAGATTTTCCCCTGATTCGGCTTGTAGACCCCGGCAATGATGTTGAAAAGGGTCGTCTTGCCGGCTCCGTTCGGGCCGATCAGCCCCAGGATTTCCCCCTTGTTTAAATAAAAGGACACGTCGCTGACCGCGGCCAGACCGCCGAAGTATTTCGTCACCCCCTGCCCTTCCAGCAGGAGACCGTTCTTTTTTTGTTCCATTTTTTCTTTTCAAATGGGACACAGATTTACACAGATGAACACAGATGAATAAAATAAACCCTCAACAAATTCTTATCTGTGTGATCTGTGTTTATCTGTGTCCAATAATAATTTAGGAATTATTCAGGACTCGGACGCCCATGAATGACCCGAAAAAGAATTTTTCATTCTTGATCCGTGTTATCCGTGTTCATCCGTGTCCCATCAAAAGGCTGCTATTTCAACCAGGGTGGGAGCTGGAATTTCGCCCCCGCCAGGCTTTGGGGCCAGACGATCTTGCTCTTGCCGTCTACAATCTGGGCGGCAGGCACAGGAACGAATTCCTCCCCGTGCTTGATCTGGTGATTGGACTGTTCGAACGCCCATCGTCCCATGATCCCCTTCCTGTCCAGTTTGGAAAGAGCTTCCACGACCTTCTTGGGATCCAGGGAACCGGCTCTTTCGATGGAATCGAGCATGTTATTCAGGCCGTCGTACCCCGAGGCGTGGTCATTGTTCATCACCACGTTCCAGCGCTTCTGGATACGCTCCCCAAATTCCTTGTGCAGGGGCACATTTACCGGGTCCACCAGCAGGGGGGACCAAAGCAGATAATCCCCTGATTTTCCGGCCTGCGGCACAAACTCCGGCCGCAGAGGATAGTAGATGGCATGGTGGTACGCCTTGAGCCCGACCTCCTGAAACTGTTTGGCCAGGGCCACACCTGAGGAAAGGGGGGTGAAGACGGACATCAGCACGTCGGCCCCCAGGCTCTTGATTTTTCCCAACTGAGGATAGAAATCTGTATGTCCCAGGGGAACCGTTTCCATGGTCACGCTTTGGAATCCGATCCCGCTGAAGAGTTCTTTGGTCTTTTCGGCGTTGGACCGGCCATAATCCGTGTCTTCCACGATGAAGGCGATCTTTTTGGCTTTGGACTGGTAAGCTCCCTGCTTTTCCAGAAAGCGGTAAGTGGAGAAGACGGAGCCGGCGTAGGCCGTGCTGCCCCAGTCTCCTTTCCAGAAGTTCCAATAGCGCTTGGGGTTGCTGGCGATCTTCTTGGCAATCTCCTCGCTGACCGGTTCCACGCTCATGATGGGCTTACCGTACTTGGGAGCCAGTTCCATGATGGCCATGGTCACCGAGCTGTGGAAGGAATCCCCCAGGAGCACATCCACTTTGTCCCGGGTGAAGAGCTTCTCGGCCATGCTCACCCCCACTTCCGGCTTGGACTGGCAGTCCTCGATAAGAACCTCGACGGGGATCTTCTTGTTGAACGCCTTGAGCATGACCCCGCCCTTGGCGTTCCACTCTTCCATGGCCAGGATGAACCCCTGCTTTAGGGCTACTCCCGCCTCCGCCGCCGGGCCGGTCAGAGGGGCGGTGATGCCGATTTTAATGGCCTTCGGCGGCGCCGCGGCCAGAGCCGGCGCGGCGATGAAAAAGGCCAGTACTGCGAAAATCAGCAAGAATTCGGTCAGACGACATCCTTTTCTCATGGCGAACCCTCCTTCTTTCTTTTTATCAACCCGACTTGCCCAAACCTTTCGTTAACCTATTCCCACGAAGATCGCCCTAACCCGAAACTCGGAACCCCCTAAATACCGTCAGTTGTGAGTTGTGAATAGTGAAAGGGAATGCCGAATCACGAATACCTTTCAGCATACGGACTTCGGTCTCCTCTTCAACCCGAAACTCGAACCCTGTAACTCGAAACGGTTTTTATTCAACCTTTTCCGCCATGACCTCCTCGAGGATCCGAAGTCCTTTGTCCAGCTGCTCATCGGTGATCACCAGGGGCACCAGGTGGCGGATCACGTTGCCGTAGCCCCCGGCCGTGAGAATGATCAGGCCCTTATCGTAGCACCGCCTGACGATGGCCTTGGTCAGGTCCGCGTTGGGCTTGGGATTCTTCTTGTCCGCTACGATCTCCATACAATTCATGGCCCCCAGTCCGCGCACGTCCCCGACAAAGGGGTACTTCTTCTGGAAAGCCCGGAATTTCTCCATGACTTTCTTCCCGATTCCATCGGCCCGCTCCGCCAGCTTCTTCTCCTTCAGGATTTTCATGACCGCCAGACCCGCCGCGCAGCACACCGGGTTCCCCCCGAAGGTGCCGCCGATGCCCCCGGCGTCCACTGAATCCATGATCTCCGCCTTCCCCGTAATCCCGCCGAGGGGCAGGCCTGCGGCTAAGGATTTGGCGGTGATCAGGATGTCCGGTTCATCGATGGAATACTCATAGGCGAACATCTTCCCCGTCCGGGCAAACCCGGTCTGGATTTCATCGACGATGAGCACGATCCCGTTGTCCTTGCAGATCTTCTGCAGCTTTCCCAGGTATTCTTTGGGAGGGACGATGAAGCCCCCTTCCCCCTGCACCGGCTCCACGATGATCGCCCCGATGGATTCCGCCGCGGCATAGAGGTCGAAGAATCGGCGCAATACAGATCGCAGGAGGGATACTTAAGTCCGTAGGAACATCGGTAACAGTAGGCGTAGGGAACCCGGTACACTTCGGGCATGAAGGGCCAGTATCCGAACTTGTAGTTTTTCACCTTGCTGGTCAGGCTCATGGTCATGGCTGTCCGCCCGTGGAAGGCGTTCTCGAAGCAGAGGATGCCCGGCTTCTTGGTGTAGTACTTGGCGATCTTGACGGCATTTTCCACGGCCTCGGCTCCGCTGTTGGCGAACATGGTCTTCATGGGGGTTTTCCTGGAAACCAGTTCGTTCATCTCCTTGGCCAGGGCGATGTAGGGCTCATACATCTGGACCATGAAGCAGGTGTGCAGGTATTTTCCCGCCTGGTCGCGGATCGCCTTGACCACTTCGTCGGGGCAATGGCCCACGTTGAGCACCCCGATCCCGCCCGAGAAGTCGATGAATTCCTTTCCCTCCACGTCGCGTACCATGGCTCCCTTGGCTTCGGCAATCATGGCCGGCAGAGCCTGGCTGACTCCCTTGGGCACATGATCCTGCCGCATTTTCACGAGATCGTCTTTCTTCATCCTATCCTCCGTGTGGGGTTGGTTCCGCTCGAGATTGAATCCGGGAAGAAACCAGGTAAAAGCCAGAAATCCCCCCCAACCCCCCTTTGCAAAAGGGGGGTTGGGGGGGATTTATCGCGAATGCCCGGCATTTTTCCCTCTTATCAACATCTTGGGAGTAGTTTGGCGCCAAGCGCCTATAGGGTTGGGTCCAATGTGCAATAAATCGAGGAAGGTTGTCAAGTATGTTTTTTTTCGTGGACTTGGCGGCCAGGGATGCTGCTCCCGCCCCTCTCCATCATGCGGGGAAAAAGGTAACGCGACGGTTGCAAGCTATAGGCTCTTGATCAACAAAATGACCTTGACAAGAGCCTGATATTTATCTATGTCTGAGGTGTCGGTTCCCATCGATGTACCCAGCGGAAAACAATATGCCTTTGCCGGATCCCACAGGAGGTGATTTATGGTGGCAGCAAGAAGTTATCTGAAGCTGTTGGTCGTTTTTGGGCTGATTGGGACTTCGCTGATTTCTTTCCCGGCTGCGGCGCCGGGCCAGGCGTATCCCCACAAGGCCATCACCGTCTACTGCGGGTATGCGCCGGGGGCGAGCACGGACCTGACCGCCCGCGCCCTGGCCGGCGCAGCGGAAAAGATCCTCGGCGTTCCGGTGGTCGTGGAAAACAAAGCGGGCGGGTCCGCCACGGTATGCGCGGCCCTGGTGGCCAGCAAGCCCCCGGACGGATATACCCTGGGGATCCTGGATATGGCGGCCTTGAGTGTCCGCCCCCACCTCCTCAAGGTAGCCTTTAACCCGCTCACGGATTTCACCTTCATCCTCCAGTACGGGCTGTACGTGGGCGGCCTCTGCGTCCTTTCCGAGTCCCCCATAAAAACGATCGATGAGTTCATCGCCCACGCCAAAGCCAACCCGGGCCTTTCCTACGGCGCCTCGGGACAGTTCAGCCGGGGGCACC
>Ga0315291_10010675_pt1 | contig 11216 bp, 8 predicted proteins | sample YL17G12_20_MG_FD_203070 | JGI IMG/M metagenome (GOLD analysis project Ga0315291, IMG submission 203070) | Sediment microbial communities from Yellowstone Lake, YNP, Wyoming, USA - YL17G12_20 | ecosystem: Environmental > Aquatic > Freshwater > Lake > Sediment | place: USA: Wyoming | collected... | reverse complement strand
AACACCTCTTGCTCCGCTGGGCCACACGGAATAAAACACTCGCCCTGGAAGTGATATGAAGGCGCAAAGTTGGTGACAGTCCTGCCCGGTGTGCACGGGTAGAGCAAGCGGATATACTTCCGCTTTTGCTTGTTCTCATCATAGCCTCTTCCCCACTACCTGTCAAGGCCATACCCGAAAAACAGGTAATAATACTGGTGTCTATTAACTTGAAATTGCCATATTCCAACTAAATAAACGAAGCCGGCTTCTTTATCTCAAGTCTCGGGGCTGGGGAATTGGAGGACGAGGCCCAGAATCGGCGGTCTTTTCCACCACACATTGCGAACCCTTGCAATCGAGCGTATGGTGAACGACGCAGGCCGGGGAAGCCGCGTCGGACAAATAAAAAAGCGGATGGGTAAGGAAACCCATCCGCCATAAGCAATCACTGCCACCAGGCTTTTATCTGCGCCGGCGGAGCGCCAAACCGCCGAGGCCGACAAGCCCGGTGAGCAGAGCCACTATGCCGCTCGGCTCTGGGATCATGGCCGAGTCAGGCAGACTCATGGTCACGTTGTCAAACATCGCCCATTCGCACGTGGTGAGATCGGTGATGTTGTCTACGGGGCTGGAAGTACTACCAAACCCCCCTTGGATCCAATGCACGCCGATCCTGAGCTCGATCCATCCCGACTCGGTCTTGACGGTCCTATTCGACAATCCAGCCGCCGTCAACCAGTTGCCCGCGGAATCCCCAGGCTTCAGGCTGTCACGATGTCGAGGAGGGTCCTGTGTCGTCTCGTCATCGCCATACCAGTCAACGTGCCACTTGGTGGGGAAGCCTGGATCGTCGCCCATGATACACATCGTGACGCCGAAGTCCCACTTCAACCCACCTGGCCGAGGCTTGGCCGCCCATTTAGCACTGGCCGAGACGCCGGTGTGCGTGCCTGGTTTCACCTTGACGTACTGGCAGAGCCAGGTAATCCCGGCCCAGTCTTTGGTCGCGCCAGCACAGTTGTCCAAGGGCTTGTAGCCGGTACGCGTCCAACCAACGGCTTTGGTCCCGTACGGAGTGGGTAAGACAGCGGCACCAACGTCGTTCCCGCTGTCCCTATACAACCGGTTCCCCCCGCTGATGTACCCTTCTTCGATGTCCATGGTCTCATTGGAGTCCACTACCTGAACCCACGGCGCGTTCGTTCCAACCCATGTCTGGTCCGGATGAGTAACCGTTGACACCAGAGGCGTCGCCTGCGGCAGGCTGCGAATCGGTTCGCTCCCATCTCTGAGGTACCAGCCGGTGAGGCCGTTCTCGAAGTTGCCGTTGACCAGCGGGTCCCATACTGCCAAGGCCGGCGCGGCAAGCACCAGCATCAACGCCGATACTAACAGTATCTTTTTCACTTTCCTTCTCTCCTCCTTTTACGTGGTTGTATTTGCATCCTCTCGCCATGTCCATGCGGCTAAGCATCAGGTCTCCGTTAAGGCACTGCTGGGCCGAACGGAGCGAGATGCTCGCCATGGAACTTGGAGACGCAAACTTAGCGACAGCTCTGCCCGGTGTGCACAGGCGGAACGGATATCCTTCCGTTTCCACGTTTGTGCATCCCCATGGTAGCATCCTACTTGGTGCCTGTCAAGGCCCCGGCTTAAAAACCGGTAATAATACCAGTATTCCGCCGCGAACTTGTGGGGGTACACAGCGTTGCCCCCAGGCAGGTACGGTCTGCTGAGAGCAGAGCGTACTGAGGTTAACCAAACAGGCCACCAGCATGATACCAAGATGCGGGATACAGCCGGGCCAGGCGATGCGAACATTTTTCGCATCCAAACCCATCTAAAGGAATAGGTGCGAGCTTTGGCGTACTGATTTTTCATAGATTACTTTCAAGGGGTGCGGAAAATGTTTCGACGATGGGCATTTGCAACGATAGTTCTCGTGCTTCTGATCGCTGCACTCGCGATCCCGGAGAGCCGGCGCGTGTTGAGGTTGGATGCCTGGCGCCTCCTGCATTTAAACGTCGGCGATTATGGGCCCGAGGATTGGATAAACGCGGCACGCAGGTCGCATGCGTCCCTGGGGACCGATTGGGAGACGTACCTCGCGCTGGCTGAGCTTGGCGGTTCCAAGCGGCCGGAGTACTACAAGAAGGCCATCCAGGCAGGCCCGAACCGCCCGGAAACCTACGCAGCGGCGCTGACCGAGTATTCCCAGAGATCACGCTACACGCGCTCGGAGGTGTATGGGCTTAGCAATGGGGATACACGCGTTGAGACCGAGCTTTTGGATCCCGAACTAGGCCGGGCCATCCTGGAGTTGGCTAAGAAAGGCTCGCGGGTTGATCCCGACAACGCTTTCTTCGATTTGATAGCCGCCGACGCCCTCTACGGGATGCAGAGGGACACCGAAGCGCTTAACGTAATATCAGCGGCGGCGCGGAAGTCGCACTACAACTCGTACCGGCAGGCCGCTGCGGTATGCACAGTGAAATACTTGGAGGCTGCCGGCCTGCCGAGTATGGAGGCGAACCTTCTGGTGGCCCGTTATACCCTGGTATTTCCACACCTCGCAGGCATATTGCGCATTTCGCGCCTGACGGTTTGGCATGCCAGGCAACTGGATGCGCAGGGCAGATCCGATGAGGCAAGGGATTACCTGACGGCGATTGTCAAAATCGGAGTCCTGATGCGGAAGGGCGCTGAGTACCCCATAGAGCGGCTGGTCGGATCGTATACACAATCCGCGATTGGGTTGTTTGAGCCGACCTCGCCCAAACGCCCGGAAGCAATCGGCGGGATGAGCGAGGCGGATTCACAACGGCTTCGCACGGCGCGTGTTTCCAAAGTCCTGCGGGCGCACGGCTGGCCGGACCTGGCTGCGCTTTTGGAGCGCGAGTCTGCAAGTGCAGCCGCCTTCAAGGAAAAACTGCGGGAGTACTTTCGTTCATCGGATCAGGACGTGGCAGGCGCCGATTTAATCATCGCCGCCACCATGATAGGTCTCCTGTTTCTCCGGTCGTCGGCGGTATTGCTCGTGATAGCCGGGCTGGTATGGCTGGCGCTGAAGATAGGCAGGCGCGACTCGGCAGCCGTGCCGAAGCTGAGCCGGGCTGGGAAGATCGGCCTGGTACTCCTTGGCCTGCTCCCCTGGTTTCTCGTCGGCTGGACTTTCGTATCCAGCTCACGCAGCACTTTCGGAGGCGGGTGAGGCCCGAGCGGCCTGACGCCGGTCGGCGTTGCTCTTCCGCTGGCAAGCACTTGGTTTATCCTTTTTGTTGTAATCTCTCTGCTGAGCCTTGTCCTTGCCGCCCTGCAGGCGAGGCGGATGCCGCGCGTGGGCGAGCCGATGCGCCTGTTCAGGGTAGCTCTCCTCACCTTGACGCTGACGCTGATCCCAATCCTTGTCGGCTGGGCCATGGTAATCGCCACGGTGCACGCTGCTATAGATGCTGTGGAAGAGATTGATTTGCTCCACTTAGTGTCCACGCCTGTGGCCCTTGGAGCGGTGATAGTTGCATTTGCCGGTGTGAGAGCCTACCTCCTAAAGCGGAGCGGCCGATTCCAATCGCCCGTAGTCTGCGCGCTTTCCACGGTGCGCGACGGCCTTGTGTTGGTGGCGAAGTCCATGCTGATCCTGTACTTCGTAATCCTTCTCGGACAGCTTCCGTTTAGGGCCGCATTAACCGAGAAACTGCACGCGCAGCTAGTCAACGGGGTGCAGGCGGTCGAGAACTGGCACGCGCCAACCAGCGGGGCGGACAGGTGAGCTCGGCGATAAGGCAAATCCGAAACGGCTACTCCTCCTCCACGCTGACATCGTCCACGTAGAGATAATTAGCCTCCAGCGCCCACCATTGCAGGAGGTGAACTCCGATCACAGCCGTGTCCTTCTCCGCTGTGAAATGGAGGCTCATCTGCTTCCATTGGTTCTCCATGCCGAACCATTGAGTGGCAAGCGCCCGGTCGGCCTTCTCGACGGACTCCAGCAGGCCCTCGTCCTTCGCATCTACCACCAGCCTGATGCGGCTGTCGCGTCCCCAGGCGCTCCCTCGGTCGCCGGTGATCGCCCATGCCTTGAGGATGTACTTGCGCCCGGGCTCGACCTTGATCCTCTGGCAGACGATGTCGTGCTTCCAGTCCCCGCGGGGCAAGAAGGGATTGGGGTCTTCCACCGCCAGATGGCGCCAGCCGTACATCAGCCTGCCCGAATGCGGCCTGTAGCCATCCGTGCCGGAAGTCGCATCGCCGAACGGGCCGTTCCCTATCGGATACTCCTTCTTTGCCTGTTCATGCTTCTCAGGGTTGGCGAAAGAACATCTCTGCCAGCCCTTCAGGCCTTCTTCAAAGCCGGCATTCACAATGGATAAGTTTCTCGTCCCCGGCTCGGCTACGGGCGTCATCGGCTCGGGTTTGTCAAAAGACGGCTTGTCCTCGTTCGCCGTGGCGAACAGGGTCACGAAGTTCTCCATGTGTCCGTAGGTTCTGGCGGCGTACTCCTTGCCGGTGAACGACGTGACCCGGAAGTAGTAGGTGGTCCCCGGCCTCAGGCTGCTCAAAACGACCGAATGACCGGTTGAGAGGTCCTCATTGGCGACGGCGCTCCGGGCGATTGACGGGTCCTCTCCATAGTAAACTACGCCATCCGCCTTTGTGCCGGTCTCCCAAGTGATCTTCGCGCTGCTCGAGGTGACATCGGAAACCTTTATGTTGTAAGGATAGGTTACCCCGCCGGGCTCGACTTCGCCTGTGATCTCGAAGAACTGGTCGAAACCAACGACTTCCTCGCCATCGCGGTATGCCTTGCCGTCGGAGTAAACATCGGCGGAGAGATAGGAGTACAAGGGCTCCCCGTCCACGAGCCTGTACTCCAGATAGTACCGGCCGCCGGGTTTCAGGGCTACTTCGTCCGGCAGGAAGTAGGCGGCGGAGCCCCGATTGCTCACCATTCGGACCGTTTTGCTCCCTAGAATTTTGCCGTCCGGCCCGTCTTCGCGGATCGCGTAGATGAAGTCCTTGACACCACCGGGGAAACCGCAGTTCACATGAGCAGATAGGACATTTCTCACATTCTTGGCCGCGAAGGTCTGGCCGGCGACCTTGCACCAACCCGACCCCGGCCCCTTTTCTATGTAGTGCTGGTCAATCCTTGCGGCGGCAAAGCGTACAGGCCCCGGCTTTATCTCGAAGATCATGACGCCGAGGTCGCTCTCAGAGTGCGGAACGCCGTCGAAGTAGGCGATCCCTCCCGCGTATGGGTCCGGGCTTCTCGGCATGCCTATCGCCCAGGGAACGCCATCGGCGCTGGCAAGCTCCAGGTAGTAAACCTTGCCTGGAGTCGTCGGGAACTTCTCCGGATCCGCGGTAACGGTAGTCATCCATTCGCGTTTCTCCGGGGTGGTTGTCTCGCCGACGAGCTTGCCCTGAGGTCCATCCTCGCGCAGGGTAAGCTTCAGCCTCGTTGGGTTCTGCGCAATCCAGATGACGACACAGTCGAGCGCGTTTCCTACGGCGGTGTAGGTCTGTCCGAAACTCAGGCAGCGGGGCGTCCACATCTCGCGCTCCACATTGTAGTATGGATCCTCGGCGTATCTGAGCCTGGTGGTTTCCCCTTCGCGGATCTGCACATAAGGAGCCAACCTGTGCCAGCAGCTCACCATATATTCGCCGGGTTCGAGCGAGAACTCGAATTCGCCGGGTCCGCCGGTAATCGTCCAGCCCTCGACCCCTTTCGCACGCGAGAACGCCACGACCTCCCGCTCCCATCCGCCTGCGTTGCCAGCCAATTTGCCCTTCGCCTGCGCCGGGTGGATGGCCGTGATTGCCAGTAGTCCGCATATCAGTATCCTGATTTTCAATTTCTCACTCCTCAATTCGATCGAGATGAGCGCCGTCCACGTAAAGGCTGCAGACATCCAGGCTCCAGCGCTGCTCGAGATCGAAGCCGACCGTTATAGCATCAGCTCGAGCGGTGAATTCCACGCTTCCCCTGCGCCACTGGCCTTCGGTGGCGTACCACTGCGAGCTTGTCATGGACTCATTCGTGAAGTCGGCCTTCCCCGCCGGATTTGCCACGAGCCGGACCTTCTGGTCGCTGGATCTGCCGCCGACGTGGTCTGTATAGACTGAGCCGGAGAAACAGTAGCGCTTGCCCTTCATAACCTTCACGTTCTGATAGATGATAGTGCTCCAGTCCTGGCCGGTGCCCTTGTTCGTCCAGCCGAACATCTTCGTTCCCCAGGCGGGAATGATCCCGCCATCGCATTCGACCACCTTGCCGCAATCCCTGGTCGGCGTCCAGCCCTTCAGTCCGCTCTCAAATGAGGGATTGACCAGGGGAACGGCCGCCATGGATTTCGGGTGCTTGAGCAGCCGCGCCTGCTCGGATTCGCTCAACTCGCCGGCGATCCAAGCCGCGAGGTCGTATTTGCGATCCATCACCGCGTCATTGTACGCCCCACCCTTGGCGTAGGCATCCAGCTCTTCGTATGCGTGGAACCTGCCGCCGTCGCAGCTTTCGATATGCAGGTAATAGCTCTTGCCCGGTGTTACGTTGACTTCTCCCGGCAGCCAGGCGACGGCTGTGTCCACTCCGATGCTGGTTCCCTTGCTGGGCCCTATCTGCCTGCCGCCGGGTCCGTTTTCATGTATGCTGAAGCGCACGTAGGCCGCATACGGCGTCGCACGGCTCAGGGACGCAGAAGCGAAGAGGATGTTCCTTCCACGGGTGACGAAAGTTTGGCCGACCGCACGCACGAGCATGGCTCTCTGGCCCGCGGATGCCGCGTAGCTGGCGCCAAGATTGTCCTTCTCCTCGCAGACAGCGAATCCAAGGTCGCTCAGCGGCCTTGGCTCGCTGCCGAAATACGCCTTGCCGAGGGGATAAACGTCTCCCCGCCCTGCGACTCCAGGAATCCATGTCCCACCTCTCTCAGGGCTCATTTTGAACGTATAGGACTTGCCCGGCACAGTGGGCAGCTCCCCGCCGGACCAGAATACCGCTGCCTCCCGCTCGTCACCGAACCGAACCGTCGTTCTGCTAGGGCCGATCGGCTTGCCGGAAGTGCCGTCTCCTTCGAGCATTTGCACCTTCACAGCCTGCCACGGGCCGAAGGCTTTCACCTTCAGGTTCGTCACTCCCAGCCCGGAAGCAGTGAAGCTCTGATAGAACGCGGGATACCCCTGCAGCCATGAATCTCCTTCCACCTCGATAGATGGCGCGAGGCCGAAATGCACTTCCGCTTCGCCATCGCCGGGCACGACGACGGATGCAACCTGCGGCCTGGAATCGTTTCTTACCCCGATGCACACTGCATAACGACCGGGCGGGAGGTCGCTGATAGCGAAATTTCCATCGTTGTCTGTCAACGCCGCATGGCACAGGCTCCGTCCGGCGGCGTAGGCGCGCACGGTAACCAGCTCAAATGGCTTTTTCGTCCTGCCGTCCCGCACGGAGCCGACGATCCTCCCACAACATGCCGGGGCAGCTAGAGTGACCGAAAGAAACACGAGGATTACAAGTTTGGTAAAGCGCATGTCGCCTCCACAGGTCGAAATCCCGAACGGCTGCCGGGCGTCGGCAGTCCGCCTCAGGGCTGACTTATTACTGTTCGCCTCACGGAAAGCGGCATCCTGCCTGATCGTTCAGTTGCCCGAATTGGTCGAGACGGTGCCTTGCCATCATTTTATAATTTTGCTAAACTCATCTCGTATGCAAGTCCCTAACGAACGATGGGGCGCAAAGAAGCCCCCAATCGAGCCAGCGAAGGCTTTCGTCCTGGGATTCGCCGGTGTAATCGCAATCGGCACCATGCTGCTGTCTCTCCCGATTGCGAGAGAAAACGGCGGCATCCATCCCATGGATGCGCTGTTCACTGCGGCGTCCGCCGTATGCGTGACCGGCCTGGCGGTTGTGGACATCGCCAGAACCTACACCACCTTCGGCGAGATCGTCACCATAATCCTCATCCAGATCGGCGGTTTGGGCTACATGACGGCCGCAACCGCCATTGCCCTCTTGATCGGAAGGCAGGTAGGCATCCGGGAGAGAGTGCTCCTTCGAGAGGCACACGGCCAGCTCTCCCTGCGGGGGATGGTATGGCTCACGCGCCGCACTCTGTGGTTCACGCTAATACTCGAATCGGTCGGAGCCGCGATTTTGGCATTGCGTTTCTCGACGCTGCCACAGTTTTCGCCGGGGATGAGCCTTTACTACGGCACCTACCACGCCGTATCCGCCTTCTGCAATGCAGGATTCGACCTCATGGGGAAGCCGTTCGGCGCATTTGCCAGCCTGACGCCATTCTCCGCGGACGCAGTCGTCAGCCTGACCATTGCCGGTCTCATCATCACGGGTGGAATTGGGTTTGCGGTTGTGGCTGAATTGTCCTCGTTCAGGGAGCGTTTTAGATTGTCGCTGCACAGCAAGCTCGTGCTGGTCACCACCGCCGGGCTTATAATCTTGGGGACGCTTCTGATACTGGCCCTCGAGTGGGACAATCCTCTGACGCTGGCAAAGATGGACACGGGGGAGAAGGTGCTTGTTTCGTATTTCCAATCGGTTACGCCCAGGACCGCCGGGTTTTCTACTATAAATATCGGCGAACTGAGGTCGGTCACGGTTTCCATAATCGGCACGCTGATGTTTATCGGGGCATCGCCCGGCGGCACAGGCGGCGGCATAAAGACCACCACGTTCATCTTGATAGTTCTGGCCATCTGGAGTATAGTGAAGGGGAAGCGGGATACGGAAATCTTCGGCCGCCGGATCGTGACGACGGACGTCTTCCGGGCTCTGGCGATCGCCGTTCTCGCCGCGCTGCTCGTGGTGACTGCAACCATAGTGCTTACGATGAGCGAACTCACCACCATCCAAAGGGCCGGTATCCCGGAAGACACGTTCATCGCGCTAGGGTTTGAGGTTATCTCGGCGTTCGGCACTGTAGGACTGTCCACGGGCATAACGCCGCTGTTAAGCCCGTTTGGCCGTTTGGTTATAATCTTGGTAATGTTCGTCGGGCGGGTTGGCCCGCTGACAGCAATCGCCGCGCTCACATCGCGGGAACGCGCGCTTAAAGGAAGGTTGCCTGAGGAACATGTTACTATTGGGTGACGATTCAAGACTGGCGAAGTCCAGGAAGAGCTTTCTCATCGTCGGAATGGGCTATTTTGGGGCGGAGATCGCCGCTCGCCTGGCTGCGCTCGGCCAGGAAGTTGTGGGAATTGATGCGGACGAGTCCATCATCCAGCACATGGCTGACAAGTTGACGCAGGCCGTTGAAATGGATGCGACGGACCATGATCTGCTGACGACGCTGGGGGTATCGAACTTCGACATCTGCATAGTGGGCCGCGGATCGGTTCTGGAAGACAGTGTCAGCATCACAATGAGCCTTAAGGAGCTAGGAGCCAAATATCTTATTGCAAAGGCGCAAAGCGATCGCCAGGCCAGGATACTCCAGCGTCTGGGAGTGGACATGATCGTCTTTCCCGAGCTGGATATGGCGCGTCACGTAGCGGAAATGCTGGTGCACACGGGTGTTGTCGGCGAGATTGACCTCGGTAACGGGCACATCGTCGAAGCTCTGAAGGTGCCCTCCAGATTGGTGGGACAGCCTTTCAGCAAGGTACAATCCACGCTGCTGCCCAAGGATTGTGAGGTGCTGGCGCTCCAAACGGCCGAGGGCATCGAAAAATCGCCGTCTCCAGGCAGGTCGGTTGCCGAGGGTGATGTTCTCCTCGTTTGGGCCCGCCGATCAAGCCCCAGGGTTCTCGAAAAGTAGATGCGCCCTAACCCTCAGTGGATTGTCGTGTCCCTAAGCTGCCGGCGAAGATGACTCAGTCCACAGACAGCAGGCTGCCTGCGATGAACCTCGGGCCATCCCCCACATTGAAGTAGTAAGCCACCAGGATATTGCCATCGGGAAGCAGGGCCGCCCAGGGATAGCCGATGTCGCTGTTTCCGCCGTCGTCGCGTATGGTGATTTCAGGCGCTTCCGCGATATCCGTGCAGTCCGGGTTGAGGACCTTAGCGCGGATGCCGAACGGTGCCTGCCGGTAGCCGTAAACGAGGAAGATTCGCCCGTCCTTGAGGCGCACGGCATGTAATGGATGCCCGACGAATCCTGCATCTTGCCATTGCCCGAAGCTCCCGCCGCCGTCCTTCGAGCGGGCGTATGCCGCTTTGCCGCCAAAGCCCTCGGTGCGTATGAAAGCCACCAGATCGCCCTTCTTCGTCTCGATCAGCGAGGTTTCATTAAAGGAGACTTTCTCGTCAGAGGCGATGGGACAAACGTACCGCCAGGTCTCGCCACGGTCGGAGGATGTCAGGAGGTGTACGGAGGTGCGAAGCTCCTTCAGACGGTCATGCCGTGCAACCGCCCAGTAGAGCTTGCCGTCCTTTCGCTGGAGCATGGCGCCGCGGTTATAGGCAGGCAGGGGATTTCCGAGCGCGTCGAGCGACTTGTTCCCCGGCACGGCCATTGGGATGAACGGGCCCCGCCACGATTTGCCGCCGTCGTCCGAACGCATGATATAGCCGCCGAGGAATGCGAACGGCGGATACACGAAGGTTTCCTTTATCCTCTCCACTCCCTCGGGTGGTGGCAGCGCCCACGCGTAGCTGGTGCAGACGATTGAGCCGTCCCTGAGCTGCGCCATGCAAGGATCCTGCGAGCCGCCGAGCGGATGGGCGTAGATAAGTTCCGGTTCCTTTGTCCACGTCCCGCCGCCGTCCTTCGAGCGCACGAGCACGAGATAGCTGTTCGGATCGGTGTGGATATCACGAGGCGCTCCCCAGAGCAGGCGGCGGTTCGGAGCGCGCCGGAACGCGCAGAGGATCTCGCCATTCTTCCGCACGACGACCGATGGGAAAGCGCAGTAAAACTTATCGTCCCGGTAGATTACGAAGTCTTCGATCTTCTTCACTCCGCCGACCTCCACCTTATCGCTGGATCGGGCCGCTAGGCTCCCTGCAGATAAGATCATCAGCAAAGCGCATAACATCACTCTATACATGCTAGGACAGTTCTCCCCTGCGGCCCACTATTCCTACCCGCGAGCCTGGATTGATGGCTGTGCAGATTATGGCACGAATCATTTGTCACGGTGCAGGAGGAATAATTGGACAAGCCAGCGAATACAACGGGCAGGGAGGTTAGGATTCGGCCGGTACGACCGCTATAAATAGCTGTGTCTACCACCGATCCGGCTCAAATCAGAACGAATTTGGAGGT
>Ga0315291_10010673_pt1 | contig 11216 bp, 10 predicted proteins | sample YL17G12_20_MG_FD_203070 | JGI IMG/M metagenome (GOLD analysis project Ga0315291, IMG submission 203070) | Sediment microbial communities from Yellowstone Lake, YNP, Wyoming, USA - YL17G12_20 | ecosystem: Environmental > Aquatic > Freshwater > Lake > Sediment | place: USA: Wyoming | collected... | reverse complement strand
TTTCGTTTCTCCTTGCCTTTTCTACTGTTACAATAGCACAGTGGCAGGTTCGTGTCAAGCGAAACCCGATAGTTGTGCCCAAGCTGCTGTGTGAATAGTTGAATCATGTCGAAAAGTGCGTTTATCTATCACTCGTTCGTCCCTGTCATCGCTCAGAGCCTATTGCCTAACACATCCATCCCGACCGTTGATTCTCCACAAACTGGCTCATTGTTGTTGCGCAGTTCGTTTGACAAGACCACCATCAGCGGTTACAGTATCCTTACGTTTGGGGGCATTATTGAGTCTCGTATAGGCAAAAGAAACCCGGTGCATTTTGTAGCGCCAGCATCTTGCTGGCAGTCGTGAGGGCGTCCCGCCCTCGCGTATTTGGGAGCGAGACGCTCCCAAGACAGCCGGCGAGGACGCCAGCGCTACGTCGCAAAGGCGTTTCATTAGCAACGCGAGCATCAATATAGAAAATGAACGTCAAGAAAAGTGAGAACCGCGGGGTCCGAGCACGAATATCAGGCAGCTCCATGAACTATCTCAGTCTCGCGTATGCCTGTTTCATGATAGTGCTCGGGGGAGGGTATCAAACAATGACCAGCACCCGTGATGCAGATGAGTTCAGCGGAACAACCTTTGTCAAACGAACCGCTCCCGGCGTTATCTCGATACGGCTCGGCGACAAACGGACTGCCGAGTACCGGTTCGGGCACGAACTGCCCAAACCCTATCTCTCGCCGGTTCTCGCACCCGATGGGAAAGCCATAACTCGAGACGCGCCAGATGATCATAAGCATCACCACGGAATCTGGATCGGATCCGACCTCGTAAACGGGCACAATTTCTGGACCGAGGAAAAGCGCGAGACGCGACTTCATCATGACCGGTTCATCCAGATATTCGATGATGAGCAGTATCCCGGTTTCTCGGCGCGAACAACCTGGGAAATCAATGGGACGCCGGTGATGTGCGACGAACGAACCTTCAGGTTCCGCGCTCTGGACAATGGAGATTACGTCATTGATGTTGAGGTTACCCTGAAGACCGATTCCGATACAGTAACAATCCGCAAGACCAAGGAACAGGGATTTCCGGCAGTTCGCGTCGCGGACGAGATTCGAGTTACCGCGAGCGGCACGACAGTTAATTCCGAAGGAGGTGTGAACGAACGCGCGACGATGCGCAAGCGAGCTCAATGGCTCGATTACTGGGGCACCCGTGACGACGGAACGCGCGTCGGTATTGCCTATTTCCCTCATCCCGACAACCGCGATTATCCGCCGTACTGGTTCGTGCGCGACTGGGGGTGGTTCGCACCAAACTACACCCTATGGACCAAACCCATCGTGCTGACAAAAGATACACCATTCACCGTGAAAAGCCGGATCCTCATTCATCGGGGAAACACCCGTGAAGCTCGGGTCAAAGAAAGGTGCGAAGAATATCTTGCGCAAATCGCGCGCTCCCGATAACGGTACGAAACAACTAACGCAGGTACGAACAGGGGTGCGGACGGGACCGAATCGCTATGCAGCGACCTTTTTCAGCGCCGATGACACCATGAAGAACCGACCTATGTTCTCCAAACTGATCATCCCCACGATGTGCCCTTCATCCACCACAGGCATTGCGGTTACGCCGCTTTCAACCATTTTCTGGTGCACCTCCGCGAGCGGCTCGTCAGGACGCACAGGTTTGAGATCCGTATCCATCACATCCGAAACCTTCGCTTCCAACCCGCGCTCGTGAAGCGCCGTAATGAGCCTCGTTTTTGTGAGAATGCCCATGAGCCGTCCGTTGTCCGCCACCGGGAAATCGCTATAACATCCCCGGTATACGCATTCAATGGCTTTACTGAGTGGGTCGCCCGGAGAAAGCGGATAGAGATCCGTAGCCATGATCGTCCGTGCAGGAACCTCTCTGAGGAACGACCTCATTTGCACCATGTGCTCTTCGCTTCCAGCACCCATGAATATGAACAAGGCGACTACGATGAGCAGCCAGTTACCGAAAAAGATGCCGACAAGCGCAAACAGCATTGCCAGCCCTTGCCCTATCATTGCAGCAATGTGGGTCGCTCGCACGTAATCCAGCCGCTGCGCGAGAAGAGCACGAAACACTCGTCCACCATCCATCGGAAACGCAGGAATGACGTTGAAAAAGCCCAGGATAACGTTCGCCCAGAACAGGTTCGCCAGAAAGTGTATCCCGCTCAGCGTCGGCGACCGCAGCTCAGAAATGCGACCCGCACCGAGCAGAATAAGGAAGATCACCCCTGCTATCGCGAAGCTGACTACAAGTCCCGCGAGCGTTATCCGGATCTCTTTTCTCGGGTTCTCCGGGATCTCGTGCATGTGAGCAACGCCGCCGATAGGCAGCAGCGTAATGTCCTCGACTTTTATGCCATACCGTTTTGCTTGGACGCTGTGACCGAGTTCGTGGAGCAGCACACACACGAACACCGACGCCACAAAAAGCATCGAGATAAGCCCTGCACGGACACCAGACGTGCTCGCCTCTGACAGACCGATGATCAGCAATAACAGCAGGAAGATGGCATGAACTCTAATGGATATACCAAAGATCTCACCTACCTTAAATGACCACTTCATGACGGTTCCCTCGCCTTTCGGATGCAGTTCCCTTTTCTGTTACCGCGACACCCTGATCAAATCCCCGTGGCAGCTCGAGCGTGTGTCTTACATGCTTTCGGTTTCACTCAGGGCGATAGCGCTGTCAAGCTCGCTCCGAAGCTCCGCCGGAAGTCCCGTAATGCCAACGTCGAGAAACCCGCGCACTATCGCCGCAGTCGCCTCTCGCGCCTTCAACCCGCGCGACATCAGGTATTCTATCTCTTCCTGCGCGATCTTCCCGACTGCCGCTTCGTGTGATAGGTCAACGTCTCCAACCGAAGATTGCAGCTCCGGAATCGCACGGAGAAAGCCCTTCTCTGTGAGAATGAGTCCCCGACACTCAAGATGCGCTCTCACACCGGGCGATTCAGCGCGCAAATCTCCTCGAGCAATGATCTCGCCGCCAGCACTCACGGCACGACTGACCACTTCTGCACGCGTCCCTTCTGCAGCAAGGATCACCCGCGAACCGACATCCATCTTCGAGCCCGGACGCGCCAGAAGTACCGAACTGAACCGCGCAACCGCGCCTTTCCCTACCAACCGAGCCGTCGGGTACATCTGCAACGACATCACCGGTTTCAGACAGATGTAATTTGAAATGAACGTGCCTCCTTCCTCGACGATCGCCACCGACCGAGGTCGAACTCCCACCTTTTCCGCCCAGTTATGTATCATCGTAAACGTTAACGTCGCACCTTTCTTGACGTAAAACTCCGATATGCCGACGTGAAACGCGCTCGATACGTGGGATGCCGTCGCGCATCCGGCAATAATGTCCAGTTCAGCGTTCTCTTCGGCAAGAATGATATTGTGAACCGGCTGTAACAGGTTCTCCGTCTTTATGTACAGGCATGCCTGCAACGGAAAAGTTGAGCGAACGCCCGGCAACGCACGCATGAAGTAGCCGCGCGGTGTGCCCATGCTCGCCAGTACCGTGTACTTGTCAGCATCCCGCGATACCGCTTTCCAGAGGTACTCTTTCGCCCAATCGTACCGCGAGATGGCTTCCCCTGTATTCAGCACCTCGACCCCGTCGCCCAAAGCCCCTGCATGAACCACGCTCTGGTCCATCTGGAGGTAGCTGCCGGACCGCTCTTTCTCCGACACATCTATTCCCGATTGTGACAACCTCTGTGAGTCCTCGGGTGATACATTTGCCAGTTCCTTGATATAGGGATGCTCCCGCGTCTTGAGAGCGTATTGACTCAGTTCAGGATCTGTTTGAGGTTCGATCTTGCTCTTCTCCATTATTTATCGCTCCGTTACGCCGGCGTCTCTACCCGTCTCGTACAGGTGACGCACTCCTCGTACCCCAGCGTCTGTATGCCCTTCAATATGTCTCTCGGGTTTGCCGAACACACGATCCGCCGGTCAAGGAGTACGCATCCTCTGTCGGCATCCACATAGTCCAGAATATGTCCCGTATGCGTGATAATCAGCCCCGCCTTACTTCTTTGTTTGTGAACGTCCTTTTCGAGAAGCTCATTGATCACCGCGCCAACAAGGCGCACGTTCTCAAGGTCAACGCCTGATTCGGGTTCATCCAGCAGCACGATGTCGGGCGATTGCGCGAGAAGCTGAAGCAGTTCAGACCGTTTTATCTCGCCACCCGAGAACCCAACGTTCGCTTCCCTGTCCAAAAACCCGCCCAGGTCCAATCGTGACGCAAGGTTCTCGGTGTCAACTTCACGTCCTCTTGCCGCAATACTCACCATCTGACGCATCCTGACGCCGCGAACGACCGGTGGCCTCTGAAACAGCATCCCAATACCCAATCGCGCTCGCTCATCAATAGTGAGATCGTTGATGACCTGTCCTTTGACAATAATCCTCCCCTTAGTGATCCTGTATCCGCTCATACCCATGATTGTCATGAGCAGCGACGTCTTACCGCTCCCGTTCGGACCGAAAAGGGCGAGCGTCTCACCCTGGTCTATGTGCAAATCTATTCCAGACAGAATCTCTTTATCCCCAACCGACACGTGAAGATCTTCGACCTTCAGCATACTATCACCCCACCCATCCGAGCTCTTCGCCTCCGAACCGTCCACTGCCTCTCTCAACATGAGTTGCTCTGCTCAGAATGAGAGACCACGTACTTCTTCGGAAGCTCCTCTACTCAGCATTCAAACCGCTTTCGAGCGCCTTTTCATCGTAGTGTAAGTATAGCAAAATCTCACGGCCTTTAACAGCATTCTCCTCTCTCAATTGTCAGGTAAGGAAATTCGGCAGCAACACGGGGGCCTTCAGTATCGTTTCTTATCCGGTCGGTACACGCCGATCTGTTTCGCGTATTCCACGACCTCGCGCAGCAGGTTATAGAACGACTGACTATGAGTCCTGTATCGACAATGACACAGCTCGTGCAGCATGGTCACGACGAGGGCACTATGTTTCCTGAGTTTCCCTGTTCTCAAATCATGCAATCGTACTCGAATGATCTTCCCCGATCCACGATTGAACCCATACAAGCTGCGGTTGTTGCTCGCTCCGAGCTGTCCGTAACGGAAGGTGAACTCCCTGCAAATCGGTTCGACGTCTCGCGCGATCCTGGTCAATGTCTCCCGAACGATCTCTTCATCAAGGATGGAAAACCGGCTCTGAGGATTCTTCACGGTTCTCCTTCCAGCAGACTACGGTATTGGTGTCGCCAGACGCGCTGATATGTGTTCGCAGCGCGCCGATCGGGAGAAATCCGGTCTGTTTTGAATGTGACGCGCCTGCAAGCTTCCAGGAGCGTCCTATACGTCCCCGTCATAACACCTGCCAGCAACGCTCCGCCGAGTGCAGCCTGTTCCTGACATGCGGTAAGCCGGATCGGGTTACCAAAGATGTCCGCGACGAGCTGCGACCAGACTCTCGAAGAAAAACCGCCTCCCGCACCGACTATGGCATGTTTCTCTCTAAGCCTGAACCGTCTGTACAGATGGTACAGCTCGAATGCGACCCCTTCCATAACCGCTCTGGTCATCTCTGAAAGCCCCGTGCCTGACTTCAACCCCGAGAATGCGGCTGTCAGGTCCGGACGTGCGCGGGTGCCTGCAAGCATCGGAGCGAAGCAGACGCCGCCTGCTCCCGGCCCAGCGTTTCCTGCTGCGCAAGACATCGCCTCGTATCCACGTCGTGCGACCCTGTCCGAGCCGGTCCCGGAGGATACATGCTGACCGAGCACGGTCTCCCACCATCTTAGAGCCGCACCTGCTGACAGCGTTGCGCCGAGCACCGAATATCCGCCTCCCGGAAACCCGAACGTTATCAACTCCTTGTCCCGCTTGTAACGTTTGCTAATTGTTGCTACCTGCCCACCCGTGCCTATATTGATGATGATCCCATCTCCGGGCGAACAGATTCCGCTGCCTATCATGCTCAGCGGCTGGTCGCCCCCACCCACAGTCACAGGAGTTCCTTCTTTCAGTCCTATTCTCTTTGCTGTAGCTCGACTGATCCGTCCGCCAACGTCGAACGTCTCCTTTACATCAGGAACAAGTCGGGGATCGAGACCAAGGCGAACAAGCGCAGGATCGTTCCACCGCCCGCGTCGCGTATCAAACAGCCCGCTGCTCGATCCGTTGGATCTATCTGTAGCGAATCCGCACTCGGTCAGTTCACGCCGGAGCCAATCCGTGGGCAAGAGCACATGTCTAATGCGTCTGTACAAGCTCTTGTCGTGTCGTTTGAGGGCGAAAAGCGTCATGCCGCAATAGCCCGTGGCGAGACCGCAGCCGCTTCGTTCAAGCGACCCTGTGCCGAGGTGGCGGATCTCCTGAAGCAGCCGCGGTGAGACCCGCTGATCCTCCCATGTGATGATGTTGCCGAGGATTTTCCCGTTCTCCGCATATAAAACTGTGCCATGCATCTGACCGGACAGCCCGATCGCAGCGATCCTGCTGCCCGTCAGATCCGCTGCACGCAAGACCTCGCGTATCGCTGACACTGTTGACTCAAGAAGGACGCATGGGTCTTGCTCTGCCCGAACGTTGTCCTTCACTGCGTACCCGTAATTGACCTGTCCTATTGCAAGGACACGCCCCGCGGGCAATTCAGCGACAAGAGCTTTAACGCCGCTCGTTCCGAGATCGATACCGACAACGCACTTCATCCCTCACCTCATTTTCAGCTACCAGATGCTATCACAGGTCTCCGGAACTCATCAATGCCAAGCAAAATTTTCGTTGACTTTTGAGCAACTGTGTGCTATTCTATCGCCCGTTGAATACGGTATGACATTGAGGGGCTAATCGTAATGGGAGGAGGAGCAACATGGCAAAAACAATGACGAAGGCGGCGATCGTATCCCACCTTGCTGGAAAGGCGGAGATCACCAAGAAGCAGGCTGTCGCCCTGCTCGAGAGCCTTGTAGACCTCGCCTGCAAAGAGGCGAAGAAAGGGTTTACCATTCCCGGGCTCGGCAAGTTGGTCGTGGTGCAGCGCAAGGCGCGGATGGGGCGCAACCCGCAAACCGGCGAACCACTTAAGATACCTGCGAAGCGGGCGCTCAAGTTCCGGATTGCTAAAGCGGCTAAAGACGCCGTCCTGAAGTAACCTATCTCGAGATCTGACGAGAACAAACCAGCCAGGTGAAAACGCCAACGCGAATTCACCTGGCTGATCTTTTCTCACAATGCTGAGCTGAAATGAACCCGTAAGCTCTTAAACCCTCGAATCCTTGAGGCTTTTTGTCACCGGTATGCAGTACCCTTCTTCTCTTCAACGTAATGCTGTGCCGCAAACGCCGCGACCGCACCTTCGCCGCACGCTGTTACGATCTGCCTGAACGGCCTTCTCCTCACGTCACCGCAGGCGAATACACCATCAACGGAGGTCGCCATACCCTCGTCCGTAATGATATATCCCGCTTCGTCCGCTGCGAGATACCCGCGCACAAACCCGCTGTTCGGGTCGAATCCGACGAGGACGAACACGCCGTCACATCCAAGGAGCTCGGTTGCACCGGTCTGCTCGCTCTTGACCGTGACGCCGGTGACGTGGTCCGTGCCCGCGATCTCCGTAACGACAGAGTTCCACCGGAACTCGACCTTTTGCCCTAACTTGGATATTCTGTCCTGCAGTATCTTCGTGGCGCGAAGCCTATCCCGCCGGTGGACCAGCGTGATCTTGTTCACAAATCGCGCCAGAAACAGCGATTCGTGAATCGCAGTATCGCCCCCACCTACCACCACGACATGCTTATCGCGGTACAGAGCGGCATCGCACGTAGCGCACGTCGAAACGCCTTTCCCCCACAGCCTGTCCTCGCCCGGTATCCCCAACTTACGCCACGATGCGCCCGTGGCAATCACGACCGCAAGGGCAGCAATGCGTTGACCGCTGCCAGTGAGAACTGTCTTGTAGCCAGTTCCCGGATCATCCTCGATTGCGGCGATTTCGTCCGTCGTTATTTCTGCGCCGAACGTCGCGGCTTGAGACCTCATTCGTTCGGCGAGTTCAAACCCGCTTATGCCGAGCGGAAATCCCGGATAATTCTCGATCACCTCAGCGTTGATGACCTGACCGCCAAGAGTCTGCTTCTCGACAATGATGACAGTTAGCCCTGCACGCGATGCATAGGTTCCCGCCGTCAGACCCGCGGGTCCACCACCGATGATTACGACATCGTACCGCTCACGCATTGTCGGTCCCTCCATATGATCCGGCGCTTCGTCCGCGCGGACACTAGCGCGCCTTGTCAGATCCTGACGTAGATTTCCTCCATGTCTCGATCCCGGGTATCTTGCGAGTTCTGCCCGGATGATGAACACAGTACATTGTATAACTGCCACTCAGGTTGAGCGCTTTGAACCCGTGGTGCTTTAGAATCCTGCATGCCAGATAGCTCCGTTGACCGGACAGACAGTACGCCACTATCGTCCTGCCGGCAGGCAGTTCTCTGATACGGTCTCTCAGTTCGTCCACAGGAATGTTGATAGCGCCTTCGATCGCGCCGCGTTCGAACTCGTTCCGCGCACGCACATCCAGTAAGAGCGCTCCCAGACTCACCAGCGACTCTATCTCTTCAACCTGAGCTACCTCAACGTCTCCCTTCAATATGTTCTCCGCTACGTATCCTGCTATGTTCACCGGGTCTTTCGCACTTCCGTATTGCGGTGCATAAGCAAGCTCCAGCTCGCCCAAGAATGGTGCTGTAACCCCAGCGCGAATAGCGGCTGCTATAACATCAACCCTCTTGTCCACACCGTCAACACCGACAATCTGCGCGCCAAGTATCTTACCATCACCTGGAGAGAACAGCAGCTTGATGACCATAGGGGTCGCTCCCGGGAAATATTCCCCATGAGAAAGATGTTGCGTGTACGATTTCACATACCGAATCCCGCATCGCTTGAGCGTCTTCTCGTTTGCGCCCGTGCACGCGACAGTCATGTCAAACACGCGCACCACTGCCGTTCCCTGGCTGCATCGGTACACCGATCTGCGTTCACACATGTTGTCCGCAGCAACACGACCTTGCTTGTTGGCCGGACCCGCTAGCGGAATCAAGGTAGGCACGCCTGTTACACAGTCAACGACCTCGATCGCGTCGCCGACCGCGTAAATGTCCGGATCGGAAGTCTCAAGATACTCATTGACAAGGATGCCGCCAAGACCGCCAATCTCAAGTCCTGCTTTCTGAGCCAGTGTAGCCTCCGGTCTTACACCGACCGCAACCACCACAAGATCACATGCGATAGTGTCGCCGCCAGCGAGTGCCGCACGGACTGTGCTATCCGGGAGAGACTCGAAATGCACCACCTTATCTTGCAGGAGAACGCGGACGCCTCTAAGTTCCAGATGCTGCCGGATGAACTCAGTCATCTCTTTATCGAGCACAGGCATCAACTGGGCCGTCATCTCAACAACATTAACTTGAAGACCCGCACGCGACAGGTTCTCGACCATTTCCAGGCCCAGATACCCGCCGCCGACTACTAGCCCAACACGCGGACGATTCTCCTGAATGAAAAACTTCAGTTTGTCCGCGTCGCGAATCGTTCTCAGACAGAATACCATCGGATTGTCTATCCCGGGTATCGAAGGAATCGTCGCGCAGGCTCCTGGCGAGAGCAGCAGCTTATCGTACCGCTGTTGATACCTCTTGCCCGATTCTCTTTCGACGACCTCAACGGTCTTCGCTCGCCGGTCTATAGCTACAACCTCGCTCTTAACGCGCACATCTACGTTGTACCGTTTCCTGAACCACCAATTTTTGGCAATCAGCGATCTCGCCACCAACATAGTACGCCAGCCCGCATGTTGCTTGAGAGATGTGTTCTTCCCGCTCAAAAAGGATGATCTCAGCCTTTTCATCGAGCCTTCGAGCGCGCGCCGCCGCAGTAGCTCCACCCGCAACACCGCCGACGATGACTATTGTCTTGCGTTCAACCATAGCGTCTCATATCCTCGTGCAATCTGCTATGTCCAAGAGCCAGTCTATTCAACCTCACATTGAGAAAGTATGGTGAAGATAGGGCAGGAACTCACACAGCCCGAGTCGCACCTCCACGTTCAGAACCGCATCAGGTACCCCACAAGCCCGGTCGCTAACCCAACACTAAAGTTGATTGTTTTGACCTTGACGAAATCTCTCCGCGAATGCGCCAGCAAGGGCAACATGCCGTGACCATCTTGCACAATGGAGTTTGCCAGCAGTACTGAAAATGGGATCAATCCTTGCGCGAACAACGTTACGAAGACGAGATTCGGACCGGATTCGGGTATGATACCTACCAAACAAGCTATCACCATCACTGCCAGCGGGCTGTACCGTATCCAGCTCTCAATGTGCAGATAATGTTGTGCCACCGCGATGAGCAACAGCGCACCAAACGTCCAGAGGAACAGCCGCGGCAAGTGCACGCGCGCAACATGGTTCCACAGGTGCTCCTCGAGAAAATGGTCTGGAACCGTGGCGGCGATGAACAACCCCACAACCGAAACGATGACAGACGTTATCCTGAGCCACGCCTGTTCCTCAACCGATATCTCGCCCGTGACCAATGCAAAGATGAAGACTGCCAGACCGACCAGGAGAACTCCTCTTGGTAGAGAACATTTGCGCAACTGAACTGCGATTTGTGCCGGTCGGAAATAGTCATGGACATGCTCGACATGGAGCTCGAGTCGTTCGCACCTTTCCGCTGCACGGGCAAAGTCAACGCCCATGATCTTGTCCGTGGTTGCTCCTATGACCAGCCCCATTACGAGAAGCACCCCTATGAGCAACAAGGCCTTCAGAGGAAACATCGCGAGCATGACGAACGCTTCATCACCGCTCGTGGCAACCATACCGCCGACGAGCGCGCCGAACGAGACTATCCTGTGCGTATATAAAGCAACGTTAGTGAACGCGCCAAGACACCCCGGAATCGCCCCTATTGTCGTCGCAACAAGATACTGTTTCCATCGTTTACCGCATAGCACTTTCTGCCACGCACCACCTGTTACGACGTTGAGGTATTCGACTACGACCATCATCACAAACGCGAATCCCGCAATCATGAGCGTGCCCTTGATAACGCCAATCAGGTGTGGCATTGGTTCTAAGCTCTGTCCCTTCTCAGAAAAGATCGCTCACGCATTTGAGGTACGACGCTC
>Ga0315291_10010671_pt1 | contig 11217 bp, 9 predicted proteins | sample YL17G12_20_MG_FD_203070 | JGI IMG/M metagenome (GOLD analysis project Ga0315291, IMG submission 203070) | Sediment microbial communities from Yellowstone Lake, YNP, Wyoming, USA - YL17G12_20 | ecosystem: Environmental > Aquatic > Freshwater > Lake > Sediment | place: USA: Wyoming | collected... | reverse complement strand
ATTCGACGCAGCTCGCCGGAAGCACGGGCAGCTTTTTCAGCAATTCCTTGTCCGCAAAAATATTGCCTTTGACGTACAGCTTCTCGGCCAGCCCGAGCGGCGTGTCTTCCTTGAACAGAAGGCTGTGGTCTTCACGGAACGCCCAGTCCGCGGCCATCGTGATACCCGCCAGCAAGAGATGGACGAGGGCGCTGCCATCCGGGCTGCGGAGCTCCACGGTCTGCCGGCTGCCTTCGCTCTGAAATTCCCTAGCGTCCTGCGGATTTAAAACCTTGGAGAGGCGGCGGACATTGGTCCAGCCCAAGGGAACGCGGATCAGAGCGCTCCGGTTGAGGTCGCTCCAGCAGATGCTTGTCGGCGCTTCCTGGTGGGGGACGAGCCGCAAATAGGCCGACGAGACTGTGTTCCCGAACGCGGTCAGGGAATCGGCGTATTCGCAAAGCCCGCCTATCAACCGCCGGGCCGCAACGGTCAGCTTGTCATCCGGCCCGGTTATGATATTCTTCCCGTTTTTGAGCAGGGCCAAATGGAAGTGCAGCCCGTTGCCGGCAATGCCTTCCTCGAGCTTCGGGGTGAACGTCGCCACGCAGCCGTATTTATGGGCGATGTTCCGGATGATCCATCGGCCGAGGACGACGTCGTCGGCCATGTCCGCGATCCGACAAAGCAGGAACTCGATCTCGAGCTGCTCGGCCCGCTTGCCTTGGATCTCTTCCATATCGCTGCCGATGCTGTCCACATAGCCGACCTCGCTGTGGGCGTATTTGACGGCACCCGTGATCTGGGCGATGTGGTGGACCATCTCATTGAGGATCTGTCCGCTCTTGATGAACGGCGCGGCCCCGTGATAGCCTTGTTGTTTTTGGACGGGATAAAGATTTTGCGTCCGTTCACTGAGCACGAAAAATTCGAGCTCGCCGAGGGCGTGAAGCTCAAGCCCCGTGTTCTTCTTGAAGAGAGCGGCGGCCCGGGCCAGGATGTTGTCCAGGGCGAACGGAGCGAACTCCCCGTCCTCCGTCAAGTAGCGGCAGATGAAGTCCAGGCTGTGATCGTCGAAGGGATTCAGGAAAGCCGTCTTGAAGACCGGAACGACATAGAGGTCGGACAATCCCATATCGACCATGCCCTTGAAGAGCGACGAGCCGTCCACCCGCTCGCCCTCGGCCAGGATACTTTCGGCTTGGTCGCTGTTCGTGACGGGGATCTTGAGCTCCTTGAGCTTTCCGTCCAGCGCTGTGTAATGGAAGGTGATGCGCTCGATCCCTTTCTCTTCGATGACTTTGAGAAAGTCACCCCGCTCAAAATCCTGCGGCGGCTTGTTTAGGAGAACCGAAAGCGGATTGGACAGGGCGTAATTATAATTCTTTGATGAGGCCATGCGTCTTACTCCTTAATAAATAGCATCTATTATGAGGAGAATACGCATTTTAGAGAAAATTAGCATGGATTTCAATTCGAAATTAATCTTAAGGCGCTATGGATGATTTCAATCAGACTTTGGGGATAATTTCCTTTTCACCACTTTTCGTCTCATTCGGCGCCGCGGACGGCTTCCGGGCCGCATCCCCCCACTCTTAAGCCTTCCTTGACACTCCGTGGAGTCGAGATTTATACTTCCTCACGATGGTTGGATGGGAAAACCGAGATAAAGATACTTACTCAGCCGTCGCAACATTCAACCCTCCTTTCACAAAACTCGGCTTTTATTGTTTTCCGAGAAGATTACCGTATCAAGCGAAAAAGCTAGTGTACACTGACGTTCGCAATTTCACTTAGGAGGTGAGCCATCGTAAACTCTCTTCGATCACTTCATCGAATAAGAGGAGGATTTTTACCACGATGGCCCAAACTCATTATAAGACGCTCTTCAGGAAAGTGCTATTGGGGTTCATCAGCGAACAGGACCCCGTTCTGGCCATGCTGGAATGGGTGGCCCAGATGATGATGGAGATTGAAGCCGAGTCCAGAGTTGGAGCAGAAAAAGGGAAACATACAAAAAGACCGGAAGACATACTTCTCCGGAGCCAGGGTCCGGCGCATGGACACGCGGTTGGGGACGTTATACCTGTACATCCCCAAACTGCGCAAAGGGGGCTATATCCCGTTCTTTATCACGGAGAGGAAACGGTCGGAGCTGGCGCTGATGATTGCTCATGGGGTGTCGAGCTCCGGCAACCGGGAGATCCTGGCGATCGAACCGATGTTTGACGAGTCGGAGGACAGCTGGAGGGCGTTTTTGCGCAAGCTGAAGCAGAGAGGCTTGAAAAGAGTCTGCCTGTGCATCTCCGACGCCCATGCCGGCATCCATCCAGGCCGCGATCAAGAAGGAGCTTGTCGGAGCGAGCTGGCAGCGCTGTAAGGTGCACTTCATGCGGAATATCTTGGCCAAGGTGCCTCATAAAGAGAAGAGCCGCTTTGCGGCCCATCTGAAGCAGATCTGGGTGCAGCCGGATAAGAAAAGCGCCCGGCGGGCAGCCGATCTCTTATGCCAGGACTATGAGAAGCGCTTCCCCGAGGCCGTGCGCTGTCTGGAAGAGGGACTTGAGGACTCGCTGCAGTTCTTTGGCTTCCCGGAAATCGATGCTAAAAAGATCTCATCGACCAATATGCCGGAGCGGACCAGCCTGGAAGTGAGGCGGCGGAGCCTAGTGATCGGCGTGTTCCCGACAGTCGATTCCTGGGTGAGGTTGGTCACCTGCTATCTGGTCGAATACTCTGAAGATTGGGGGATCGATCGAAGCTATATCAAGAAGGAGAAAATCCAGAAAGCCATGGAGCGCAACCATGCCTTCCTGATGGCTCAGGCGGCAAACTGAAGAGGGTTATGATGGCTCTTAAATTGCTAACAGAAGTTGACACGACCTTTTTATGCACATAGACAAGAGCATAAAGATTAGTTAGAATTTAAATATCTCATCATTAACAGATGGGAGTAATTGCCAATAAATAAACGGGGGATAAATTATGAAACTACGTTGGCTCAATATCAAAGGATTTAAATCAATTCGTGAAATCTCTTTAGATATCGACAATTTTTTGTGTTTTATTGGGCAAAACAATCATGGTAAATCCAATATCTTTTATGCCCTCGATTTATTCCTATCTTCAGGTGCTAGAAACATTTCTCCAAACATATTTTTCCGAAGCCAAAATGAGCGTATAGGAGAAATCATCATCCAAGGAAGATTTGAGAACTTAACTCAAGCCGAAGTGGATAAGCTGGGGCCTTGGACTGTTAGCAGGAATCTAACTGTATCAAAAAAATATTGGATCGATGAAGACGGAAAACCTCAAGTTTCTTATGAAGCACTTATGAGGCTTCCAAAAGAAGATTGGCTTAGAGAGGATTTTGAATCTTATAGTGACCGAGGGATAGTATCAAGTTTGCCGATAAGTGAGTTTCTTCCTGGAAGTGGACGCATAACTAAACAGGCTTATAAAGACGCCGTTCAACGATATATTGAATCTCATCTAAATCAAATTGAATGGGTCATAGAAAGGCGAGTGAATCCAGCGGGATATAAGCAGGTTCTTGATGGATATCTTCCAGAATTTTATTTAGTACCCGCAGTTAGGGATATTACAGAAGAGACCAAAACCAGTGGCACAACTCTTCTTTCAAGACTCCTAAATGTGATAATTAGTCGTATTGCAAAGCAAAATCCTGCATTTCAACGACTTCAGGAAACTGTTCAAGAAATTAAAACACTAATAGAGGGAGAATCTCCAGAAGCGAAACTCGCTGAACTTAGAGAAGTGGAGGAGGAGCTAAAACGGGAATTGGGGCCTTGGGATGTTGGACTTAGTATTGGAATAGAAGCCCCAGATATCGAAAAAATATTTCAGCTAGGAACTAGCATAACTCTTGATGACGGCATTCCAACGGCTGTAGACGAAAAAGGACATGGATTGCAGCGGTATCTAATTTTTGCCTTAATGCGTGTTTGGGCAGCCGAGGCAAGGCGATTGCAGGCCGAAGATGCCAGAGAAATGAGAGAACGGTCGCATATTTTTGCATTTGAAGAACCCGAGCTTTTTCTCCACCCTCAGATGTGTAGGGCTACCTACGAATCCTTAAAACAAATATCTACAACTGATCAGGTATTCCTCTGTACTCATTCCCCCAATTTTATAGATATGGAAGACTATCGCCATATAGTTATAGTTAGAAAATCAGATCTTGAACTAGGTACTAATATTCAACGAGTGCAAGAAGAACTCTTTGAGGGCGAAAAAAATAAAAAGTTCAATATGGTTAGGTTTTTTAATCCTGACAGAAATGAACTTTTCTTTGCCAGAAAGACTGTTTTAGTAGAAGGCGCTACCGAAAAGGTAATATTTCCTCTTCTTGCAAAGCAAATTGGATGTTTTGACCATAAAGTTAGCCTCATTGACTGTGGAAGTAAATTCAATCTACTTCTATTTATTGAGGTTTTAAATGCATTTCGCATCCCATACCTTGTAGTCCATGATGAGGACCCCATTAATCCAGAGCTCGAACCGGGCGGTACCAAACATGATCCAGACAAGCTAAGAGAAGCTAAAAAAGCATTTAATGAAAATCAAAAAATTAATAATGTTGTTGATCTTTCAATAAGCAAAACACTTCAAGTCAAGGAAGACCTCGAAAGGCTATTAGACATATCAAAGGCTCAAGCTGAAAAACTTGGGAAACCCGTTGCTGCAATAGAAAAGTATTCCATTGAAAACATTACAATCTCAGAAGAGCTTGAAAACCTCGTCAAAGAAGTTTATGGGTAACAAAGAACCGACTAAATACTCGTACTTTAGACATAAAACTCGTACTTTAGACATAAAACTCGATAATATTTCTTTTTTAAAGCAAATATTCCTTTTTTTTGTCGGATTCCTTAGCTTAACCTTAAAAGAGGAGTATGAGTTTAAGCAAAGAGGCAATTGAAGAATTCAAGGAGGCGAAAAGGAATTTCTTATCAATAGGAAGGATTCCACGTCCGGAGCGTCTATTCAGCACGCCACGAAAAAAGGAATTTCCTAATCCTTATTTTAAGAGTTGAGGTACAAGAAAAATGGAAAACCCAATATCACCTATTAATATTACATCTGCCGCGCTAATTACTCAATTTTGCATCGTGATAGTCATTTTTTTGGCCATATGGACATTGAGATGGGGGGAAGCGTATTTGTTTTCCTTTATAAAAAGATATGACCCACTGGAGCTCTTTTTCTATCTTCTTTTTTTCACCTTAATCACAATGGGAGTAATCAATTTTTCTGATGGTTATTCAGATACCTGGAAGCCCTTTTTTACAGGCGTACGTTTTACCGGTATTCCATGGTCTTTAGCGATTTCCATAGTCTTTATACTCGACGCTCTTTTAATCAGTATTCTAGTTGCGAAAACCGGTGGTAGTATCTCCAGTTGTTTTGTGCCTTTGTACTTTGTTATTCCTGCTTTGGCGATATTCCTGCGTGAGCCCCTTGGAAGGATCTTTCTTTATGGTGCTTTTGTAACGGTGGGATTTTCGTATAATCTATTTTTTGGAAAGGGTGAGAGAGCAGAAATCGAGCTTAAGAAGAGAAAACCTGCATACTGGATCGTAGCAATTCTGTCAATGGTATTAACAAGCTTTATCGGTTACATTACGAGACCTAAATGAAAGCATGAGCATGAGCAAGCGGGCATACGATACGGAATTGAATTCCTCCAAAATTCATTTAGCTGGGAACAGAAATAAGCTTCGTCACAATTCCCGGCGCCGCGTTTGGAGGGCAACGCGAGGGATACTTGCGCCTTTTATAGGGATAATTTCCTTTTCATCGCCAGGGCCATTATTCTCCGTTTGCCTAGAAGGAGTTATTTCTAGACGGGAATTGAGATATCCCGGCGGCCGTTTTTTGCTTGTTCTCGCTTAAAAGACTCGAGGGGGCGGCGGGGAAGCTGGTCATCATCGAGGAATAGTGCCCGAGGATTCCCCGCCGCGGTTGGGCCGAGATTCGCCGCAAGGTTTATCAACTCGATCCCTTGACCTGTTCCCAATGCGGCGGCCAGATGAAGGTCATCGCCTTCCTCACCGATTTCTCCGTGGTCGATCGCATCATCAACCGCCTCAAGCTGGCGTTTGTGGCAGACAAACCTCCGCCGCCTCGAGTCGCTTATCAAGAGCTTTTGATGGCCGCCGAGGCCGGCGGTGAATATTTTTCATGCAATTTTCGTCTCATTCGGCGCCGAGGACGGCTTCCGGGCCGCATCCCGGCGCTCTTAAGCCTTCCTTGACGCTCCTTGGAGTCGAGATTTATACTTCCTCACGATGGTTGAAGGGGAAAACAGAGATAAAGATACTTACTCAGCCGTCGCAGGCGAAATGGAATTTCTTATCAATTCCAGCCTTCGCTTACAACGGTCATGTCCACGAATAATATCTAACATAGAGCTCTGCGATTGCAGCCCTTAGTTATCAATCGCCCGCGGATTCCTTGTTTACACCAACATACGATTTCTCGACTTCCTCAGCTTTTGTCTGGCATATGTCATTTTCGTTTATGTTGACGCCCATAGAGTAAGCAAGCAGTCCGCAGTCGGATTCCCAAACTGTGTCGAAATCCGCAAGATCCTCGGGCCAGAAAAACTGGAGTTGCGCGGGGTCTTGCCCATTGAAAATAAGCAGAAACGACACAACGTTGTTAACCGACATAGAAATGAAACGGATGCGGCCCGCAAGGGAAGCTAGATCCCAATTCCTCGAATTCTCCCGTACGCGATAGTCGAGCTTAGTTTTTCCGATGCGTTCAAGGAAAAAAACCGTTGAACCAAATTCGCTTCCACCAATCCCCTTCATGCGTTCACGGGGCGCCGGCACATCGGGGTGTTCTTGAAGGCCGATTGCCGCACGAAAACCTCCCGGCTGAAGGCGCAGGCCATGTTTGATGCTATTAAATTCGTCTTGCTGGCCGAGATCCAAATAATCCGTCGCGAGGTATTCCCAGAACAACGCGAAGCGAGCCTTTATTTCAGCTTCCCGCGTTTTATCATGGAGCACGAGGTTACGATGCACGACATTTGATAGAGACTCCCATGTTAGCTGGCCCCGGAATCTTGTTCGCAACCTCTTTGAGCCCTTTATTCCTTGTACTACAAGGCTGAGGTCCTCCTGCTTGTAACGATAAAGCCAGCCGAAAACACAATCAGGCGCCTGTAGTGCTGCGCCCAGCAAGGAAATGAAGGTTTCGAGAGCGAGACCATACGATATTCGTAGAGCAGTCGCCGCCTGCTGGGCGTGTTCCGTATTTATTTGGGCGGAGTAAATGTTTGCTAAGTATTCGAAATAATGTATATCGAAATTCCTTAAAAGATTCAGGTTTTTCTCTCGAATGTCTCGATCCCAAACAGCACGAGGACGTTTTCCAACGAAAAACAGCGTTTTCTTCAAGGAACTGCCTTCCATAAAGTAATGCTCTTTATATATTGCATTAATCGGGCCTGAAAATTCTTATATCGCGCGTAATACTTGTTAATTTATTAAAAATGTAGTTTGTACTTACACATGATGCGTCGGATAACCATTTTTAACGACGATTTTGTTCTTCGACAATTTTAATTTCCGCAACTGTGAGTCCGTAGAGCTGGTAGACGAGATGATCGATTTGTTTATCTGTGGCATCAATCTGGCGCTGTATGGTTTCTTTTTCGTGTGGAGTTTTGACCTGCACGAGTTGTCTAAACAATGCCATCATATCATCTACCGAAGAAATAATTCGATTATAGATAGTCCTCTCTTTCCCAAGATCGGGATTTATTAGATGAATTGGAAGAGCGCGAGTTTCTTTTAATACTATTTTTGGAAAATCATCTCTTTGGGCGACATTAGACCTATGAAGAAAATACCAGGACATAAGTCGACTATTAATTATTCCCAAGAGGTAACTAAGATCCGGCCCGCCTGGAACTTGAAGAATACTTTGCATTGATTTGTTCGTAATGAAATCTTCTGCAACTTTAACGGCTTGGAGTCGAAATTGACGACTTATGAGTTCACGAAGAAGAAGCCGCGACCCCCTAAAATATCTTTCTGGTTTTAGTTCAGCCAGGATTTCGTCGAATCGTATAAAACATTTTTTACCTCGATCTAGCGTGTATCTTCTTACAGTGCCTTCAAATGCAGGTTTGCTATGTTCATGTGCTGCTTTGGGCGTGAGATTAAAAGGCGTTACACCTCGTTGGACATCAGCCATTCTTCCGAGTGGTAGGCCAGCCGATTTAATCTTTTGGATTAATGCAGTGCTTGTAGAATCAGCATATGTTAAGAATTCGTCCTCTCCGCCAATAAACCAATCTGCAAATTTTGTCTTTTTGATACCTTGATCAAATTCGTCGCAATTATGAATTCTATGCCGTTTTGGGAATATCTTAATAGAAAGAATAAGGGCATCTTTCCTTGGCCATTGAATTGATTTTATCCTTTTCTTTATTATAAATACGGTTGTATCAATCCAAGCAGCAAAGATGTCGTAAGGAAGATTTACGAAAACAATAGGATCTGTTTTCGTAGATATAAAGCGACGAAGGGCAGAAAATTTTGGCCCGCTATACCAGCCGGTTGGAACGATCATTGAAAGGTAACCCTCATTTCTGACGAGCTTGATAGCTTGTTCCATGAAAAGACTATAAGTATCCATATCTTTATTTGACGCCATGAATCGTATTCTGAGATACATCACTTCAGCATCGCAAAGAGTAGCTCCATACGGCGGGTTGCCGATGACGGCATCGAACCCGCCAGATTTCATTATCTCGGGAAACTCGGCGTCCCAATCGAAAACATTAATTCGAAGTCGATCGTCATCCGAAAGCAAAAGAAGTTCTTTTTGGCTATAGAAATCCGGGCCAATAAGCGAATTACCGCACTTGATGTTCTCGCCCAGATCGGGGAGAGCACGTTCCTGAAAAAGCCGTAGGAAAGGCTGGATGGTTTGCTCGCTTTCACCTTCCAGAACTTTCAGCAGAAGCGAGAGCTTTGTGACTTCGACCGCCTGGGGATCGATGTCCACGCCGTAAATATTGTCGAGAAGAATTCGCTTCCGCTCAGCGATGGTCAGTTTCCAGCCCGACGTGGTTTGCACGAGCACCGGATCGCGGCCTTTGGTCCAACCTTCCGGCTTATGGGCAAGATACCAATCGCGATGCCAGTCGAGGAGGAATTGATAAGCATTGATAAGAAACGAGCCCGAGCCGCAGGCCGGATCAAGGACGCGAAGCTTAGCGACCTGCTTAGGAGTTTTATCTTCTACGAGTTTTCCGACCGTCTGCCGGACGATATAATCCACGATGTACGTGGGCGTGTAATAGACACCGCCGGCTTTCTTGACTTCGGGTTTGTCCTCGACGACGGCATGATGTCCTGCAGTGAGCCGGATAACTTTACCCAGGAATTGCTCATAAACATGGCCGAGGATATCGGACGAGATGACCGTGAACTCATAGGGGCTTTCGGGATAATAGAGTCCCTTGAGGAAATCGTGGAGCAGTTTGTCGTCTACATCGAGGGAGAGCGTGAGTTCGTCGGGCGGCTCATGGCGCCCTTTTTCGGCCTTGAAATAGAAAAGCCCGGAGTTGTACTTACTGTCGGCGTCTTCAAATATTTCACAGAGTCGGGGATATATATTCGGGCCGTTCGTCAGAGCAAGGAGCCGCCCATAAGGTTCGATGCCGCGGTCTTCCGAGATGCGGAGGAAAATGATGCGGTCGATGATCCGTTGGACGGCGAAATTGAGCTCGCGTTGGGAGAGGCGGGAATTCCGCAGGGCGAGAATTCGGGCCAGCTCGCTCCGCCAGTGTTCGATTGTGGCCAGAAAATCGTCGTCCACCTCGGCCGTGCCGCGCTTCGCCTTGTTGGTTTCGGCGTATTTATCGAACGAGCCCTTGAGGACGGCGTCTTTGGAAAATATGGAGGAGATCCATTCCCATTTCTCCGGGTAGTCCTGGAAGCGGCAGATGAAGACCCGGGCCGTGGAGGCGGAATCGGGCTTGTTCGGTTTGATACGGCAGTCGTAAACGGCAAATTCCTCGAAATCGCTCAGAATGCTGAGGGGAAGCTTGGCGCTCCAGGCGTAGCGGCGGAGTTGATAAGCTGCTGAGGTTTCTTCGCCGACATCGACGCTCGGTTTTTTGGCTTCGAGAAAGAACTTCCGCGTGCCGCCGATGCGGAAGCAGTAGTCGGGCGCTTTGACCGCCCCGCCGATCCATGGCGTCCTCATGAACGACGTCTTTGTAAGCTTCGGCCAGGCCTTGGACGTTGTCCATGTCCCAGCCCAGGGCTTTGAAGAAGGGGTCGAGAAATTCGCGGCGGAGCTGGGCTTCGTTGTATTGCCCGGATTTATAGGAATCGAGATGCTGCTCGAATTGATCGATCAGCCGGAGGATCTCTTTAGGTGCGCTCATGAGAGAGACAGCGGTTTATTTTTGGCTCCGCCGGAAAATAATCTCGCTATAAAATAAATATCCTGGTTGTCCATCACTTAAAAATATATTCCCGCTGCGGATTGAAGTCAACTTCGCAAATAATTCGAGCAAAATAATGCCTTGGGACCAATGATTCTCCATATTAGATGGATTTCAATTCGAAATTAATCTTAAGGCGCTATGGATGATTTCAATCAGACTTTAGAAAGAATTTCCTTTTCACTACTTTTCGTCTCATTGGGCGCCGCGGACGGCTTCCCGGCCGCATCCCCGCGCTCTTAAGCCTTCCTTGACGCTCCTTGGAGTCGAGATTTATACTTCCTCACGCGAGTAAACCTTTCTGATATAATATCCGTATTACTCTAGAGAAGACGTGTTTTATTTTAATAAGGAGGTCAAGTGAGAAAAAAAGTAATTTTCTTCAGTCTTCTATGCTTGATTCTGTTCTCGTTCGCCCAAGCGAATGATCTCTCCAAAGAACAGGCCGAAAAAACAAAACCTCAGACAAAGCTGGAAAACCCGGCGGTGCAGGCGATGAGTTCCATGCTCGATCTTCTGGGAAAAAGCTTTAATGTGAAAAAGCTTGTCGGCGATCCCGTGAAGATTGGAAATGTGACCATCATTCCGATCATGATGATTGATATCGGGTATGGCGGAGGCGGAGGGGGCATGATCGCGAAAAATCAGATGGCCGGAAGCGGATTCTACATGAGCGGTGAAGCCAGGCCCCTTGGATTTATCGTCATCGGTAAATCAGGGACAAAATTCCTGATTGCGGG
>Ga0315291_10010669_pt1 | contig 11218 bp, 8 predicted proteins | sample YL17G12_20_MG_FD_203070 | JGI IMG/M metagenome (GOLD analysis project Ga0315291, IMG submission 203070) | Sediment microbial communities from Yellowstone Lake, YNP, Wyoming, USA - YL17G12_20 | ecosystem: Environmental > Aquatic > Freshwater > Lake > Sediment | place: USA: Wyoming | collected... | reverse complement strand
GGCTGTTGCGCCATCCAGCCCCCACGGCGCGACAGATTGCCCAGGAGGTCAGCACCGTGCTCGTCCGCAACGAACAAGCGAGAATTTACCACTGGCACGCCCGCACGGGCCAGTTCCCGCCGCACCTTCATCCCGGCGGTTCAGGATGAAACGGTTACAGTAGAAGTAGTGACCCGTCGGGAGAAGAACCGCGTCCAGCGGTCAGAGAGTGATTGTAGTCGCGTAGGGTGGGCTCCGCCCACCGATTTCGACGGATGCAGACGGTTCTGCTTCCCCACCACCGTCTGCGGCGAATGAATCGGTGGGCATAGCCCACCCTACAGGAACTTGTCGGTCAAGTCGCGCATGTCTACGCGAGCGTAGACATGGCACCCGAACTCCCTCGAGTTCGGAGTACCCCATCGATTTCGACACCTTCCCGACTCTGCGAGGAAGACACGCTCAAAGCAAGTTTGAGCATGGCACCCGGCGTTACGCCTTCGAGGTTAAACACGTACGAAGCCGCCGGCGGCCGTCACGCTTGGGGTGCTGCGGCGGGCTTGGGGAGCGCCGGCTTGATCTCTTTCTCGCCTTTGAATCGGACGTCGGGCACCGGGCGGCCCAGCCGCTTGCAGGTCGCCTCCAATTGTTGGCGAAACGCCTCCGGCGTCATAGACTCCACGTGGCCGTCCAGAAACAGGACGTTGATCTTGTCCGTGCAAAATTCAGGATTCTCATACACCACGATGTTCTGAGCATCGGCCTTCGCTCCCTGGCCCGCGAGGTAGATATAGCTCGGACCGTCAAAACGGCGGGGTTGGCGCGGCGACTGCAGCACTGTGTCGGTGATGTGGTACTCCTTGAGGTCTTTCAGATCGGCGGGAAAACGCCCTTCGTGGTCCTCGGCGTACATGAGGAGGGCGATTCCGATCTGTCTGAGGTATGACATCGACGCGACATTTCGCGCCTGGTCGCGTGCCTTGGCCAGCGCCGGCATCAGAATGGCCGCGCCCACGCCGGCACCGACGGCCGTCGCGTAGCTGACCTCCACGCCCGACCCGCGATAATTCGAATGAAGACCGTCCGGGCCGAAATACGTGGACCGGCACGAGGGCCCCATGTCTTTTGTGGCCTCCGTCAATGAGGGCAGCATGACCGGCAATTTGATCCCCGCCTGCATGGCGCCCATGACCAGTATGGGCCAGATTTGCTGTGTCTGCATCACAATCTGATTGACCTGAACCTGAGAGTCCGTGTACTCCAGCAGCACCAGATTTGCGGGCAGGTCGGCGGCGACTTTCTTGTAGCCGTCGGTATCCAGCAGCGACTTCGTTTCCCCGCCCTTCGAGACAAGCTGCTTGGCGCCCAGGTCACACAATTCCACGGTCGAGCCGATGACGGCGTGATCGTTGGCGATGGACCACGTCGGCATCACACCCATCAGCGACAGCGATTTGATGGCCCAGATACGCACGGTCCGGCCGTCGTCGCGGGTCCGCGCGCTGATCTGAAGCGACTCCTTGCTCCGGCTGCTCGCGAATTCGCCGAGCGCCGTCAGGGTTTTTTCAAACAGTTGGGCGTCCTTGAGTTTCAGAATCGCGACGCCGCCACCTCTCGGCGCTTCCTCGAGCGGGCCGGCAGGCAGCGAATAGAACACCACGGGCCCGGCCAACGACGCCAGCAGGCCGTCGCGGAGGCGGAGCTTGGCCTCGGTCTCGAACGTGCCGAGGGCCTTCTGAACTTCGGGATACCCTTCCTCCGGGGACGCCGTCTTGAGCACATTCATGATCGTGTCGTACACGCCCGTGGTTTCCAGGTTCACGGCGACGGCCAGAAAGGCCCGGGCATCGACCGCCCCGAACCACGCCGGGTCCACCGGCTTGCAGGCCGCCAGCAGGCCGGCCGTCGGCGCGGGCATTTCCACCAGTGCGTGACTGACCACGTCGGGTCCCGCAAAGCCGACCCGGACGGCGACGGTTCGGACTTGATCGAATCCAAGTCCCTTGAGGACCGCCAGGAACGTATTCACTTCTTTCTCGCCGCTCTCCTCGCGGATAAGCGTGCTGACGGTGCGGCTGATTCTCTGGCAATCGCTGTACACCACGAAGGCGTCATTCTGGGCCGGCAGTTTGCTCAGATACGGCGGTGCCGCCGCACGCGGCGCGGTGAGGTACTTCGTGACGACTCCCCGGGCATCATTTGCCGCGATAACGAAGTAGTTGCCCGCCCAGCCCCAGTACAAGGGGAATTCCTCGCTCTCTTTGCCGGTGCGCATCGTCAGAGAGCCGAACTGCGCATCGACAATCGTGTCCTCACCTATCATCCCCTCCACCTTACTTACAGCAGCAGCCAGTCGCGCCTTGCGGTCGCCCGCGTCCAGAATGGCGAAGACGCAAAGAGGCGGCCCTTCCTTCACTTCCACCTGTGCCACACCCGCGACGAGCGGCCGGCTGATGATCAGCCGAACGTACTGCTGTGCCATGTCGATCTGTTGGAGAGCATTGGGGTCTTGGGCCTCCTGTTTGACTTTGGCCAGCAGTTCGGTCTTGATCGCCTGGTAAAAGCCGCGTACGCCCGGGTCGTTCCAGATTTTGCCCAGAGCGGTCTTCTCGAAGTCACTCTTGAGGGCATCGCTGCCGCTGGTGGCCAGCAAGCCGATGACATCGTCCGGCAATCGCCTCGTCATCTCCTCCACCGCCGAGCCGCCGGCAACCGCGGGCAACAGGCCAAGACCAAAGATGGAAATCAGAGCGACACACGGAATCCAACGCAATTGAATCATCAGTATCTCCCTTCACAAACGGATGAGTGGATACATCCCAAGCGGTGGTGATTATACGAATCTCCCCTCCCTTGGCAACAGCGCAATCGGGCCCGCCAGGAATCGTCCCTCCAACGCCCGACGCGCCGCTCAAGCCTGGACCCCAATGACCACGCCCTCCCGCCGGGCGATTTCCAGGATCGGTCGTCCATCGCCGCTCTCCCACTCTTTCTCCCCGCAAGGAATCGGCTCGATGCGGCTGTCGGCAGAGAGTGTCGCGTGCCAAAGGTCCTTGATCATGTCTATGCCACGCCGACCGTCAAATTCGGGAGCGATGACGATCAGATCAATATCGCTATCCTGATCGGCCCGGCCCTTAGCAAAAGACCCGAACAGAACCGCCTTGCTGGCATGAATGCCAAGGGCTGGCAGTGTTGCCAGATACCGCTTTATCGCATGGACGATTGTGACGTCAACCATCGCTCCACTACCCCGAAACGGTTCTCCGCCTTGGCGATCTCAGTGGTGCTCGGCTTCATAGAGCACCTTCCCGTGATCGAGAATCTCTTGCATGAAGGCATCACCCATCTCCATGCGCTTGCGCACCTTCTCGGGAGTCCGCACCAGCAAGTCCACGGGGAAACTCGGCCGCAACCTCATCCGAATCTCGACCGAGCGGTCTACACTCCGCCCTTCAAAAGCGCCGATCACCAGAATATCGACATCCGAGTCAGGATTCGCGTTGCCTCTCGCATGGGAGCCGAACAGGATCACTCTCTCGGCGCCGAATTCTTCGCCGATTCTTCGTCCAAATTCCTCGATTTGATTCATGGCTACCACAACCGCCTGCTCGTATTCAGACAGTCAGTTCGACCCTCATCCAATATACTCCCATAACCTGCCCATTGCAACAAGGCACGCACAACTTCATCTATCCACCCCGTCGCACCGATACGACTCCGGCACCTCTTCCAGACTGGAGAACACACGTTTCTCCGGAAATGCCACACGGGCCAAAGGCTCGACGAGCCTCTTATCTGTCGTGATGACGCCATCCGCCCGACTCAACAGCAGAACACATTCCACATCTTGATAGTCGTGCTCGGGTCCCTCGGCGCCTGGGATTCCGCCCGTTTCGCGGAGATAGTAATAATCCTGTGCAACGGCCGCGAGCAGGCGTATATACTGCCAAGTCATCCATTCGCATGATAAGCAAAACTCCCGCCTCACCCTGATCCAGCCAAGGGGAATTGACTCCAAGGCCATGGCGTGGATGTCAAGCCTATCAATCCCGGCAAGCCACTTGCACAGCCGAGCAGACCTATCCGCGGGAAGCTTCTTGACTTCTCTGGCAACCTCAGGACACTCTGAGTGAACCCTCCGTCCGAGCGTTTCGCTCAGGCCTACAAGCATTCTCTCCGCAAAACCCAAACGTGAATGAAGTGATCTATCTGCAATTCCACTATTGCACACGTCATTCACCCACGTGCTTCCGCCTATCATCGTCTTCGTCCGCTTCAGATCTCGAACATCATCGGGATAAGGACGGCAATACCACGCTTCCCACTCAATGAATCCCCGGCTCATCGAACAGTAATACGCTCCCGCAGTCGCAAGATGCTGGTATTTGCGGAGCAAATCCAGCGGCTTCTGTCTCTTCGCCGTCACACATTCGTACAACAGGGCGTCGGGAAGAAGCAAAAGGTGGTGCTTGGAGAAGTCACACAATATATCGAACTTAGCCCCCGTAAGGGCAATGAAGGCGCTCTTATCGATGACGATTTGTTTTGGCCTGGCCGTCACCGAAGTCTCTCCAAGACCACCCTCCTCATAAGATCGGGGTTGGCGGATTGGCCGGTGAAGAGGCGGAATTGGGCGGCGGCCTGGTTGACGAACATGGTGATGCCGTCGATGGTTTGGGCGCCTTGGGCGCGGGCTTGTTTGAGGAGCAGGGTTTCGGCGGGGTTGTAGACCGTGTCGAAGACCGTCATGTCCGGCTTGAGGCATTCAGGGGGGACCGGCGTCGCGTCCACGTGCGGGTACATGCCGATGCTGGTGCAATTGACGAGGAGCCTGGCGTTCATCTGCGACAGGCGCTCCAGTCCGGCCGCTTCACAGCCGAATTCGGCGGCGAGCGCCTCGGCCCTTTCGACCGTGCGATTGTAGATCGTGACTTTCGCGCCGGCATCGGTGAGGCCCGCGACGATGGCTCGGGAGACGCCGCCCGCGCCCACGACCGCAACGGGCATGCCCCGCAGGTCCTTGCGCTCGACGCCCATGCCGGCGGTGATCGCATCGAGGGCCCCGGCGTAATCGGTGTTATAAGCACAGATGCGTCGCTCACGGCCTGCCTCAATGGGCACCTCCCTATTCACATCAAGACCATCGGCAAGCTTTGCTTGCCGCTGCCACCCGATAACGAGCGTGTTGACGGCGCCGATCTTCTCGGCCAGCGGCTCGAGGAAGCCGCCCTGGCCGCGCACGAACTCCAGGGCACTGTGCTTGTGCGGAATGGTCACGCTGAAGCCGCGGAAACCCAGCCAGGGCCGGGCGAGAACGTTGCCGAGAAACTCGTTGAATTCGCGTGGTCCACCCTGGACGAGCAGCGGCAGGTAGAGCCGGTTCATACCCTTTTCGGCGAAGCACGCGTTGTGAATCGCCGGGCTGAGGGAGTGGCCCACGGGATCGGCAATCACGCCGAAAAGCTCCGTATCCGCATCGATGCTGTCGTAACGGTAGAGCCCCTTGAGGGTGCCGATGGTCAGTTGGCCGGGCGCCGTGGCGGCCCGCTCGTCGAGACTGGCAAAAGTCACGAAGCTCCCGAATTTCTTTGCGAGGATCCGACTGATCAGGCCGGCCTCGCCCATGCCGAGCACCACGCGCTCGGGGCCCGTCTCGTGCAGCAGGTCAAAGGCCGCAAAGCAATCGTCGATATGACGGGCCGTGTAAACCAGCTTGGGGATGGCATCGGGACAGGCGGCCCGGATATCGCGGTAGAGCCGCCGGATGTCGGTGAACCTGGCCCCGAAATCGTGGGCCGATAGAATCAATCGACTCTTCGGACGGCTTGCTAGGACCGCCCTGAACTTTCTCTCATTTTCTGCCTGAAGAAAGTTCGCATACTCGAAGTCGATGAAATCGGCTCCCGCATTCAGCGCCGCCAGCAAAACCTCGACGCGCAGGTCCAGGGGATAGGGTTTGGCGCCGCCTTCGCGGGGGTCCCGACAGGTCACGATGATCGGCACGCGTGGCGGAACCAGATCGCGGACCTGCGCGACCAGGCTCGCGACCGAATCCCCGCTGAGATAGCCGAGGTAATCGGTCCGCAGCTCGAGCATCCGGGCGCCGGCGGACAGAGCATCTTTGACCCGCTCCAACGCCTGGTCCCCGCCCTCTGCCGATATGGGAACGGCCAAATAGGTCATGATAATCCAGACATATAGCAGCGGCCCGGCACTGAGGCAAGAGGCAAAACGCCTCGGCGGAGCAGAAACCATCCCGGCCGAATCGACAGCCCAACCGGCTCCTTGCTCCGAGTGTACGACAGAATTGTGGCAAGGCCACAACATTGCCGCCAGTAACAGCAATTCGGAAGGAATCCTGGGCTTTTTATCATTTCGACCAAGGCCGAAGGCCGCGCGGAGAAATCTGGCTGCGAATGAGCGACACGTCAGATTCGGGGCCAGATGTCTCGACTCCGCTGCGCTGCAAAGGCGCAACATCTTGTTTTTTTAGCAAGCATTTTTGGTTGCGGCCGGAGGCCGCGCCGCGCTCCGCTCGACATGACAAATGCTGCCAAGTTTCCTCCGAATCGAAGTGAGGCCCGACGGCGATACGTCCACAACCGCCACTTTCTTGTCGTACACCGCCTGGTGCGATGGCAGACAGGAAAAACTTGACGGGGCCCCTTCAAATGCCGATAATATCATTGTCTGGTGGGGAATCAGCAACGCAGGAGGTTGGTTTGCACACTCCGGATCAGCCTGCCTGAGCCATAGTCGTGCGTGACGACCAGAACGTCATCGCCGGTAGGGAACAGAATGTATCTCATGGGCCAGCACCGGGCGTCGTGTATCAGTTCCGTGGCATCCATCGCATTCGTATTGCTCACGCTGATTGCTGCCGACATCCGGGCCAGGCCGACTACGGCTTACGAGGCCGAGCTGGTCGTGACGGGCTGGCTCGCCGATAACCTGGAGCCGTTCGGCGCCCGACTCGGCGGGCCTATCGTCGATGTCGAGACGACCACAGGTGCTGCCGGCAAGCCCCTCTATTACGTCGTTCACCTGAGCCCTTGTGGCTTCGTCGTCGTCCCGGCTGACGATCTGGTCGAGCCGATTCTCGCTTTTACGGACGCCCAGACCTTCGAGCTGTCAGCCCAGGACCCGCTGGCGGCGCTGATCGAACGGGACGTCAACAGGCGGCTCGTCGAAGCATGGGCCGGAGCGTCGGGACAGCTCCGGGTGCAATCGGCCTCCAACGCCCAATCCAGATGGTACGATCTGATCGGCCGGGCTGGTCCGCTGCAAGGCGAGATTCGCGTTCTCGGCAAGCAGACCATCTCCGACGTGCGCATCGCCCCCTTCCTCAAAACCCGCTGGTCGCAGGATGAGATCTGCTCCCGGCCCGGATACAACTACTACACGCCCAATCACTACCTGGCCGGCTGTGGTGCCACGGCCATGGCACAATTGATGTACTATTACCGTTATCCCGTAAACGGCATCGGGCGGCACCCGTTCACCATTCAGGTCATCGATGCCAATCAGGTGGTGTATACCCGTGGCGGCGACGGCACGGGCGGGCCCTACCAGTGGGATGACATGGTCGCGGTGCCCGACTGCGACACTACCAGCGAGCAGCGGCAGGCAATTGGGGCCTTGTGCTACGACGCCGGCATCGCCGCTCGCACGGATTACGGTCGGACGTCTTCCAGCACCGACGCCCCGGCGGTCGTCGCAGCGCTGCGGGGAACTTTCGGGTTCAGCAACGCCATCCATGGCTCCAATGAGGGTGGGAATATCGGGGGCGACCTGGCTGGCATGATCAATCCGAATCTCGATGCCCGGTATCCGGTGATGTTAGGAATCCAAAGCGACGTCGGCCACGCCGTCCTGGTGGACGGGTACGGGTACGACCCATCCACGCAAATCCGGACGCTTTATCACCATCTGAATATGGGCTGGGCCGGACGCAGCGACATGTGGTACAACCTGCCCGATGTCGTGGATTTCAACACCGTCACGGCCTGCATCTACAACGTCTTTGTCGAGGGCAAAGGGGAGATCATCAGCGGGCGCGTCATCGACGGCGCCAGCCAGCCGATTGGGGGCGCCCTCATCACCGCGGCACGGCGGACACGCACATTTGTGAGTGTCTCAGATGCAAACGGCCTCTATGTCCTGGCCAAAATCCCTTCGGCCACGACCTACTCCATCCAGGTCGAGAAGCCCGGCTTTACCTTCACCAAGCAGGCCGTCACAACCGGGACTTCCAGCGACGGTGAGAGCTGGGCAGGGAACAAATGGGCCGTGGATTTCACCGGCCGGCTCATCGCCGATTCCGATAACGACAGCGATGTGGATTTCGTCGATTTCGCCCGTCTGGCGTCCGACTGGCCCACGGCGACGGCTACCGAGAACGACACATCGAGAGCCGGCGGTTACCTCGATCTGGCCGCCCTCGCGCAAAACTGGCTCGCCGGCAAGACCCCTCACAACCGGCCTTGAGTCGCTGAAGGCACGCCGCAACAACCGCTGCCGTTCTCTGCCCAAGTGTGCGACCAACTCTCGTGGGCTCGTCCCCTATTTTGTCATCCTGAGCGACAGCGAAGGATCTGGCCCCTGGACGTAAACGTGGACTCGTTGCGGGAGGGAGCTTCTCCTGCGTTGCCCAGATGCTTCGCTTCGCTCAGCATGACAAGTGCCCATAGGTCCGTCACAAAACGCAGTCGCACACCAGCCAAATGGTCCAGTATGAGAACATTGCATTTCCGGACCCAATTCGGTATTCTCTGGCGATTCGCAGTACGGGTGTCCCTATCGACCCAGTCATACCGATTACGACTGAGTTTTTCGTAGCCCTTGAAACGTCCGGGTGGCAGCGGCAAGACCGAAGGCTTTGCCGATGGCGGAGGGGCAAACCATCGGCAAGCTGCGCTTGCCGCTGCCACCCACGCTACGAAATTTTCAAGCGTAACGCGTATCACAAAATGAGTAGAGTAAGAGAATGCAGGAACTCGAAATCAAAGTGCCGGGGGCCGCCGAGACTCGCTATCGGATTACCATCGGCGCGGGCCTGTTACCGTCGGCGTGGTCCGCGATGGACGCGGCCTTTGCCGGATTCCGCAGGTTCGTGGTTACGGACGAGAACGTTGTGGCGGCCGGCCTCCTGGACCAGCTTCTCCAGGGCCGGGACGCCCTCACGTACGTGGCACGCCCTGCCGGCGAGCAGTCGAAGACTATCGACACCGTTGTTGCGATCGTGGAGGCGATGGAGAAGGCCTATCTCGGCCGCGATACGCTGGTCATCGCCCTGGGCGGCGGGACCGTCGGAGACATCGCGGGTTTTGCCGCGGCGATTTTCAAACGCGGCGTCCCCGTCGTGCAGATCCCTACGACGACCCTGGCCCAGGCCGATTCCGCCATCGGCGGCAAGACCGGCGTGGATTCGAGCATCAGCAAGAATGCCTTCGGCGCTTTCTGGCACCCCGCCGCCGTCTATATCGACATCGCGACGCTCCAGTCCCTGGAGGAGCGGCAGTACCGCGCCGGGCTCGTCGAATCCGTCAAGCATGGCCTGATTGCCGATAGACAATATTTTGAATTTCTTGAAAGCCATCTGGGTGCGATCCTCGCCCGAGATGCGGACACCCTCGAGACGATGGCCCGATATAACTGCCTTATCAAGGGCCATGTCGTGGAGGAAGACCCGCAGGAGAAGAACAAACGCCGCATTTTGAATTACGGCCACACGGTGGGACACGCGGTGGAAGCCGCCAGCGGTTACGGCCTGCTCCACGGGGAAGCCATCGCCGTCGGCGTCATCGCGGCCGGACTGATCGAAATAGAAATGGGACTTTCCGAGCGGGCGCGGCTGGACCGGGTGCGGGCGGTGCTGGAAAAACTGGGCGTTCCGGTAAAACTGCCGCCCGACTTGGCCGAAGATAGGGTGATGGACATTATGCAACACGACAAGAAGGCGGTGGACCGCTGGCCGCGTTTCGTTCTGCTGGAGCGGCTCGGCGAGGTCCATTGCCCGAACGGCCGATACGCCGTGCCGGTGGGCCGCGACGTCATGGAGAAAGTTTTGAAACAACTGCGATGATGAGATGCCGGGTGACCTATGTACAGACCGCAAATCAAGGTGCTGGATTGCACGATCAGGGACGGCGGCTTAATCAATGACCATCACTTCAGCGATGAGTTCGTCCGCGAAGCCTACCGGGCACTGTCCAAGAGCGGCATCGACTACATGGAGCTCGGCTATCGCAGCAGCAAGGAGCTGTGCCCGACCGAGGACTTCGGGGCCTGGAAGTACTGCGACGACGAGAAAATACGCGAGATCATCGACGGCATCGAATCCAACCTGAAGATCAGCATCATGGTGGATGCCCACCGCGTCCGCGAGCAGACCTTCGCACCGGCCGACCAGAGCCCGGTGGACATGATCCGCGTCGCCACCTACGTGAAGGATATCGATAAGGCCATCGACCTGGCCAAGCGAACCAAAGACCTCGGCTATGAGACCTCCGTCAACATCATGGCCATCTCGAAGGAGAACGAGTGGGCCTTGATCGAGGCCCTCGACCAGCTCGCGACCACGAATATCGATTGCGTCTATGTTGTGGACAGCTATGGCGCCCTCTACTGCGAGCAGATCGAGTACCTCGTGAAGCGGTACAGGGAGCACCTGCCCGGCAAGGAGATCGGCATCCACGCCCACAACAACCAGCAGCTTGCGTTCTCGAATACTATCGAGGCCATCATTCATAATGCGAACTATCTCGACGCCTCACTTTTTGGGATCGGCCGGGGGCCGGGTAACTGCTGCCTGGAACTGCTCATCGGCTTCCTGAAAAACCCGAAATTCAATCTGAGCCCCATCCTGAAGTTTATCCAGGATTACATGCTCCCCCTTCGACAGCAAATCGAATGGGGCTATATCATCCCCTATATGCTGACGGGAATTCTCAACGAGCATCCTCGTGCGGCCATCGCCTACCGTGAAACGCCCACCAAGGATAAATACGCCGAATTCTACGAGCGGCTGCTCGAAGGCATCGACGGCATGTAGCTCAAGACCTGCACCCGGAATGCTCGACATGAGCTCCTCAGAAAATGCGCTACCAGGAGTTGGGTGGCAGCGGCAAGCGCCACAGGCTGTGTCACAATTCTGGTAGGGAGGTTCTTTTCTTTTTGTCCCTGGAGTCTATGATGGACTGTCGGTTTTGGAAAGGAGTCTGGCCATGGCGTTTCG
>Ga0315291_10010667_pt1 | contig 11219 bp, 7 predicted proteins | sample YL17G12_20_MG_FD_203070 | JGI IMG/M metagenome (GOLD analysis project Ga0315291, IMG submission 203070) | Sediment microbial communities from Yellowstone Lake, YNP, Wyoming, USA - YL17G12_20 | ecosystem: Environmental > Aquatic > Freshwater > Lake > Sediment | place: USA: Wyoming | collected... | reverse complement strand
TCCTCCAGTTTTTTCAGGTCTGCGTCGGAGATCAGCCCGGCGGCGTGCGCGCCGATAGCTTCGTACACATCCTGGATGGTCACGTCATGGCCGTCGAATGTGCCGGGCGCGATCGAACCGCCGTAAAGCAGGATGCTCGGAACGTTCAGCCGGATCAGCGCCATGGCCGCGCCGGGAATCGTCTTGTCGCAGGCCACCAGCGCTACGATGGCGTCGAACATGTGGCCGCGCCCCACCAGTTCAATCGAATCCGCGATCACCTCACGGCTGATGAGCGAGGCTTTCATTCCTTCCGTGCCCATCGTCACGCCGTCGGAGATGGCGATGGTGTTGAACTCCATGGGCGTGCCACCGGCCGCGCGCACGCCTTCCTTCACCTTGGCGGCCAGTCGCCGCAGGTGGAAGTTGCAGGGCATGGTCTCAATCCAGGTGTTAGCGATGCCCACGATGGGCCGTGCCAGGTCGGCGTCGGTGAAACCAATCGCCTTGAGCATCGAGCGCGCGCCCGCGCGCGAGCGGCCGTCGGTGATGGTGCGGCTCCAGTGTTTCGGGTCGAATGGCATAAAGCCTCCGGATGAGAATGAATAGGAATTCGACTTTCTGTAGCGCCGAACCCGAGATCTTCGCAGATTTGGCACGCATGAGCAAGCGCGGAATATGCGCTCTTTGCCTGGCTGCGCCTGCGTAGAGATGCTCAGAGGTCGGCGATCTTCACCAATTGCTTGCCGATATTCTCGCCCTTCAACATGCCGATGAAGGCGCGCGGGGCATTCTCGATGCCTTCGATGATGTTCTCGCGATATTTCAGCTTGCCTTCTTTCAGCCACTGCGCTATTCGGCGAAGGGCGCCTTCGTAGCGGTCCCGGAATTGAAATACCAAAAAGCCTTCGGCCCGGGCCTGCTTCACGATCAATGCCCACAGCCAGCGCGGACCTGTCTCCGGCTTCTCCAGGTTGTACTGCGAGATCTGCCCACAGATCACCAGGCGCGCGCGGACGTTGATGAGACGGACGACGGCATCCGTAATTTCGCCCCCCACATTGTCGAAGTACACGTCGGCGCCCTGGGGACACAGCGTGAGCAGCTTGCGGTAGCAGTTCGGCGTGGTCTTATAATTGAACGCCGCATCGAAGCCAAGTTCTTCGGTCAACCATCGGACCTTCTCATCCGAACCTGCAATCCCGACCACCCGGCAGCCCTTGATCTTCGCGATCTGTCCTGCAATCGAGCCCACGGCGCCCGCCGCTCCGGAAACCACGACGGTTTCCCCCCTTTGCGGTTTGCCAATCTCCATCAAGCCGAAGTAAGCCGTCAGGCCGGGCATGCCGAGAACCCCGAGAGCGGTCGAGATCGGAGCCAGAGTTGGGTCGACCTTCCTCACTTCCGCGCCGTCGGACAGTGCGAACTGCTGCCACCCGAAGTCGCCCGCGACGATGTCGCCGGCCGCGTACGCCGGATGGCTGGACTCCACGACCTGCCCCACCACGCCCCCGATCATGACTTCCCCCACTTCCACCGAGCGCGCGTACGACTTGTTTCCACTCATCCGTCCGCGCATGTAGGGATCAACCGAAAGATAAAGCGACCGCACCAGGAATTGATTCGGCCCGGGTGCGGGAACCGGCGACTCGACGAGCTTGAAGTCCGACTTCTTCGGGAAGCCCGAAGGTCTAGCTGCCAAGGTAATACTCTTATTGGTGACTATCACGATGGACCCTTTCCGCAACCCCTACTCACGTCGGTGGCCCCAGAGGATCACTCCTAGGGGACCGATCTCCACCACTTCGCCCGTGGGGGCAACCCAGATTCGATGCAAGGGAGTCGGCAAAGGGGCGGCGCACACTTCCCAGTCGCTCCCATCAAAATGCAGGAGCGTCGCCCCCGGACCGACTGCGTAAACATCTTCCGCAGAGTTGATCCACACTGGGCCTGGGCCGGGTTGCCCTTCGAGGCCCTCTAGTTCCGGCCTCCACTCCTTACCACCGTAGTGCAGCAACACGCCGACCGTAACCTTGGTTCCGGAGTTGCCATCTCCCTCGGCGGTCCTCTCGTAACTATATGTTCCTGCGACATAGAGGTCTTTCGGCGAGGTGGCCCAAAGAGCCTGCACATCGAGTAGTGGCCCCCAGATTCCGACGGGCGCTTGTGCCACCAGACCCCAGGTGCTCCCGTCAGAATGAAGAACCGCGCCTGCGGCAGTTCCAGCGTAAACGTCCCGCCGGGACCGCCCCCACACGGCCGTCACGGTCGTTATGGGTGCCATGGTTTGCTGCCGCAACCACCGTGTTCCGTCGTAATGGAAGATGACCCCAGCAGAGGGCATCACGCTTCCGCCTTCAATCGCCGTCATTGCGCCCTCCGCGCCGGCCACATAGACATCGCTGGGCGAACTGCCCCAGACCGCGCGGAAATCACAGCCACTCGCAATGCTGGGCGCAACGGACTGCCAGTGACCTCTATCGAAATGCACAATCGTGCCTCGATTGCCCACCGCGTACACATCGGTTGGCGACGCGCCCCAGACAGCGTAGAGATTTTCGAATGTGCCGCTGACTTGAGGGCGGCAGGCCTTACCATCGCAGCGAATGATGGTTCCGTCGTCACCCGCCACGAAGACGTCCGTGGGCGACGAACCCCAAACATCCCGGAGTACTTGATAGGGATTGACCGCATGGTGTTCCCAGACGTAGCGCGCCTGCAAGACGCGAGCCGGAGAACCGATGACAGTTGACCCGGTCAGGAGGGCTCCAGCGAGGAATATGAGCACGACGAATGACATATGGGCCGAGGCCTTCATGTCCGCACCCCCTTCCTGTGCCGCCTGGGGATGTGCGGGTCTCTCGCCAGGGGCTGATCCTGGCTGGTCTGGCACTCGAGGCGTGAACTCAACCCGGCCATCTGCGGCACTCGCTTTCAATTGACGCTGGAGTTATCATAACCGAGGACGAAGTACAAAGACTATGGCTCAAACCTCACTGCACATTCACACCCTGGGCCTCTTCTTCGCGCTGGGGTTCGGGATTCCCCAGGAGCCGGAACTCCTGAGCGCGGAACTGAAGCCTCCCACGGTGGCGGCCTTCGAGCGCTATGTCAAGGCTACCGAAGCGCGCATCGATGCCGAGCTGAAACGCCCGGGGGCTTTTCTTTACGTCAACGGGCTCCCTGAGCCGCGCCGCGGCCAGGCGCTGGCACTGCTCAAGCGCGGCGAGGTCTACATGGAGCGGCTGGAGATGCGCGACGCCTCCGGCCACGAGATGGAAGCCCCCAAGGCCCTCATCCACCACTGGGTGGGAGCGGTGTTCATTCCCTGTGCGAACCTGAAGCAGGCGATGGAGCTGGTGCAGGATTACGACCACCACCAGGACATCTACAAGCCGGAAGTCGTCCGCTCCAAGCTGGTCCAGCACAACGGGAACGATTTCAAGATTTTCTACCGCCTGCGGAAAAAGAAAGTCATTACGGTAACCCTCAATACCGACCACGACGTTCACTACTTCCCTGTGGACGACAAGCACTGTTACAGTCGCTCCTACACAACCCGCATTCAGGAAGTGGCCGATGCCGACAAGCCCTCCGAGCGCGAGAAACCCGTCGGCAGGGACGGCGGCTTTCTCTGGCGACTCTATTCCTATTGGCGGTTCGAAGAGAAAGACGGTGGGGTTTACGTCGAGTGCGAGTCTATCTCTTTGACTCGCGATATCCCTTTCATGGTGAGTTGGCTTGTCAAACCCTTCATCACTGACATTCCCAAAGAATCTCTGCAGATGACCATGGGCTCAACCCGCAACGCCCTCCTGGCCAAAGCGCCCGCGTCGTGCAAGCAATAGGCCTCAACAGGATTCGGCGAACGGGACAGCCGTTCAGCCGGTCATTTCCTCGAATGGCCACGGCCACTAGGCACTGCGACGTTCCAGCAGCGAGTAAAGCACCGGCATCACCAGTAGCGTGACAAAGGTGGAAAGCGTCAGGCCGCCGATCACGGCCAGCGCCAGGGGTCGCTGAAGTTCCGCGCCCGAACCCAGTCCGAGCGCCAGCGGCAACAGCCCGAAAAGCGTGCAGAGCGTGGTCATCAGGATGGGCCGCACGCGGATCTTGCCCGCCTCGACCAGCGCCTCGCGCAAGGGCAGACCCTGTTCTTCCCACAATCTGTGCACGTACTCAAAGAGGATGATGCCGTTCTTTACTACCAGTCCCACCATCAGGATGATCCCCATGAAGGAAGAGACGTTGAGTTGCGTATCGGTAATCAGGAGCATGCCAAAGACCCCCAGCAACGAAAGCGGGGCCGCGGAGAGAATAATCAACGACGGCCGGAACGCCCGGAACTGAACTACCAGCACGATGAACACCGCGGCCAGAGCGAGGCCGAGGACGGCGAGTAGTTCGCGGAACGACCCTTGCTGGCTTTCGTACAGCCCACCGATCTCGTAAGTTGTCCCGACCGGGAATGCAACGCTTTGTAACGCCTTGTTGACTTCGCGGATGGCGCTGCCCAAGCCGCGCCCTTCCAGGCGCGCGGTAATCGCGATCATCAGGCGGCCGTTCTCGCGCGTGAGCTGGCTTTCGCCACGGACCTGCTCCACCTCGGCCAGGGCCGAAATAGGCACGATCTGTTTGTTCGGCGTGACGATGGGAAACTGCCGCACGTGCTGGTAATCGAAGCGAACGGCATCCGGAAAACGCAGCCGGATGGCGATGGTCCGATCGGTCTGGCGGAGGTCGGTGGGCACAATCCCCAGCAGTCCCGCGCTCACCTGTTGGGAGACCTGTTCGACGGTCAGGCCCAGGCGCCCGGCCTGGACAGGGTCGACGTGAACTACGATTTCCGGATTGCCCCGCTGGATGGTGCTGAAATCAACCAAGCCCGGAATCTGTCGGAGTTTGGCGGTGATCTCTTCGGACAGTCGCTCGAGCGCCGGCATGTTGCTGCCGAAGACCTTCACTTCCACGGGCTCGGGATTCCCTTCCATGTCGCCGATCATGTCCTGGAGGACCTGGACGAATTCAATCCGTACGCCGGGAACGTTTTTGAGGATGTTGCGTCTCAGCTCCTCCATCGTCTCGTAGATGCTGCGCTGGCGGCGGGAGCGCGGTTTCAATTTCACTACGATTTCTCCCGTGTTCTGCTCCGTGGCGAAGGGGCCCATTTCCGCGCCTGTGCGTCGCAGGTACGAGGCTACCTCAGGCATCTGGTGGACCTGCTCTTCGATCAGGTGGTCTAAACGGTTGGTCTCCGCGAGTGAGGTCCCTGGAGCCGTCCAGTTGTCGAGCACGAAGCCGCCCTCGTCCATTTCGGGGAGGAAGCCCGTCTCCACCCGCATGAAGAGGAAGACCGCGAGTAGCACGGACAGGCCCGTAGCACTGGCAACCAGGCCGCGATGCCCGAGCGACCACCGGACGAGCTTCTCGTAAGCACGATTCACCGGCACAATGAAATCAGCTGAAGACACGCGGTGTCGCTCACCCGAAAGGAAGCGCTGCGCCAGCAAGGGAATGAGAGCCAACGCCAGCAGCAGGGATAGCAGAACGGCGATCGCCAGCGTCAGGCAGAGTGCCGAGAAAAATTCTCCCACCACGCCGCTCAACAGGCTTAGGGGTGAGAAGACCACCACCGTCGTGGCCGTTGAACCGATCACCGGACCCAGAAGTTCTTGAGTTCCCCTTTCTGCTGCTTCCAGGGGTGACTCTCCCAGCCCCAGGTGGCGGTAAATGTTTTCGACGACTACCACGGCATCATCGATGACCAGCCCGATGGCAACGGCCAGCCCTCCCAGCGACATGAGGTTGATCGTGCCCCGGAAAAGCTTGAGGAAGAAGAAGGTGCCCACAACGGTGATCGGCAAAGTGATGCCAGCGATGAGCGTGGTCCGCCCTTCGCGGAGGAAGACGAACAGGATCAGGACCGCCAGCAGGCCGCCGATTAGCACCGCCTCGCCGATATTCGCGACTGCTTCGCGCACGAACTCCGCCATGTCGTACACAACTGAAAGCTGGAGCGTCTTGGGTATGGCAGAACCCAGATTGCCGGCCAGCATCTTGACCTCGCCGGCCACTTGCAGAATGTTTCCCCCGATCTGGCGGGAGACGCTGATGAGGGCTCCCGGCTGGCCATTCGCATAGACCAGGATGCGGGGATCTTCCACGCCGTCGCGCACCTCCCCGATATCGCGCAGCCGAATAGGAGTTTGATTCTCAACGGTAACGACGGTATTCCGAATGTCCTCCAGGCTGGCGTACTGGCCTGTCGCCAGCACCAGGTAGCGCGAGTAGTCCTTGTCCAGCCGCCCTACGGAAGCGACATCGTTTGTAGCGCGGAGGCGGTCGGCAATGTCTACGAGAGACAGCCGATGCGCGAGCATCTTCTCGGGATCGACGATGACGGAAACTTCGCGCTTCTCGCTGGCTTGAACTTCCACTTGCGCGACACCCGGGACGCGGCTGAAGAGCGGCCGCAAATCGTAGTAAGCATAGTCGCGCAAGTCAGCGTCCGGAACGCTGCCGTGCAGAACCATCATGAGGATTGGCCAGGCGCTGGGCGTGATGCGTTCGACGGAGACTTCGGTCGAGGGCGGCAGTTCGCCCCGCACTTCACCCATCCGGGCCTGGAGCAGTTGCAGGGCATACTGCATGTCCATGTCGGGGTTGAAGAGCACGGAGATTTCGGCGGCGCCGCGGATGGTCTTCGAGCGCACTCGCCGCGCCCCGATGACCGTGCGAGCGGCCTCTTCCAGCGGGCGGGTCACCGTGAGCAGCATCGTCTGCGGGGCGAGGTCGCCGGAGTGCGCCAGAATCACGATGCGCGGGAAGGTAAGCTCAGGATAGATGTTGCTGGGAAGCCGGAAAATCGCCACCACGCCGGCGACGACCAACAAAGCGGTGAGAAGAAGGACCGCCCGACCGTTCTGGCGGGAGAAGCGCGCGACGTTCATGGCTTGACCTTGACCTTGGCGTGCCCGCCGAGGCCGTAGCCACCCGTCAGGATCACGGTGTCGCCTTGCTGGACGCCGGAGAGCAATTCAACCTGGGTTGCGGTTTCGAGGCCAAGCTTGACCGGCACAGCTTCTGCGTTTCCGCCGCTGACGCGGTACACCTGCGGCTGGTTCTGTTCATCGCGATAGACCGCTTGCGGAGGAACCACCAGCGCCTGCGGATGCGTTTCGAGCGGCATCTGCGCGGTCAGGAACATCCCCATTCGCAGCAGCCCCGGCCCGTTGGCGATACGGATTCTCACCACGCCCACATTGGTCGCAGGATCAACCGCAGGCGAAATCGCCACCACGCGCGCCGGGAAGCTCCTGCCCGGGAAGGCATCGGCCAGGGCGACGAGCGCCGCGCCCTCACGGATTTGGGGCAAGTATGAGGCGGGGACGTTTCCGAAAAGCTCGACCTCGCCAAGGTTGGCGACCTCGAACACCGGTTGCGCGGCCGTGCCGTCCACCTGCTCTCCCACGCTCACGAACCGCTTGACAACAACTCCATCGAGCGGGGAAAGAACTTCGCTGCGCGCGAGCTGCAGCCGCGCGAGTGCCAGGGTCGCCTCGACCTGACGCATCGCGGCTTCATCCACGCTGACTTCGGTCCGGGCGCTTTCCACTTCCTTGCGGGCCGCAATGCCGCGCTGGAAGAGGTTCTCGTTGCGCTCCCGGTTCAGGCGCGCGTTGTCAAGGTTGGCCTTGGCCTGCGCGACAGCTCCCTCGGCTTGCTGGATTTGATCGAGAAACGGGCGATCCTCGATTTTTGCCAGAATCTGCCCGGCCTTCACACGGTCGCCTTCACCAACCATCATGCGAGCAATGCGGCCGGGAACGAGCGAACTGACTTTCACGTCCTGGTTGGGAAGCGCCGCCAGCGTGCCATTGACCGCCAGAGTGGCGGTAACGTCGGCGCGCTCCACGCGAGTCAGCGTGACTTCCGCCACGACCTCCTCCAAATTTCCGGGACTTTCTTCGCCCGTGGAGTCGGGACTCCGCGAGCAAGCCAGCAGCAGAACGCAGGCGAGCATCAATGCCGCATAATGTGCCAGGAGCGTGCGCAGGCTTTTCGGGAATCTCATCTAATCGAGCGGCTCCCCTACGGTTTCTTCCAAAGCAGCGAAAAGGCTCTGGAGGGTAAACAAGCTTTCCAGGTAGCTTCGATCGGCTTCCTGCACATTGCGCTGCGCCTCAATCACGGCGAGGATGCCCACCTTTCCGGCGCGATAACTCTCTTCGGCCAGGCCCTCAACTTGGCGCGCTACGGGAAGCAGCCGGTCTCGATATAGCATCACCTGCGTCTGCTGGGCCTTCAGGTCGAGATATCCGGCGTCGATGCGGCCTTCTACCGCGCGCGCGGCTGCCGCCGATTCATTCACGAGCACCTGCTCGCTGGCGAGTGACTGAGCAATCTGCCCTTGGTTGCGAGCAAACAGAGGGACGGTAAGTGAAACCTGACTTCTTGGTCCGACGCGGAAATCCTGGGGCGAATTGAAGTCCGTCCCCAGCTCGAAGTCCAGGTTGGGGATTCGATCTGCCTTGAGCAATTCGCGGCGGCTCTGCTCCACCCTCTGTTCTTGGGCGAGACGCTGGAGTTCCGGGTTCGATTGCGCGGCGCGGCGGAAAAGTTCGGGCGGAGAGGCTTCAGGCAGCGCGTCGGCCAACCCGCCCGTGAGTTCCCACGCCGTGGAGGCGGGCTCATTCAAGAGTGCGTTGAGCTGGCTCAGGGAGACTTTCTCACGCTGCTGCGCAACCTCCAAATCCGCCTGCGCACGCGAGACCCCCAACTCCGCCTGGATGACTTCCAGTTGGGCCACATCGCCGGCTTCGAATCGCGCCTGGGCGATTTGCTTCAGGCGCTGGGCCAGTTGCAGCACGCCGGCAAGGCGCGCGGTCTCGGCGCGCGCCAGCAGGGCGCGATAGAACGCCTCGCGCGTGCTGCGCCGGACCAGCCGGGCGAGCACGGTGATTTCGGCCTCGGTTAGGACTCCCTCTTGCCGGGCAACCTCGATCCGGCGCTGGCGCTTCGATCCCAGCTCCAGAGGTTGACTGAAAAAGAGGCTCTCATGGGGCGCGTCGCGCAGGGCGCCGAAATTGATCGTAGGATTGGGGCGCTGCTTGGCGACCTGAATGCCCGCCAGCGCCACCGCGCGCCGGCGACGCGCTGCGCCCAAGTCGAGATTCTGCTTATCGGCCAGTTCGAGCGCCGACTGCAGCGTCAGCCGGGCCGGCGTCTGCGCGTTGGCGGCCGCTGTCGCCGCCGCCAACACCAGAATCATCAGACACAGTACTCTGTGAAACATGACGCCACCCCGCGAAATGAAAGCCTCGATCCGCCCGGTCATCCTTGGAGGCATTAGAGAATAGCCCAATTGGACGAAATTGAAGTGAAGACAAAACGGCCTCGCCCACTCTCCCTCCAGGGAATGTCCGGAGGCACTGCCTCGTTTCGATGCATAGTTGGGGACAGCGGATTGAAATCTCTAAGTAATCAGTCTCCCTCGATCGTTATCTCTCCCACGTCGTACCACCCGTCCGGTTGCCGGCCTCCGATGGCAAGCTTGATGGCCGGCTGCTCAGTGCGTGGGTCGAGCAGCGCGACGCGCACGCGGTAGGTCCCGGCCTTTAGTGTCTCGGGGACGTGCACGTTGCCGTCAAAGACGGCGTCGCCGGGAAGCCATTTTCTGACCTCCGCCTCGGTCCGAACGACAGCGCTTGCATTCAGCGACCAGAATTGAATCGCCAGCCCGTACTCGCGGTAGACGGGCGCGACGCCCGCGTTCACCCACCACATGCTGACCGGCGCCGTCGCTCCGGCCTTCACTCGCGCCGGGTATTCGAGGCGCCGCAGAATGAACCGATAGCCCATCTTCTTCTGGAATTCGTCAAACTGCTTCTTCCACTCGGATGGAATCGCGGTGGATTTGACGTTCACGGAGCTGACGTGCCAGCGCAGCGCCTGGTTCAGAATGTAATCCACGTCCCAGCCTTGCTTCCACCAATTGCCCGGCACTCCGCAGGTTTCCAATGACACGGGACTGCGCTGCCAGACGTCCTGAATGCCGGCACGGACAACCTGCAACGGGTAAAAGTCAAGCATGTGCGACCATCGCCGATGCCAGCTTTCCCAGTATTGGCTGCGCATATCACCGAGGCAGTCCAAGCGCCAGCCTGCGCCTTGCTGCGTGCCGTAGGCGAGGGCCTCCTGCTGGTCGAAGTTCATGAGCAGCGGCGTGCGCTTGAAGGCTTGCACCCAGATATCAATCAGAGCTTTCTGAACCGCGAACGCCGGCATGTAATCGCTCCAGCCCTCGCCCCAATAGCCGACGGAGGAAATATCGACGGTGTCGAGATAGGGATGCCCGTCGTAACGAGTCCCCGCAGCGGCCACGAGTTCGCCCCAATACTTCATGTAGAGCGGATCGGCAAAGTCGGGCTGCCAGATCTTGCCATCCTTGTCAGTGGGCTGATTGGCGCGGCGCGCGCCCGAGTTGCGATACCACTCGGGCAGCGGATGGCCCTGGTCGTAAGGCATCAGGCGGATGGCCAACGCCTGGCCGTGCCGGCGCGCCTCTTCGAGCGCATTGTCGAGGATGTCCCAACGGTACTTACCGCGCTCCGGTTCGAGCGCCTCCCAGAACCATCGACAGTAGGCAATCGACGAACCCGGAAAATCCGGCGTCTCTGTTGCGGCGCCGAGCTTCGCGGTAGGACCTACTTCCGACCATTTCTGATTCACGTTGAGCGGGTCACCGTTGAAGCGCTGGAACGTTTGGATCCCCATACCGGGGTTGACGAGCACATCGTCGATTTCCTTGGGGCGGATGATGACCGTATCGGTTTGCGCCGTGGCGACCGACGCGAGTGCGAGTAGCAGCAGATGAGCGTACAGAACTCTTGAAGACACAACGACCTCCTGCGAGGCTTCGGGAACGAGCGGGGACAAGTATACAGGAGGAAAGAAAATCAGGCCCGCCAGCTAATGCCGGCGGGCCTGAGCCGAGATCGGTGTGGGACGATCTTACGTGCAGCCGGAGAAGGCCACGACCGTGCTGACATTGGCGGTCGTTCCGGGCGTCACCGCAGTCGGGCCAACGGTCGCCGGAGAAGGCGTAGAAGCCGTGCAGCCCGCGGCCACAAAGTTCAGGTTGTAATTTACGGGAGCCGGCGCGGGGTCTGCATAAGTAACCGACCCGCTGCTAAACGTCCCGACCTTGGGATTGCTGGCCGGCACCATGATCGAGTAGT
>Ga0315291_10010666_pt1 | contig 11219 bp, 7 predicted proteins | sample YL17G12_20_MG_FD_203070 | JGI IMG/M metagenome (GOLD analysis project Ga0315291, IMG submission 203070) | Sediment microbial communities from Yellowstone Lake, YNP, Wyoming, USA - YL17G12_20 | ecosystem: Environmental > Aquatic > Freshwater > Lake > Sediment | place: USA: Wyoming | collected... | reverse complement strand
ATTGAGCCATTTGAACAGTATCCGCATGGCGCTGTTGTAGAACTGATTCAGGCTGGCATAGTTGCCGTGCACGCCATAGTAGTCGTAGTAGCCACGCAGTTTGGCGTTCAACTCCCTGAACAGGTCTCGATGGCGGTACCGACACTCGACCTTGCACCATTCGGTGAACTGCTTGAGCGAGTTTCGCAGCTTCTTGCGCGACGTGCGGCGCTTGAGATGGGGCTTACCTGCTCTGTCTTTCCCCCAGCGAAACTCGAAGCCCAGAAAGTCAAAACTGGTTCTGCCTAGCGCCTGATGCGGGCTGAACGAAATGACCCGCGTCTTCTCCGCCGACAGCTCCAGCCCGAACTTCCCCAGCCGCTGTCCCAACTCCTGGTAGAACCGTTCGGCGTCCGCCTGATACTGGAACGCGCACACATAATCGTCCGCGTACCGGATCAGGCACGCCTCTCCTCGACAACGCGGTTTGACCACCTTGTGAAACCACAAGTCGAGCACATAGTGCAGGTACACATTCGCCAACACGGGCGAGATGATGCCACCCTGCGGTGTACCGGTCGCCGGATGGAGCACCTGCCCATCTGTGTCCAGCACCCCCGCCTTGAGCCACTTGCGGACCAGCCGCAGCAACGCGCCATCCTCGATCCGTTCTTCCAACATCCGTATCATCCATTCGTGATTGATGTTGTCGAAGAACCCCTTGATGTCCGCCTCTACCACAAAGTTGTATCGCCCAAACTGAAGCTTGATGGTGAGCCAGTCTACCGCATCTAACGCTCCTATGTTGGGCCGATACCCATAACTACACCGCAGAAAATCCTGCTCGTAGATGGCTTGCAGTATCCGCGCAACGGCCAGTTGCAGCAACTTGTCCTCGACGGCGGGTATCCCTAGCGGGCGCAGCTTGCCGTCCCCTTTCGGGATATATTGCCTCCTGACGAGCTTGGCTCGGTACTGCTTCCGCTTGAGTCGCTCTACGAGGTTGTGAACATTCCCATCGAGGTTTCGCTCATACTCCTGGGCGCTCACGCGGTCAACGCCGTACGCCGCGTCTTTCCTGATGTCGCGCCAGCACTCTTTGAGAAACGTCTCGTTGAGCAACTCGTACAGGCTGCCGAACCGATGCTTCGGCTGTTCTTGGGCCTTCTTCGCTATCCCCTGCAGGAAGGTTGGCATTGTGTGTCCGGCCCTCCATGTCCGGTCAATGTTGCCTGTGCAGGCTCCGTATTCCTGTCAGCCCCTTCCCCATGTGAACGGCCCGACCGTCTCAGAGTACTGTGGGCTGATCTGACTCCCTGGACATCCTCAGCGCCCCTTCCTTCCGTCGGGGTCGCTTACCTGGTGCTTGAGCAGGTAGGTTGAGCGCCGTGTGTAGAGCCTGGCTTACTTCCGTTTCAGGGTTTCCCCATCCGTGGCTTGGTATCCATACCTCTTGCACTGGGTGAGTTTAGGGTCTGGCTTACCTCTGTTTCAGGGTTTCCCCGTCTGTGGCTTAGCGTCCATATCCCTTGCGCTTTCACTCACCTACCTCTCTGTACTCCAGGAACGCCCAGGGCCTCCCAAGTTCCTGGCGTTTCTCTCCACGCATCCCGCGCTCTTCGTGGACCCCGGCAGACCCTCGGAGCGCTCACCAAATCGCGCTCTCTGTGTTGGCTTCTGGCCCGTTAACACCATCGCCATCTGCTCTTGAGACTTGCGTCCCCTATCCGCTATTTCGAGGCTGTGTCAAGCTTCAGGGAGTGCGGTCTCCCTTACGGGCTACGTGGTTCCCTGTGTACGCTTCAACTATTTCGTTCGGTAGTCCTTCCGTGTCTATGGCTCATAGTTCGGTTTCTGGCCAGGTTTCCCTCTCGCACTATTGCTCGTTTCGTGCGGTGTGCCCTCTGTAACCGCCCCTTCTATGTCCATCAGACCCCTCTCCCTCCTCCATAGTTGCAACACTCGGTATGGGTGGGTGGTTAGCCCTTTCCCAGAGGGGACTTTCACCCCTCAAGAAACGCCAAGCTTCGCTTGGCGCACCAACAGTCGCGTTCAGCCGCGCCGCGAAGCGGCGTTGACCGATAGACTACCCAAACTCAAACGTGTTCAACCTATTGCTCATCTCGCCGACTCGGTATGGACGAGCCCGTCAGCCTGGTGGCGCGCCTCGGTGCTCCTCACGTATCTCATAATGCTGGGAACGCTCGTCGAATCGCGTCAACAATGCACGCGCTTTCGGCGGCACGACTGCGGCCTCGAAATCCTCTCCAGCAAAGCTTCGCACTGCATCCAGTGAATCGAACCTCATAAGGGTGACAAATTCAACTTCGCCAGGCCCGTCACGCCTGAGAAGCTGGATTCCTCTGTACCCGGGGATGTTGCGGCTCTCGATCCCCACGAATATCTCTTCCTTGAGCAGTTGCTCGTACAGATCGGCATTCTCCGTTGTCGTCCAACCGTGCCAGATGCGAGTGATCATGTCCATACCTCCGATGATCTGCGAAGCGCCTGGGCGCCTAATGTTGAGTAGACCGAGCTATTTCGGCCTATCTGCCCCGGCGCCTAGGCTGAACGGATTCGGCATAGCATTCCTACTTACCCAAACTGACATACGTCCTGCCCTTTGCCCTCGATTGTACCCTATCCCAGCCGCCCATACAAGTTCGCGCAGGGGTAACAGAGCAGTCATTACTGTGACACTGGCGCTCCCGTCTATGCGATTGTCACGCGGCGATAAAAGGCCCCTCCCTACAGGAGGAGCCTTTTCATTGCCAGTGAGAACATTCCGTCGTCCGATTTGCTCTCAATCTACCATTACCAAGAGGCCGTCTGACAAATAACATCACACTCTGTATTCCTGCAACTCACCCGCCTCGTCGACGTACGTGATGACGGCTTGATAGGTGTCCAGGTTCACGAGCAGCGAGCAGACGCGGTTCCCCTTTTGCCAGGAGAGCAGAACGTCTCTATCGCCTGACTTGAGTACGCCAAAGCTGCCGTCAAAGGCCGGATATTCGTTTCTGAATCGGATGAGCTTGAGCAGCCTCTGGACGACGTCTTTCTGAAGCGCCCGGTCTATCTCTGCGATGTCGTAATTATGGCGGTTGATGGCGCGGCCTTCGCCGGTCAGTCTCACGCTTTCCTGGTCGTTCTCGCCAGCCAATAGGCCAACGTAATATACCTGGGGCACACCGGGCGCAAAGAACTGCATGGCCCTGGCCGCCATGTAAGCGTCGTCACAGTCAAGCGCGGAATAGTACGTGCACCCGATCTGGTGGACGTCGAATCCATCCTCGGCTTCGTACCGCGGGGAAAGAACGCGGTTGAGGTTAGCCCCACGTTGGACACAGGTATCCACGATCTTGCGCGACTCTTCTACCTCCAGAATACTTTCTATATCCGGCAGGATAGGGATGCCGTCGTGGCAGTCCAGCATGGTGAACTGCTTGCGCGGGCAAGTTTCCAAATAGTCGCGCAGCTTTCGGCTGGATCTGCTCAACAGGGTATGCAAGATCAACGCGGGCAGGACAAAGTCATACACCCAATAGCCACGTTCGGCCAACTTGCGCTGGATCGAATAGTGGGCGTGAACCTCGGGAAGGAGTTCGATCCCCAAGGAGGTGGCAACTTCCGTAATCCACCCCATGAACTGGAATATCTCTGGCTCGACGAAGAAACAGTTCGTCCCGGCCCTCTTGGTCACATAGGCCACCGCATCGAGTCGCACGATCTTGACGCCCTGTTGGGCAAAGTGGGCGAGGAAACCGGCGAGCAGCTCCCGCGCCTGTTCCGACCGCACGTCGATGTCGATCTGCTCGGAGGGGGTTTCCTTGCCAAAAGTCGTCCAGATCCGCTCGACCTGTCCTGTCTCCTCGACGGTTATATCGGAAAAGGGATGCTCCGGCCTGCGCAAGAATATCTTGGCCACGTCCTCCTGGGGCGGGTCGTCGCCCGGCCAGACCTTGTCCAGGGTGATGAACATGTCGGCGTACTCAGACTCGCGCCCCCTTTTCAGGAAATCCTCAAAGTATGGAGACTGCCGCGAGATGTGATTGACCATCAGGTCGAGCATGACGTCAAAGCCCTCGCCGATGCGCCCGATGTCCTTCCAGGCGCCAAACGTGGGCTCAATTTCCAGGTAGGTGAGAGGGGCAAAGCCCCTGTCTCCTGAGGAGGGAAAGGGGGGCAAGATGTGAACGCCTCCCTCAAAGATGTCTGAAAAGTATCTCGACAGAATCTCGTTGAGCGCGCGCAGGTCGCCGCCCAGCGAGTCGGGATATGTGATGAGCTGTACTTGGTTCTTGACTGACATGGGTTCACATCTTGCGCTGCAATCTACCCAACTTGGTTAGGCCCGTTCTATACTAGCTTCAGTGGGCTAGAAAGCGGCCACAAGTACACCCCCCAAATCCACATGAACTTTAGGATAGCAACAGTTGCGAGGACGGCCTTGGAGTTGGGCAGGATAAGGCAGCTTGGCAGTCAGCAGCGCCATCGGATCACGAATTCGGTTGGCGGCACTTCACCGGTTTGGTCTCTGGGTTCTCCAACGTCTCGAGCAGCAACTCCACGCCGCGTTGACCCGGCATACCACCGCCCGCCGCTCATCCCTTGACCGCACCCTGCAGCAGGGCCATGATGATCTGGCGCTGGAACAGCACGAAGACGAGGAGGGTGGGCAACAGGATCAGGATCGTGCCTGCGCACAATAGGGGAACATCGGTCGCGTAGTGGCCCTGGAACGCTCCCAGCGCACCGGCCATCGTCCGCTCCGTCGGGTCCTCGACGAGCACCAGCGCCAGGAGGAACTGGTTCCAGGTCCAGACGGACATGAGGATCCCAAGCGACGTGATCGGCGCCCGCGCGAGCGGGAGGTGCATTTTCCACAACAGGTCCCAGGTGTTCGCGCCGTCGACGCGGGCCGCATCCGAGATCTCGAGTGACATGTTGACAAAGTGGGCGCGCATCCAGAAGACGGCGAAGGGCATGTATAAGGCAATCAGCGGCAGCACGATCGCGATCCGGGTGTTGTAGATTCCCATCCACCGCTCCAGGTAGTAAATCGGGACGATGAGCCCCCCGAAGGGGATCGTCAATCCGAACACAAACAGGAACAGCAGTACGCGCGCACCGGAGATCCGCAGGAGACCGATGGCAAAGGCCGCCATCGTCGAGATGACCAGGGAAATCGGCACCACGGCGATCACGAGATAGGTGCTGGAGGCCAGGAGGGCGGGCATGCGCGCCTGCCGAAACGCCTCGATGAAGTTGCCCCACTGCGGGTCGGCGGGCCATTCGAGCCCGCTGGGCAAGGTATTCGACGGATGCAGCCCGGTCACGAAGATGCTGATGAAGGGCAGGATCGTGAACGCCATCATCCCCAGGAGGATGAGCCGTCCCGTAATGATTTCGCCGCGTCCAATCTTCATTATGTTTCCTCCCGGCTCAGGCGCTGTATGGGAATGACGACGATAAGGACCATGACCATGAGCATGACGGACAAAGCGGACGCCAGTCCGATCCGCTGCTGGGTGAATGCAAGGATGTAGATCTGGATTCCGGGGACCGACGTCGAGTTTCCGGGTCCGCCTAGCGTCGAAACGTAGATGATGTCGAATGCGGCCAGCGCGGCGATCACCGTGACGGTGAGGCACACGCCGATCTCATGCCGGAGCATCGGGAGGGTTATGTTGAAAAACTCCGCAAACCAACTGGCGCCGTCGATCCTCGCGGACTCATAGAGGGCCGGATCGACCTTCGTTATGGCCGTCAGCAGCAAGACGGTGCAGAACCCCAGCATGACCCAAATCCCGATCAGGCCCACCGCCGGGAGCGCCCAGTCGAAGTCGCCCAGCCAGGCCCGGGCGATCGCGCCGAGGCCGATGGCCCGGAGAATCTGGTTGATCAGGCCCGGGAGGGCCAGCAACCAGGCCCAAATGATCCCGGCCGCGACAAGCGGGATGACCTGGGGCAGGAATAGGACGGTCCGGGCGACTGCGCCGAACTTCCCGGTCGCCACGCGGTGGATGATGCTCGCGACGACGAGTCCAAGGGCTATCGGGATGATGCTGAAGAAGATGATCAGCCGGAACGCATTGGAGATCGTTCCCAGCAGATCGGGAACCTCCAGGACGGATAGGTAGTTTTGCAATCCCACCCACCTCATCTCCGTGATGCCGTTCCAGCGATAAAACGAGTACCCTAAGCTCAACCCGGCGGGAACCAACACGAACACCGCGTATATCGCGAACGCGGGTACGACGAACAGCCAACCGATGATGTTCTCCCGGCGGAACATCCTTCGCAGGAAGGTCCGCCGGGAGAACGCTACAGCCACGGGGCGATTGTCTGATGTCATTTTGTGATCTTCTCCATACGATCAAGATCGGGACGGCACAGGCATCGCCCCGCGGCTCTTCTGATGACTACTCCGCGAGTTCCCTCAGGTATTCCGCCTGGACGGCCGCGAGAAGACCAGCGGCATCCTGCTGGCCACCGACCATCTTCTGCAGTTCGGGCGTCCAGCCCTGGGCGAAGATGGAGCTCGTCGCGTTGGCGATGAAGTCCATCGCGTTACTGCCCACCTGCGGTCCGCCGGCGAGGGTCTCTACCGTGACCGAGCCCTCCGGGACCGTCGGTATCGAGGCACCCGCAGGACCACCCGGGTTGGACCCGCCGATGTCCACGTTGATCTGGCGGGCTGTCTCGTTCGTGCCAACCCAGTTGAGGAAGAACGCCGCGCAGTCCGCGTGCTTGGCGGTGGCGGCGATGCCGAATGTCAGGGGACCGGACATGGCGGCAGGCTGTCCGCCGGCCTCAAGGGGCGGCATCACGAAGAACCCGACGTTGCCAGGCATAGATTCGTTGTACCCCGCGTTTTGCCAGTCACCGTTGAAGGTGAAGACACCTTCGCCACCGCCGAAACGAGTGGCGGCGTCGGTGTACTCGATGGCGTTGATGTCGGGCGGGAAGTAACCGTTCTGGAGCCACGTCTCAAGGTGCTGAGCAGCGAGCAGGTTCTCCGGGGTGTCGATCGTCGCACCGGGTTTGTTGAAGATCCAGTCGTTGATCGGCTGGGTCGGGCCATAGTCGGCCATCAGCTGCTGGAGCGGGAACGCAAGCCCCATGCCGCTTTTCGAGCTGCCCCACTGCATGATCGGCAGAAGTCCAGCGTCCTTGGCCGCGGCGAGCAGATCATCGAACTCGGCGAGCGTCGCGGGCGGCTCGGTCATGCCGATCTGGGCCGCCAGGTCCTTGTTGTAGAAGACGCCGGTCAACTGGTAGTTGAGGCCCGCGGCATAGAGCGTGCCGGAGCCGCGGATGCCGTCCGCATCCATCCGGGCAAACTGGAGCGGTACCGGCCAGTCGTTCCAGCCGAATACATCCGCGTATTCGTCAAGGTCCATGAGCAAACCCTGTTGGGCGAACGAGACAAAGGTAGGCAGCCGGATGAGGTCCGGCGGGTTGTCGCCCGCGAGCAAGCGCGGCGTCTCGTTGATGAGGTTCGTGAACTGGTCATACGTGATGTCCCAGGTCACGTTCGGGAATTGCCTCATGAACTCGTTGGTAAGCTGTGTGGTGATTTCGAAGCCGGTTTCGAAGTAGCCGTTCATCACTATCGGATCGGTCCCGCAGTTCGGGACCGCGGCTGCCGGAGTCTGCGTCGGCGCTGCGGTAGCAACCGCTGTGGCGGGAGCCTGTGTTGCGGCAGGGGCAACAGTGGTTGCTGGCGCCCCACAGGCAGAAAGAAGCAGAGAGGTCAGGACCAGCAGGCTTGCTAAAGACCATCGTACAGATTTCTTGTTCATTTCTCTTTCTCCTTGTATTTGCACTGATTGTCTGGTATACTGGTGGCGAAGAGGGTATAGATGGACGCATCTATACACTCTGCCTTTTTGTAGAGGCCACCGCGTTACCTGGATAGGGAGCGATGGCTTCTACCTTCCTGGTATCGAGTCGCCCCGATAATCATCACCTCCCCTCTAAAGTATGGTCGCCTAGTAGTGAGTTATTACAACCGGTTGCAGCCGCTGGTAAAAAAAGGGACGACCTGGATGCCATCTAGGATGGCGGTCCGGTCGTATCTCGGATCACGAGTTCGGTTGGCAGCACTTCATACACCGGTTTAGTCTCTGGGTTCTCTAGCGTCTCGAGCAGCAACTCCACGCCGCGTTGACCTGACTCGAAAAGCATCTGGCGCATGGTCGTCAGCCCCAGGATCTCGGCAATCTCAACGTCGTCGTACCCAACCACAGATAGATCCTGGGGTACGCGCAACCCCAACTCCCGCGCCGCTTCGAGCACGCCCACAGCCTGGATGTCGCTGGACGCAAAGATCGCGGTCGGGCGCTCGGGGAGAGTGAGCATCTTTTTTGCGGATTCCCGTGCTTCTCGGCGGCCATACGGATTCTCTTCATAATACTCTGTGCGGCAGGGAATCCCTGCGGCTTCTAGCGCTCGGCGATACCCGAACGCGCGATCGCGGCTGGAGGTAAAGTTGAAGGGGTTATCAATCGGATCGCCGATCAAGCCGATCTTGGTGTGCCCCAGTTCAATCAGATACTCGGCAACGGCCTTTCCCCCGGCGATATCATCTACGGTGACCTGATGCAACATACTCAGTGCCGAGTGATGCGTATCGATCAACGCTATGGGCACACCCGCTTCTGCCAGCAGCGGCACCTCGTCGTCGGTAGGAGATATCGAGATCACCAGGACGCCATCCACGCGGTCCCGGCGCGGGATGGTGCGAAAGCAGCCAGCGCGCTGCTCCGGCTCCTCTATGTTGTGGATGATTAAATCATACTTGCTCTTGGCCAGCGTGCTCACGACGCCATTCAGGCGTTCCGTGACGGATGGGGTAGTGAAGAAGGGGACAATGACTGCAAGGGTCAGCGTTCTTCCGGTAGAGAGACGTTGCGCCACGAGGTTGGGAACATAGTTGAACGCTCTGACGACCTGCATAATTTGCTGGCGCGTCTCTACGTTGACCAGGGGACTGTTGTTCATCGCCCGCGAGACCGTCCCCGGCGAGACGCCAGCTTCTCGCGCTATATCTCGGATCGTGATGGCTTTCTTGGCCATATTGGTACGAGGAGCCTGTAAAACCGATCTCATTAAATCGGCTTAATTAAACCGGTTTCATTATACGCCATTTGGCGCGAATTGTCAAGACCATAGGAGACTGTAACTATTCAGTTTTGTAGCAAATGAGTTCCGGGCGGGGAGTGGGCGCTGGCTCGCAGGTCACTCACCGTCGTGGCATCGCTACACCGGAGCCCTCGGCTCACGCCTGTGCAGTGAGCAAACCCCTGAGGGCCCCAAGACGCCACCGCGAGTGGATCGGCACGAATCGCATCAGGCGCAAGGCCGATGTCCCGCAAGTTGCGGTAGCCCGCAGCCAGCGCAGCCAGCAACCCCCGCAGCTTGCGTTGTGGAGAGCGCTTGTACACACGCCCTGGAAACCGCACCTCGTCGAGAGTGTCAAATTGGCGATTTGCCTTTCAAGGTGCCAAATGTGCTCTGATTGCACATCTACTACGTCGAGAGACCCTACCCCAGCGTACTCCACAAGCCCTGCGCATGCTCCCGATCGTGGGCCAGGTAGAGGTTGAGCCAATCGTAGGCCGTGCCCTCCTCGCCCCAGGGAAAGAGGAACACCCGCGCCAGGTCCGCCTGGCTCATGCCATCCAGGACCTCCACCAGCGCCGCGCGCACTGCGTGCAGGTCGGCCCACACCGCCTCCCACGGCTGGTCGCGCCGGGCCTGGTAGTGCGCCCGGTTCCAGGCTTCAATGTCCACGACGTGCCCGACCCGGGGCGGCCGGCCGGCGGCCATGGCGCGCAGCCCCTCCACACCCATCCTCTCCCAGCCGGCCACGTGGGCCAGGACGTCTTTGAGCGTCCACTCGCCGCACACGGGCCGTGTCGCGCGTTCCTCCGGCGGAACCAGGGCCGCGGCGGCCAGCAGTTCCTCGCGCGCGGCGGCCAGGCGGGCCGGCAGGTCAGCGCGCCAGGTGGCCAGGATTTCCTGCACCTGGCCGATGTGCTCCTGCTCGTGCTCGAGAAAGCGGCGCAGCGCCTTGCGTGCCGTCCAGGGCTCTTCGGGGTGGCGCGTCCACCGGGTGGGGTAGAAGATGGCCGATCGCTCTCCCTCGCTGAGTTGCCGCAGGCGGGCCACGGCGGTGCGCCGCTCCATCTCCAGGAACTCAAAGATAGGGAGATCCTCGTCGTGCTCCCATTCCGGCGGCAGCGTTTCGGCCGGCACGATGCGCGAGACGTACCACTCGTCAGCGTTGCCGACGTGCCGCAGCAGGAGGCGCAGGCTGAAGGATTGGGGGTCCGCCTGCCAGTCCAGCACCTCGTCCGGCAGGTCTCTCACCAGCGCCAGCAGGTCGGCGCGCGCGTAGGCCGCCCAGCGCAGGTAGCGCTCTATCTCTTCCGGGGTGATGGGCTGGCGCTCGTGGGGCAGCAGGGCGGCCGTGTCGCCGCGGTCGAAAGGGCCCGCCCCCACGCTCTCGCCCGCGACCTCGACCTCGATGGGCTCTTCTGCTGTGGGAGCGGATTCTCCGTGGCGCTTCAGCCAGACGCAATAGTCGCGGATGGCGCCGGGCACCTGGCTCAGCGCCTCGCCCCGGCTCAGCGCGCGGGTGATGCAGCCGGGCAGGTCGAGCACGTGGACCATGCAGCGGCCGTCGGGGGCGACCTCCAGGTGGATGGGGTAACGGGCCATTGGATATCCTCCTCTCCAGGCGACAGTCAAGTTATGGGCGCTCTCAGCCCCCGTCCTCGGGGGCGGCCTGGGCAGATACCCCTGCCGGGAGCGGCCGCCCACTGCATGGGACGCCCCGGGACGGGGCTGGGAGCGTTTCAGAGCCCGATAGTCATCGAGGCTCTCAGCCCCCGTCCGCGGGGGCGGCCTGGGCGGACACCCCTGCCAGGAGCGGCCGCCCACTGCATGGGACGCCTCGGGATGGGGCTGGGAGCGTTTCTGAGCCCGACATTCATCGAGGCTCTCAGCCCCCGTCCTCGGGGGCGGCCGGGGCAGACGCCCCTGCCAGGAGCGGCTGCCCACTGCATGGGACGCCCCGGGACGGGGCTGGGAGCGCTTTCCATCAACATCGCAAGATCGCCATGCTCTCAGCCGTGGCGATCGGCGACTTGTGGCAGTGCACCAACTTCCACTGGGGCGCGTCAGGCGTGCCAAAGTTGTGAAACACGCGCGTCTCGTGGTGCGACTTG